>RRYU01018317.1_pt1 | contig 34164 bp, 37 predicted proteins | sample 2162651 | NCBI WGS metagenome assembly RRYU01 (sample SAMN10267283, study PRJNA491782) | microbial mat metagenome | isolation source: biomat in the production well | place: Japan: Minami-Kanto gas field, natural gas well KTG3 | collected 2017-06 | reverse complement strand
TTCGTGAGAATAGAAGGACTCGAACCTTCGACCCACTGCTTAAAAGGCAGTTGCTCTACCAACTGAGCTATATTCTCAACCTTACTCTTTTCAACAAGCGACACGAACCCTTAGGCAGATCACTTGTTCTGGTATCTCAACCTTTTCTTATGACGGTTTTTGCGACGCATTTTCTTGCGTTTGTGCACCGCCATCTTATGACGTTTTCTTTTCTTTCCGCAAGGCATGTATAACTGCTTTCCTCTTGTTTTAAAGGCTCATAATATATGGCCTTTCATTAACAAAACCAAACGTTATTTTCAAAAAAACAGAAGCACAAAAAACGTTTTTTTCCAGATGGTAGCCTTGAAGATACAATTTCTCCTGAAAAATCCCAAAGCCGCGAACAGAAACGAATCAGGCATTCATATATTTGAAGAACTCTTTATTGTCCCTGGTATCCGACATCTTTTCACGCATGAACTCCATGCACTCGATAGGGTTCTTGTCAGCAAGATACTTCCGCAAAAGCCAGGTTCTGGAGAGTTCCTCCTGGGTAAAGAGAAGCTCCTCTTTTCGCGTCCCTGAGCGGAGAATATCGATAGCAGGAAAGATTCGCCGTTCGCTCAGACGACGGTCGAGCACAAGCTCCATGTTGCCCGTACCCTTGAACTCCTCAAAAATAACATCGTCCATTCTCGACCCGGTATCAACGAGCGCGGTCGCAATAATGGTCAGGCTCCCCCCTTCCTCGATATTACGGGCGGCCCCGAAAAACCGTTTAGGCTTTGTCAGCGCATTGGCATCAATACCTCCGGAAAGGATTTTTCCGGAATGAGGAATGATGGTGTTATGGGCACGGGCAAGCCGGGTAATGGAATCCAGAAGGATCACGACATCCTGACCGACCTCGACAAGACGCTTTGCTTTTTCGAGCACCATATCGGCAACCTGAACATGACGCTCGGGATCCTCATCAAAGGTTGAACTGACAACTTCAGCCGGAACGCTCCGCTGCATATCGGTCACCTCTTCCGGACGCTCGTCGATCAGAAGCACGATCAGATACACCTCCGGGTGGTTCTTGATGATGGCGTTGGCGACAGTCTGAAGAAGCATGGTTTTACCGGTCTTCGGCTGAGCGACGATGAGCCCCCTCTGCCCTTTGCCGATAGGAGTATAGATATCCATGATCCTTCCGCAGTGCTCGTTCTGCTTTGTCTCGAGCATAAGTCGCTCGGTAGGAAACAGCGGGGTCAGATTATCGAAAAACGGCCGTTCTCTGGTTATTTCAGGATCTTTACCGTCAATAGTATTGATTTTCAGCAGAGCAAAAAAACGCTCCCCCTCCTTTGGTGCGCGCACCTGCCCTGATACCGTATCGCCGGTGCGCATATTGAAGCGTTTGATCTGGGAGGGCGAAACGTAGATATCATCAGGCGAGGAGAGGTAATTGTAGTTTGCAGAGCGAAGAAATCCATAGCCTTCCGGAATAACCTGGAGCACGCCGGTGTTGACCATCACCTGTCCGTTTTCAGCGCTTCCTCCCTTCTGTGACTGAGCCTCGATGATTTTATAAATCAGCTCCTCTTTCCGCAATCCGGCACTTGAAACCCCGATCTCCTTCGCTAAAGCATTCAACTCATGAACTTTCTTTTTCTGGAGCATATTGATGTCCAGACCTTTGGTAACTGAATTATTCGACATTATTATTTCTTCATCTCTTGTTATGAAAACACATCAAAAAGGGCTGCCTGATCCGGCGGATATAGGGAAATGGAAACTGGACAAACAGACATCGGTCATGTACAGCAAAGTCATTGCCGAAGGACCGCACTCTGGAAATGACCGAAGTAAATGAAGCTGATGGTGGAAGTTGTGATTTTTGCAATACGCGCTGTCGATGCTGTATTTCTGCCGAATTGAATTGACGCCTGTATCCAAGGTGTGAAGTAAGGTATTTGAAGCGTTAACTCAATATAAAACTTTTCATAAAAACATTCTCCTGAAAAAACACCATGACAGAGAATCCTCACCGCAGCGTCTGCAAGACCTCGCCAGCCAGATAAAACGACCCCGTTACCAGAATCATGTCCTCCTCATGAGCTTCGTCAAGAACTTGCCGGTAGGCATCACGAAAATCATCGCACACCGAAGGCTCTGTGCCTGCCTCGCGACATAACGCTGCAAGCCTGCTGGACGGCGTTCCCCGCTCGACAGGAAGATTGACGACAAAAAGGTTTGAGCTGAAACGCCGGAGAGAATCGATGATGTCCCGTGCATCCTTGTCGTCGGCCAGGCCGAAAATAACAAAGCGTCTCCGGTAATGCCCTGCAAGCCGAAGAAGAACATCGACACTCATGGAAATCCCTGCCGGATTATGCGATACATCGAGAACAAGACACGGCGACTGCGCAACCACGTCCATCCTGGCCCGGTATCCTGTCTGTTTCAGCGACGCAAGGCCTTTCCGGATCGACGGAGCATCGACACCGGCATGTTCTGCCACAAGCACGGCCAGCGCAAGATTGGATGCATGAAACGCTCCGGTTACCGGTGCTTCAAGATGCGGGTACCGAGCCCGCCGGGTCCTCAGGGAAAATTCAAGGCAGCCTGCCTCTTCTCTATGGATGACTATAGAGGCTTCTCTGTCAAGATGATGCAGATCCGCGCCAGCAACAGAGGCCCTGTCAGCAATCGGCTTGAGTGCAGAGGGCTGTCCGACAGCGGTAAACACGACACCCGAAGGCTTGATGATTGCCGCCTTTTCGGCAGCGATGCGCTCAAGAGTGTCACCCAGCCAGGCCGTATGGTCCAGACTGATGCTCGGAATCACGACATAATCGGAGGAAACGACGTTGGTCGCGTCGAGACGTCCGCCCATTCCGGTTTCAATGACAGATACATCAACCCGCTCCTCGCTGAAGTAGCGAAGGGCAATTGCTGTCGTCGCCTCGAAAAACGTCGCCTGCAGACGCTTTACCTGCCCGGCGAGCTCTTGCGTATAACGAGCCACAAGCTCCTCGGAAACCGGAATACCGTTGATCCGGATTCGTTCGGTAAAAGAAACCAGATGGGGAGAGGTATACAGCCCGACCCGCTTGCCGGAGGCCTGAAATATTGCTGCGACAGCTGAAGCGACCGTTCCCTTTCCGTTGGTTCCGGCAATATGAACAACGAGGCCCAGACGCTGGTGCGGATCGCCTGCGCTCCCGAGAAGCTCGTATACCCTTTCAAGCCCCGGTTTGATGCCGAAACGATGAAGAGGAAACAGAAAATCGATCGCCTGAGAGTAGTTCACACTGAATACAGCGCTAATGATTGCGGATATGCTGTAACGACTCCCTGACAAGGTCCTCGACCCCGGGATTATCCATAGCCTCAAGAGCTCTGGCAACAGCCTGCTGGGCGGAAGTTCTGGAAAAACCGAGTGTCAGAAGCGCCTGAAGAGCATCGTCAGACAAACTTGCCGCAGAAACGGAGGCAACCGTTGTACCTGTACGGTTCTGCTGCAATTTGAGAATCCGGTCGCGGAGTTCGAGAATAATCCTGGCGGCTGTTTTCCTCCCGACGCCGGTTATACCGAAAAGCGTTTCAGGCTTGTTCGACATGATAGCCTCCTGGATATCCTCGACCGGAAGACCGGAAAGAATCGCAAGGGCAAGTTTCGGTCCGACACCGGATATCGACAGCAGCAGCAGAAACAGCTGACGCTCCTCCTCCTCGATAAAACCGAAGAGCTGCATCACATCCTCCTTGACATGAAGATGTGCAAGCAGTTTCACCCTGGAACCTGCCGGGGGCAACTGGCGATAGGTACTGTTTGATATGAGCAGACGGTATGCAACACCGCCAACATCAACAATGGCATTGTCACGGGAAGATGAGATCAACTCGCCGCGGAAATATGCGTACATGCGCTTGAAGAGAGATCCGGTCCTGCACTATGGCATAAAACATCATGACCCTGCTCAGGACCGGTTATCAGAAAAAGAAGACAATGAAGGCTATGCGGAAAACACTGAAGGTCTCAGTTTTTCCCTGCATAGGTATTCAGCATTCTGGACAACTGTGATTTCTTGCGTGAAGCTTTGTTAGGATGGATATAACGTTTCACACCAAGCCTGTCGAGCTTCTGGACTGCGGAACGGTAAGCTGCTTCCACTTCGCCTTTTTCAGCATTGGTATCGATAAGCTTCTGAACATTTTTCAGCAGCACTTTCAGTTCTTTTTTTCTCGCCCTGTTCCTTTCGTTGCGTCTGGCAGACTGCCGAAGTCTTTTTTCAGCTGATTTGTGTAACGGCATAAAACTTTGCTCTAATAAAAATTGGAATTCTGGTCAATTTTTCCCGAATAAAAGGTTTTTAATATAGATAAACAAAGTTTTGTTTACAAACCAAATCCCCTTTCTCACAGGAAAATCGTACATGAACAGCAGAGAAACATCAGGCACGAACCCCGGGGGCTTCATGGATTTTTTCGGGATGCTGGAGAAGGTAGAGCTTGTAGTAGAGTCCTTTGGCCGCGAGCAATTCCTGATGCGATCCCGTTTCCTTGATCACCCCCTTGTGCATAACGATAATCATATCGGCATGCTGCACCGTCGACAGGCGATGGGCAATCGTTATTGAGGTGCGGTTCTTCATCAGCCGTGCCGTTGCAGCGTCAATCAGACCCTCGGTTTCCGTATCGACAGAACTCGTGGCCTCGTCAAGCACAAGAATGCAGGGGTTGTACAACAATGCGCGGACAAACGCGACAAGCTGCTTCTCGCCGGCCGACAGACCGGAACCATTTTCCCTGACGCGATAGTCGTAACCACCGGGAAGCTTGCTGATAAACCGATCTGCGCCGACAATACGGGCCGCTTCATGGATTTCTTCATCGCTCGCCCCCGGTTTTCCGAAAGCAAGGTTTTCCCTGATGGTACCGGAAAACAGAAAAACGTCCTGCATCACCACACCGATCAGCCGCCTGAGGGCATGCCCGGGAATAGACGCTATATCAACGCCATCGATGCGGATGCTTCCTCTGGTGACAGGATAAAGCTTTGACAGAAGGTTGATGATCGTCGTTTTACCGCTTCCTGTCGCACCGACAATAGCAATTTTCTGGCCACGTCGAACGCAAAACGACATATCCCTGAGCACCCAGTTCTCTCCGTTATAGGCAAACCAGACATGGTCAAAAACAATATCACGCTTCAATGCGGCAATCTCTACCGGCGATTCGGGTTCCGGCATCACATCCCGCTCTTCGAGCAGTCTGAACACGCGATCAGAACTGGCGAGAGCGGTCTGCATGATATTGAACTTATCAGACAGATGCTGGAGTGGTCTGAAAAAGAGCCAGATATACTGGACAAACGAAACAACCACCCCCAGAGAGATTTCTCCATTGAGCATTCTGACGCCGCTGTACCAGATCACAAGACCGGCGGCAATCGAACTGATCAGTTCCACCAACGGATAGTACACAGAAAAGTAGAGCACGGTCCGGATATTGGCATCCCTGTAATCCCGATTGATCTCTTCATGCTTCCGCAATTCGCTGCTTTGACGGTCAAACAGCTGAACGATGTTCATACCGGAAATATGCTCCTGTATGAATGAATTCAGCCTGGCCAGATGCGTGCGCACATCCTGAAATGCGACACGTACCCTGCTTTTGAATGACATGGTGATATAGATAACGACCGGCAGAATAGAGAGAACGATACAGGTAAGCTGCCAGTCGATCATAAACATCAGCACGACGATAAACACCAGCTGAAGGAGATCTCCGATAATAGTGACAAGACCGCTGGAAAGCATCTCGTTCAGCGCTTCGACATCGTTGGTGGTTCTTGTGATCAGCCGCCCGATCGGATTACGGTCATAGAACCGGACCGAAAGCTTCTGCAGATGGCGGAAAATATCCATGCGAAGGTTCAGCACTGCCCTCTGTCCGATAAGCTGGGTAAGGTAGGTGGCGGTATACTGCTTGATGCCATCGAGAAGGATAACGGCAAAAAGCATCATACTGATGCCTGTCAGCCCTCCGATATTTCCGGGTATGATATAGTCGTCGATCGCAAGTTTTGTAATATAAGGGCGTAAAGGGCCGAGTGCCGATCCGGCAATCGTCACGACTACGGCTGCTGCAAGCAGTCCCTTAAAGGGCTTGATATAGGAAAGAAGCCTCCCGATGATATAGGAATCGACCGACCCTTTTTTTCTTTTCCTGAGCGTCTCGTCCTGCTGCTGCTGGAACCCTCCGGCAGTTTTTCCTGCATCACTCATAACACAAACGACAAATCATCCATAGCATTGTAATAAATCATGGCTTCAGCCGGCAGCATTGCGGTCAGTCCATCGTGTAATCTCCTCACGGAAACGCACGGCAAGCCCTGCCGCATCATCTGAAGATGCCGCCTCGGTATAGATCCTGAGTATCGGCTCGGTATTGGAGGGGCGAATATGAACCCAGGAGTGTTCAAAATCAAGCTTCAGTCCGTCCTGCATATCCGGCTGTGCATCGGGGTGCGCAGCCGCAAGATCATGGAAAAGAGCCGCAAGGTTCTCAGGCCTGCTTTCGAGCCTGACCTTCTCTTTCCGCATCGAGTAATCAGGAAACTCCCGTCTGAAATCCGAAAGTCTCCTGTTGTCCGGCGACTGTTCGCGCCACTCGGCAAACGCCTGCACAAAAAGCCCGATGCCGGCAAGGGCATCCCGCCCGTAGTGCAGTTCCGGCAGAATGACCCCGCCGTTGCCTTCTCCGCCGATAACAGCGCCGCATGCTTTCATCAGTGCGCTGACATTAGCCTCTCCGACTTTCGCACTATAGCACTCCTGACCGTGTGAGCGAGCAATATCGCGCAGCGCCCGGCTGCTCGAAAGATTGTTGACGACCGGTCCCTTATGATGGCGGAGATAATAATCTGCGCATACCACAAGGCTGTATTCCTCCCCGAAAAGCGACCCGTCTTCCGAGATCAGCGCCAGGCGATCGACATCAGGGTCAACGACAATCGCAAAATCACACTGATGCTCTCTGATAGCATCGACCGTTGCCCCGAGATTTTCTGCGAGCGGTTCAGGATTTCGGGGAAAGATCCCGCTCCCGCCGCACGCAATTGTCGAAACGCGGCTGATGCCAAGCCTCCTGCACAGTTCCGGAACAATGGAGAAACCTGCACCTTCAACAGCATCGACAAGCACGCTGAACTGCTGCCGGCCGATCCTCGATGTATCGATGCAATCCAGAGCGAGAATCTTTTCTATATGACGGGCATCGTAGGCACCGCAGCAGGTACGTTCTCCGACATCTTCCCACCGGGCAAGGTGATAGTGCTCATTATGCAGGATACAGAGCAGCTCTTCAAGCTCTGTCTGGTCCAGAAACTCCCCTTTGCTGTTGAGCAGTTTAAGAGCGTTCCATTCCACAGGGTTATGTGAAGCCGTTACGATGATCCCTCCCCCGGCATGTTCCCCGACGGTTGCGATTTCAACAGTAGGCGTCGATGCAATGCCCAGATCTATAACGTTGCAACCGCATAAAGCGAGCGTACTGCCGACCAGATCGGCAATCACCGCGCCTGTAGGACGGGTATCACGACCAATAACGATAGTCGGGCGGCCCTGAAGGGAGTCTGGCATCGCCTGCCGTACCCATGTTGCAAAAGCCTGGGCAAAGGATGAAAGGACCCTGGGAGTCAGACTTTCGCCGACAATGCCCCGTACCCCTGAAACACTGACCATTAAGCTCATGAACATTCATTTTTACGTGGAGGAAGTCCGGATCACGGGGAATATAAGGAAAAGGAGCCAAGGGACCCAACAGGCCGGAAGAGGGCACGGATGGGGAACTCACTTCACAAACTGCTGTCTCGCAGCACTTTGACAGGCTCGAGCACCGCAGCTCTGGCAGAAGGGATCATGGCTGCAATGGTGCTGATGACAACGGTAACGAGAATCACGAAAAAGAAATACCATGGATTCCAGGACATGCTGAAACCTGTTTTTGTCAATGGCCCCTGGGAAGTCTCCACCGGCAGACCAGCCAGAAGATTGATGCTCCCAACCGACAGCAATCCCCCGGTCAATGCTCCGGCACACCCCACCAGAAATCCTTCGAGAATAAACATAAACACCAGTGTTCCTGCTGAAAATCCAAAGGATTTCATTATCGCTATATCACGGCTTTTTTCAAACACGGTGGTAACCAGAATATTTGCCACCCCGAAACCTGAGACAACGCCAACAAAAGCGACGAGAGATAACACGATATAGCCGATCCGGGTGAACAGAGAGAGAACATTGGCATTCTCTTCCTGCCAGGTTACAGAGGTATACCCGGTAATCAGCTCAAGCGCTTCAGCCACCGGAACGTTGCCGAGCGGCTCTCTGACTTTCATCGCGATGCCCGATACCTTGTCGGCGGGAAGGCCCTCGATAATCTGACCGAACTTCAGGGTCACATACACACTGTTATCGACAGCATTGACCCCGGAAAAAAAAATCCCGGTGACCTTGCACTGCCGGGAAGGTCCCGAAGCAGGTACGACCGTCACCTCGTCATTGAGTGCAATATCGAGATCCCGGGCAACGGTTCTTCCCACAAGCAGAGCGCCGGGAGTCTTTCTGAATGCCTCGACATTACCGTCGGTCAGCTTCGCCTTCAGGTCGCTGATACCATCCTCCCTGTCAATATCGACCCCTTTGAACAAGACCGGAAGGTTGCGGTTCCCGTTGACAATCATCACCTGGGACTCCACATAGGGTGAAGCGACAAGGATATCCTGACTGAATGGAGGAACAAGCAGCGATTCAAGAATCCTGCGGTAGTGATGTACCTCATCGCGATCATCCTTCTCGATATGCTCCTCGACAAACGCATACCGCTCAGCATTCCTGTCCGTAAGAAGATTCACCGGCAGAGGATTGACCTGTTCACCTTTCAGGGTAATGTGCGGTGCGACATCAACGATCGTCTCCACAAATGAATCGAGAAGCCCTCGGGTAAGAGAAATGGTCGTAATAAGAACCATAGTACTCACCGCCACGCCGGCCACCGTCGTTAACGTCTGCCGCTTCCTTCCGGCGAGGTGACGGATCGCAATCGTCACAAGGGTTCTCAACATTGATACTCTGCTCATACAATGAACATACCAGCCTGATCCGGGAAAAACAAGCTGAAAGGCATGCATCTGCCGCAGACATCGGACGGCCTGCCTTCAGGTCATGGCAGAGCTCCGTCCCGACTGCGGTTGTCACTCTTACCCATCCCGGTCCCGATACATCGAAACGCAAATACCAGCCATTCTAAAAAGATCAGTGGCGCGCAATAAAAAGATTATTGCGATATATTGTTAAGTTATACATTTTACACAGCAGCAAAACAAACCTCAACAGTGTTGCCAGAAGGCTTCATGGACCAGAAAGAACATCTGACCGCGGAACGCAAACATCATCATGTCGAAATCTGCCTGCATGACGATGTCGGGTTCAGCGGAAAAACAACCGGCTTCGAACATATCGAACTGGAACATAACGCCGTTCCGGAGATCAATTTCAACGACATTGATCTGTCAACGACATTCCTGGGCCGCAGGATCGGCTATCCGTTTATGATCTCATCCATGACCGGAGGCTACTCGGCAGCTGCAGGGCTGAACAGAAGCATAGCCGAAACAGCCGAAAAGCTCAAGATACCGCTCGGGGTAGGGAGCATGAGGCAGGCCCTGGAAAACGACAATTTCAAGAAAAGCTTCAGTATCGTCCGCGATGCAGCCCCGTCAATCCCGGTGCTTGCAAATATAGGCGCTCCCGAGGTGGCAGGAGGGCTTTCGCATCACGAGATTGCCTCTCTCATCGACATGGTGTCCGCCGACGCCCTGATCGTTCATCTCAATCCTGCACAGGAACTTTTTCAGCCTGAAGGAAATACCAATTTCAGTAATTTCCTGAGGAAACTTGAGGAATTATGCTCCACAATCCCGATGCCGGTTATCGCCAAAGAGGTCGGATGCGGCATTGCAGCCGAAACGGCAAAAAAGCTGATCGACGCAGGAGTCTCAGTCATCGATGTGGCGGGCGCAGGAGGATTGAGCTGGCAGAAAGTTGAAGAGGTGCGCTATACGCGACAGTTCGGCCAAGACCGACGTTTCAGCCCCTCAGCGCTTGAAACCCTGCTTGACTGGGGCATACCTACCGCACGCTGTCTTACTGATATCGCCGGGATGAAGAAACTCGAACCGCGTTATGAACCGGTCACGGTGATTGCCTCGGGAGGAATCTCCAACGGCATCGACATAGCGAAAGCCATCGCTCTCGGCGCCGGCCTTGCCGCATCGGCAGGACTGATGCTCAAGGCTCTGCACGACAATGTTCTTGAACAAACAATCCTTACATGGATGAATGATCTGAAAGCTGCCATGTTCCTTACCGGATCAAAGACTGTCGGGGATCTACAACAAACCAGGATTTTTATACACCATGGATAGTTCTGCAATGCAAATCAACCTGACTCAGGATCAGGTAGAAACCAAATACAGAAAGTACCACAAGCTGATCAACGATGCCCTGGGCTGCTGTTTTACGAAAAGCAGCCCAGAGACCCTTTACGGGCCTGCACGCTACATTCTCGAAGGCAAGGGCAAACGTATCCGGCCGTTTCTTACCCTGCTGGCAGCCGAATCGGTCTGCGGTTCATCAGCTGCCGCCCTCGATACCGCCCTGGGTGTCGAAATCCTTCACAACTTCACCCTGATGCATGACGATATTATGGATCAGGCCGACCTGCGTCACGGACGCCCGACAGTTCATCTCAAATGGAATGAGAACGCAGCAATCCTCTCTGGCGATATGATGATCGCATTCGCCTATGAGTGTGCACTGAGAACACAGACACACCGCCACGCTGAACTGGTCCATATTCTTAATGACGCCAACATCACCATCTGCGAAGGCCAGGCCCTGGACATGGAGCTTGAACAGCGCTCTGAAGCAACGATTGCCGATTACCTTGACATGATCTCAAAAAAGACAGGCCGCCTGATTTCCGCTGCGCTTGAAGCCGGCGGAGTGGTCGGCAATGCCGACGATCAACAGCTGCAGGCGCTGGTGACATTCGGTGAAAAAATCGGCAGGGCTTTTCAGGTGCAGGATGACTATCTCGATATCATGGCAGATGATGGCAAATCCGGCAAAATACCGGGCGGCGATGTCATCAACGGCAAAAAAACCTATCTGCTGCTTCGTTCCGTCGAACTGACCGGCGGAAGCCAGCGAGAACTGCTTCAGACCATTATCGCAAACAAAGGCATAGAACCCGAACGGGTTCCTGAAATCAGGGCAATATTTGAACAGTGCGGCGTACTTGAAGAAGCCCGTCAACTCATCAACAGCGATACCGAAGAAGCGCTTTCCGCCCTCCAGCCGCTCCCCTATGCTGAAGGGAGGGATTACCTCAAGGGATTTGCCCTGAAACTCATGAAAAGGGATTTCTGACCATCCTCATCATCATTCTCCGCGATGCACTCCCCGGGCAACGAAGACAACGATATCACTGATCTGCTGGTCCTGTCCTCTATTGAAGGGATCGGACCGGCACGGATCAAGGCTTTGCTGAAAGAGGCAGGGAGCCCGTCGAACATTGCCGGGCTTCCTGTAACGAGACTCGAGCAAACGCCCGGCATAGGAACGTCCCTTGCCAACAAGATCGCTTCTTTTTTTCACAACGGCTCGGCCCTCCGAACAGCCAGGGAAAAAGCAGAACGGCTGCTCGAATCGCTTGACCGGACCAAAACCTCCATTGTCACCATTCAGCAGGACATCTATCCGCCTCTTCTCAAGGAAATATACGATCCCCCGCCATACCTTTTCGTAAAAGGCGACCTCTCGGTCGCCCATGCTCCCTGCCTGTCTGTGGTAGGAACACGACAGGCATCGGCTTACGGAAAAAAAGTCACAGACCTCTTCTGCCGGCAACTGGCATCCTGCGGAATCACTATCGTCAGCGGCCTGGCATTCGGCATCGACACGGCCGCCCATAAGGCAGCTGTGGAATACAGCGGCAAAACTATCGCCGTTCTGGCAGGAGGCGTCGACAACCCATATACCGATCCTGCAGGAAAAATCTGGCCGAAAATCATCGAAAACGGAGCGATGATCTCGGAAGAATGGCCGGGATGCGCGGTGACCCCGGACAAGTTCCCGAAACGCAACAGACTGATAGCAGGTCTTTCAGCCGGCACACTGATTGTCGAATCAAACGCCAGAGGAGGCTCACTGATCACGGCCTCATATGCCCTTGACCAGAACAGGGAAGTCTTTGCTGTACCGGGACCGGTTTTTTCAAGAACATCACAGGGAACCAACAATCTGATTGAAAAGGGACATGCAAAACTGGTTTCATCGGTGGAAGCCATCATCAGCGAAATCCTGCCACAGAACATCCTGAACCCGCAGATCCTGCATTCTGCCCCTGCAAAGCAGACGCTCAGCAGAGATGAACGGCTGATTCTTCAGGCACTCAACGATCTGCCTCTGCAGATAGACCTGCTTGCCGAAAAAACCCGGATACCCGCATCTTCCCTGCTCATCCTTCTGTTCGAGCTCGAAATGAAAAATCTTGTAGAACAACTCCCCGGGCAGATTTTTCAGAAAAGATGATCTCCTACGAGAGCCGTCATCAGCCGAAGCATCCTGCAGATTCTCAACCGTATCCTCGTCTTTGGAAACGATGCTGATGCAATATTTTCGGAAACGGTGCACCAGAAAACGACATGATCTGACGTCTTTAACAAGGAAGGCGAACTTCATTGTCCCTTTTAGTTTTTTAGATGGGAATTATTACCTTTGAGTGTTGCATTTCCGTGGCGGAACAAGTGCACGGTACCACTCATATAACAACAAGTATCAGAACAATGAAAATGATGTCCAGAAAATCGGCACTGACAGCGCTGTCACGAGGTTTGTTCATGGTCTTCGCTCTGACCATGCTTTTTTCCGCACCTGAACTGCAGGCTGCCGCAACCGGGAAAACAGGAGTTGTTGACGTATCGAAAATCATCAAGCAGATGCCCGAGACTCAAAAGGCCGAGAACATACTCAAGTCAACAACAACCCAATGGGGAAAATCCCTGGAGCAGATGCAGAAGGATTTCCAGAGCGGCGTCGCCGCTTATGAGAAAGGCAAGGCATCCATGAACCAGGCGACAAAAACCCAGAAAGAGAACGAGCTGAAAACAAAGCTTCAGGCTGCTCAGAAATATGAACAGGAAAAATTCGGCCGGGGCGGAGCACTGGAAAAGAAACAGGAGGAACTGATGGCGCCGATCCGCCAGAAGGTGCTGGCCGCCATTAAAGCTGTTGCGCAGAAAGAAGGTTTTTCACTCATTCTGGAAAAACAGGCCATGGTCTTCGGTGACAGCTCTCTGGATCTGACCATCAAGGTCATCGACCAGCTGAACAAAAAATAAGATCAACGGTATAGCCATCTTGCCGCTCAGTCGTACATGTCTTCTGCTGTTTTGCATCGGTCTCTCAGCGATAGTCAGCTGCGGTTCCCCCTCAAAGGCGAACCGTTCAGCTGACCTGCAGTTTGCCGGCGAGAATGCCCCCGTTCAGGAGAGCTGGGACATCACCTTGAATATCGATAACCGGGGACGATCGAGAATCGAACTCAAAGCAGCCCATCTGGCGGAATACCGCAATGACAATGCCGTCACCAGGGAACTTGACGGGGGGATAGAGGCTGTTTTCTCCGATAGTAGCGGAACAACCACCACGACCCTTGTGGCCAGCAAGGGAACAATACATCCCAACGGCGATCTCGAGGCAGTCAATGATGTCGTCATAACGTCCCTGGCAGAGCGCACGGTTGTCAAAACGACCTACATCAAGCGCTACGCTTCGAGCCGTCGCCTCTGGACTGACCGTTATATCATCATCGAAACACCATCAGAAACCATTCGGGGATTCGGCATGGAAAGCGATGACAACCTGAAAAATTATACTATTTTCAAAGCCAGCGGAGAAGCTGAGCTATAACCATAAAGGATTGTTCTGTTCATGAGACTGCATCTGCTCAAGTCGAAAATTCACAATGCTATCGTTACCAGCGGAGATCTTGAATACGAAGGAAGTATAACGATTGACAGCCAGTTGCTTGAACTGGCAGACATGCTCCCTAATGAAAAAGTGCTTTGCGTCAACAACAACAATGGCGAACGTTTCGAGACATACATTATCAAGGGAAAAGCCGGCTCGCGGGAAATTCAGCTCAATGGCGCCGCAGCACGCTGTGCGCTTCCGGGAGATGAAATCATCATTATGACATTTGCCGAAATCGAAGCAGAGAAAGCAAAGGATTTCAAGCCGATGATCCTGATTGTCGACAACCAGAACAATCCAAAACGCCGCCATCTGGTTGGAGAGGAAGATACCCCTCTGCCGCACTGACACAAAATTATCCCGAGGCGGAGACCTTCCGCCTTACCAGCGCAACAGTTCAACAACTCAACCAGCATCCTCCCATGTCTCTCTCAATCATCGTCATGGCTGCCGGTAAAGGCACACGGATGAAATCAGATCTGCCGAAGGTATTGCATACAGCCAACGGAAAGCCAATTATCGAATACGTTGTCGAGACATCGAGTGCGCTGTCGCCGGAATCGATTGTCCTGATTGTGGGCCACAGGGCTGAAGATGTTCAAAAAGCAACAGAACGATACAATGTTTTCTGTGCCATGCAGGAGCCGCAGCTGGGAACAGGCCATGCAGTCATGCAGGCAGAAAACCCTTTACGGGCATTCCGCGGAGATATTCTCATCCTCTCGGGCGACGCTCCGCTGATCACCAGGGGAACCCTCTCGAACCTTCTGGACTTTCACAGGCAGGAAAAGGCAGCGGCAACGGTTCTTACCGCTGAACTCGAAGACCCGTCCGGTTACGGACGCATCATTCGGGACCGGAGAAGCAATGGCGTAGAAAAGATCGTGGAGCACAAAGATGCCCAGCCTGAAGAACTGGCAATCCGAGAGATCAACTCCGGAGTCTATGTCTTTGATTCGACAACATTGTTTTCAGCCTTGAAGGATATCGGCAACAACAACGCACAGCAGGAATATTATCTGACTGACGTGTTCTCAATATGTCTCCAAAAGGGAAGGAAAATCGCTGCCTTCAGAACGGACGACCCCGATGAAATCAGGGGCATAAACACCCCTGAACAGCTTAGAGAAGCCGAAAGCATCCTTTCCGGCAGGCAATAACCGCCGTTATGCGAGCGGGCTGATCGAAGAAGGAGAAAAGTCGTCGCTGTCCTCATCGGCGTCAAGCGAACGGTCGATGCAGCGATCAAGCTGTGCTGAAACATCGGCATAGAGAACCTGCAGTTCAGCACACTTTTCATCAAGTCCATGGAGAAACGCTGCAGCCACAGCAAGATCCCTGCTCTGTTCATCGATATCCTCCCGAAGCCCCTGCATATCCAGATCTCTCTGAATCACATCACACGCCGAAGCGGTCAGGCCGATCTGCTTTCTGCTTTCAACGGCAAAAGCTTCAATGGATTCAAGAGCCTCTTCAAACAAACGCGCAGCGTCAGATAACATTGTCGCACTCATAGCGCCCCCGAGATACTGGTTACGAAGTTTTTTTTCAAAGGTACGCAAAAGTTCATCATTTGAACAAGCGGAGAATACCCTCTGACATCCGGGAAAGGCGCTGCTCAGTAGAGAAACATCGGCTTTCCCAGGACACAGCGCATCTTGGGGCGATACCCCTCAGAATCATATAACTCTCCGATATCGACCTGACGGGTATTGGATGCAACCACAGAGAGCGGAACATGGGCGTAAACGCCATTGCTGAGAGCAACCATGACACCGGTCACCTGTGTGCGGATAAGTTCAACGGCAAGCTGGGCAAAATTACAGCCGACCATAATATCAAGGGCATCAGGAACACCTGAACGCATAAGATATCCCAGAGGCTGCCAGATAATCTCTTCACCGGTAAGCATCGCCATAGTATCACGAATCAGGAGCCCTATTCCATCATGCTGCAGTATATGGTCATCGATATTGTGACGACAGTACTCTATAAATTTTCCTCCAACCATACGCGCACCCTCACTGACGGCAACCATAGCATAATTGCTCGCATTGGCGGCTTTGTCGCCAAGAAGAAGATCGGCAAGGCGTTCAGGATCGAACGGAGCTTCAGGTATGAGGGTTCGGTCTACACCGGCAAGATAGGAACTGATGAGGCAGGCCTCTCCGGTTTGACGGCCGAAGAGTTCGACGATTGTGATGCGCTCATGTGAACCGGAACTCGTGCGAAGCTGATGGATATACTGAACACTCCTGGTCACAGCCGTACCGAACCCGATACAGTAGTCCGTTCCGAAAACGTCGTTATCCATGGTTTTAGGAATTGCCACGACCGCGACCCCCTGCTGTTGCAAATGCCAGGCATAACCTATCGTATCATCACCACCGATCACAATCAGGGTATCGAGTCCAAGCAGTTCCAGCACCCGGAGAATATGAAAAGTAGCATCAACGTGCGCTGCGGTGATAATGCCTTGCTGCATCCTGTCAAGCGCGCCGCGAAGAAAGTGTGGAACCTCTTTTGCGGAAAGATTTCCAGGATTGATCCTGCTGGAGTGAAGAAACGTTCCGCCGGTCCTGTCGATTTTGCGAACGAGAGATCTGGTCAGCTGAATAACATGGCGCGTTCTCTCCTCCAAAACATCAGGATCGATCGAAAGAAGGCCTTCCCAGCCGCGCATAATGCCGAAAACCTCAAAACCGTAGTCGTCACATTGCGTGACGATGGTTTTGAGGCATGCATTGATACCGGGAGCATCTCCGCCCCCTGTTAAAACACCGATTCTCATTGATCAGACTGCTGAAATAACCGGAATCGATAAGACAACCCAGGCGACGGGTTCACTACTTTCTGCTGCGACGCGGTTTGAGGGCTTCACTTTCGGAGGCCAGTTTGTGACGGGATTGTGCTGCAAGTTCATGCGGCATCGTCTTGTCGATGCTCTCCGAGTCATGATCACGTTCCCGCGACTTCATAGAATAAAATTCGATCAGATTGCCATCGGGGTCCATAACAAAAAAAGCTCGCCCCTCCCGTCTCTGAGCAGGCCTGGTGACAAGATGAACACCCAGGTCATCCATATACCCGGCCGCATGATCGACCTCTGCGTCACTCGAAAGCCTGAATCCGAAATGGTCGACCCTGATATCGCGCGCTTCAGGAACTCCCGGTGTTTCAGCCTTGACAAGGACAAGCATGTCAGAATTAACACGAAGATAGGTGATATTGGCACCTGCCCGAAAATCCACATGAAAACCGAGAATACCAACATAGAACTCTTCGGCGACTCTCATATCATTGACGCGAAGGGTGATCTGGTTAATCCCTGTCAGCTTCATTTTTTTCATCATCCTGATTTTTTACAGGTTCGACGGTTTCAGGAATGGTATAATCGTACTCATGGGCGAGAAAACCAGCAATCGAACGCTGTGACGCTTTTTCGCGGCTTTCAAATTCCAGACTGATAGCAATCTGCTCAGGAAAAACCTTATCCGACTCAGATTCGCTTGCAGGATTGCGAATCATTTCCTTATACGGCAGCAGTTTCTCTTCCAGCTCCGAGCGTTCCTCATCATGTATTTCCTTAGCCCGTTTTGAAATGGCGACAACTGTCTCGTAAAGGTTCTCATGGGCGCTTCTCAGCTTGTTCAGATCAACAGGTTTTACCGACATAGTATCCTTTGTTGTATGTTAGTTACTGGTTAGAGATAAAATCCTCGATCAGCGCAACTATCGTATCGACAGCTTCATCAAGATTATCATTGACCACTTCATAATCAAAATCCTGTGCATGAGACATTTCGAACGAAGCACGCTGAAGACGCTGTTGCAGAGCTGCTTCATCCTCACTCTCACGGCCAAGCAGTCTTGAACGAAGCACGTCGAGGCTCGGAGGCCTGATAAAAATCAGGAGAGAACGCCGGGGAAAAAGCCTCTTGAGGTTCAATGCTCCCTTCACATCGAGATCGAACAGCATATTGACCCCGGAATCGACAGCCTCACGGGTTTTATTCAGCAGCGTACCGTAATAATTTCCGAAAAAGTGCTCATACTCGATAAATCCGCCGTGACTGATCGTGTCTTCAAACGCATCTTTTGAAAGAAAGAAATAGTTGACCCCGTCTTTCTCGCCCTCCCGTACAGGGCGGGTCGTAGCGGAAACCGAAAAGACAAGATTATCGATACGCTGCATGACCCGGGCAGCAATGGTGGATTTTCCCGTTCCTGAAGGTGCGGAAAAGACAATGAGCTTCCCTTTCCGAGCCACTCTGTCACCCATAACGATCACTCGATGTTCTGCAGCTGTTCGCGAATCTTTTCCAGCTCTTCCTTGATGTGGACGCCTCTTTGTGAAATATCAGCATTCTGGGACTTGGACGCAATAGTATTGGCCTCCCTCAACTGCTCCTGTAGAAGAAAATTCAGCTTCCTGCCCGACCCGGGCTCGTCGTTATGAAGCTCCTCGAGAAAAAACTTGTTGTGACTGGCGAATCGGATACACTCTTCGGTAATATCAAGTTTGTCCGACAGAAGTACAAGCTCCATCTCAAGCCGGTCCCTGCTGTAAGCAATGTCCCTGTCGGCAACGGCTGCCACTTTTTCTGTAATACGCTGACGGACAGCGTCGATATTCAGCAGTGAAAGCTGACGGATCTCTTCGAGCAGCGAATTGATAAGCGCTATTCGACGGGCAAAATCCAGAGCAAGTTCTTCACCTTCGCGCCGTCTCATCGTTTTCATGGCATGGATGGCATCCTGAAGTACGGTGCGAATGAGCGCCCAGATACGTTCAGTCTCATCGAGCAGGCTGTTATCAGTGTCGAATATTTCGCTGAACCGCAACAGATGGTCGAGCGTCACCGGTGAATCAATCCCGGCAACATCGCGTACAGAATCAAGCAACTGTCTGTATGCAAGGGTTTTACTGACATTGACACGCACAGGAAGAACAGCTTCCTCGTCGAGCACGACCTGTATGAAAACCGATATTTTTCCTCTTTGAAAATGCGAGCGGACAAGCTCTCTTGCGTCGATTTCATATGCTGAAAACTGGCGGGGCATCTTGACGCTGATTTCGGCAAAACGGTTATTCACCGAACGGATTTCGGCAACCACGCGCACGCCGCCTTGAACACATTCTGCGTTGCCGTAGCCGGTCATGCTTTCCAACATAATTCGATAGATTTAAGTCATGCTCATAACGCACCCCGCAGGGCAAGCCCTGCGGGAATCAGATGAACACGTGCGAAACAGGATGCGTTATTTGCGAAGGTCAAGATCGGCAAGAACCTGACGGTAGCGTTCGATATCGTTATTCTTCAGATATGCCAGCAGGCTTTTGCGCTTGCCGACAAGTTTCAGCAGACCGTGACGGGAATGTTTGTCTTTCGGATGCTCTTTCAAATGACCGGTGAGATCACTGATACGACGGCTGTACAGCGCAATCTGGACTTCTGTCTTGCCGGTGTTTTTTTCTGAACCACCGAACGTATTGATAATCTCGGTTTTTGTTTCCTTTGTCAAACTCATGACCTGTCGTTTAATATGTTAAATCGAATGACCTTTAATATAAACTTATTTCTGAAAATTGTTCCACCATTTTTTTGTCTTTCTGCAATTGTTCCTTCAATGCATCGAGAGACTGAAACTTTTTCTCGTCCCGCAACCTGTCCAGCAGCATCACATTCATGTCACGGCCGTACAGTATTCCCGAATACCCGAGAATATGCGCCTCAATGACAGCCCCGGACTCGTCGGACACCGTTGGTCTGACGCCGATATTCATCATAACCCTGTACTCCCGGCCGTCGATCACCGTGCGGGCAATATAGACCCCGTTACCAGGAAGGAGCTTGTCAGGGTCCGGTACTTTGAGGTTAACCGTCGGAAATCCAAGCTCGCGACCGATCCCCTCGCCATGCACAACCTGTCCTGAAATCATATATGGCGCGCCAAGAAAAGCATTGGCTTCTCTGACCCGTCCTTCATGAAGCAGCGAGCGGATTCTGGTACTTGAAAAGTGCTGGGCATGAAGAAGCACCTCGTCAACCACCTCGACACTGAAACCGCGCTCCCCTGCCAGGCGCTCCAATATCCTGCGGCCACCTCTCCTGTCGCGGCCAAACCCGTGATCATATCCTATCACAACACACCGGGCTCCGATGCAGTCAAGAAGAATATGCTCGATAAACCACCCGGAACTCCGCGAGGCAAAAAGAGCATCGAAACGCACAACAAACAACCAGTCTATGCCCAGCGACTCCATGAGCATGCGCTTTTCGCCAGGGAGGGTCAGCAACTCGATGGAATTTCCGTTTGCCGAAGCGATCACCTTCCTCGGATGCGGCTCAAAGGTAACAACGACACTGCGAAGATTCTGTTCATGCGCTATTTCGACCATCTTTCCGATAATCCTGCGATGACCGGCATGCACACCATCGAACGACCCGACGGTCACAACCGAAGGCACAACAGGAAACGGCAGCTCATTCCCGGTTGATACCTCTGAAACCCGGCCATTATGGTAGAGCGCAACATGCATGCTGTTTCTATCCTTCAGCGGCTGGCGCAGCCCGCTCAATTGCAGCAACGATATCCCCGACACTGAAAGCATCGCTAACCGTATACTGACCTATCGATACTCTGCGAAGTCCGCTCAGATATCCACCGGACAGAAGCAGTTCGCCGAACTCATGCGCGATAACCCGTATGTACGCGCCTTTGGTGACTTCGGTTGAAAAACTCACAAACGGCATCGATATGCCGCTGACCGTAAAACGGTGAACGGTAATTTCACGGGACTTCCTGTCCCTCACCTGCTTCCCCTTACGGGCAAGTTCATAGAGCCTTTTTCCATTATGCCATACCGCAGAATGCATTGGAGGCTGCTGCATCCGTGTCCCGCACAGCCCCTCAGCAGCTTTTTCTATCGCCTCTGTACTGAGATGCGCAATGCTGCACTGGCCGTACTCGGGTGTTTCGCTGTCATGGCTCTCCGTTCTGACACCGAGCTTGATGACACCCTCATACCCCTTATCGAGCGCCTCAAGCGACGATATCTGCCTGGTTTTCTTTCCGGTAGCAAGAATCAGCAGACCAGTTGCCATCGGATCAAGCGTACCGCAATGGCCTACCTTTCTTCGCAGGCCTGCCCTGGTATAGGCATTGCGAACTTTCGCCACAACATCAAACGATGTCCAGCCCAGCGGCTTGTCGACCAGCAGAAAATCACCATCTTCGCTCGCGACCGCCACCATCTTCTGTGCTCTGTCATTCACATCTGCCTCTATCACGATTCGTTCGTTTTCTCCCCGGGGCCGTTGAGCGCATCTTTCAGAAGCTGTTCGATTCTGCGGGCTTTTTCATACTGCTCATCTTCATAGAACTCCAATTCAGGTATACGCCTGAACTGATGGCGAATCCTCGAGGAGAGCAGTTTTCGGATATACCTGGTCTCGTTCTGGAGATGCTCCATTAACTGCACACGGTCTTTTTCGTTTCCGATGAGCGATACGTAAACCCTGGCAATCCCAAGATCCGCAGTCACCTTCACCTCAACGACAGTCAGCAGGGGGCCGCTTCTCGGCAGCTCCTTTTCAAAAATCGAACTCAGCTCTTTCTGCAGCAGAGACGATACTTTTCCGGTACGAATCGACATGATCGAAGGATGTTCAAAGTTTGCGTTTTTTCTCTACAATGCGGTAGGCTTCCACAATGTCGCCAACCTTGATATCCCCGTACCCTTTCAGGTTCAATCCGCACTCATAGCCGGCGTCGACCTCCTTGACATCGTCCTTGAAACGCTTGAGCGAATCAAGTTCACCATCATAGATCTGCACCCCGTCACGAAGAAGGCGAACCTTGGAGTCGCGGAAAACCTTGCCTTCAAGCATATAGCAACCGCCGACATTACCGATTTTCGGGACCCTGAAGACCTGACGGATCTCGAGTGAACCAAGGCTTTCCTCATGAAGTTCAGGGGAAAGCATCCCCTCGAGAGCCTGCTCGATATCTTCGATCACATGATAGATGACGCTGTAGAAACGAACGTCGAGGTCCTCTTTTTCTGCAAGCTTCTTGGCATTCACGTTCGGCCTGACCCGGAAACCGATAATAATGGCATCGGATGCGGCAGCGAGAAGAACATCGGTCTCAGTGATCTGACCGACGCCCTGATGAATAATCTGTACTTTGACCTCTTCGTTATGAATCTTCATAAGTCCGTCCGCCAGAGCCTGAATCGAACCATCGGTATCCGCCTTGATAATAACGCTCAGCTCTTTCATCAGGCCCTCTTTGATCTGACGGGCAATGCTGTCAAGCTTGACGCGTGTGCTGCGCCGGAACTCATGCTCGCGGCGAATTATCTGGCGCTTCTGGGCAACATCTCTGGCTTCCCTGTCGGAAGGCATGACGACAAACTCGTCACCTGACTGAGGCAGATCCTCGAAGCCAAGCACCCTCACCGGTTGCGAAGGCCCTGCCTCCTTGATGCGACGGCTGCGCTCATCCATCAGCGCGCGAACACGCCCCATGGTATTGCCTGCGACAAAAGGATCCCCGACCTTGAGAAAGCCGCGCTGGACAAGCACTGTGGAAATAACGCCCTTTCCTTTATCGAGCTCTGATTCGACAATAATTCCCCGTGCCTTTGCCTCTCGGGAAAAATTGGCTTTCAACTCCCTGATTTCAGCCTCCATAAGGACCTTTTCCATCAGCTCGTGAATACCGATACCCTGCTTGGCGGAAATCTCCTGGCACTGGTACTCGCCTCCCCAGTCCTCGACAAGCACTCCCGCTTCGGAAAGCTGGGCCTTGATCTTTTCAGGATTGGCTTCCGGCTTGTCAACTTTGTTGATCGCAACGACGATCGGCACCTCGGCTGCTTTTGAGTGGTTGATAGCCTCGATTGTCTGAGGCATGACGCTGTCATCGGCAGCGACAACGAGAACAACGATATCGGTCACCTGCGCACCGCGGGCGCGCATTGCAGTAAAAGCTTCATGGCCGGGCGTATCGAGAAACGTGATGCTGCGGCCATTGTCGAGGGTTACCTCATAAGCTCCGATATGCTGGGTTATACCTCCTGACTCTCCTGCAACGACATTGCTGCTGCGAATGTAGTCAAGGAGCGATGTTTTTCCGTGATCGACATGCCCCATGATGGTCACGACCGGAGGCCGGATTTCCAGATCTACGGAATCCTCCTCGACCTCGGTAACCTCCGTTGCTTCGACTTCGGATACGAATTCGGCTTCAAAACCGAACTCGAGAGCCACCAGCTCGATCGTTTCCCTGTCAAGACGCTGGTTAATGGTAACGAACTTGCCCAGCGTGAAACAACGCTGAATGATCTCCTTGGCCGTTATACCCATAAGGTCGGCAAGTTCGTGTGCCGTCGCAAACTCGGTCACTCTGACGATACTGCGCTCCGCTTCCTTGACTGCCTCGGCGGCCTCAAGCTCTTTTTCACGCTCCATCTTGCGCATTTTGCGGAACTTCTGACGGGAACCGGAGCCGCCGCTGCTGTCATCCATTCCGGAAATCGTACTGCGAATATTCTGACTGATGACTTTTTCATCAACAGCAGGCTTCTTCTTTTTGCCCTTCTTCTTCTTCACCGATGAACTCTCTTCGACACCCTTATCAGTGCCTTCAGCAGGCTTCTTCACGGTTTTGTCTTTGATAACCCCTGACTTGCCGGGTTTATCCTCTTCATCCCTTCCTGCTACATCAAATTCACCTTTCAGTTCGTCCGCCTGTTCCTTGAAACGCTTTTTGCGATTTTTCTTTTTCTTTCTATCGGCTTCACTGCCCCTCTCAAGGGTACTTTGAACATCAATTGAGCCGAGAACAGTCAGGCCTCCGATATTCTTCGGTTTTTCATAGGTCACCTGCATTTCAGGAGAAGCCTGCGCTTTCATGGTCGCCGATTGGGGTAAGGGTTCCTCTTCGGCAGCAATATCAGGCATTTCGACAACAATCTCTTCCGAAGCAGGCTGCTGTTCGGATACCACGTCAACGACAACCACCCCGGCCTCCTCTTCCGATGCCGCCGGCTGCTCCTGTTCGACTTCGTGAAGAACATCGAGAGGAGCAGTCTCTTCGTGAGAATGTTCTTTTTTCGCCGCCGCAACAGGCTCCGGACGTGCGGCTATACTGTCTTTGAGCTGCTGCTCCTTTTCATAGGTTTTGCGGGACTGCTCTTCGAGACGCGTCAGACGCTGACGTTTTTCCTCCCTGATCTTGCGGGTTCGGTCGACAAGCTTTTTTTCATCACTGAAATGACTGAGAATCAGCTCGCGCATGCCAGATTTCACCATCGAGGATGTTGATGCAACTTTTGCGCCCTCCTGCTTAACAAAATGCAATACCTCCTGAGGACTGACCTGCAGTTCTCTGGCTATATCGCTTATTCGATATTTCATTTCCTTCTCCTCAAGGGACATACAACCTCCTCTGGATTTAATAACCTGTTACGCTCTTTATTCTCTGCTTCGGCGCCTACTGCATTTCGGATCCTTTGTCTGCACCATCATCGCATTCCGGAGCTGCATCGTTGTCTTCATCGTTGATATCCTGAAGGTCAGCATCGTTGAACTGATCCTTCACCGTCCTGAATATATTTTCGGCGATTTTTTTCCAATATCGCTTCTCTTCGTCGGTAAGTCTGCGCTCTCTGGGTTTTACAGTCTTCCTGCCTTTATTAAAAACAGACATTTCATCAGTCTTCGTCGGTCCGAGCAGCGCCAGTTCAATCTCTTCGGTACCGGCCTGAAGCACCTTCTTGGCCGTATCAAGCCCGCTGTCAAGCAGCTGATAGATCATATCGTCGCCGAACTCCTCCCTGAACTCGATAATATCTATATCATTGGGATCTTCGAGCGTTTTATCAATCACGTCGCGGTACACATCGATTTCATACCCGGTCAGCCGCTCTGCCAGATGAATGTTATTGCCGTTCTTTCCAATCGCATACTTGATCTGATCAGGCTTCAGCATAACCCTTGCCTTACGGGTTTTCATGTCTGCATGAACCGTCATGGGGTCGATCTTTGCCGGCTGAAGTGCACGCGCAATAAAAATCTGGGGCTCATCGGTATAATAAATAACGTCAATGTTCTCGTTATTGAGTTCCTTGACAATGCTCTGGATCCGCTTTCCACGGTAACCGACACTCGCTCCGACAGGGTCTATCCTCGAGCTGGTCGATTCGACAGCGACTTTGGCCCGTTCTCCGGGGACCCTTGCAATTCCTTTAATAACAATCAATCCGTCAAGAATTTCAGGCACTTCGCTTTCAAAAAGTTTGTAGAGGAAACGGTCATCGACACGCGACACAATGACCTTCATGCCGCCATCAGGCTTCTCCTTCTCGACCACGCTTCCGTCATCCTGCCGGATTTTGACCCTTTCCCGCTCGATGCGCTTGACATACAGCTTCATACGGGGAGTTCTCCGGGGATTATCCTTCTTCATCATCTCTGCTTTGGGAAGCACCAGCTCTACCCGATGGTCCTTGGAGGTATTATAACTGAAAATAACCTCATGAGGACGAATCTGATAGACCTCCCCTGCAACGACCTCCCCAACCTTTTCAAGACACTCCTCATAGACTACCTGGCGCTCGAGATCACGCACTTTTTTCTGCACGGACTGCTTGATAATCTGGATCGATTTCCTTGTAAGATAATCCTCAAGATGGATCGGGCCTTCCTCATAATAATCACCTGCTTCCAGGGAATCATCTATCTGGCGGACCTCGTCTATAGAAATCTCTATGGACGGAATATCGACGTCATCAACGATTTTCTTCAGAATATAAACTTCAAAATCGCCTCGTTCAGGGTTGATAAAGATATTGGCCTCAACTTCCGGATCGTAATCTTTCCGCAGCTGCTTCTGAATAATATCCTTGAGGAGATCAGCAATATCCATCTTCACTGCAGCACTTTCAGTGCGTTTGTCCAGGAAGATTTTCGACTGTTCGATTTCACCAAAAGCACTTGCGATCTGCGCCTTGCGATCCTGAGTCTCTCCTTTTGCCTGCTTTTTAGCCATCTCTTTGTAATTACATTATTTTGTAGAGAAAAAAACTGCCCATGATTGCCGAACCCTCAGAATTCAACCTGAACAACCGCCTTGTCAATCCGGTCAAGCATAATCTTCAGCCGAACGGGCGGATGAGCGTTTTTCTTTTTTTTGCCTCCCCGTTCCGGCTCGATCACCAGAAATGGTTCATCCCCGCCGGTCACGTCCGCCTGCACCAATCGGCCGGCGATATCATGCGCCCTGCCCTCGTCGTCACGATAGTGGATGCGGAGTTTCCGTCCGGTATGGCGGATATACTGTCGCACATGCCTGACAGGCCCTCCGATCCCGGGAGATGATACCGTAAGGTCATAATCCTCGCCATAGACCTTCTGAAGTTCTTCATCACTCTCGATCATATCCCTGATCCTGCGGCTCAGCGCTGCGCACTGGGAAATCATAATCCCCTGTTCAGTATCGACAAGCACTTCGATCTTTGTCGAGCGTCCCCCGCTTTTCAAACCGAGGTCCACCAGAAAAATCTCACTCTCCCGCCCCGTTGAAACCTCGCGGGAATAGGCATTCACACACGCTTCAATTCCTGAAACAAGCCGTTCTTCCATCATATAATCTTCCCGATCGCGCTTAAAGCAGTATTACCACAAATCCTGCATGAGAATGCCGGAAACAACAGCAGTCATAACCGGTCACAGCAGAAACAACAACAGGCATAAAAAAGGACAAAACAAAAAAGTGGGCTGTACCCACTTTCACGAATAAATCCGGATTGATTATCCCAGCCTTGACCTCAAAGGTAAAAAAAAACACCTAATATGCAAAGCATCCTTCGATCATCCGGGCGGATCATCGTTAACTTTGGACTCTATCACTTCATACTCCGTCTCCTCGACCCGTTCCGATCCTGAAGTTCCCGGCCTTCGGGAATCAAAGGATGACACAAACCTCTCCCTCAGCGACTTCAGAAGAAGACGTAATACCAGATAGATAATGACAGCAATTAAAACAAGCCTCAGCATCGGCCCCGCTCATTATTTCATTGAATATTCAGCATCCTCTTCCATCAGCATCATCAATCAGTCCGCCAAAAGCTCCGGCATCGATATGGTGGCGGAACATCTCTTTTCCATCAATGCAAACAACAGGAATCTGATAACGGTATCGATCGTACAAACCCGGATCAAGAGTAATATCGACAACAGTAAACGCAAATGGCCGGCTTTGACGGACCGTGCTTATTGTCTCCATGGCAATATCACATAAATGACATCCGGGCCTGGAATACATGACAACCTGACTCATGGTCTTTGACAGCTTTATAACGTCATCGGATAATTAACCGTGCCCGAGTTCCGTGATAACAGCCTCGAGAGAGAGTGCCTGCTGAACGGATGACTCGAGATTTTTCAACCCGTATGCACCTGCCGCAACTTCGTCACGACCAACAAACAAGGCGTGAGCGGCTCTCATCCGGTTTGCCTCCCGCATCTGGGCCTTCATACTCCGCCCGGCCAGATCAATCTCCGTCCTGATTCCCGCATCACGAAGAGCGCCGCATAGGGTAACGGCATGAGCCAGAAGCGATCGGTCCTGAAGAACAACATAGACTTCAGGACCCTGAACCGGAAGTTCTGAGAGCAATCCCTGTTTCTCGAGAGCGATCATAAGACGTTCCATCCCAACGGCAAAGCCGACGGCGGGAAGATCCGAAGCTCCTCCCAGTTCACGCGCAAGTCCGTCATAACGCCCGCCGCCGCCCAGCGCATCCTGGGCACCGAGATCTGCGCACTGGACTTCAAATGCCGTATGACAGTAATAATCGAGCCCTCTGACCAGTAAAGGGTCCTGGACATACGCAATGCCCCGGTCGTCAAGATAGCCAAGGACCTCTTCAAACTCTTCAAGAGCAGCAGGCTGAAGATAGTCGCGCAGCGCGGGCGCGCCGGATACGATATCCTGTACCGCTGCATTTTTAGAATCCAGAATTCTCAACGGGTTCTTCTCCAAACGCTCAAGTGAGGGCGCATCCAATTCACCGGAAAAAGGAAGAAGATATGCTCTCAGCGCATCACGATATCGCATACGGTCCTCGACGGATCCGAGCGTATTGATCCTTAGCTTGAGCCCTGTCAGACCGAGAAGCCTGAAAACATGCATCATGAAAGCAATAACTTCGGCAACGGCTGCAGGTGAAGACGTCCCGAGAAGCTCTGCGCCAAACTGGCAGAACTGGCGCTGGCGCCCAGCCTGCGGCCGTTCCTTGCGGAACAGGTCGCTGATATAATACAGCTTGTGCACGGGAGCTTCCGAAGCACGGCTGCTCTGCAGAAAAGCCCGCATGACTCCGGCAGTCATTTCCGGTCTCAGCGTTATGGACCGACCGTTCGGATCGGGCTGAAACGTAAACATCTCCTTACCAACGATATCGGTCGTCGCCCCGATACTGCGCTGAAAAAGATCGGTATATTCAAAAACAGGGGTTCGTATCTCATGAAAAGCGTAGAGCGCAGCGACCCGATGAATAACACGTTCAACATACTGCCACGCAATGACTTCATCAGGAAATATATCTCTGGTACCTTTAACGGCGCGATAGTGGGACATAGACTTGTGAGACTGAACTGAATATCGGTTATATCTGCGGAAAATCCTTCTCTTCCTCCTTGAACAGAGCAAGAACATCCTGGCGGGATGCCGCATCCATCAGCTTGTCGCGAACATCCTCACGCCCTGCCAGACGGGTAATACGGCTCAACAGTTTAAGGTGCTCGGCCAACATCTCCTCAGGGGTTGCAAGCAGAAAAATAAGCTGCACCGGCTCATTGTCAATGGACTCGAAATTGATTTCGTTTTTCAGGGTTGCCAATGCCAGAACCGGATCACTGACGGCATCGGTCTTGGCATGAGGCAGGGCAATCTGTTTGCCGATACCGGTCGACATCTCCTTCTCGCGTTTCAGCACATCCTGACGCAGCTTTTCATGATCCCTGACGCCCGGATGATCAGCAACAATAGAAAGCATCTTGTCGATAACCTGGCTTTTGGTAGACAGTTCAAGATGGAGAACGATATATTTTTCGGACAGTAAATCCTCGATTTTCATTCTGGGACAGTCATAAATTGGTGTCGTTGTCCGGTTCATTGGTCGCAATTACTGCCGGGCCGGACCGGCAAGCTATCAGAAAAAGCTCATCCGGACATCATACCCGAACAGAAAAAAAACACCGTTCAGAGCATTATAAAGCCTTTTCAAAAAAAACATTAGCAGATAATGGCCCGACCGGGAACACGCGACTTGAAAAGGTGTAATATAAAAAACAAATTCACTCTGGCATAAGTACAACAATCAGCCGCTTATAAAAAAAGCGACAGAAGGTAAAACAAAGGAGCAATAAACATAACCGTATCAAAACGGTCGAGTACGCCTCCGTGTCCGGGAATAAGGGCGGAAGAGTCTTTAACACCCGCATCGCGCTTGAACATTGACTCCATAAGATCCCCGAGAGGACTGAACAATCCTATTGCGAATCCGGCCACCAGCGCCGGCAAAAAACCTAACGCGGCATCGGTTGCAGCAAATGCAGCTGAAACCGCCACGCTGCCCGCCAGTCCCGAGACAAAACCCTCCCAGGTTTTATGGGGGCTGAGACGTTCGAAAAACTTTTTGCGGAAAAAACGCCCCCCGAAACGGCGTCCTCCGAAATAGGCAAAAATATCAGCAGCCCACACGCAAACGAACAGAAGAAACACCAGGTGCATGCCAAGAGGATGAGCCATACGAAGAAGAAGCAGCGCTCCGAAAGAAATATTGGCATACAGCGCCCCTGTCAGCGAAGCCCCGATATTGACAATTCTGGAACCCCTCGACTCAAAAACTTCCCTGACCAGCAGGGCATTGACAAGCAGTAGCAGAGGAACAAAGGAATCAACAACACGAAAATAAAGATTAAGCTGGAACAGAAGGGTAAAGGCTGCAAAAAAGAGCACATGCGGCACATAGGCCCTGACTCTTGAAAGATGATGAAACTCCCGTGCCGCCTGCATTGACAAGAGCAGAATCAGGGAGAGGAAATACAGCTCGCCTTTCCAGGTCAGCCAAATCATCCCCGGAATACCAAAAAAGGCAACAATAATCCGTTGAGCGAGGTTCGATGGATTTTTCAGCGACATAGTAAAGCAATTATCATAATCACAACATCTTTTCCTCTACGGCAGACAGCGGCATCGCCTCAGAAAGCGCTGTCAGGGCGTGAAACCGCCTGAGTACTATCAACAGCAACATCAGCGTTCCGATGACAACGATCCACCAGAGCCAGGACCCGGAAAGAGGATTTCCGGCAGAGATGTCTGCTGCCGGAGAGATCTGGCGCTGGAACTGCAGCATCAGAAGAGATAGTGCGTTATTGGCGAAATGAACCGCTACAGGCACCCAGAGACTCCCGGTCCGATAATACACATACCCGAGAAACCACCCCATAATGACAAGAGGCGGAAGATTGAACAGGCTCATGTGAAACAAACCAAAAACAAGACCGGTCAGCATAATGCCGCGAAAAGGAGAAAGAGCCGCCGTGTAGTTGTTCTGAATATAGCCTCGGAAAAACAACTCTTCACAGAAGGCCGGAACAATTGCAATAACACATAATACCAGCAGAAAATCAAAAGGATTATTCCAGCTCGTCAGATAAAACAGAAATGCCTCGAGCTTCCGCTGTTCATCAAGAATTCTCCTGCCGGCATCTCCCATAGAGCCGAGAGCCAGCGAAACAAGCTCCATCATGGTCAGCAGAAAAGGCTGAATCAGGACAACGCCGCAAAGGGCAAGCACAACTGCCGGAATGCTGAAACGGGATGTCATACCAAAAAAAGCAGCATTCTGACGTGACAGCAACGTCCGGCTCCCGGTCTGAAAACGGACCAGATACAATACCGGCAGAACAAGCACCAGAACCTGACCCGCCACCTGAACCGCCCTGACTTTCATAACAAGCCCGTCGGTCATCCACCCCGCTCTTCCCGCAGCAGCAAATTCAGGCGCAACAAGAGTCATCAGGATGGTGCCGGTAAAAGGGTAGAGAATAAAAAGGGCCAGAAGCACAAGGCTTGTCACGGCAAATGACGAGCCGGATATTTTAGTATATTCAAAAGCATTCTCGATTTTTTTCGCCATATATCGCGGTATTGTTGCTGGTGCGCTGGCTTTGCATACCAATTGAACGGGTCATTGAGAGAGATATATGAATATAGCGTTTATCAATTCAGCAAGAACCTGGGGAGGAACTGAAAAATGGGTACTCATGGCCGCAGAAACCCTCAGCCAGACCGTTCATGTCGTACTGATCTACAGAACAAACACCGTCGGTGACAGACTGTCCAGCCAGAAATACCGCCTGCCGCTGCTCAGTCATCTTGATCCATTCAGTCTTGTTCGAATTGTACGCATCATAAGAAAAGAAAAAATCGATGTCATTATACCGACAAAAAGAAAAGACTACGTCCTTGCCGGCATAGCCGCAAAAATCTGCGGGATATCATCGGTTATAAGGCTCGGCATCGACAGGAAACTCAAAATCCCGATCATCCACAAACTGATCTACCGGGACCTGACTGACGGTATTATCGTCAATGCAGAAAGGACCAGACAAACCCTCCTTGAGTCCCGCTTCATGCAGGGACAAAAAATACAGGTCATCTATAACGGTCTCGACACAAAAAAAATAGACGCAGAGCACTCCCCTCTTCCGCCAAGACCATCCGGATTCGTGATGACCGCGATGGGAATCCTGACGTTTCGCAAGGGATTCGACTTCCTTATCAGAGGTTTTGCCCGCTTTCTCGGTCAATCGCCGCAAATCGATGCAACACTGGTCATCATCGGTAGCGGGCCGCAGCATGAGACGTTCAGCGCTCTTGCTGAAAAACTGCTCATTGCCGACAGGGTCATCTTTACCGGTTTTCTTGAAAACCCACTGCCGCGGCTCAAACAAAGCGATGTCTTTGCCATGACATCAACCAACGAAGGCATTTCCAATGCCCTGCTTGAAGCGATGTACCTCAACAACGCACCGATCTGCACCAGGGCTGGAGGCACCGAAGAAATCATTACAGACAGAGAAAACGGCCTTCTCATCCCCTACGGTGATGAACAAAAACTTGCGACTGCGATTGAGGAACTGGCCTTCAACACAACCATCAGGGAACGGCTGTCGGCAAACGCTCACCGAAGCGTCGTGAAGCAGTTTTCATCAGAAAGGATGCAAAAAGAGCTTGAAGCCTTTTTGCATCGGGTCATCGACACCTCCCCCAGTGATCACTCGCCGAGCTCATCATGAAGCATCGAGGCAACAGCTTCAGCAGTACGGTTGGCAGGATAGTGCTCCGGAAGCGAACGTCGGAACTTGCCCCATTTTCTCCGGACGGTTCTGCGAGCAAAAAGAGAGGAGTAATTTGCCAGGGGAAGAAATTCGTTGTTGCCTACGCCATCGATAATCACAATCTTTCCACATAACGGAGTAAGCCTCTGATAGACCAGATTATCCGCTTTCAGTTCCCGTACGACAATACGCTCTCTGATAAGGTAGCGTTTGAAATTGTTCAATGCCCCGGCAAGCAGATCCGGCGAAACAAGACCATCCTGCAGATAATATTCCAGAGTTCGGGAGATACTCCCGTTATAATCTCTCGAAAGACTGAACACAACCCCTTCGCCCAGCGTTGTCCGGACATGGCCGTATGTTCTGGACATCATGTCCCATGATATCCTGCGCCGGGAAAAACGTTTATAATGCTTAAGCTCCTCCCTGCTGATCGAGGCGTTGTCCACATAGGTAATCTTGATACATTTCAGCTCATCCCCCGGATGCACATAACACACTCTGGAGGAACCCCTGCCTATCATTTCTGCACTATCAAGATCGACTATCATTCAGATCGGAAATCTCTGCGACTATGGAAAAAGCACAGGTATACCATATTTATGGCCCCTGCAAAACCGTTGACCTATTATTTGCACAAAATTCACAAAAAAATCAAACAAACGGCTACAGACCATAGCAAAAAAGAACGGCTTTGTCTATATGACCCCCAAGGAGCATATTAATAGGTATCAGGATACACCGATCGGGATATCATAAGACCACGATAACCCATAAACGAAAAACAAAGCGACCCGTCTTGTCAGGATGGGCGCCATCCGCAAGACAATAATGAACATTCTCTTTCTAAATTCAGCCAGGCGGAACTGGGGAGGCAATGAACGTTCGATACAGCTGGTGGCTGAAGCCCTTTCCGATGAACACGGGGTATTCCTCGCATACCGTTCAGAGCTCATCGGAAGTCATTTCGGCATTACGAAGTACAGGCTTCCTTTTCTTCACGAGGCCGATCTCTACACCATTGCCCGGCTGAAAAGCATCATAAACAAGCATCGAATTGACGTCATCATCCCCACTAAAAGAAAAGACTACGTCCTTGCAGGCATCGTCAGCCAGATTACAGGCATAAAAAACATCATCTGGCTGGGAGCAAACAGACCGTTAAAAAACACCTGGTACAACAAGCTTGTCTACAAATCCCTGTCGAACGGCATCATAGTCAATGCCATGCAGATACAGCAAACACTCCTGAAAACCCCGTTCCTGACAGAAAACGACATCAGGGTCATCTATAACGGGATTGACACAAGGCTTCTGGATCGGAGGGCGACCAAAAAGAAAAAATCCTGTGAGACCTTCACCGTCAGCGCGATGGGAAGACTTGACAGCAATAAAGGATTCGACTTCCTGCTCAAAAGCTTTGCCCGATTGCTGAAAAACCGGACAGACATCAATGCCCGCCTGATCATTATCGGTGACGGCCCTCTGAAAAACGACTACGCAAAACTGGCCCGGACACTCGACATAGCTCAGAACGTGCGTTTCTGCGGTTATCTGTCGGACCCCTATCCGGAACTGCTCGAATCCGATGTCTATGTATCAAGCTCGATATCGGAAGGATTGTCGATAGCCCTGCTCGAGGCGATGTACCTTGCCAATGCCCC
>RRYU01009971.1_pt1 | contig 34307 bp, 23 predicted proteins | sample 2162651 | NCBI WGS metagenome assembly RRYU01 (sample SAMN10267283, study PRJNA491782) | microbial mat metagenome | isolation source: biomat in the production well | place: Japan: Minami-Kanto gas field, natural gas well KTG3 | collected 2017-06 | reverse complement strand
TGGTATAATTATACCAAAAATAGTTACTTAATTACTGAGCATTAACAGCGGTTAATCTTTTCTTTTCTGCCCCAAAGCCATTATTCCGATTATCCGTACTATAATATCCACTGCCTTTTAATATAAAATTCCCGTTTTTACTAATTAATCTGTAGACTTCTCCGTCACAGCTTTTACATTTTTTAACCGGTTCTTCTGTGATGGATTGAAATTTTTCAAAGATATTTCCACATATTTTACATTTATATTCATATGTTGGCATAATAGTTTACCTTTCTTTAAATGTCTACCTGTATATTTTAAATAAATTTACATCTTTGTCAAGGTTTCTTTTGGATTTGTCTGTGAAAAAAAGAATCTATTACCTTTTTGAGTTATCAAAAACAATTTTTTAGTTTCCATGGTGGTATAAAAAAGAAAAAAGTAATAATTGGAAAAATTAATAAAAAATATTATTACCAAAAAGGTTTTTCAAAAATTATATAGAATATTAGTTATAAGTTTATTTTTTTAGAAAGGCGTTTTATTCTATTTACCCGTCTTTATTTAGATAATTTAGTGTAAGGCCGGCAGTATAATATAAAATAATATAAATCAGAAAGGAGAAATGATTATGAGTAATAAATTTAAGGTTATTGGTATAACTATAATCGTATTTTTATTGTTTGCTTTTTTATTTAATTTCGCCTATGGAAATCCTTTATTGGGGGTAATACCGGAGAAGATTATAGGAACATTAGAGCTGAAGGATACAGAATTAATTGAAAGTCTGTTTGAATTAGACTTAACGGGTTTTTCAATTGAAGGGAAAGAAGGGAGTGAAATACAAGATTATCAAATGACCAGGGAAGAGATAAAACAAGAGTTGGGATTTGATGTTTTGGACCCCTTATTTTTGAAGAATATCTTTTCCGGCGGTGCGATTCTCTCTTGTTTGGGTGTTTCTGTAGGAGGAGCTCCTGAAGTGTTGCTTTCTTTATCTCCTTCTGATAGTCGTGTTTTTACTAAATTTGTGGGGGCTATTGAGGTAAAAAATGATTTAACTGAAGAAATATCAAATTATAAAGGCATTGACATAGTGAATATAATTCTTCCGGAAGATGCCGGTTTGGAACCTATAAAGTCCGTATCTTATGCTTTTCTGGGGGATGCTCTGGTGATTGGAGGGAATTTATCACCGGTTAAAAAAGCGGTAGAAGTATTTCTGGGGGAACGCAGCTCGCTTCTCGACAATTCAGAGTACAAAGAGCAAAAAACAAAAACTGAAAGAAAATTGGAATTTTCAAGTTACTTTTTCTGTTTATTTGCACAAGAACTCTACTACACATTGGATGAATTGGCTGAAGTGCTTGAAGAAGAAGAACTGGTTAAAACTTTAAAGGATTCCAGAGATTCTTTAAAGGATATGGGAATTATAAGCGGGGTGGGCGGTTATCGGGAAAAACAGTTTAAAGCCTATACGATTGCTCAAATAGCGGAAAAATATGTAGATATTCTTGAAGAAACAGACATGAGCAATGTACAATCACTCTCTATGTTCCCCAAAAATACATTTTTCTATCTTGGTAGTGCATTACCTCTTACCTGGGAAGAGATAAAAGAGAACTACATGGATGAGGACCTTCTGCATAATTTAGAAAATGGCATTCAACAAGTCAAGGAAAAAAGTGGAGTTGATATAGAAAAAACTATTTATTCCTGGCCGGCAAAAGAATTCAGTTTGGCACTTTTTGATACTTCCGCAATTTTCCCTAAAGTGGGGCTAATAGCCGGATATTCTTCAGAAGAAAAACTTATTCAGAATCTTTATCCCGTATTAGAAAACTTTGCTCCCATGATGGGCGGGGTATTAGCGGATAATCAATATGAGGGAATAAATTACAAAAGTCTGCTTAATCCGATGTTTCCCCTTGGATATGGAATTATAGGGGATAGATTTGTCTTATCCAGTGGCTTAACAAATATTATAGATGTTCAAAAAGGAGATATGGCCACTTTGGATAAACTGGAACCCATAAAATATATGCTCTCTTTCCCTAAGGTTTTTTCTTTATTATATATAAATATGAATTCTGTATCAGAAATTGTAGAAAGATTTATACAAATGGCAGCACAACAGATACCGAAAGGGGCAGAAGAAGAAACCCAAGAAGCAAGGAGAAAAGAATCTTTAGATGCTGTATTACAGGGTTTAAGCAGTCTTGAAAATGTTTTATTTTGGACAGGGATTGAGAATGATTATTCTTATTCCTGGTTAGAGGTTAATTATAAATAAAAAAAATAGATATCACTCATAAAATATCATAAACTTTTAAAAAATTAGAATTTTTAAAAGTTTTATGGTAGTATATAAAGAAATATTTAAAAAATAGAGAATTTTTTAATAAATTATTTTCCAAATATATTTAAAGTTGATATAAGCGATATCTAAAAAGTTGAAAAGGCAAACTATTTGAAAAGGTAGGACGCAAAGTTATGGATCTAAGGCATATGTGCTATGATTGCCAAACCACCGACTTTTTATTTGTTTAGAATATTTGATGTACTTTTAAATTATTTTTTATTGTTTTGGGGATAAAACAAATGGAAGACCGAGATAAAGATAAAGAACAATTGAAAAATGAATTAATGAGATTACGAAAAAAGATTGCTGAGTTAAAACAGGTAAAAACTAACCAAGAACAAACAGAGGGAAAATTAGCGAAATCTGAAGAACTATACCGCTTAATTGCTGAGAATACCGGTGATGTAATTACTTTACAGGATTTTAATTTACCGCCAACATTTAGATATATCAGCCCCTCCATTAAAGATGTTAGCGGATATGAGCCTGAAGAGTTGCTCGGTAAATCTCCCTTTGAATTTATCCATCCTGACGACAAAAAGAAATTATTTTCAATATTAAAAGATTATATGGATGCCAAGTTAAAAAAGTTGTTTACCGGTAAAGAATTGTCAACTACCATAAGAATTGAGTACCGCATTAAACATAAAGAAGGGAATTGGCGTTATGTTCAAAGCACCGGAAACATTGCGGGAAATCAGCTGCTTTTTATCACCAGAGATATCACCAACCAGAAGAAATCCAATGAAACTCTGCGTATAAAACAGCAGGAATTTACTGGTTTATTTAAGAGTAGCCCTGAGGCCTTGGTTTATACAGACGAAAAAAGTAATATCCTGGATATAAACCCCCGCTTTACCGAACTTTTTGGCTACACCTTGGGAGAGATCAAAGGTAGAAACCTGGATGATGGAATGATTCACTCTCCCGATAAAATTGAAGAAGGCAAAGAGCTGGGCAGGATTGCCAAGTCCAAGGGTTATTTTACGTATGACACTATAAGGAAAAAGAAAGACGGAACTTTATTCCCCGTATCTATCTCCGGTTCCAATATTGCCATTGATGGTCAATTAAAGGGTATGTTAGTAATATATATCGATACCACCGAACGGAAAAATATGCTGGATAAATTGAAAAGGAGCGAAGAGGAATTTCGCCTTCTTTTTAATAATATGCCGGGAGTCTACTATCGCACAGATAACGAAGGAAATCTTGTAATGATAAACCCCGCGGGGGCTAAAATGTTTGGACATGAGCGTGTAGAGGATATGCTAGGGAAAAACGTAGCTCAAAATTTTTACTTTCTCCCAAAAGAAAGGAAAAGATATCTTAAAAAACTTGAAGATAATAAAGGGACTCTTACAGAAACAGAGCTAATCTTTAAAAAGAAAAACGGCGAACCTCTTATAGTATCCGATAACAGTCATTACTATTATGATAAAGATGGAAATATTGCGGGAACAGAAGGTAACTTTCTTGATATAACTGAAAGAAAAGAAGCAGAAGAAGCATTACAACAAAGTCAGCAGGAATTAGAAAATATATTTAAAAATATGTCTGAAGCCTTGGTTTATCTGGATAATAATGGAACTATTTTAAACATAAACCCCCGTTTTACAGAACTTTTCGGATATACCTTGGATGAAGTAAAAGGGGAAAATATTGATAACGGAATAATTCATCCCTCGAGAATGTTTGAAGAAGGAAAAAACTTAACTGATAAATCTCTAAAAAGTTTTGTAAATTATGAAACAATAAGGAAAAGAAAAGACGGAAGCGAGTTTCCGGTATTTATCTCCTCTGCCCCGATTAAGATTGATAACAAGTTAAAAGGTCTTATAACTTTATATCAAGATATTACCGAACGCAAGAAAACAGAAACAGAATTACGCCAGAGCGAAGAGAAATTTGCCAGTATCTTTAAAAGTATGCCAGATGCTGCTATTTATCACAATACAAGAGGTATTATTTCTGATATTAATCCCCGCTTCACCCAGCTTTTCGGTTTTACAAAAGAAGACGTGCTAGGCAAAAATATCGATAAAATCGGTCTTTATCCTAAAGACAAGAAGAAAGAAGGACTACATCTAACCCGTAAAACTTTAGATGAAGATTTAATTAATTTTGAAACTATCAGACAAAAAAAAGACGGTACCCCGGTTCCGGTACATATTTCCACTTCCTTTGTAAAAATCAAAGATAAGGTTACCGGCGTCATCGGTTTATACCAGGATATAAGTGAACAAAAGCAGAACGAAAGACTCCAACAGGTTCTATACAATATCTCTCAAGCTGCCAGCTCATCTACGTCTCTTAAACAACTATACAAAACTATTCATAAAGAGCTGGGAACTGTCATCGATGCTACCAACTTTTACATTGCTTTGCTTAATAAAAAAGAAAACAGGATTTACTTTCCCTACCATGTAGACGAGAAAGATGATAATTTCCCGATTTTAAATTATAAAACTTCAAATACCTTAACAACTTATGTTATGAAGGCAGGTAAGTCCCTGCTTAGCGATAATACTCAGTACCAGGAGATGATAAATCAAGGAATATTGCATCCCGAAGGTAGTACTACTCCGGAAAGTATCTGGTTAGGAGTTCCCTTAAAGATTGAAGACAATACAATAGGTGTTATGGCTGTTCAAAATTACACCAAACCCAATCTCTACTCTGAAAACGATATCAAAATTATGGAATTCGTTTCCTCCCAGGTAGCTATTGCAATAGAGCGAAAACAAACCGAAGAAAAAATCAAGTATCTAAGTTTCCACGACGCTCTGACCAGTCTCTACAATCGAGCCTACTTCGAAGAAGAATTGGAAAGATATAACTCCTCCCGTTACTATCCTTTAAGTGTAGTCATGCTCGATGTCAATGGTTTAAAAGTTATTAATGATACTTTCGGTCATTCCGAGGGAGACCGACTCTTAAAACACCTCTCCCAGACTCTTATTTCTATCTCCCGTCAGGGAGACATCCTGGCCCGTATTGGGGGAGATGAATTTGCCATTCTCTTACCCTCTACCACCTCCGAAGAAGCCCATGAGTTTTGCGAGAGGGTTAAGAAAGCCTGCCAACAAGATAATATAGAACCTATCTACTTAAGATTGAACATATCTTTAGGGCATACCACACAGGAAGGAGAATATAAAGATATATATTCTTTTCTTAAAACAGCTGATCTTAATATGTACCAGGATAAGCTATTTAATGGTACAAGCAGGGAAAAGCATTTCTTGGAGGCTTTCCGCATTATCTTGGCGGAACGTGATCCCCATACCTCGGACCATGCTCACAGACTTCAGGAATTAGCTTTTTCTTTGGGAAAAAGAGTAGGGCTTAGCGAATATCAGCTGGGAAACTTAAAACTCCTGGCATTACTTCACGATATCGGTAAGATAGGTGTCCCTGATAGTATTCTTTTTAAAACTTACATTCTAACACCTTCAGAATGGAAGAAGATGAAAGAACACTCCAGTATCGGATGCCGTATGGCTAAAAACATCCCGGATTTTGCCCCAATTGCCCAGGATATTTTGCATCACCATGAGCACTGGGACGGTACCGGTTATCCCGATGGTCTAAAAGGAGAAAACATACCTCTTCTTTCTCGTATTATCTCTATTATCGATGCCTATGATGTAATGCAGTCCCGTCGTCCATATAAGGGACCAATAAGTAAAGCTGAAGCTTTAAAAGAGATTAAAAGATGTGCCGGTTCCCAATTTGACCCCCAGTTAGCGGAGATATTCTTGAAGATAGAGCAAAATAATAAGAATAAAACCTGACAGGGGACGGTTTACGGTCTTTACGGTAATTGCAGAGAATTTTTTAAGTAGTTAAAAATTCATTTTAAAACACAGGAAACAAAATGACAGAATTAGTTTTTTTGTGTCTGGCATTTTTTATTGCTTCAGGCATCAGCGCCATGATCGGAATAGGTGGCGGAGTACTTTATGTTCCTATTTTATTAGCTTTTAATTTCCCCTTTTACCAGGCAGCAGCAGCTAGTATTTTTATAATGATGACTCTCTCTATTTCAGCTTCTTCAGTATATTTTCGAGCCCGATTAATAGATTGGAGGTTAGCTCTGGTAATGGAACCTTTTACTGCTATTATGTCCTACACCGGTGGTTATTATTCTTCCTTTATTCGAATAAGAGAATTAAAGATATTATTCATCTTGATTCTGATTATTTCCGGATATTTTATGCTGAAACCTGTTGCAGAAATTAAAAATAAAATTATTGGTAAAAGAAAATGGGGATTCTGGTCAAGAAAATTTGGGGAAGATATCTATTCAGTGAATCTTGTAGCCGGGCTTCCGCTTTTTGCACTATCAGGTTTAATATCTGGTCTGTTGGGTATCGGAGGGGGAGTAATTACAGTGCCTTTAATGGTTTTATTGTTGAGAGTACCGATGAAAATAGCAGTGGGAACATCCTGTTTTATGGTAGGGTTAACTGCTTTGTTTGGTTTTTGGGGACATTTCTTTTCCGGACACTTCGAACCCAAAATAGCATTGATGTTATCTTTAGTAGTTTTTGTCGGAGCCCAAGCAGGTTCCCGAATATCTGTAAAAGTAGATAAAATTTTATTGAACAGAATTTATGTCATATTTCTTTTTATAATTTCTGTCTGGATGATAATAAATGTGGTAAAATAATTGAAGAAAAGAGGTAATGGCGTATGAGGGTTATGGGGATAATAGGATATAAAAAAAGTGGCAAAACTACCTTGGTCTTAAAACTATCCAGGGAGTTAACCGAAAAAGGATATAAAGTAGCGGTAATAAAACATACTAACGAAGACCTTGATTTATCCGATTCGGATACTTCAAAATACAAAGAAACGATAACACAGGTAGCTGCTATTACCCCCAAAGAATCAATAATTTTTCTAAAGAATAAGAAGAACATAGAAGAGATAATAAAATATTTTGAAGCTGATATTGTCTTGATAGAAGGTTTTAAAAAGGAAAAAACTTTTCCTAAAATTGTGTGCTTGAGAGATGAAAGTGAAAAGATTGAATTATTTGATGGATTGCAGCTTTGTGCAGTAAGCCTTGCTTCTAAAGGGATAGACCCAAAGCTTTACGACTTTAATATTTTAAATGATGAGGATATAAAAAAAATAGCAGAAATAACTATTGATAAATCTTTTAAATTGCCTAACTTGAATTGCGGAGAGTGTGGATATAAAGATTGTTACGGTTTAGCTCAGGAGATTGTTAAGGGAAATAAGACTCCTGCTGATTGTCCTTCTTTAGAATCTTCAACTCTAGTGAAAGTAAATGGGAAGATAATTTCGATGAACACCTTTATAGCGAAAATTATAAAAAACACTATTATCGGGTTATTGTCTTCTCTGAAAGGTTTTAATAAAGGAGATATTGAGATAAAAATAAAACAAAAATAAAAACAATATATAGTAATGAATAAAGAGAGAAAAAGTCAGAATAAATTCGTATATCGTGAAGAGAAAGAGTGAATAGCGTAGAGCGTATACATTGTTACTTGGCTGATGAATTAATATCAAACTAATTAGCCAGTTAACTAAGTAAATATTTAACCAATGGGGAGGTGACTATAAATGTCAGTAGTATCAACTAAACCAAAAACAAGAAGTAAGGAAGAGATAAAAGAAGAGAAAATATATGATGCTATAATAATCGGAGGTGGCCCTGCTGGTTTAACCGCGGGTATCTATCTTAGTCGAGCCAGAATGAATACTTTATTAATCGAAAAAGCTATTCCTGGTGGACAGGCGATACTCACCGAAATTATAGAGAATTATCCCGGATTTCCCCATGGCGTTACGGGACCTGAATTAATGCAAAAAATGGAAGAACAGGCTATACGATTCGGTCTCAAAATAGAATATGGAGAAGTAGAAGAAGTTAAAATAAAAGACGATAAGGTAAAAATAGTAAGAATTAATAATAAAGAATATAAAACCTTAGTTATTATTTTAGCTCCCGGCGCAGAGGCGAGTAAATTAGATGTTCCCGGAGAAGAAGAATTAAGAGGGAGAGGAGTTTCTTATTGTGCCACCTGTGATGCTCCTTTTTTTAAAGACCAAAAGATAGCAGTAATTGGCGGAGGAGATACGGCAATTGAAGAAGCTTTATATTTAACTAAATTTGTTCAAGAAGTAACCATTGTTCACCGTCGAGATAGATTAAGAGCAACCAAGATATTACAAGAAAGAGTTTTTTCTAATAAGAAGATAAATTTTGCCTGGGATTCAGTAGTAACAAAAATATTAGGCAAGGAAAAAGTAGAGAATGTTTTAATTGAAAATAGAAAAACAAATGAGGAAAAGATAATTCCCTGTCAGGGTGTTTTTATTTTTGTGGGCAATATACCCAATTCAAAATTTTTAAAAGATTTAGTGGAATTGGACCAAATGGGCTATGTTTTGACTGATGATAATATGATGTCCTCACAAAAAGGCATCTATGCCTGTGGAGATGTTAGAAAAAAACTTTTAAGGCAGGTAGTTACTGCTTGCGGGGAAGGAGCTACCGCTGCCTTTGCAGCCCAAAAGTATATTGAAGAATTAAAAGGGGTTTCCTATAAATAGAAGAAAAGAGGATAGAAAATGGATTTTGGAATATCAACTATGCCGCTTGAAGATTATCAGTTAAAATCGAAATTAACTTTATTAAAAGAATCGGGGATAAAATATCTTGAAGTAAAACCGAAAGAAGGACATTTTAACTACCATGACCCCAAATATCTGGATGGAATGTCAAAAGAATTTAAAAGAAACGGAATAAAAGTAGTATCCATACATATGCCTACCAACGGAGTGGATATTTCCTTGATTGATGAATATGATCGGGTATGGTCTATACGGGAAGTAGAAAAAACTGCCCTTGCCTTATTAAGATTAGGGGGAGAGATTTTAGTGGTTCATCCTGGGAGTGAAATTAAAGATGAAAAGACGAGGAACGCACGGCGGGAAAAGAGCGAACAAAGCTTGGAAGAAATACTAAGATTTTGCGAACAATGGGGAATTAAGATTGCCTTGGAGAATACTTTGCCCGGAAAAACAGGTGATAACATACTTGAGATTCTGGAGATAGTAAAGAAATTTAACTCTAAAAATTTAGGAATATGTCTGGATACCGGGCATTGCAACATAACTTCTTCTTTTTGTAATCATAAGGGAGTTACGGAGTGTTTGCCGGAAATAAAAAAATATTTATGTCATTTACACATTCATGATAACTCCCGAAATAGTGATGACCATTATCTTCCTTTTGAAGGCAATATAGATTGGGAAAAGTTTGTAAAGGGTTTGAAGGAAATCAATTATCAAGGAATATTCATGTTTGAGTTAAGGAAGAAAACAAATAATGAAGAAATGCTCCGAACGATTGAAGAAGTGTATTTAAAATTATTTAAGGAAGGGAAAAATGACTGATAAAAAAGGACATCTTTATTGGTTACGAAGAAAATTACCCGATCAAAAAGTTTTAGAGCGGATGGATTCATTATTAAAAGAGCTGAATTTACATACAGTCTGTGACAGTGCCTTGTGCCCGAATCGGGGTGAGTGTTTTAAAGAAGGAACGGCTACTTTTATGATATTGGGCAACATCTGCACACGAAACTGTAAGTTTTGTGCAGTAGAAAAAGGAAAACCCCTCCCCTTAGACCCGGAGGAACCCTATCATATCGCGCAAGCTGCTAAACATTTAAACCTTAAACATATAGTAGTTACCTCGGTAACCAGAGACGATCTGCCGGACGGTGGAGCAAAACACTTTGCCCAAACTATCAGAGAGGTTAAAAAGATACTTCCTGAAAGCACTATAGAGGTGCTAGTACCCGACTTTAAAGGTTCCTGGGAAATATTCCAAATAGTAATAGACGCTCAACCGGAAGTTATTAATCATAATATTGAAACAGTTGCCCGATTATATAATTTAGTAAGGCCAAAAGCGGTTTATAAACGTTCTCTGGAACTATTAAAACAGGTTAAGATCCGGGGAGAAAATATTATTTCTAAATCGGGGATTATGGTAGGCTTGGGAGAAGAAAAAGAAGAAATTATCCAAGCGATGAAAGATTTACGTGAAGTGGACTGTGATATTTTAACTATAGGTCAATACTTAAAACCGTCTCCACGTCATTTAACAGTCAGCGATTATATTCATCCAGATAAATTTGGAGAATATCAAAATATAGGTATGTCATTAGGCTTTAAATACGTAGCTTCAGCTCCTTTGGTGCGCAGTTCTTATCATTCCGGAGAAATATTAAATAAAATATAATTTAAATTCGAATTTGTAAGCTAATTTCTTTGATATATTTAGATATATCTGGTAGAATTAAAATCAATAAATTGAAATATAATAAAATTGACCAAGGATAAGGAGGACAGGTTTGCATGACTAAATATGATATTAATAAAGTAAGAAATATTGCCTTGGTAGGCCATGGCGATTCCGGAAAAACTTCGCTTACCGAGGCTTTACTTTATGATTCAGGAATGATTACTAGATTGGGAGATATCAAACAAGGCAATACTATTACTGATTATGACCCGAGAGAGATAAAGAAAGAAATAACTATTAATTCATCTTTAGCTTATCTAAATTGGAAGGATTTAATGGTAAATATTCTTGATACTCCGGGTTATCTCGATTTTATTACTGATACCAAATTAAGCCTTAGAGTTGTAGATAGTGCAATAATAGTTGTTTGCGGAGTATCAGGAGTAGAAGTACAGACTGAAAAAGTCTGGGATTTTGCCGACGAATACAAGCTACCCCGAGTTATTTTTATAAATAAAATGGATCGGGAAAGAGCTGATTTTTACCGGGTAAAAGATACTATTGATAATATCTTTGGTTCTTCCGCAATTTCAATTCAATTACCCATCGGTAAGGAAGAAAATTTCCAGGGCATAGTCGATTTGATAAAGATGAAAGCCATTGTATACAAAAAACCAGGAGAGGGTAAACCGGCTTTTGAAGAACAGGAAATCCCCCAGGATTTAAAGGAACAAGCAGAATCTTACAGGAAAGAGTTGGTAGAAACGGTTGCTGAATTCGATGATGAAATTTTAATGAAATACTTGGATGGGGAAACATTAACTAACCAGGAGATTACTAATTGTTTAAAGCAGGGGATAAAGGAAAGTAAAATTGTTCCCATTCTTTGTGGCTCAGCAACCATGAATTTAGGAATAGAGCGTCTTCTTGATTTTATAAGTGAGTATCTTCCTTCTCCATCTGAGATGCCTTCTGTTGCGGTGAAAAATGTAAAAACTTCATCTGAAGAATTAGTAAAAAATTCTATTGATTCTTCTTTTTCTGCTTTTGTTTTTAAAACTGTAGCAGATCCCTATGTAGGAAATTTAACCTACTTTAGAGTATATTCAGGGAAATTACCCGAAGATTCAAACATTTACAATTCTTCAAAAGGTATTGATAATAAAGTAGGGAAGATTTATAAAATGCAAGGTAAAAACCAAAAATCTATTTCTGAGATATGCGCCGGAGATATAGCTGCTGTGGCCAAACTCAAGAATACAGTTACCGGTGACACTCTTTGTGATAAAGATAATTCTGTTTTATTTGAAAAAATAGAATATCCTGAACCGATAATGCTGCTGGCAATTTCTCCCAAGACCAAGGGAGATGAGGATAAATTAAGCACCGCTCTAAGCAAAATAATTGATGAAGACCCTACAGTTAAAGTTTACCGGGACGAAGATACTGGTGAAACTATATTAGCTGGCATGGGAGAATCCCACCTGGAAGTAATAATTGATACTATGGAGAGTAAATTTGGAGTAGAGGTTGAAAAAAGTACTCCTAAAGTAGGATATAAAGAAACTATTCGGAAAAGTGTCAAAGTAGAAGGAAAATATAAAAAACAATCCGGTGGTAGGGGACAGTACGGACATTGCTGGTTAGAACTTGAACCCAAGGGAAGGGGAGAAGGGTTTGAATTTTTAGATAAAATAGTTGGAGGAGTAATCCCACGGCAGTATCGTCCTGCAGTAGAAAAAGGAGTAGTCGGAGCAATGAAAAAAGGAGTATTGGCAGGATACCCCACCGTAGATATAAGGGCTACCGTATATGATGGCAGTTATCACCCGGTAGATTCTTCAGAAATGGCTTTCAAGGTAGCCGGTTCGATGGCTTTTAAGAAAGGAGCAGTAGAAGCAAGTCCGGTCTTATTGGAACCAATTATGGATATAGAAGTAATAGTACCAAAAGAATACATGGGAGATATTATCGGGGATTTGAACAGTAAAAGAGGGAAGATAATGGGCATGGAAGAATCTTCAAGTGGGAAACAAACTATAAAAGCCAAGATACCTCAATCAGAGATTTTTAAATATGCAATAGACCTGAGGTCAATTACTCAAGGGAGAGGAACTTTTACTTTGAAATTTTCCCATTATGAAGAGACACCTGCCAATATTGTACAGGAAATAATTGCAAAAGCTAAAGAAGAAGAGGAAGAGAAAAAATAATTCTAAAAAAATTAAAAAATATCTTATAAAAAGAAGGATTTTTAAATCAGATATAGAATATGTATATAAAGATAAACTTATTTATCGATTTATACTAGTTAAAAAAATATTATGTAGAAAAGGAGGTGTAATAATATGGAATGGTATTGGTGGGCAGCAATTGTTGCAGCAGTAGCTTATTTGATATACTATTTTTATGGAGAATAAGCAACGTAGAATTAGAATTAAATTAGTATTAAATTACAAAAAATTGTAAGAAACGTTTCTATAGGTGCAGGGCGAGACAAGTCGTCCTGCACTTTATTTATCTTTTCTAGAAGGGTGATCAATTTGAAATTACAATCTAAAAAAAGATATATTTTTTTAATTTTTCTTTTTCTCATTTTTTTTATTTTTGCTTATGAATCAGTGGCCGATGAAGAAAAGGGAGAAAACAAGCTCATTACTTTGGGAGAAGTAGATTCATTAAAAGTGATGATAAAATTTGGGGTAGGAAAGTTGAGGATAATTTCTGGCGAAAAAGATGTGTTTAAAGGAAATTTCCAATACGATAAAACCATCTTAAAACCTAACATCCAGTATGAAATATTAGGGAAAACCGGTATTTTAAATCTATCGCAGAGCATCAAGAAAGACATTGAATTACCATTTCCTTATAGAAATAGATGGAATTTGGAATTGCCTTCCGGTGTTCCTATACAATTATATGTTAACACCGCAACTTATAGAGGTGATATTAATCTGACTAATTTACAGATAGAAAATCTTTATTTAAACTCAGGAGCAAGTCAAACCAATATAGCATTTAATCAACCCAATCTTATAGAATCGAAAAATATTGATATTAAAACAGGCGCCTCCACTATTAAGATGTTAGGCTTGGCTAATGCAAATTTCAGTGAAATAAATTTTACCGGTGGAGCAGGGAGCTACACCTTTGATTTTTCAGGCAACCTGGTTAAAAAATCGAAAATAAATATTAATACAGGGGTAGCCAAAATAATTTTAAAAATACCTTCTACTATTGGAACTAAAATAATCATCGAAAGTTTTCCCGCCTTAAAATCAGATATCAGGGGATTTGTAGAAATAAACGACCAAACCTATATTAATTCAGAATATGGTAAAAATGTTGCGGAATTAGATATTACAATTAAGGGAGGCCTCGTAGATGTCGAGGTGGTATCAATAACCAATTGACTTTTATTTTTTTTTCAATTATACTAAAAACGAAATAAATAAGAAAAAGACCGAGCGAAGGGCTGAAAGGTATATTTTAAAAAGAGAATCAGTATTCGGTGAAAGCTGAAGAAAACCTTTAAACTCACCTTCAAGTTTTGTAAGCGAAAATATAAATTAAGAATATTAATTTATATCTAATTTGCAACGTTAACAAGCGTTAATTGTTTAATAAGAGTAGATAATGTGGGGCTGTAGCGCAGTCGGGAGCGCGCCTCCTTGGCGTGGAGGAGGTCGCGGGTTCGATTCCCGCCAGCTCCACCAAATTATAATATATAAAATCTGCTGAACAAGGGTGGTACCACGAGAAGAATCTCGTCCCTGGTAATAGTTTAATTGATTACTTGAGGCGGGATTTTTACTTTTAAGGAGGAAAATAGAGATGGAAGAAAGTTATAATTTCAGCGAAGTCGAAAAAAAATGGCAAAAATATTGGACGAAAAATAATTTTTTTGAGTCTCACGTAGATTCTAAAAAACCGAAATACTATGTTTTAGAGATGTTTCCCTATCCTTCGGGAGAGCCTCACATGGGTCACGTGAAAAACTATGTTATTGGCGATGTAGTGGCCAGATATAAACATTCTCAAGGATATAATATCCTGCACCCCATGGGTTGGGATGCTTTTGGTTTGCCTGCGGAAAACGCTGCCATACAAAACAATATCCATCCTTCAATCTGGACTAAAAAAAATATTCAAAAAATGAAGGATACTCTAACCAATATGAGCATTAGTTATGATTGGGAAAGAGAAATTACAACCTGTAATCCGGATTACTACAAGTGGACTCAATGGATATTTCTACAACTATTTAAAAAGGGGTTGGCTTACAAGAAAAAAGCAGTAGTAAATTGGTGTCCTTCGTGTAATGTAGTGTTGGCCAATGAACAGGTAATAGATGGAAAATGTTGGAGGTGCGATTCCGAAGTTATAAAAAAAGAATTATCTCAATGGTTTTTCAAAATTACCGAATATGCTCAGAGGCTACTTGATGATATAGAATGTTTAGAGGAATGGCCGGAGAAAGTATTAACTATGCAGAGAAACTGGATAGGCAGGAGTGAGGGGGCAAGAATTGAATTTCTCATAAAGGGAAGCGATAAGACTATCCCGGTTTTTACTACCCGACCTGATACTCTTTACGGAGCAACTTATTTTCTATTATCTCCTGAACACCCTTTAGTTGAGGAGATAATAAAAGATTCCCCTGATAAAGATGAAGTTCAGAGATTCAAGAAGAAAGTAAGTAAAGAGAGCGCTATAGATAGAGTATCGGGAGTGCTGGAAAAAAGAGGATGTTTCACCGGTAAATATGTAATAAATCCCTTAAATGATGAAGAAATTCCCATTTGGGTAGCAAATTATGTGTTAATGGATTATGGAACGGGCGCGGTAATGGCAGTTCCGGCTCATGACCAGAGGGATTTTGAATTTGCAAAAAAATATAATTTACCTATAAGAATGGTTATTCAACCAACAGATAAAAAAGTGACGTCTGATACTATAGAGGCTGCATTTGACCAGGAAGGTATTATGGTTAATTCCGGTCAATTTAACGGGTTGTCCAGTAACGAATCGTTAGATATAATAATTGACTATCTGATTGAAAAAGGTTCCGGGAAGAGAGAGGTTAATTACAGATTAAGAGATTGGCTTATTTCACGGCAGCGTTATTGGGGTTCACCTATACCCATGATTTACTGTCCCGATTGCGGGATGGTTCCCGTACCGGAAAGTGATTTGCCGGTTTTACTTCCGAAAAATGTTGATTTCAGACCAAAAGGGATGTCACCATTGGCAAGCAGCAAAGAATTTGTTAATACAACTTGCCCGAAATGCGGTAAGGAAGCTAAAAGAGAAACAGACACGATGGATACCTTTGTCTGTTCTTCCTGGTATTATCTTAGATACTGTTCTCCCAAAAATGATGCAGAACCATTCGATGTAGAAGAATTAAGTTACTGGATGCCGGTGGATCAGTATATCGGGGGAGTAGAACACGCTATATTACATCTTTTGTATTCCCGGTTTTTTACTAAAGCTTTATATGATATGGGGTTTGTAAATTTTAAAGAACCCTTTAAAAGACTTTTTACCCAGGGGATGGTCTGTAAAGATGGAGCAGCTATGTCTAAATCAAAAGGCAATATAGTTAATCCGGGAGAAATATTTTCAAAATTCGGTATTGATGCTACCAGAATAATGATGCTTTTTGCCGGTCCCCCGGAAGCAGATATGGAATGGACCGATAAAGGCATGGAAGGGGCATCCAGATTTTTGAATCGAGTTTGGCGATTGATTTATAATAATATTGATTGCTTTAAATGGCCGAAAAACAAGGGGGAAATTTTCCGGGAAGATATAAGTATCGAAATTAAAGATTTAAGACAAAAAGCTCATCAAACCATTAAAAAGGTTACTGAAGATATCGAAGAAAGATTTCATTTTAATACTGCTATCAGTGCAATTATGGAATTAGTTAACGCAGTATATAAGTGTCAGCTGGAAACAGGAGAAAAACAGAGTAAAAAAGAGGATGTTTTTGTTTTAAGAGAAACTTTAGAAATAATAGTCAGACTTTTAGGCCCGATTGCTCCTCATTTTTCAGAAGAGTTGTGGCACAAGATGGGTAACAAGGGAATTATATATAACCTGCCATGGCCTGAATACGATAAGAAGAGGTTAGAAAAAGAGGAGAAGTTAATTGTAGTCCAGATAAATGGAAAACTTAGGGGAAAATTAATAGTTCCAGCATCTTACGATGATGAGAAAATAAAAGAGGAAGCACTTTCTTTGCCAAAGATACAAGAAAAAATTGAAGGCAAAAAGATTATAAAATTCATTGTTGTTTCTGGGAAACTGGTAAATATTGTGATAAAATGAAAAACAAATATTAGGATAAATTGAATTCAGAACCCAGAATCCAGGAGCCAGAATAGAACCATATTTTATAAAGTGCAAACAATACACCTACATTCTGAATTCTGGCTACTGACTCTTGAATTCTTAAATATGATAAAATTTAAAACAAAAAAGGAGGAAATATTTTTTTATGGCTACTTTTGGTGACTTAAACAGTTTTATCGGCATTGGTAGATTAACCAGAGAACCGGAATTAAGATACACGCCTGGTGGGACAGGAGTATGTAAATTTGGCATTGCAATAAACAGGACTTATAGAAATCAAGAAGGAAATAATGTAGAAGAAGTTCTTTTTATAAATGTAGTAACCTGGGGAAAGCAGGCAGAAAATGTTTCACAGTTTCTAAAAAAAGGCAGGAGAGTTGCTATAAGCGGTGAACTAAGGTCCAATAATTGGCAGGATAAAGAAGGAAATAAGAGAACTTCTTTTGAGGTTAACGCTAGAACTGTTCAATTTTTAGATTTAGTGAAAAATACAGGTGTTTCTAAAGAAGGTTTCATGGAGAGCGAAGAAAATGTTTCTGATGAACCAATAAATGAAGATACTTCAATATCGGAAGACGATATTCCATTTTAGAATAGTAAATAGTATTTAGCGAAGAAGGAAAAACATAGGAGTCAAAATTAGTAGGGGAAGACCCTGTGTCTACCCATAGAAAGACGTCTTGCATACGTCTTCTAGATAAACTAAAATTTGCAAAATTTCTAAATATTATGCTAATATTATTATAGACAAAGAAAAAGAGAGATGTTATAATATCATTTGCATAGCTCAAAGAAATAAGTGGGCGGATAGCTCAGTTGGGAGAGCACTGGTTTTACAAGCCAGGGGTCACAGGTTCAAGCCCTGTTCCGCCTACCATTTTTTAATAAGAATATAAAAGAAAGGGGCCGTAGTGCAGCTTGGTTTAACACGCCTGCCTGTCACGCAGGAGATCGCGAGTTCAAATCTCGTCGGCCCCGCCATTTTCTTAATAATAAAATTATGTAGGGCGATTTAAATGCCGAGATAGCTCAGTCGGTAGAGCAGTGGACTGAAAATCCACGTGTCCCCAGTTCAATTCTGGGTCTCGGCACCAGGTTTTGCGGAAATAGCTCAGTGGTAGAGCATCGCCTTGCCAAGGCGAGGGTCGCGGGTTCAAATCCCGTTTTCCGCTCCATCTTAATAAAAACTAAATGCGGCGGCATCGCCAAGTGGTAAGGCAGAGGACTGCAAATCCTTCATCCTCGGTTCGAATCCGAGTGCCGCCTCCATTTAATTTTGAGTAACGATTAGAAACGTAAGGAAAATGGGCGGTTAATTCAGTGGTAGAATGCTTGCTCGACGCGCAAGAAGTCACTGGTTCGAATCCAGTACCGCCCACCATTTAAAACTTAATAATGAAATACGATTACGTAGAAAACAGTAAATTAACCTTTTTTACAGAGAGCAGATACTAATAAAGGTGTAAGTTTCTGCATAAAAGTTTAATTGAATACCTTTTCTACATTAAATCCCTAATTTGAAATATTTTAAAAGATTAGTAGGATTAGGCGGGTAATATTCGATAAAATATTTTTAAGCGGGTTAAAGTTAATCTTAAGTATTAATTTTAATTAAAAAAGGTGGAACCGCGGGATTAATAAATTCAACTTCTCGTCCTTTTCTGATTCAGGACAAGAAGTTTTTTTATTTAATTATAAGGAGGTAGATACTATGTCAGAGATAAAAGTTATTTTATTAGATGGTTCGGAAATAAAATTAAATAAAGGCGCTACTTTATATGATGCTGCTGTCAAGATAAGCCAAAAATTAGGCAAGGAGTCAATTACCGGTACAATAAACGGAGTGGAAAAGGATTTAGATTCTGTTCTTGAAGATAATGATCGGATTGAGATTATAACTTTTAATTCATCTAAAGGGAAAGAAATTTATCATCATAGTAGTTCTCATATTATGGCTCAGGCGGTGAAAGAATTATTCCCCCAAGCAAAATTGGCTATTGGTCCTGCTATTAAAGATGGCTTCTATTATGATTTTGATTTAGACCGTTCCTTTACTCCCGAGGATATAGTACTTATCGAGAAAAAGATGAAAGAGATAGTGGACAGAAATTTATGCCTGAAAAGAATAGAGATAAGCAAAGAAGAAGCAAAAAAATTATTTAAAGAAAAAAACGAAAATTATAAAATAGAACTACTTGAAGATATTGAAGATGATATGGTAACTTTATATCAGCAGGGGGATTTTATCGATCTATGCAGAGGACCTCACCTTTCTTCAACCGGTAAGTTAAAATCTTTTAAACTTTTAAGCATTGCCGGGGCATACTGGAGGGGAAATGAAAAAAACAAAATGTTGCAGCGAATTTACGGAACCTCATTTGATAAAAAATCCGAATTAGATAACTATTTGAAACTACTTGAAGAAGCAAAAAAAAGAGACCACCGAAAATTAGGGAAAGAGTTAGATTTATTTAGTTTTCATGATGAGGGAGTCGGTTTCCCTTTCTTTCATCCCAAAGGAATGGTATTACGCAATATTCTGGAGGATTACTGGAAAGAAGAACATAACAAGAGCGGTTACACTGAAGTTAAGACCCCGATTATCTTAAACAAATCGTTGTGGATGAAATCAGGACATTGGGACCATTATAAGGAAAATATGTATTTCACCAGGATTGATGAGGAAGATTATGCTGTTAAACCGATGAATTGTCCCGGGGGTATTTTAATTTACAAAACTACCCTTCACAGTTATAGAGATTTGCCGCTTAGAATGGGAGAATTAGGGTTAGTGCACAGACATGAATTATCCGGAGTGCTTCACGGACTTTTTAGAGTAAGGTGTTTTACACAGGATGATGCACATATATTTATGACTCCTGAGCAGATCAAAGATGAGATCAAGAAAGTAATTGATTTAACTGACAAGATATACAAGATCTTTGGTTTTTCCTACCGTGTGGAATTAAGCACTAAACCGGAAAACGCCATGGGTTCGGATGAAATATGGGAACAGGCTACTAATAGTCTGGAGGAAGCCTTAAAAGATAAGGAGATAGATTATATTATCAATGAAGGTGACGGGGCTTTTTATGGTCCTAAAATAGATTTTCATTTACAGGATTGCATAGGCAGAAGCTGGCAGTGTGGCACTATTCAGTTAGATTTTATTATGCCGGAAAAATTCGATCTTTATTATATAAATAAAGAAGGGGAAAAGGAAAAACCGGTTATGCTACATCGAACTGTTCTGGGAAGTATAGAAAGATTTATTGGCATACTTATCGAAAATTATGCCGGAGCATTTCCATTGTGGTTAGCTCCCGTTCAAGTAAAACTACTGCCAATTGCGGATAGACATACTGAATATGGTAGAAATTTATTGAAAGAACTAGGCAAGTATAATATAAGAGCAGAATTAGACGAGATTAATGATAAAATTGGTGCTAAAATAAGAAAAGCTGAGTTGGAAAAGATACCTTATATGCTGATATTTGGAGATAAGGAAGTAGAAGAGGGTTTTGCTTCGGTAAGGAAGAGAGGGAAGGGAGACTTGGGGAAATTGAAACTAACCAGGTTTATCGAAGATATTTTAAAAGAGATTAATGAGAAGAACATATTTTAAAGATTAATCAGCAAGTATAATTTCAGTAAATGATTATATAATTAATTAGATAGGAAGTTTGGTACTTTTCTTCCCTTTTACAATACACGGTACGATTTAGTTGTTAGTATCTCGTGTCTAGTAACTCGAAAGAAAAATAAATCCAAATAAACAACTTTATAATTTTTATTTTAGATATTTATCAATATCTGTTTTTTTACAAGATACAATTCACAAAATACGAGGTTGATGTAAACTTAAGTAGTGTATTTTAAGAAAGAGAATGACAGTTTTTTAAATATTGTTTTTGTTTTTTCCTTACGTGATACTGATTATATATATTGACTATAAAAAAATAATATGTTATAGTTTTCTAAAAATAATTAAGAATTATGAATGTTTCAAAGAAGGATAGTAACTGTATTTTTCAAAGCAAAATTAATAAAATTATATTTCAAAGTTGAGCTAAAAATAATTTAAATCGCTTAGAAATTGACATGTTGCTCATCCTTAAGCGTGAAAAGGAGGAAAATAGGAATTAAGTCAACACCAAAGTTAAGAATAAATGAAAAAATCAGAGCAGATAAAATTAGGCTTATAGATTTTGAAGGCAATCAGGTAGGGGTAGTTAGCAAAAAGGAGGGCCTTGAACTTGCAGAAAAGAATAGTCTTGACTTAGTTGAAGTTGCACCAGATGCCAATCCTCCGGTTTGTAGAATTATTGATTATGGGAAATATAAATACTTACTGGATAAAAGAAATAGAATTGGGAAGAAGAAACAGAAAAGCAGTGGAATGAAAGAAATAAAGATGCGTCCTAACATTGGAGAACATGATTACAATTTTAAAGTAAAAAATCTATCTAGATTTTTAGAAGAAGGCAATCAGGTAAAAATTACTATAATGTTTAGAGGGCGTGAGATGAGATATTTAGATTTAGGAAGAGAATTATTGGATCGCATAACTAAACATACCGAAGAAATTGCCAAGGTTGTAAAGGAACCAAAGCTAGAAGGACGAAATATGATTTTAGTTTTAATGCCCAAATAATACAAAACAACACTAGAAAAGAGGTTAACACATATGCCAAAAATGAAGACGCATAAGAGTTCAGCAAAAAGATTTAAGGTAAGCAGTTCAGGTATAATAATAAGGTCAAAGGCCTATAAAAGTCATATTTTGACTAAAAAAACTGCAAAGCGCAAGAGAAATCTAAGGAAAGATACTGCGGTTAGTAGTGCCGAAGTAAAAAAGGTTAAAGTGTTATTACCGTATTCTTAATATTTTTTAAGATAATGGAATGATATTTTAAGGATAAGGTTAAAAAATAAAAGATTAAATAAATAGAAGAACGATTTGGATATAAAAAATAAGGAGTGAACAGGATGCCAAGAGTGATAAATAATGTTGCCTCAAGAAGAAGAAGGAAAAAAGTACTAAAATTAACTAAAGGTTATTGGGGGGCAAAAAGCAAACTTTACCGTACTGCTCACGAAGCTATGATGAAGGCACTTTCTTATGCCTATAGAGATAGAAGAGCAAAGAAAAGAGATTTTAGAAGTTTATGGATAACCAGAATTGGTATCGCTTCCAGAAACGAGGGCTTATCTTATAATAAGCTTATAAGTGGTTTAAAGGTTGCAGGAGTAGAAATCAATCGAAAAATATTAGCCGAATTAGCGGTAAGAAACCACGAAGCATTTGTTAGCGTGGTGAAGGTAGCTAAAGAAAGCGTAAATTAATTTTTATTTTTATACGCATTAATATCTCTACAATATTTTTTGTAAAAAGTTACAATAAAGATAAGTAAGTTATAGCTTACTTGCTATGTGAACCGGGTAAGCAACAACCGAAATTCACTTTAGAACTGCAAACCGAAATTTCCAAGAGTAGGTTTTGCCGGCTCCCCACTGTTAACAGGGGGAAAGTATGGATTTACTTAATGCAGAGTAAATCAAAAAGGGTGGTACCGCGGAAAAGGTTTATAATTTTCGTCCCTTTACAAGGCGCGAAAATTATAAACCTTTTTTTATTTTACGGGACCATTAATGATAAGGAGGGGATAGTATTGGAAAATAAAATAAAAGAGGTTAAAAAAGAAATTGTCTCTAAATCGAATTTGGTTAAGGATTTAAAAGATATAGAGAAATTAAGGATAGAGTATTTAGGTAGAAAGGGGGCAGTAACTCTCCTATTAAGAAAATTGGGAACACTTTCCGCGGAAGAAAGGCCAAAAATTGGGCAATTACTAAACCAAACCAAAATAGAGATTGAAGAGTTACTCAAGACAAAAGAGGTAGAAATAGAAGAATTGGAGAAAGAAAAAAGACTACAGGGAGAAGGAATCGATATTACTCTTCCAGGGAGAAAATTAGCCCGGGGAACGACTCACCCCATAAATTTAGTTTTAAAAGAGGTTGAGGAAATATTTTTAAGTTTAGGATTCAAAATAGAAGAGGGTCCGGAAGTAGAGCTGGATTATTATAGTTTTGAAGCACTTAATATTCCTAAAGACCATCCTGCCAGAGATGACCAGGATTCTTTTTTTATAAATAAAGAAATTTTACTTCGTCCCCATACTTCGCCGGTAGAGATAAGGGTTATGGAAAAACAACAGCCCCCGATTAGGATGATTGCCATTGGGAGATGTTACCGACGTGATGCCGCAGACAGTACTCATTCCCCCATGTTTCATCAGATAGAAGGACTGGCTGTGGACAAAGATATTACTTTTGGTGATTTAAAGGGAGTATTAACAGTTTTTGTGCATAGAATATTCGGCAAAGACAGGAAAGTAAGGTTTAGACCGGGTTATTTTCCTTTTACAGAACCAAGCGCCGAAGTAGACGTATCTTGTTTGCTATGCCAGGGAAAAGGCTGCAGGGCTTGCGGGTATAGCGGATGGCTAGAAATCATGGGCGCGGGAGAAACGGATCCGGCAGTATTTAAGATGGTAGGATACGATCCGGAAAAATATTCCGGTTTTGCCTTTGGGATGGGAGCTGAAAGAATCGCCATGCTAAAATACGGCATAAATGATATACGATTATTTTTTGAAAATGATTTAAGATTTTTAAAACAATTTTAATTAGTATTTCGTATTTCGTATTTCGTATATCGTGAAAAAAATAGGAGTCAGAATCCAGTAGCCAGAAGAAAGAAAAAGAGCAATACGAAAAAAGTTTTGAATTTTAAACCATGGGTTTTAACTTTTCGCTTTGAATTTCTAGTTTTAGCTTTATAGACGCTCAATACTTTGCGACCGATAGGATAAATGGCTCATTTGTAATCCTATAATCTTTACGAAATACGATATCCGATATACGAAATACGAGAGAGGGAGGAGAGAAAAATGCAAGTTTCTTATAATTTATTAAAAGAATATGTTGATATAAATATATCACCTGAAGAGCTTGCCCAGAGATTAACTATAAACGGTATAATCCTGGAAAGTATGGAAAATATATCCAGTGAGATAGAAAAAGTAGTAGTGGGTCAGATAATTGCGATTAACAGACACCCTGAATACAAAAAATTATCTGTTTGCCAGGTGGATATAAAAAAAGAAATACTTCAAATAATATGCGGAGCGGAAAATATGCGGGTATCCGACAAAGTGGCAGTGGCATTGGATGGTGCAAAATTACCCCAAATAGGAATTATTGAAAGTAAGAAGTTTAAAGAAATCTTATCTTCAGGCATGCTCTGTTCGGCTTCTGAATTAGGAATTGAATCGGGAAAATCTCCCGGGATATTAATTTTGGACGAAGAAACTGAATTAGGGGAGGATATAAGAAAAATAATAAATTTTGACGATACTATATTTGATTTCGAAATTCATTCCAATCGGCCTGATTTGATGAGTGTAATCGGGATAGCCAGGGAAGTAGCCGCTATTACTAATAATAAACCAAGAATTCCCGAAATAAAGATAGAAGAAAAGAAAGAAATAATTGGAAAAGAAGCTTCCGTAGAAATTGAAGCAAAGGATTTATGTCCTCGTTATGCCGGAAGAGTAATAAAAAATATAAAAGTGGGAGAATCGCCTTTATGGCTAAAATGGAAATTAAAATTATTGGGAGTAAGGCCAATAAATAATATAGTGGATATTACAAATTTTGTGATGCTGGAAACTGGTCAGCCGCTTCATGCTTTTGATCTGGATTTAATCAAGGAAGGTGCTATTATAGTGCGAAGAAGCAGGCCGGGTGAAACTATCTGTACGTTAGATGATGTAGAAAGGCAGTTGCCGAAAGATAGTCTGGTTATTGCGGATACAAAAGAACCGATAGCTCTTGCAGGAATAATGGGGGGAAAACATTCCGAGATCGGGGAAAACACCAAAAATGTATTTTTGGAATCAGCCTATTTTAATCCGCTCAACAATAGAAAAAGCACTGCGAAATTTGGCCTGAGAACAGAGGCATCAAACAGGTTTGAAAAGGGGATAGATAAAGAAATACAAATATACGCTCTGGATCGGGCGGCTGATTTAATAAATAAGATTGCTATGGGTGAAGTTAGTTCGGGGAAAATCGATACGAATGAAAAATTATACCAACCCATAAAGATAAATTTAAGGATGAAGAGAGTAAGTAAGATACTGGGACAGCTTTTAGGAAAGGATGAATCCGAAGCAAAGAAGAAAATTATTGATATTTTGGAAAAACTTGAGTTTAAAGTAACGGAAGATCGGGGAGAATACATTGAAATAATTCCTCCTTCTTTCAGGGGAGATGTGGAGAGAGAAATAGATATAATTGAGGAAATTGCTCGTATTTATGGTTATGATAAGATAGAACCTACCCTCTTTGCCACTACCATTGCCCAGGAGGGAAAAAATTTCCGACTCAAAACAATTGATAAGGTAAGAGAAATATTAATCGGTTGTGGTCTAAACGAGGTAATAACTTATAGTTTTATTTCTCCTAACATATTTGATAAAATAAGAATACCCGAAGGGCATAAATTAAGGAACACCATAAAAATTAAAAACCCTCTAACCAGAGACCAGTCTTTAATGCGAACCTCTTTAATTTCAAGTTTGCTAGAAGTTATTAAATGGAATATCAATCGACAAGCAGAACTGGTGAAAATATTTGAAGTAGCGAAAATATACTTGCCCTATCCCGATAAACCGAATTCTTTGCCGGATGAGAGAATGATAATAGCCGGAGCAATAAACAAAGCAGGCAGGGGAAATATTTGGGAAAAATCAGTTTCCCTAGATGTTTTTGACGCTAAAGGTATAGTTGAGACAATTTTTCAGAGTTTAAAAGTAGAAAATTGGGAAATTGCACAAGGGGATCATCCCGCTCTTTATCCTTTACGAAATGGCAAGATTATTATAAAAGGAAAAGAAGTTGGTATTTTGGGAGAGATACATCCGGAAGTAATAAATAATTATCGTATTTCCGGGGAAATCAGTATGTTTGAGATTGATTTGGAAAATCTTCTACCCCATATTCCATCGGAAATTAAATATTGCATTTTACCAAAATATCCTTCTGTCCAGAGAGATTTAGCTTTAATAGTGAGAGAAGAAATTCTCTCTGCCGATATTATTAGAACGATAAAATCAATTGATAAAGAATTAATTAAAAAAGTAACTTTGTTTGATATATTTAAAGGAAAAAAAATTGGAGATGGATATAAAAGTTTAGCTTACTCTGTAGTTTTTCAAACCGAAGACCGTACTTTGACTGATCAAGAAGTAGAAAATGTATATATAAGAATCAGGGAGCAATTAATTACTAAATTTTCTGCAAAAATTAGAGAGTGAAAGAAGCGTATAACACAAATAGTATCTCGCGTCTCGTGAATCGTATCTCGTATAAAATACAATAATAAGTAATATGTAAAGCGCAATAAGATTAGTATGATTCTGAATTTAGAAACGGGTTATACATTATATAATTTACTGACAAACCGATCGACTAAATACAAACAATTATTCATTAATGACTAAACAAAGGGAGATATTTATGGCTGATATAAATTGGATAGATGTATCAATAATGATAGTGATTTTATTAAATATGATTATTGGAATACGACGTGGCATAATTAGAGGAATAGTGAATTTAATTGGAGTTATCGTTGCTATCTTCCTGGCGATTTTTTGGTGTAAAGAGGTTGGGGAATATATAAGCTCGCATAGTCAAATGAGCAGTGAAATAGCAAATATATTAGGTTTTATTATAATATTTTTAGGAGTATATCTAATAGTGAGAATTATTGAAATATTTTTAAAAAAAATACTTTCCTTGTTATTTGTCTCCTGGATTGATGGTTTAGGAGGAGCTTTGTTTGGCTTAATCAAGGGTTCTTTAATAGTAGGAATTTTATTAGTTATTGTTACTTTTATTCCTCTGCCAATTTTTTTGAAGGAGCAACTGGAAAACTCGTTTTTAGCTAATAGATTTGCGCTTATGACCACAATTGTATATGATTATTTAAAGGATTGGCTGCCATCAGGTCTTCAATTTAACACAGAAGAATTTCTTAAAAAATACCATCTTAACTTAATTGTATAGGGATTTTCTTTTTTCCATAAGCCCCATATACTATATAATAGTATATGGTAAAGAAAAAGCGTATCGCGATTAGATTTAATTAGATGGTTAATTGGTTACCTAGTTGGCTGGTTGGGGAATGAGTATATTGAAGAATTAATACAAAACTAATTATCCAACAAACCAATTAATTAATTAACTAGATACTTACGACTAATTTAAAAAGGTGAGACATGTCTTGGATAAACATACACTATCAGTTTTAGAATTTTCAAGAATTAAAAAGCAATTAAAAGAAAAAATATCCACTGCTACCGGTGAATTAATCGTGGAAAAAATCACACCTAAAATTGATTTACTGCAAGTTTTTAATGCTCAAAGAGAGACTACCGAAATGAGAGAGATTATTTTCTATGAAGGAATCCCTCCCTTTTCCAGATTAGATGACATTACTAATGAATTAAAAAAATCTGCAATTAAAGGGTCTGTTCTCGATGCTACAAAAATTATAAAAATATTAAAAGTTTTATTAACCTCCCGTTTAATTAAAAACTTTCTGTTAAAATCCAAAGATAAGTATCCCTTGATTAAAGAGAGAGCAGAAAAAATACGAACTTTTACTGAGTTAGAGAAAGAAATAATCCAATGTATCGATGAAGATGGAGTAGTTTTAGACCGAGCGAGCCCAGAGCTAAGGAAGATTAGAAGAGACTTGTTAAAAAAAGAACAAGCCCTGAAGAACAAATTGGAAACCATTATCAGGTCTTCTCGTTTTGCCACTATTATTCAAGAACCTTTGATAACTATAAGGCAAAATAGGTATGTTATTCCCGTGAAACAAGAAAAGAAAGCAAAATTCCCCGGAATAGTACACGATAAATCTGATAGCGGTGCCACTTTATTCATTGAGCCCTTCGGAGTAGTAGAGTTAAATAACTTACTCCGTCAATTAATTAAGGATGAAGAAAAAGAGATATTAATAATTTTACAAAAAATAACTACCCTTATTGGAGAAAAAGCACGAGAGATTAACGATAGTGTTTTAAGTTTAGGTGAAATTGATTTTATTTATGCTAGAGCGGTATTAGCCGATAGAATGAAAGCTGTAGAACCAAAATTAAATCAAAACGGTTTTATTGATCTCATTCAAGCAAGACATCCTTTGTTGCAAGGCGCTGTAGTTCCCATTAATATAAATTTAGGAAATGTTTTTAATATTCTAGTAATAACCGGCCCTAATACAGGAGGTAAAACAGTTACTTTGAAAACTGTGGGAATACTTGCTCTTATGACTCAATGTGGATTACATATTCCCGCTGCGGAGGGGAGCGAGGTTCCTATTTTTAAAAAGATATTCTGTGACATAGGGGATGAGCAGAGCATAGAGCAAAATTTAAGCACTTTTTCTTCTCATATGAAATATATAGTTCAAATTTTAAGAGAAGCTGATTCCGATTCTCTAGTTTTACTTGATGAATTAGGCGCGGGGACAGATCCTACAGAAGGAGCTGTTTTAGGAATGGCAGTTTTAGATTTCCTATTTAAAAAAAATACCAAGGTAATAGCAACTACTCACCATGATTCTTTAAAGTCTTACGCATATCTAACTAAAGGAGTATGTAACGCCCGCGTTGAATTTGATGAGGAAACCTTAAAACCAACATTTCAAGTCTCTATCGGATTACCCGGCAAGAGTTGTGCTTTCATAATTGCCCGAAAATTGGGCTTGGCTTCCGAAATAATTTTACAGGCTCAGAGCTTTTTATCCCATGAGAAAATTAAAACAGACAATTTGATTGAAAAAATCGAACATGACAAAAAATTAATCGAGAAAGAAAAATATTTAATGGAAGTTGTAAAAGAAGAAAGTATCGAAATTAGAGATAAATTAGAAAAAGAATTAAATACAATTGAGCAGAATAAAAAGGAAATAATTCTAAAAGCTTATCAAGAAGCAGAAAAGATATTAAAGGAAACTCAAAATAGAACTGAAAAGATAATTGAGAATTTGAATAGAAAGAGAAGTATTGGCAAAGAATCCAAAGGTCTTTTGCTGAAACAGATACAGGCAATTAGTCAGGAGATAAAAGATGAGATAAGCAAGGTAAATCCCGAAAGAGGGATAATCAAAGATCAAAACATTGGAATAGGGGATTATGTTTTGATTAAAAGTTTAAACAAGATAGGTACAATACTTTCCATTTCTACAAAAAGTGAAAAATGTAAAGTACAAATTGATAATATGAAAATGCTAGTCTCAATTTTCGATATAAAAAAAACCGATAAGCCCAACAAGATGTTAGAAAAATTTGGTTATTCCGGGAATGATTCTAACAGAGATTTAAGTGGAAAGGATAGTTTTTCTCTATCCAAAATAAAAACTTTTAAAAATGAGATTTCTATTCGCCAATTGACTATTGAAGAGGCACGGCCCGCTTTAGAAAAATATTTAGACGATGCTTACATGTTGGGAATTTCACCTTTGTATATAATCCACGGAAAAGGCAAGGGTGTTCTGAGAGAAGAAGTTGGAAAATTATTAAATAGTATTCCTTATATCAAGTCATTCAGAACAGGTGATCCCAACGAGGGTGGTATCGGAGTTACAGTTGCCTATCTTAAAAAATAATCATTCATTTTGTTTTTTATATTTTTCCTTAAGTTTGTTTATTAAAGATTGGAGAGTTTCTTCTCCTTTTTCTTCGGTTTCTGTCGGTTTTTCTTCATGTTTTTTCTTGATTTCTTCAATTTCTTCGAAGAAAGGTGTCTTTATCTCAGGGTATTCTTCTATTTTTGGTGTTTCAAAATATTGCTGATGAATTGTACAATAAGCTGTCGGTTCCGTACCTCTTATAAAGGTTACTTCTAATATTTCCGAACAAGAATCAACAGGCAAAAGCCCGGACTCTTTACAAACAGAAATTTTTATTATATTATCCGGTTGTAAAAAATCCTTTTTTTCATTATTTTTCAAAGCATTTTTCATAAATTTAGCCCAAATTGGAGCAGCGACAACACCACCAGTCATTTTATTTCCCAAGGGCTTTCTATCATCATTTCCAATATAAACTGCGGTAACCAAATCCGGGGTAAACCCAATAAACCAGGCATCAACAAAATTGTCGGTTGTTCCTGTTTTTCCGGCAGCTGGCCTACCTATCTTTGCATTCCATCCAGTCCCTCTTATGATTATTCCCTCCATCATATTAATAAGCGCATAACAGGTTTCCTCTTTAAAAACTTTCTTTTCCTGAATAATATTTTCTTCTATTATTTTACCCGCATAATCTTCTATCCGAATTATGGATAGAGGATTTATCTTAACACCTAAATTAGCAATGGTGGCATAAGCGGAAGTAATTTCTAAAGGAGTTATCTCGGAAGTACCTAAAGCTAAAGAGAGATCTGGACGAAGTTCGCTGGTTATTCCTGCTTTTTGAGAATAATTTATTACTTTTTTTATTCCCACTTGTTCTAATAATTTTACCCCTACTACATTTATAGATTGCTCAAATGCTTCCCTGAGGGTTACCGGTCCACTAAATTCTTTTTCGTAATTTTCAGGAGACCAACCATTTTCGAAAGTAATCGGAGAATCTTCAATAATATTACTGGGAGTAAATCCATTGTCTAAAGCTGTAAGGTAAATAAAAGGCTTAAAAGCGGAGCCAGGTTGTCGATAAGCTTGAGTTGCTCTATTAAATTTGCTTTCTTCAAAATCTTTTCCTCCAACCATTGCCTTAATATGACCTGTCTGAGGTTCAATAGCTATTATTGCACCTTCATAACCAGATTCTTGGAGTGCTTCTTCAGCAAAATATTGCATCTCTAAATCTAAGGTGGTATAAATTTTTAAGCCCCCCTTATAAACTACGTTAGCTCCGTATTCTTCTAAAAGTTGAGAAAGAATAAAAGTGGAAAAATAGGGAGCGGTAAATTTATCTCTTTTATTATTATAATCAAGTTCTAGAGGATATTGCTTGGATTTTTTCAAATCCTCCTCAGATATATAACCCAGGTCAAACATCCTGTTTAATATGATATTTCTTCTTTTTAGGGACACTTCTTGGTTAATAATTGGTGAATAGTAAGAAGGTCCACGGGGGATTCCGGCGAGTAACGCACATTCTGCAAGGTTTAAATCCTGTATATTTTTGTTAAAATACATTTTAGCTGCCGATTGTACGCCATAAGCACCATGCCCAAAGTATATTTCGTTTAGATACATTTCCAAGATTTCATCTTTGGTAAAAGATCGTTCTATTTGCAAAGCTAACAATATATCTTTTAATTTTCTATTTAAACTAATTTCCCGGGTAAGGAAAGTATTTATAGCCAGCTGTTGGGTTATTGTGCTGCCTCCGTGGGGATTAGCTTCTTTTCTTAATCCTATAACTATATTTTTAAAATTTACCCATTGAGCTCGGATAATTCCACGTAAACTTATTCCTTTGTGTTGGTAGAAATCCGAATCTTCAATAGCAATAGTAGCATTAATTAAATCCAGAGGAATATCAGAAAGCGGAACCGGACTTCTATTTTCCTGAAAAAATTCGGTGATAATTTTACCACTAGTATCATATACTTTGCTGTTTATAGCATCTAAAAAATTGTTTTCCTGGACCATTTCTGATATTTTTTGAGTGTTAATAGTGGATAAACCAATTAAAGTAATAAAAAATGTCAGAGTAAAAATTATAATTACCAATAATATTTTTTTAGATGTAGAAATATAGTAAGATTTCTTTAATTTATTTTTTGGTGGCAAAGTAAAACTCCTTTTATTCGTATATCGTATTTCGTATATAGTATAGCGTATAACAATTTTGTTGTTCGTATCTTGTATTTTGTATCTCGTACCTGTCTGTCGTGCTAGCACAGGCATATGCACACAGACAGGATACTGAATAATCTTGCTTCTTATAACTCCTTTTCTTAGTGCAATACGCAATACGAGGTACGAATATATTATATCATAAAATTATATTAAAATTAGAATAGTGTTTTATTCTAATCCTTTTAATAGAATTAAATCTATGTTATAATTTCAAAAATTAAATATATTTTACGAGGAATGTTTATATATGATCAAAATTAACTATCTGATTCGTGTAGCTATGGTTGCAGCGATTTACGTGGTTCTTAGCATTCTATTCGCCCCAATAAGTTATGGCCCTATCCAAGTTCGAGTTGCTGAAGCTTTAGTAGTTCTTCCCTTTATTAATTCATCGGCAATAATGGGATTATTTCTAGGTTGTATTTTAGCAAATATTTACGGAGGATTGGGAATGGTAGATATAATCGGGGGGAGTCTTTGTACTTTAATTGCTGCATATTTAACTTACAAAATTAAAAACCCTAAATTAGCCCCTCTTCCTCCCGTATTGATAAATGCATTTGGGGTGAGCATCTATCTACATTTACTCTTTGGCTTACCTTATTGGATAACTGTATTATATATCGGGATAGGGGAAATCATTGCATGCTATGTTTTGGGATATCCCTTATTGGTTTTATTAATCAAGAACAAGAAGAGGCTGGGGTTAGAATAGCGAGAAAGAAGCACGAAGGTGATTACAATAGAAAATGTTTAAAGTTTTTGTATGAAATGGGGTAATTTATTATGGATATTAAAGAAGAATTAAAGATAATTAAAAGAGGCACAGAAGAAATAATCTCTGAAGAAGAATTGATAAAAAAAATAGAAAAATCAAGAAAAGAAAGGAGGCCCCTTCGGGTTAAGCAAGGATTTGACCCCAATGCGCCGGATATACATCTGGGACATACAGTAGGACTGCGTAAAATGAGACAATTTCAAGATCTGGGACATGATGTTTATTTTTTAATTGGCGATTTTACCGGAATGATAGGAGATCCAAGTGGTAAATCTGTAACCAGGAAACAGCTGACTGAAGAGGAAGTCAAAAAGAATGCAGAAACTTACAAGAAGCAAGTTTTTAAAATATTAAATCCGGAAAAAACCAAAGTAGTATTTAATAGTCATTGGTTGGGAAAGCTTTCTTTTTCGGAAGTTTTAAAAGTGTGTTCAAAATATACAGTTGCCCGAATGCTAGAAAGAGATGATTTTTCAAACAGATATAAAGAAGGTAAACCGATAAGTATCCACGAATTTATGTACCCTTTAATGCAAGGCTATGACTCTGTTGCTATGCAGGCAGACATCGAATTAGGAGGCACAGATCAGAAATTTAATCTATTGGTGGGTAGAGATATTCAAAGAGAGTATAACCAGGAACCGCAAGTTATTATCACCCTACCTCTTCTTGAGGGAACAGATGGGGTAGAAAAAATGAGTAAAAGCCTTAATAATTACATTGGAATTAATGAATCTCCCCAAGAAATGTATGGTAAAACTATGTCTGTTCCTGATAATCTTATGACTAGATATTTTGAATTGGTAACCGATGTTTCTTTAGATGAAATAGATAAGATAAAGATAGGTTTAGAGAGTAATGATTTACACCCCCGGGATGTGAAAAAGAGATTAGCTAGAGAAATTGTTAAACTTTATCACGGACAGAGCGCCGCGATTATGGCAGAAGAAGAATTTGAAAATGTATTTAAAAATAAACTTTTCCCGGAAGAAATAAAAGAATTAATTTTAAAGAAAGATGATTTAAAAGAAGGAAATATTTGGCTTGTTAAACTTATTGTCATATCTGGCGTAGTAGATAGTAAAAGTGAGGCCCGTAGATTAGTTGAGCAGGGCGGAGTAAGAATCAATGGAGAGAAAGTAAGTAACCCCAACCTTGACTTAACTGTCGAAGAAGGTATGATTTTAAAAATCGGAAAGCTTCATTTTATAAAATTAGTAATTAAATAGTATTTTGTATTTCGTATATCGTATAACGTAAAGCGGGAGAGCGTTTAGCGTAAAATCATAACTTAAAACCAAAAATTAAGAATTAAGAATTTAAATTTTAAATTATGGTTTTTATTTTTTCGCTTTAAGTTTTTTGTTTACTATGCTATTCGCTATACTCTAATAATATTCTGACTCCTGAATTCTATTTCTTTACGCAATAAGCGATACTAATTTTTTCTAACCCATTCTTTCTGTCTTTTCTTTCTCTTTCTTAATTCGATACGCAATACCAATCCCCACTTGCGCTTCTCTCCCGATTATACTATAATTATAATTGCCGGAAGAGCTGATTCTATCGAAAA
>RRYU01003534.1_pt1 | contig 34347 bp, 25 predicted proteins | sample 2162651 | NCBI WGS metagenome assembly RRYU01 (sample SAMN10267283, study PRJNA491782) | microbial mat metagenome | isolation source: biomat in the production well | place: Japan: Minami-Kanto gas field, natural gas well KTG3 | collected 2017-06 | reverse complement strand
GGTGGAAGCCATCGATCACGCCAAGGCGGCGAAGGTTCCCATTATCGTGGCGGTCAACAAAATCGATCTGCCTGCAGCCGACCCGGCCAAGGTTAAACAGGACCTCTTGCAGCACGGCATCACCGTCGAGGATTTCGGCGGCGACGTTCCCGTGGTGGAGATATCCGCCAAGCAGGGCATTAACATCGACAAGCTGCTTGAGATCGTTCTCCTCCAAGCGGAGATACTTGAACTCAAGGGCGCGCGGGACGTGCATGTGAAGGGCACGGTTATCGAGTCGCGCAAGGATCCAGGCCGAGGTGTGGTCTTTACCGTGCTCGTTCAGCAGGGAACACTCAAGGTGGGAGATCACTTCGCCGTGGGTCAGTACTACGGAGCGGTCCGTGCCATGGTGGACGAGTGGGGCAACAAGGTCGAAGAGGTCGGGCCGGGCATGCCCGCCGAGATTTTGGGCGCCGGTGGCGTTCCTGAACCCGGCGACAGCTTCATGCAGATGGACAACGACCGCGAGGCCCGCGAGCTATCCCTGAAGCGCCAGCAGCTCAAGCGCGAGCAGGAAATTCGATACCAGCGTCACATGACTCTCGATCAGCTTTACACTCGGATTCAAAAGGGTGAATTGCACGAGCTGAACCTCATCATCAAGGGTGATGTGGCGGGCTCAGTGGAGGCCATGGCCGACAGCTTCCAGAAGCTGTCCACCGACGAGGTCAAGGTTCAGGTTATCCGCAAGGCCGTGGGTACTGTCACCGAGAGCGATGTACTTCTGGCCTCCACCAGCGAAGCCATCATCATCGGATTCCATGTTCGCCCGCAGGCCCAGGCCCGGGACCTGGCCAAGCGCGAGGGCGTGGACGTGCGCACCTTCGACATCATCTACGAGGCTGTGGATTCGGTGAAACTGGCCATGGAAGGCATGCTCACGCCCGATAGCGTCGAGAAGATCACCGGCACCGCCGAGGTTCGCGATCTCTTCCGGGTTCCGAAGATCGGCGTCATCGCCGGTTGTATGGTCCAGGAGGGCAAGATCGAGCGGAAGAACACCATTCGCGTGATTCGCGACGGTTTGGTGGTGAGCACGCGGACCATTTCAAGTCTCAGGCGCTTCAAGGAAGACGCCCGCAGCGTGGAATCCGGTTTCGAATGCGGAATCGGCTTGGAGGATTTCCAGGATCTGAAGGTCGGAGATATTCTGGAAGCTTTCTCCATGGAAGAGGTCGCACGCAAGCTGTAGGAGAGCCTCCATGCAGGTGCTCATCCTGAGCCTCGAGCTTCGCATACCGGGTTGCCGCAGCCTCAAAGAGCGCCGCGGCATCCTGGAGCCTCTGAAGAAACGCCTCCGCAGTGATCTCAATCTTTCCGTCAGTGAAGTGGAGCCGCGAAACAAACCGGATCGCGCAAATCTTGGCATCGCATCGGTGGTGGATCACCGGGCGGCGGGTGACGCGCAATTGGAAAAGATCCGCGCCATCGTGGATCGTGAACATCGACTCAGCGTATTGGACGAAAACGCGGAGTATTGGTAGGGAAAATGGCAGGACATTTCAAGAAACGCCTCGAACAGCAGATCCTGGAAAAGCTCACCGACCTGGTGGCTACAGAAATTCGTGATCCGCGCGTCCAGGACATGGTCTTCACCGCTGTGCAGCTCAACAAAGACTTCTCCGTGGCCAAGATCTACTATATGCCTCCCATGGGCGGCGACGCCTATGAACTCGCAGGTGGCCTGCACAAGAGCGCGGGCTTCCTTCGCGGCGCCGTGGGTAGAGCCCTACGCCTGCGCGAAGCACCGGAACTGCGTTTCGAACTCGACGATAGCCTCGAAAGGGTGAATCGCCTGGACGAGGTCATCGAGGAGAGCCGGGAAGAGGAGTAGCCTTTGGAGCGCGTCATCCTGCTGGATAAACCCCAGGGCCCAACCAGTCATGATATGGTCGACGCTCTTCGCGCGGCCCTGGGCACACGGCGCGTGGGACACACAGGCACCTTGGATCCCATGGCCACAGGTCTTCTCGTCTTTCTCACCGGGCGAGCCACACGTCTGGCCGAACTATTCCGCGGACATGAAAAACTCTATCGGGGCCGTATCTGTTTCGGGGCGGCCACCGATACCGATGATGCCGAGGGCAAGGTCATCAGCCGGTCCAAGGATTTCACCTTGGACCCTGCTGCCATGGAGTCGGCTCTCGCCGAACTGGCATCCCGCAGCGAGCAGCGCGCCCCCGCGTTCTCGGCTGTGAAGGTGGATGGGGTTCCCCTCTACAAGCAGGCTCGCAAGGGACAGGATGTGCAAACACCGGTTCGTCCCGTGAGTATCAAACGCTTGGATCTGCTCGAATTGAATGAAAAGGATGTAGAGATCGAAGTGCTCTGCAGCGCGGGCACCTATGTACGTGGCCTGGCCCGCGACCTGGGTGAAATTCTGGGAATACCCGCGCACCTTTGTGAACTTCGCAGGTTGGCATCGGGACCCTTCAGTATTGAAGATGCCGTGGATCTTGCAGAGATCCAGGAGGGCCCCGCCGCCGAGCAGGGGCTCAGTGTGGACAAGGCCCTCGGCCACCTGCCCGTGGCCCTGATTCAGGAAAGCTACCTGCCCCGCCTTCTGCATGGAACGCAACCGGAAGAGGGAGACCTGGAGTATCCCCATCCCATGCCGGCTTTGGATTCCTGGGTTGCCATGCGCGAGAAGGATGGCCGTCTGCGCGCTTTGGCCCGTGTGGAGCAGCGGGAAGAGGGCATTCGCCTGCGCCTGCGTAAAACCCTGGAGAACGCTTGATGCGGGTGGCTCTGGAACTGCCCGACCTCGCAGCGGCGGCTCGCGCCGTCACCATTGGGGTTTTCGACGGTGTTCATCGCGGGCATGTGCGTATTTTAAACACTCTGGCCGAAGCCAAGCAGCGCGATGAGATTGAGCTGAGTTTGCTCATCAGCTTCGATCCGCATCCTCTCGCCCTGCTTAGGCCCGATGATGCGCCGCGCATGATTTCGACCATCGCCGAGCGTATTGCCGAACTCGGTCGTCATGGTCCCGACGAACTTCTTATCCTGCCCTTCACCCCCGAACTGGCCTCCACACCTTTCGATGAATTCGCCCGCCAAGTACTCGTGGAAAAACTCGGCATGAAGCACCTGGTGGCGGGCTACGATTTTCGCATGGGACGTGGACGCGGCGGATCCGCCGAAGACATGGTGGCCCTGGGCAAGGAGATCGGCTTCTCGGTGGAAGTGGTGGAACCCTGTTTCCTTGACGATGAAGTCATCAGCAGCACGACCATTCGCGCCGCGGTGGAATCGGGTGACATGGCCGCCGCGAGTCACCGACTCGACCGCCCCTTCCGCCTCAGCGGACGTGTGGTAAAGGGCGACGGCCGCGGCCGGGGACTGGGTTTTCCCACCGCCAACCTCGAGCAGTTCCCCGTTCAGAAGCTTCTGCCACCGGCCGGCGTCTATCGCGTGCGTGTGAACTGGGAGGACGGTCAGGGCGAGGGCCTCATGAACCTTGGACTCGCGCCCACACTGCGGGGGCGATTCCTCGCGGAGATCCACATCTTGGACTTCCAAGATGAAATTTATGGAAAACGTTTAGAAGTTGATGTGTTGCAACGGTTTAGAGGGGAAGAAAAATTCCCAAATATCCAAGCGCTCACAACTCAGATCGAAAAAGACGTTTCACGGCTGCGTGAGATTCTTGAGTTGGAGGACCGGAAAAACCTCTAAAGACTTAGGTTTTGGGCCTTTACAGCCGATGAGTCCCATGTTAGCTTGCATCTCCCATAGGCGGATGGCACCGGCCGTCTGCCGCCATCGCGACGCTCACTTCCAGGAGGAAATGACGATGGCGCTTGATCAGAATCTCAAGCAGAGCATTATCGAGAAGTACCGCCTTCACGAGGAAGACTCCGGTTCGGCCGAGGTGCAGATTGCACTCTTGACCGAGCGGATCACCCAGCTTACCGAACACTTCAAAATCCATAAGAAGGATCACCACTCCCGTCGCGGGCTCATGAAGCTCGTCGGCCGGCGTCGTCGCCTTCTGGATTACCTGAAGAAGACCAAGCTGGAGACTTACCGTAGTTTGATCCAGGATCTCGGACTCCGAAGGTAAAGGCAAGATCGATCATATGGGGAGGAAGGCCCTCCCCGACCTGGAAGGGGAGTTCCTTCCACACCATCCCTGATGACCCGTCCGGGTCACGGAGGTCTATTCAATATGCAAACGAAAGTCAGTTTCGAACTGTCGGGGAATCCCTATGCCCTGGAGACGGGTCAGGTTGCCCGCCAGGCTGGCGGCGCCGTCATCGTCCGCCAGGGAGAAACCATGGTGCTGGTCACCGCCGTTGCCGGCCGTGAAGATCCAGACCGCGGTTGGTTCCCTCTCATGGTGGAGTATCGCGAAAAGTTCTACGCCGCCGGTAAAATCCCGGGTGGCTTCTTCAAACGTGAAGCGCGTCCCACCGACAAGGAAACGCTTACCTGTCGCCTGGTCGACCGTCCCATCCGTCCCCTCTTTCCCGATGGATTCATGGCGGAAGTTCAGGTCGTCGCACTCGTGGTCAGCTATGACGGCGTTCACGAGCCCGATACCTTGGCCATCACCGGTGCCAGCGCGGCGCTGAACATGTCCGACATTCCCTTCGGCGATGTCATCGCCGGTGTGCGCGTTGCGCGTGTGGACGGCGAGTTCAAGGTGAATCCCTCCATGGACGAAGCCCTCGACGGCGATCTCGACCTGATCGTTGCCGGTAGCGATACCGCCATCATGATGGTGGAAGGATCAGCTCAGGAAGTTCCCGAGCAGGTCATGATCGATGCCATCAACTTCGCCCACGATCGCATTCGCGAGATCAACGCCGCTCAGCGCGATCTCTTCGAGAAGGCCGGCTGCAAGGAAAAGCGCAGCTTCTCCAAGCCCGAAATGCCCGAAGGTATCGCCGAAGCTATTGCCGAAACCTACGGCGAAGAGCTGAACAAGCTGGGTCGCAACGACAAGAAGAAGGCCCGCGAGGCCGATCTGAACGCCATGAAGGAGCGCGTGGTCACCGAAATGGCCGAACGCTTCCCCGAGCAGGAATCCTGGATCGGCAAGGCTTTCGGCGATCTCGAGAAGAAGCTCATGCGCGATATGATCCTTGATGAGTCCGTGCGCGCCGACGGCCGTAAGCTCGACGAGGTCCGTAACATCAACATCGAGCAGACCTTCCTGCCTCGTTCCCATGGTTCGACGCTCTTCACCCGCGGTGAGACCCAGGCCATGGTGGCCCTCACCCTGGGTACCAGTCGCGACGAGCAGCGCATCGACAGCATTGAAGGCGAGTACTTCAAGCGCTTCTTGCTGCACTACAACTTCCCCGGATTCAGCGTTGGCGAAACGGGTCGTTTCTTCACGGGTCGCCGCGAGATCGGTCACGGCAACCTGGCCGAGCGCGCCCTGCGTCCGCTGGTTCCGAATGAAGATAGCTTCCCCTACACCCTGCGGATCGTGAGTGACATCACCGAGTCCAATGGCTCCAGCTCCATGGCTTCGGTTTGTGGTGGCTCGCTGGCCATGATGGACGCGGGTGTGCCCATCACGGGTCATGTGGCCGGCGTTGCCATGGGTCTGATCACCGATGGCGAACGTTACCGCATCCTTACCGACATCCAGGGTCTCGAGGATCATCTGGGCGATATGGACTTCAAGGTTGCCGGCAGCGAAAAGGGCATCACGGCCTTCCAGCTGGATACCAAGATTGAAGGACTGCCCCGGGAGATCATGGAGCAGGCGCTGCAGCAGGCCTTCACGGCACGCATGCACATTTTGGGTGTCATGAACGAGACGCAGGCCGAGCCGCGTCCCGAGCTGAGTCCCTACGCTCCGAAGATCACTTCCATCAAGGTTCCCACCGATAAGATCCGCGACATCATCGGCAAGGGCGGTGCGACTATCCGCCGGATTCAGGAAGAAACTGGCGCCACCATCGAGGTGGAAGATGACGGCACCGTGAAGATCGCCGCGGTCGACAAGGCCAGTGGAGATTCCGCCGTCGAGTGGATCGGTTTCCTGACCGCCGAAGCTGAAGTTGGCAAGGTCTACGACGGCAAGGTCAAGGACATCGTCAAGTTCGGCGCCTTCGTGGAAATCCTGCCGGGCAAGGACGGCCTCCTGCACATCTCGGAGATCGCTCACGAGCGCATCGGTCGGGTGGAGGACGTGCTTTCCGTTGGCGAGCACATTCAGGTCAAGGTCGTCGAGGTCGACAACCAGGGCAAGGTTCGCTTGAGCCGGAAGGTGCTTCTGGAATCCTCCGATGAGCCTGCTGAAACACGATAGGACGCGATGAATCCGAGCCATTTTTCGCGGCCCGAAGACAAGAGGAAAGTGGTCCTCCCTGGGGGGACCACTTTGCTTTCTCAGGTGGTCCCCGAAGCACTTTCCATTTCGGTGGGCGTTTGGGTGAAGAGCGGTAGCCGTCACGAGGATTTAGCACGGCGGGGGATTACGCACTTCCTGGAGCACATGGTCTTCAAGGGTACCGAAAAGCGATCGGCTTTCGATATCGCGCTGTCCCTGGACCGTTTAGGCGGCCAGCTCGACGCCTTCACCACCAAGGAAAGCACCTGCTACAACGCCAGGGTTCTTGCCGAGTACTTCGACGAGGCCCTGGACGTTCTGGCGGATTTGCTCCTTCATCCGCAATTGGAACCCCAGTTCATCGAGACGGAAAAACGTGTGGTACTGGAGGAAATCCAGAGCGTTTTCGACGATCCTGACGATTGGATCCATGATCTCGCCAGTGAGGAAATCTTCGGCGAGCATCCCATGGCTCGCCCAATCTTGGGCGACGAGGAAACGGTGCGCGGATTCACCCGCGAAGATCTACGCAGCTGGATGGACGAGCGCTACCTCGCCGAGCAGGTGGTCATTTCGGTGGCCGGCCCGCTTTCCCATGACGATGTTCGAGATCGCGTGGCGAAGCAGTTTCAGGTGCCGAGCGGTTTCACACCTAGCAACGGTAGCATTGCGATTCTTCCCGCGAAACGGAGTTTGCGGCGCATCGATCGTCCTTTGCAGCAGCAACATCTGTGGCTCGGAAGAACCGGAATGAGCCTTTCCGATCCCGATCGCTACGCCATGTTGGTGCTCAACACGATTCTAGGCGGCAGTATGAGCAGCCGCCTCTTCCAAAGTATTCGCGAAAAATCTGGACTGGCCTATGCGGTTTTCAGCTATGCTGATTTTGCCAGCGACACGGGAACCCAGGGTACCTACATGGCTGTCTCACCCTCGCGAAGCGGGGAAGCGGTGGATCGTACTCTTGAGGAGTTCTCGACCCTGGTGAATTATCACTGCGAGGCGAGAGAATTGGAAGATGCGCGAATGCAATTGAAGGGGAACATGCTTCTGGCCATGGAAAGCATCAGCGCGCGCATGGCGCGAATGGCCAAGAATGAGTTGGGATTCGGCCGCTTCCTGGAGATTCCCGAAATCGTCAAGCGTGTTGACGCAGTGAGCCTCGAGGATCTCCAGCGGGTGGCCGCAGAGTATTTGAATCCGGACAAGCAGTCTTTGATCAGTCTCGGTCCTTCCGACGATACCGGGTCCATCGCATGAGCGCACCCATCCTTCTCAGCGCCTGTCAGAGTATTCTCTTCGACGCAGACTTGTTCGTGGAGGGAAGACCTTCACTTGCTGGACCCGATCTCAAGGATCGCGATTGGCGACTTTTCGCACCGGGCGATTCACCTCAGCTTCCGCGATTTGCAGGAGAATTCAAATCCATACTAAGTGGAGATCCCCGTGAAGATGGCTTGCCTCTTTTGCAGACTCTTCATCGCGAGGGGCGGTTGAGCGAAACCCTTTTGGTCACGGCCAATGAGAAGCGTACTCGTTTAGCACGGCAAATGGGAATGGCTGTTCTCGAAGCCGAAGAGGGTGATTTGCTTGATCAGATCAGTCCACGATCATTGGTGATGCGGGACACGGCCTCGCTCATGCTTCGTGTGCGCCGGGGTCGCAAAGATCGATACATGGTCGCCGGTATCAACGGCATCGACAATTCTGGAAAGAGTGGCTTCTCGGAGATTTTGGCCGACAGCCTTCGATCCCTTGGATTAGAGCCCACCTTGCTCTCCATGGAAAGCTTCACCGCAGCCAAAAAGGATCGTCGCAATCGCGATTATCCTGAAGCCGAGCGCTACTATCGGAAGCATTACGCCATGGATCGTCTCCGCGAACAGTTCCTTTTGCCCCTTCAAGGTGGTTTGGCCACATCGGTGAGTTACGATCATTATGACAGTGATCGAGAGCGAATCAGTGAAAAACGGAACATTTCGCTCAACACGCGAAGTGCTCTCCTTTTGGACGGTCCCTTCCTTTTTCAGGAGGATTTGTCCGCGTATTTCGACTTTCGAATCTACCTGGTTACCGATTTTGAACGCGCCATCGAGATCGAACTCGAAGACGTTCCAGAGAAGAAACGCAAGAAGCACGAAGAGCGTTTCGTCAAGTCCCGCCTGGGCGCGCAGTCCCTCTACCTTCGTAAAGAAGCGCCGTGGAAACGTGCGCATCTCGTCATTCGCGGAGTGAATACTGAAAGCCCCGTGATCGAAAACATCGCCGATGAACTGCAAGGTGATCCCGAAAAAGCGATGGCTGCCGAATAAACGCGAGTGAAAAAAAAACGCGTAATACGAAGAATATACTTTACAAGTTTTCCACACTTCCGATAATTCTGAATTGAAGAAGGACATGTCCTTCTTCGAGAGCAATCCGCTTACCTACCTAGGAGGATAGGCAATGGCTGTTAAAAAGGCTGTCCGGAAGACCGCCAAAAAGGCCGTCAAGAAAAAGACGGCGAAGAAGGCTGTCCGGAAGACTGCCAAGCGCGCCGTGAAAAAGACCGCGCGCAAGAAGACTGCGAAGAAGGTCGTTCGCAAGAAGGCGGTAAAGAAGAAGGTCGCAAAGAAGAAGACGGCTAAGAAGGCTGTTCGCAAGAAGGCCGTGAAGAAGAAGGTTGCCAAGAAGAAGACGGCCAAGAAAAAGGTCGTGAAGAAGGCAGCCAAGAAGAAGAAGGTCGTTAAGAAGAAGGCCAAGAAGAAGGTCGTCAAAAAGGCTGCCAAGAAGAAGAAGGTAGTCAAGAAGAAGGCCAAGAAGAAAGTCGTCAAAAAGGCTGCCAAGAAGAAGAAGGTAGTCAAGAAGAAAGCGGCTAAGAAGAAGGTCGTGAAGAAGGCTGCCAAGAAGAAGAAGGTAGTCAAGAAGAAGGCGGCTAAGAAGAAAGTCGTGAAGAAGGCTGCCAAGAAGAAGGTCGTCAAGAAGAAGACCGCCAAGAAAAAGGTAGCCAAGAAGAAGACCGCTAAGAAGAAAGTGACCCGCAAGAAGAAGTAGCGGGGTCGCCATCTTGAGCGATTTGGAGGGGAAGGACGCTTCCCCTCCTTTTTTTGTGCTCAGCAGCAAAGGTTCACCCGGACCTTGCATTGGGGGAGCGCTTTGCTAAACTGACTGAATTCCCGAGGAGGATAGGCGCATGAAGGACATCAGTATCGCAGGGATCGGCGAATTCAGCGGCAAGACCGTGACCCTAGCGGGTTGGCTCTACAATCGGAGGGGTAGCAAGAAGCTGCAATTCCTCCAGATCCGAGATGGCTCGGGCACCATCCAGGCTGTGGTGGCTCTGGCCGATGTGGGTGAGGATCTCTTCGAATTGGCCAGTGGCTTGAATCAAGAGGCCAGCCTCAGGGTGACCGGCGAGGTCAAGCCCGACGACCGCGCTCCCAGCGGATACGAAATGCTGGTCAGCGGAATCGAGCTTCTTTCCGACAGTGTCGACTATCCCATCTCTCCCAAGGAACACGGCGTGGATTTCCTGCTGGAGAATCGCCATCTCTGGCTTCGCAGCAGTAAGCAGCACGCCATCATGCGCATTCGAGGCACCCTGATCAGCGCCCTTCGCGAATTCTTCGACGACAATGGCTACCTGCTGGTCGATGCACCCATCTTCACGCCCAGTTCCGTAGAAGGCACCACCACGCTATTCGAAGTGGAGTATTTCGGCGACAAGGCCTATCTGACCCAGAGCGGACAGCTCTACATGGAGGCCGCCGCGGCGGCTCACGGGAAGGTCTATTGCTTCGGTCCCACCTTCCGTGCCGAGAAGAGCAAGACCCGTCGTCACCTGACGGAATTCTGGATGTTGGAACCAGAGATCGCCTTCGCGAATTTGGACGATGTGATGGAGATCCAAGAACAGATGCTGGAGTTCGTGACGGCGAAGGTGCTGGCCAAGCATCGCGATGAGTTGGAGCGAATACTCGAGCGCGATTGCGCTCCTTTGGAGAAGGTCAAAGCGCCATTTCCCCGCGTCCACTATGATGAGGCCATCGCCATGCTCAAGGAAAAGGGGCAGAACCTCGAATGGGGCGGCGATTTCGGCGGCGAAGATGAGACTATTCTCACCAAGGCCTTCGATCGTCCCATTTTCGTGCACCGATTCCCGTCGGCCATCAAGGCCTTTTACATGGCCCCCGATCCGGAAGATGCCAAGTACAGTCTTTCGGTAGATTGTCTCGCCCCCGAGGGCTATGGCGAAATCATCGGTGGTGGGCAACGCGCGGACAATCTGGATTACCTGCAGGAACGCATCGCCGAGCACAATCTGCCGGCGGGCCCCTACGAATGGTATCTGGACCTGCGCCGCTACGGCAGCTTCCCACATGCGGGCTTCGGCATCGGTATCGAGCGCACCCTGGCCTGGTTGACCGGTCGCCAGCACATTCGGGAATGCATCCCCTTCCCGAGGCTGATGCATCGCATCCAACCCTAGGAGATTTATGCCGAGGCCTATTTCCAGGTCCCTTTTTGTCCTGATCCTTCTGCTCATTCCCCTCGGTGCATTCGCGCTGGACGAGCAGGAGGAACTCGTTTTCTTCGACAAGCTCATGGGCGATGGTCTCTATGAGCTGGCCTCGGCGGAGATGGAATCCTTCCTGCAGCGCAATAGCCAGCATCCCGAGCGAGCGGAATTGCTCTGGAAACTGGAGCGATGCTATCTGGCTCTTGGCAGGCCCGTGTCGGCCATGGACAGGGCCCGAGCATTTACCCTGGCCGCGCCCGACGATCCCCGGGTTTGTGAAGCCCTCTTTGAGGCGGCCCATGCCGGCGCCCAGGAAGGCTTGCTGGACGATGCCTCCGGTCTTTTGGAAATTCTGCTCAGCGAACATGCCGCCTGTGTTCATCATGGTGAAGCGGTGCTGCTTTCAGCCCGTATCGCCCGGGCCAAGGAAGATCGCGCGGCGGCCCATCAGCTTTTGGGCTGGCTCATCGACCACAGTTCCGATCGCGAAATTTTGGGTCGAGCCCTCTACGAGCGCGCCGAGCTTCGCGCCGAGGAAGATCCCGAAAGCGCTCGGCCGGACTATCTCGCCCTGAAAAGCAATATGTCCGATCACCCCCTGGCCGGATTTGCTTCCCTGAGTTTGGCTAGGCTGGAGAAGGAAAAGGGGCATCCCGATCGGGCGCTGGCCGAGTTGGAGTGGCTGCTTGGCCGCTTCGATCAGCGCGATCTCGTGGGTCCGGCTCTCGGGCTCAAGGCCGATTGGCTTGAAGCCATCGGGCGACCGCTTCAGGCGGCAGCTGCCCTGGACGATCTGCGCAGCCGTTTCCCCGAGCGGGCCGACGAGGTGGATCTGATCCTTCGGGAAAGCGCACTGCTCAGGCAGGGCGGAAACCCCGCTCAGGCTTTGCGGCTTGTGGAAGGGGGGCTCCTGCGCCTTCCCGATGAAACTTCGTTGATGCTTGAGCAAGCGCCCTTGGTAGAGGCTGCCGGCCGTGGGGCCGAGGCACTCGACATCTGGCGCCGGGTGATCGAGCTGGATGCCAAAAGTGCGGAAGGTCTCGCGGCCCAGGGTGAACTCTTTGAGCGCCTTTTGAGTAGCGATCCCCGGGGCGAAGTGCCTGGCCTGGCTGAAGGTCTTCTGGCGGGTCTGGAGGATCCAGGCGAGCGGGCGCAGCGTCGTCTCGAGTTGGGGCTCTATTATAAAGAGCGCGGGCAAAGCGGGCCCGCCGAACGCAGCTGGGAAGCCATCGAGGGCGATGATCCCCGCGGCCCAGTTTTCCAGGAATCGCTCTATCTCCGTGCAATGCTTGCAGAAAAGGAAGGCCGCTGGGCAGAGGCCGAGACATTGCTCGACCGTCTTCAGCGGGAATTCGGCGGCAGCGCCTGGGGGCTGCAGGCCCGCGGGCGACTGGATGCCATCCAGCGTTTCAGCCGGGTTGATCTGGATGAATCGGTGGAGCGGCTGCTGGCCATCCTTCAAGAAAATGTGCCTGAACCCGAGCGATCCTTCGGCGTGGGCCGGGTTCTGGCCGAGGGCCTCAAGGATTTTCCCCGGGCCACCACCCATTTCGAAAACCTGGCCGCGAACTTGACCGATCCGGCCCTGGCCGCCGAGGCCCGGCTGGAAGCGGGGCTGGCCGCCTCGCGCGAGGCTTCACGGCTTTCCCTGGATGATAACAGTACCGAGGTGGCCGCTTGGCGTGGCCGCGCCCTTCGTCTCCTGGCGTCGGCCCGAGACGCTGCACCGGCCATCCTCCATGAGCGCATCGATTTGGAGCGCACGCTTCTCGAGGTTCATCAGATTCCCGAACCGGTGGATCGCCTGCCCATGCTCGAACTTTTCCTGGAGCGCTGGCCCGAGTCACCTCTGGCCTGGGAACTGCACTACCTCCGCGGGGAGATCCTGCGAAATCTGGGTGCAGGCTCAAGTCTCGATGCTGCTCTGGCGTCTTTCCGTGCAGCCTTGGCGGGCAGTCCGCCGCCTGAGCGAATCTACGCGGTAAGGCTGGCCTTGGCGCAGACGGCCCAGGCCGCCGAAGATTGGAATTTGGCCGGCGAGCAATACGCCATTCTCGCCGAGGAAGCGGGCCCTCGTTATGAAGGCGTCGAGGCGCGTTACGGCCTCGGTGAACTCGCCGAGAAGAATAAGCGCTACAGCGAAGCTCTCGGCTATTTCGAAGCCTACTTGGAGATGGCCCCCGGCAGTCCTCAGTTCCCCAGGTGTCTTATCCATGTGGGCGACTGCCATTTCTTCCTGGCCGAATGGGATGCTGCCAGTCGAGCCTATGCTCGTCTGGCCGATGAGTGGCCCGAAAGCTCTTTCGCCGATGACGCCGTCTTCCGTGGAGCCCTCTGCGCCGAACGCCTGGATGCGCGCGAGGACCTTGAGCAAGACCTGGTCTGGCTCTCCGAACACGGTTCCGAGCGTTTTCGCCGCGAAGCCCACTGGCGCCTTTCCAAGCTGAAAGCCGAGGACGGCGACAAGGAAGCGCAGGAAAGCGAGCTGCTTTCCCTTCTCAGTTTGGGATGGACCGGGCGTTACGCTCTGGATGCCGGCCTTTCCCTCAGCGAATTGCTCCTGGACTCTGGCCGAGGCCCCGAGGCCGCCGAGCTCTGCGATTCCCTGCTGGCTGCCGGGCAGCCGGGGGAGGAGCGTCCTCTCATTGAGGCTCGAAACATTCGGGCCATGCTGCTGGCAGGCAATGGAGCGGAAGCTGAGCTTGCCTGGAATGCTCTCTCCCAAACTTCTCCGCCGTCCGATGACGAAAGCGCCAAGGTGCTTCTGGCATTCGGACGCTGGCACGGCGATCAAGGACGCCCCGCCGAAGCCCAGCGATGGTTCGGCCTGTGCCTCGAACGTCATGGCGACACGGTAGCCGCCGCCGATGTGGCCTACGAGAACGCTCTACTGGAAGCCAAGGCTGGACGTCTTCTTCAGGCTCTGGAGCTTTTCGACCAGGTGATCAACAACTACCCCGACACCCCTGCCGCGCGTGAATCGGCCATGCGCGCTGCGGGCATCTACTACAATCGCGGCGATCACGCCGAGTCCAGTGCCCGCTTTGAACGCGCATTTGCCCTCACCGATCGCCCCGATCCCGAGCTCATCTACTTCTCGGCCCTGGCCCTGGAAAAGGCGGGCGATCCTCGGGCTGCGCTGGATCGCATCCAGTTGCTGCTCATTGACTATCCCGAAGACGAGCGCGTTCCCGAGGCCATGATGAAGGTGGGATACTTCCTGCAGCAACTCGGGCAATTCGATCGGGCGCTGCTGGCCTATCGCAATGCCGATTTCTTCCAGGATCGCGAGGGCAAGGCGCGCCTTCATTTTTGGATCGCCGACTGTCTGGAATCCAAGGGCGATCTTGTCGAGGCGGGCCCTGCCTTTCTCAAGGTGAACTACCTCTACAACGACCAGGGTATGTGGGGCGTTACGGCCGGCCTGCGGGCGGCCATGGTTTACGAGAAACTGGGCGACGGCGAGCAGGCGCGCATTCTCTACGAGAAGGTAATCGGCTCGCAGGGCGACAATGACTTCGGTCGCTCAGCCCAGGAAGGCCTGGATAGACTGCGGGGAGGTGGTGATGGCCCGCAGGGCTGATCCCATCCGCGTTATCGGCGCCCGGGAGAATAATCTCAAGAACGTCAGCCTGGACATCCCTCGCTATCGTTTCACCGTGATCACCGGTCCCAGCGGTTCGGGCAAGAGTTCTCTCGCCTTCGACACGCTCTTCGCGGAAGGGCAGCGTCGCTATGTGGAGAGCCTGTCCAGTCAGGCGCGCCAGGTCATCGGCGAGTTGTCGAAACCCGATGTGGATCTCATTGAAGGGCTCAGCCCCGCCATTGCCGTCACCCAGCACAGTACGGTGGCCGGTCCCAGGTCCACCGTGGGCACGCTCAGCGAAATCGGCGGCTTCCTGCGCTTGCTCTATGCGCGGGTGGGCGTGATTGGCGCCGGTGAAGGCGCGTTCCATTTGGATCGTGCGGGCATTTTGGAAAGGCTCACCGATCTGGGCGAGGGCAGTGGCATCACCTTGCTCTCGCCGGTGCTGGAAGAGCGAAAGGGCGCGCAGAAGCGTCTGCTGGAAAGGTTGCGTAAGGCGGGTTTGGTGCGTATTCGCCTGAACGGCGAAATGAAGGATCTGGATGACACCGACAGCCTGCCCGCCCAGCAGCGCAACAGTGTGGAAGCGGTGGTGGATCGCATCGTCCTCGGCGAGAAAACCTTGCAGCGGCTCAGGCGCAGCCTGGGACGCGCGCTGGAACTGGGCGCCGGCCGCGTGCGCGTGCTTCACGAAGGGGATGAATGGACCTTCTCCGAGGCGGGCGGGGAGAGCCGTCCTATCTCGGCCCTCTCGCCGGGGCTGTTCAGTTTCAACAGCCGTAGCGGTGCATGCCCCAGTTGCCAGGGTCTGGGTACCCTGCCCCGCCTGCGTGAAGATCTGCTGGTGACCGAACCCGAATTGAGTTTGGAAGGCGGAGCCATCCCGCTCTTGGGAGGCAAAAGAGGTAGCTGGCTCAAAGCACAGGTGCTGGCCCTGGCCGAGGAACTGAAGATCCCCATGGATCGCCCCTGGAAAAAGCTCAGCGAGAAGCAGCGTCGTGTGATTCTCGATGGCGGCGATGACCTCAAGATCGAAGTTGAAACTAGAACCGGCAGCCAGATGCGCACTTTCGAGGGTCTGATGCCCTACCTGGAAAGACGGCATCGGGAAACATCCAGCACCACGCTTCGTCGGCAGATTGAAAAGGCCATGGGGCGTATTCCATGCCCCGATTGCGGTGGCGCACGTCTTGGCCCCGAGCCCCTGCGCGTGAAACTGGGCGGCAGTAACTTTTCCGAACTCAGCGCCAAGACCCTCACAGAACTCGACGCATTCCTCGCCGACCTGAAACTCTCGGGTCCACGAGGCGATGTGGCCGGCGAAGTTTTGCCCGAAATTCGAAGCCGCCTGGAGTTCCTACAGCGCGTGGGCCTGGGATATCTATCCCTGGACCGCAGTGCCACCACGCTATCGGGCGGAGAGCGCCAGCGTCTTGCACTGGCCGAGCAGGTGGGCGCGCAGATGACCGGTGTGCTCTATATTTTGGATGAACCTTCCATTGGTTTGCATCCACGAGATCAAAGAGCCTTGCTGGAAACCCTCGAAGCCCTGCGCGATCGCGGTAACACGGTGCTGGTGGTGGAGCATGACCGTGAAACCATCGAGCGGGCCGACTGGGTGGTCGATCTGGGGCCTGGCGCAGGCGAGCGCGGAGGCGAGGTGGTGGCCCAGGGTACGCCCGACGAAATCCGCGCCAATGATCAAAGTCCCACGGGAAGAGCGCTGCTTGAATCTGTCAAACCCTTGCCGGAAACTGCACGCAAGGGCAACGGCTCGGCCCTGAAAATACGCGGAGCGCGCCAGCACAATTTGAAAGATCTGAACCTGAGTATTCCCCTGGGCGTGATTACCTGTGTCACGGGGGTGTCTGGCAGCGGTAAAAGCTCCCTGGTGCATGATGTGGTTTACCAGCACCTGGCCCGGCAAAAAGGCAGTTATGGGGGAGAGGTCGGCCTGGCGGATTCCGTCAAGGGCGGCGAAGACCTGGGCGCCGTTATTCACGTGGATCAGGCAGCGATTGGTCGATCCCCTCGCAGCAATCCTGCCACCTATTCGGGAGCCTGGGGCGTGATTCGTGAGCACTATGCAAAACTTCCCGAAAGCCGCCTGCGTGGTTATGGCCCCGGACGTTTCAGCTTCAATGTGAAGGGCGGCAGGTGCGAGGCCTGCATGGGCGACGGCGAACGCAAGGTCACTCTGCATTTCCTGCCACCGGCCTTCGTGCCCTGCGAGGTCTGTCGCGGGCGCCGTTTCAACCGGGAGACCCTTGAAATCCACTACCGGGGTCGGAATATCGCCGAGGTGCTCGAAATGACCATCGAGCAGGCACTCGAGCATTTTTCCGAGCTTCCTCGGGTGACTGCGCCCCTCGAAAGCCTTGTGGAGGTGGGCCTGGGCTACCTGCGTTTGGGGCAGAGTGCGCTCAAGCTCAGCGGTGGCGAAGCCCAACGTCTGAAGCTGGCGAGGCAACTTGCGCGAAGGGGACGCGCCAAAACCCTTTACATCCTCGATGAGCCCAGCACCGGGCTCCATTTCGAAGAGGTTCGCACACTGATGTCAATCCTGAGGCGGCTGGTTGACAGGGGGCATAGCGTCATTATTATTGAGCACAATCCCGACATCATCCGGGAAGCGGACTACATCGTGGACCTGGGTCCAGACGGTGGACCGGGTGGCGGCGAAGTGGTGGCCGCCGGGCCTCTGTCCCATATCCAGTCCTGCGAGGACAGCCACACTGGCAAAATCCTCAGGGACTGAACGGCCCCCCTCGGGGCAAGCCGGAAAGAAGGAGTCGCCCTGAAAGCTCAAGAGGATACTCTGAAGCGGACAGCCCTCCACGCATGGCACCAGGAGCAAGGCGCGCGCCTGGTGGATTTCTTCGGATGGCATCTCCCCGTACAATACGAAGGTCTTCTGGTCGAGCATCGCGCGGTGCGTGAAAAGGCCGGACTCTTCGATGTGAGCCACATGGGTGAAATCTCGGTGCGCGGCCCCGGTGCCGCAGACGCCCTTCAGCATCTGGTCACCAACGATTGCTCCTCGCTGAAAGATGGGGAAGTTATCTACACCGTGTCCTGCTTCGATAACGGCTGCGCGGTGGATGATCTGCTGGTTTATCGCATGAACGAGGAATCTTTCCTGCTGGTGGTCAACGCCTCCAACATCGAGAAGGACTTTGCCCACTTCAAGGCCAAGCTGCCTGGCGTGGATGTAGAGAACCTGTCCGATCGCTACGCGCAGATCGCGCTTCAAGGGCCCGCCAGCCGCGACATTCTGAAGGCGGCCCACCCCGAGCTGGCAGAGGCCATTGGCGGTTTGGGATTCTACACCTTCTTCGAAAGCGAACTGGAAGGTGAGAAGATCATCTTTAGTCGCACGGGTTACACCGGCGAAGTGGGATTCGAAATCTACCTGCCGCCGCATTTGGCCGATGGGGCCGCACGAGCTCTCATGAGTGCCGGTGAAGGCGCGGGCCTGGCTCCCGCCGGTCTGGGTGCACGCGACCTGCTGCGCTTCGAGGCGGGTTACTGCCTCTACGGCCACGAACTGGACGAAGAAACCGATCCCTACGAGGCCGCCCTGTCCTGGCTGGTGAAGCCGGACAAGGGAGACTTCGTCGGCCGCGAGGCGCTGCTTGCGCGCAAGGCCGATCCTGAAGCCCGGCGCCTCATCGGTTTCCGCCTGCCCGGCCGCAAGATCGCGCGCCAGGGCTTCCCGATTTTCCATGGGGATGAAGAAGTGGGCCGTGTCAGCAGCGGCAGCTTCAGCCCCCTCCTGGACGCGAGTCTGGGCATGGCGCGTGTAAGGCGCGCGTTCACCAAGAAAGAACTGCAGGTGGAAATTCGCGGTGAGCGAATTGCCATCGAACGAGTGAAACTGCCTTTTTACCAGCAGCCGGCGCTGAGAGCCTGATCAGAAGGAGTGACGAAGTGAGCGTATATCCCGATGACCTTCGCTACACGAAGGAACACGAGTGGATCCGTGTGGAAGACGGAGTCGCGACCCTGGGTATCACCGACTATGCCCAGGGCGAGTTGGGTGACATCATCTTCGTGGAACTGCCAAGGGTGGGCGATAAGCTCGTCAAGGGTGGCGCCTTCGGTACGGTGGAAGCCGTGAAAACCGTGGAAGAAATGTACAGTCCCCTGAGTGGCGAGGTGCTCGAACTGAACGCCGAACTGGAAGCCACACCTGAACTGGTCAACCAGGAAGCCTACAGCGGTGGCTGGATGATCAAAATGCGAATCGAAGATGCTTCCCAACTGGATGAGCTACTGGACGCAGCGACCTATCGCGCCCAGATCGGAGAGTAATGCGAGGTTTTATCCCGCACACTGATGAGGATCTCCGCGAGATGCTCGCGGATGTGGGAGTGGGGAGCGAGGACGAACTATTCAGCACCGTACCGGAAAACTGCCGCTGGCGGGGCGACCTGCCCTTGGCGCCGGGTACCGGGGAATACGGAACGAGCCGGCGCATGAAGGAGTTGGCCTCGGCCAATAATCCTGCGTCCTCATCGCTGTCCTTCCTGGGAGGGGGCGTGTATTCGCGCGTCATCCCTGCCCTCACCGGACAGGTGCTCGCCCGTCCCGAGTTCTATACCGCCTACACACCCTATCAGCCGGAAGTGAGCCAGGGTACCCTGCAGGCCATTTTCGAATTCCAAACCATGATCGCCAGGCTCACCGGCATGGAAGCAGCCAACGCATCCATGTACGACGGAGCCAGCGCCATGGCCGAGGCCGCGCTCATGGCGGGGGTCGCGACAAGGCGTTCCAAGCTCTTGGTGCCTCGTAGCATCCAGCCCAGTTGCCGCCGGGTGCTCAGCACCTACACGAGGGGGCAGAATTATCTCATTGAAGATCTGCCCTACAACGATCGTGGTGAAATCGATACGAAGGCTCTTGAAGCTGCACTGAACGATGAAATCGCCGCGGTGATCATCCAGTCGCCGAACTATTTCGGAGTGGTGGAGGATCTGGAGACGCTGATTCCGCGGGTGCAGGAAGCCGGAGCGCTGGCGGTGGTTCACACCGAACCCAGCAGCCTCGGAATCCTGGAGCCGCCGGGAAGCTACGGTGCGGATATCGTTACGGGCGAGGGTCAGAGCCTGGGCATTCCCATGAGTTTCGGGGGTCCGCTTCTGGGCATCATGGCCGTGGGTAAAAAGCAACTGAGGCGTCTTCCCGGTCGTTTGGTGGGCAGTACCGTGGATGGGTCGGGTCGTGAGGGCTATGTGCTGACTCTGCAGACCCGCGAGCAACATATCCGCCGTGAGAAAGCTACCAGCAATATCTGCACGAACCAGGGCCTGATGATGCTTGCCGCCACGGTTTACCTGGCCGCCCTGGGTGAGCAGGGCATGAGCGAACTGGCGGGAAATCTGGCCTCGGGTGCCGCGGGATTGGCCGATCAGCTTTCGGCTTTGCCGGGTTACGAACTGGCCTTTGCGGGCGATTTCTACCAGGAGTTTGTCCTGCGCACGCCAGTGCCGGCGGCAGAAATTCTGGAGGCCGGTCGCGAGGCAGGCGTGCTGCCGGGCATCGACCTGAGCGAGGACTATCCCGAGTTTGAGGGCCGCGCCCTTTTGGTGACCGTCGCCGATCATCACGGGGCCGAAGATTTTCAGGGCCTGGTGGACTTCCTGGGAGGTGTGACCTCATGAGCACACTCTTTGGAAAATCACGATCCGGACGCCGCGCCTTCCTGCCACCTCCGGCGGCGAGCAAGGCCGAGCCGCGCATCGCGGCGAAACGCCGCCGCAAAGGTGGGGCGGATCTTCCCGAAATGGGCGAGCTGGAATTGCTCCGTCATTTTGTAGGTCTCTCGGTGAAGAACCACAGCATCGCCAAGGGTTTCTATCCCTTGGGATCCTGCACCATGAAGTACAACCCCGTGCTCAGCGAAGCTCTGGCCGGATTGGAAGGCTTCACGGGAAGCCATCCCGCCCAGGATCTTCGCGATGTTCAGGGCAACCTGGAATTGCTCTACCAGCTACAGGAATCTCTGGCGGGTATCACGGGACTTCCCGCGGTGGCACTGCAGTCTGTGGCCGGCGCCCAGGGCGAGTTCGTGGGTATGCTCGTTGCGCGGGCTTATCATGAGTCGCGCGGGGACAATCGCAAGAAGGTGCTCATTCCCGACAGTGCCCATGGCACCAATCCTGCCAGCGTACGCATGGCGGGCCTGGAAACGGTCACCCTGCCCTCGGGCGAGAATGGCCTGGTGGATCTGGACGCCCTAGCCGAGGCCCTGGACGATGATTGCGCCGCCCTCATGCTCACCAATCCCAATACCTTGGGGCTGTTCGAGTCGGACATTCTCAAGATCAACGAGATGGTTCACGAAGCGGGTGGGCTCATCTACATGGACGGCGCCAACATGAATGCCCTGCTGGGGCATGTGAGGCCCGGGGATATCGGCTTCGACATCATGCACCTGAACCTGCACAAGACCTTCGCCACGCCTCATGGTGGTGGGGGACCGGGTGCGGGGCCTGTGGCGGTTCGCGCTGACCTGGAAGAATTCCTGCCTGGACCGCGCATCTGCAAGACGGATGCGGGCTTCGATCTCATTCGCAGCGAGCACAGTGTGGGCGAGGTGCACGCCTGGTGGGGGAACTTCGGCATCCTGGTGAGGGCTTTGGCCTACATCCTTCGCTATGGCGGAGATGGCCTGGGCGATATCGCCACCGCCGCCGTGCTCAACGCCAACTATCTGCAGACCAAGCTGCGCGACACACTGGATATTCCGCTGCCCGGGCTTTGCATGCACGAGTTTGTGGCCAGTGGATCCTTCCTGCGCAAACATGGGGTGCGAACCCTCGATGTGGCCAAGCGTCTGCTCGATTTTGGCATGCACGCGCCCACGGTCTATTTCCCGCTCATCGTTTCCGAAGCGCTCATGATCGAGCCCACGGAAACCGAAACGCGGGAGACTTTGGATGAGTTCATCGCGGCCATGCAGCAGATTGTGCGCGAGGCCGAGGAAAGCCCCGAGCTTCTCACCAGTGCGCCCCACAACACACCTGTGGGCAGACTGGATGAAGCCCACGCAGCAAAGAGCCTCTGCGTGATAGCGCCCTGTGGCGGTGAATTGGTGGACCTGGAGCCGGGCTCCTGAGTGAGCGCGCGAAATGGCGCCTGATCCTCGACGGGGAGCAGACCGGTCAGGAAAACATGGATCGAGACATGGCCCTCTTCCAGGAATTGGAGGAGGGCCGCGGTCTACCCGCCCTTCGCCTCTATGCCTGGAATCCCTGGACCGTGTCACTGGGCCGCCATCAGAAAGCCGAAAAGGCCTTGGATCTGGCGGCCATGGCCGAGCGGTCCATCCCCTGGGTGATGCGTCCCACCGGCGGCCGGGCCGTTTATCACGCCCAGGAAATGACCTATTCCGTGGTCGCTCCCACCGAGGGCAGTTTTGCAGCCACCTTGGCGGGCACCCACAAGAGCATCGCCGGTGCGCTTTTGCGCTTCTATCGCGAGCTGGGGGTGGATGCTCATCTCACACGCCCGGCGCCTTCGGGGGATCTCGATCCTCGATCACCCGCTCCCTGTTTTGTAGCTCCGGGTCTTGCCGAGATCGAGTACGAGGGACGTAAGCTGGCCGGCAGCGCACAATTGCGGGGCCATCGGGCTTTCCTTCAACACGGGTCCATGCCTCTGGGGCCGGCGCATCTGGATCTGGCTGACTTTCTTCCGGGATCCGATTCCTCGCGACGAAGGGCCCGGGAAGTGCTCTCCTCCAAGTCCGCTTCCCTCTCGGAGCTGCTCCAGGCCCTTCCCGCCATGGACACCCTTTTTGATCTCCTGGCCGCCGCTTTTTCCGAAGAATTCGCAATCGATTGGCGGATACCGGATAGCGCATAGCGCTATGCGTTAAGCGATCAGCGGTGAGCGCTAAGCTTTCATCGGTAAAACCTTATCCTTCAACTTCTTCGGCTTACCCCTCATTTTAAAAAGGGGTTGACTATGGCCTTTATGGAACACTAAATTGCCAGTGCTCAAGGCTTTCCCCCATTTGATACCCCACTCCACCGGAACGGCAACCGTCTCCCGTGGGTGATTATGTTTGGAATAGGGGTGCGGGGGTTTTTCTGTTCGTCCTGAACAGAAGGTCTTCGCGTCGCGACGATGTTAAAAAGGGGTTTCTCATGACAGCTCGGGGATTATTCAGACTGGCCTTTGTTCTGGCCCTTCTCCTTTCTCCCGCATTGGTCCAAGCCCAAGCCTCGCTCGGTAGTGTCGAAGGTGTTGTCAGCGACGCCGACTCGGGTGCTCCTTTGCCATTTGCGAATGTTATCGTAGACGGCACGGACTTCGGAACCATGACGCTCGAGGATGGCAGTTACAAACTGCTCCTACCTGCGGGTACCTATGTCATCAAGTGTCTCTACATGGGATACGAGAATGTCCAGCGCGATGGCGTGGTTGTGATTGGAGAGCAATCCATCACGCTTAACATGGCCATGACCCAGTCCGTCTCACTGGTCGTCGACATGATCATCGTAGAGGGAACGGAAGCCCTCGTGGATGTGAAGTCGACCTCGGAACGAAAAAGCGTGAGCGAGGACGACCTCAAGAACTTCGCCGTGGACAACGTCGAAGAGGCCATGGCCCTTCAGGCCGGCATCGTGATGCAGGGTGGCGAGCTGCACGTACGTGGCGGCCGATCCGGTGAAGCTACCTTCATGATCGACGGTGTGCCCGTGGACGATCCCCTGGGCGGCAGGGTAGAGGTGTCCAATGTGGCGATCGCCGAAGCGGAAGCGACCATCGGCGGCATGGATGCCGAGTTCGGTAACGCCCAGTCGGCGGTGTTCAACATCGTCACCAAGGAAGGTGGCTCTCAGTTTGAGGGATCCTTCCGTCTCACGACCGATGACTACGGTCGCCAGGATAAAACCTACACCAATTACGACCGTCTCGCCCTGGGAATGGGCGGCCCGCTGATCAGCCCTGATTTCCGTTGGTACCTCTCCGCCGAAGGCGTTTTCCTCGATGGTGAGGATCTAACCCTCGATCGTCGCGACGAGTACGGAATCCTGGGTGATTTCATCAAGTTCAAGGAGAGAGCCTCTAGCACTCTGAATATTCAGAACAAGTTCACCTGGAAGGTGAATCCCAAGCTTAAGCTCAACTTCGAAACGAATCTGAATTATTCCGCCAGCGATCCCTACATCGTAAATTGGAACCAGGAAGGTTTCGTGAACCGGGTTCACATGTTCGAGCGTCTTGAAGCCAGTGGCGCCGAGGGAATCTTCTTCTACGTCATTCGTGGAAGCGTTCCCGTTTTACACGGACCCTGGTATGACGAGTATCAGAACAATCTTGAACTTCAGGCCCAGGGCCTGCCCAGTGACTTCCAGAAGGTTCTGGTTTCCTACAAGCCCGCCGGCTCCGATGTCTCCGTGCTCGAGGTCGTCGATGCCATGAAAGTGGCCAGCGCCTGGTCCGGCACCGAGTTCATGGTGCTCACCGACGAGCTATTCGATGGATTTATGGATGGCCTCAGCCAGTGGAGCTATGTGCAGGACGATTCGTCCCAGGTCTACTACAACTCGGCCGAGCACACTTCTTCCAGCGACAACTTCACCAACAGCATGAAGTTCGTGGCCAAGCATACCTTGAGTGATGATGTCTTCTATAGCCTCGCGCTTTCGCGATCGGATTTCAATCGTCACAGAGACGTGAACGGCAAAGAGCCACACGAGTATCTCTCGGGCGGACAGCCTGCTCTCATGCACAACGGGGCCACGATCAACCGGGTTACCGGGGTGAACTACTATACGGATCCCGACAACCCCTTCCTGGCTACCGCCTACGACTATCCGGAGTACGACGATCGACGTTCCATCAGCTACACCATGAAATTTGACCTCACCAGTAATCGCTGGCGCGGCCACAAGTTTAAAACGGGAACTTTGATCCAGTACAACGACATGAAAAATGTCTCGATCAACTACCCGGGTGTCACCCGCGATCTGGTGGATGATATCTCCGGGCGTTATCTGGGCGAGGAGCAGGGACTCAGCGCCAACAATTTCGAAAACCAGGCGCCTTTGGCTTCGTGGTATGCCCAGGATCGCTGGGAATTTCAGGGCCTCGTCGCCAACTTCGGATTGCGCTACGACCTCTTCAGCCCCGGCAACGGTGTGGATATTCTGCTGCGTGCGGACGGTGTTGATCCCAACATCGATCGTTACAAGCACGCGCTTAGCCCACGTCTGGGCCTGGCCTTCCCGATCACCGACCGGGACGTCTTCCACTTCCACTACGGAAGATTTATCCAGGCTCCGGCCAACAATTATCTCTTCCAGACTCAGGATCCCAACTCCGGTGTGGGCGTCTTGGGTAATCCGGATCTGAAGCCCGAGATCACAATCTCCTATCAGGCGGGTATCCGTCACCAGTTCTCGGCCTATGTCTCCGGTGACTTCGCGCTCTTCTACAAAGATATCTATGCGCTGATCACCACCACGGCCGTTCAGGACACCATCTCGGGCAACCAGTCTTATCGCTTTATCAATAGGGCCTACGCTTCGGCACAGGGAATTGAGATGACCCTATCTCGAGCCTTCTCCGAAAACTATGGTGGTCGCGTCGCCTACACCTACAGCTTCGCCACGGGTGTTGCCAGTAGTGCCCTTTTCGGCGCCAGCGCGGGCGGGCTCACCCATCTGCCCACTCGTGAGTTGCCTCTCAATTGGGACCAGCGTCACAGTCTCGACGTTTCCCTTCAGATTGCAGATCCAGGCAGCTGGGGTGGCTCGGTCACCTACAGTTTCGGGTCGGGCTATCCCTGGACGCCCTCGTATCGACAGGTTCGTAGGCAGGATCCCGAGTTGGAAAACTCGCGCCGACTTCCCGCCACGCACAGTCTGACGCTGACTGCCCAGAAGTTCTTCAATATCTGGGGCCAGGATCTGACAATTTTCTTTGATGGACGAAATCTACTCGACCAGGATCAAGTGGGCTCAATTAGTCCAGGTATCTGGCCGGGTCCGGGACATGCCACGGTGGCCTATGTGGAGTACTTGACCGAGACGGACGATGCGGGAAATCCCCAGTATGGTGGAGCCTTCCTGGCCGACATGGATGGCGACGGCGAGGATGAATTCCATCCCGTCAATGACCCACGGGTTTACTATCCACATCGAATCTTCCGTATTGGCTTCGGAATGGAATTCTAGAGAGCCCCGGACGCGAGGAAAGGAAACTCTATGCAGGTATCGCGATCACCTAGGATGGGACTGGCCTTTGCAGTCTGCCTTTCCATCCTATTGGTTTGGAGCCCACCCCTCCAGGCTCGACAGGAACCTCCCCCGGGCTCCGCGTGGAGCATGCCCGCTTCTGCGGGGATGACCCTGGACGGCGACTTTGTTCACAATGTCGGCGAATTGCAGATGAACATCACCAACTTCGGTGTGTTTGGTTCCTATCCCTCCATCGGCTGGACCATGTCCGAAGCGCCATCAGCACAGTGGCCCGCCGGTAGCGGCGTGGAGTATCTGTGGTCGGCTGGAATCTGGTGTGGCGCCCTCGTTTCGGGAACTCCCTATGTCTCGACTTCCGATTTCCGCCAGTGGGAATTCCGTCCGGGCAATGAGGAAGTCTTTACTGTCTATCGTAGTTTTGAAGGATCGCGAGGCGGAAACCGCCTGCCTTCTCCCGCTGCTGATGATGACAACGATGGTCTCATCGATGAAGACGCCTTGGACGGCATCGACAACGATAATGACGGCTCCATCGACGAAGACTTTGCGGCCATCTCCAACCAGATGTTCACCTGCACCTACCGGGATTATCTGCCCGAGAGCTACGGCTTTTCGCCCGACCACCATCCTCTGAATCTGCATATCACACAGCAGAGCTATCAGTGGGAGAATGATCAGGTTGATGACTTCGTAGGTGTGGAGTTCACCATTCGCAATGTGGGCGAACAGACCCTGGAAGATTTCTATCTGGCCTTCTTTGCCGATCCCGATGTTGGCCCGCGCGATATCCCCGCGAACTTCGAAGATGACCTGGTGGACGTGGTTTCCGACATTCGCTGCGTCCAGAAGGGCTCCTTCAACATTCCCGTGGAATACGCCATGGGTGTGGCCTTCGATGACGATGGCGATGAGGGGCGTACTGAAGGCGAAATCGGCATCATGTTCATGGGGCACAGCATCGATCCCAGCGGCGAGACCGCGCCTCCGCGTGTGCAGCTTCGCTCCTGGCAGGCCTTCTCGGGTAACGCTTCCTTCGAAGAGGGCGGCGATCCGTCCAATGATCGCGAGCGCTACTTGCTCATGTCGGCCGAATCCAATGACCGTCCGCCCATCGTGCCTCGCGACTACCGCATGCTGCTTTCCGCCGGCCCCTTCCTCTTCCTCTCCGGCGACAGCCTCACCTTCCAGGTTGCCTTCGTGGTGGGACGTGGTCGAGACGGATTGCTCGAAAACGCGGCCCAGGCCAAGCTGACCTTCGATGGCAACTGGTTCAATCTGGACCAGGATATCGGCACGCCGCCTCAGGATCAGGCTTGTGACGAAACGCTCATCGATGAGCGCTTCGACGTTAGCTGGACGGACCCTTGCGACAGTACCTTCATCATGGATATTCCCGCCAATACACCCACTTGGGTGAATGACGACTGTCTCTTCGAGGAACTCGCGAATATGCTTTGCGACAACTCCGACTATTGGTGCACGGGTCTGGACGGCAAGGAAACACAAATCAACTGGCTTTACGGTTCTCCACCTCCTCCGCCGAATCTGAGGATTTGGCCCACGGAGGGGAAGAACGTTCTCTTCTGGGACAATTTCAGTGAACTCGTACCCGACGTCAGTGAACTCATCTACGACTTTGAAGGTTATCGTATTTGGCGTGCCGACGGCTGGGAGCGCCCCTTCGGATCATCGGTGGCCAATGGTCCTCCCTCAGAATTATGGGCGCTGCTTGGCGAGTACGATCATGTGAATGGACTGTCTCCGGATACGGGGCTTGAGGTCCTTCGCTATCAGCCCAACGTCGATGCGAACCTGGTGACCTTCTACACCGAAGCGCTCATCTTCAATCCGAACATCGAGTCGGCCTTGGAACTGCTGCCGCCAACGGGCTACAGCATTGCCACCGCCGATACGGCCATCGCGCTGGCCAAGACCACATTGGGTCTTCCCGGTGGACGTACTTATTACAAGTATGAAGACAATCGCGTTCACACGGGCATGCACTACTTCTACAGTGTCACTTCACTGGATCATATCGCGCTCTTCGATGACGATGGCGTCATCACCGAGTATCAGCGCGGCCTGGCGGGGGATCCCTCTTCGGGATTCGTGTACACGGTTCCCCAGAGTGCAAGCCAGCCTGCCTGGCAATTCTCCAAGGACCGCATCTATGTGGTGCCCAATCCGGCCACGGCGGAATCCCTTGAACCCTGGGCCCTGGGTCCCAACAATGATGACCCCACAGGCCTCAAAGTTGAATTCCGTCATCTGCCCGCGGCAGATTGCGAGATCAAGGTCTTCACGCTAGCTGGTGACCTGGTGCAGACCATCAACCATGATGCAAGCGGGGCCAATGCAAACGGCAACTACGCCAGCACTGGAACCGCCACATGGGATCTTGTGAGCCGTAATGGACAGGACGTCGCAAGCGGTATCTACCTCTATACGGTGGAAACCAAGTCGAACGATTTCGAGCCCTTCGTGGGCAAGTTCACGGTGATTCGCTAAAGCGATCGCTTGAGTACCGGAGCCTGTCGGCTCCGCAGGAGGTCAAAGGTGAAACGAAGCGCGCTTCTTACACTAATCCTGATTGGCGCCATCGCCACTGGCGCCCAGGCAGGGGATATCTTCGAGAAGGTCGGCACATTTGCGGGCCAGTTCCTCAAGATAGGCCCCAGCGCCCGCGGTGCGGCCATGGGCAACGCATTCTCGGCGGTCGCGGACGATCCCAGTGCCACGTACTGGAATCCAGCCGGACTTGTCGAGGTGCAGGGCACGGCCATTCACATCGACCACATGGAGTGGCCAGCTGATATCAAGCTGGACTACGTCTCCTATGTGTTCAAGACAAGCTGGGTGCCGGGAACCCTGGGTCTGACCGCTAGAGGTCTGACCATGGACCCCCAGAACGAGCGGACTATCTATCTGCCTGAGGGTACGGGTCGTCAGTTCGACGCGGGAGATATGAGCTTCGGCTTCTCCTATTCCCAGTACTTTACCGATCGTTTCTCCACGGGCGCCACCATCAACCTGATCCACATGACTCTCGCGGATCGCAAGGTGAACACGGCCACCCTGGACTTCGGACTCATCTATCGCATCGGTATCCGAGGCATGCGTCTGGGTATGGTTGTGCAGAATATGGGTGGCGAAGTTGACTTCGATTCCCGGCCTTCCAAGATGCCCATCATCTTCAAGGTGGGTCTTTCGGCCACGGCTTTCGATTTTGGCCCGCACACCATGATCGGTTCCATCGAATTCCAGCATCCCGCCGACAACAAAGAGCGCGCGAATGTCGGCGTGGAGTATTCCTTCAACCGTTTCTTCTTCCTGCGTGGCGGATACAATGCAGGTTACGATGCCAACAAGTTGGCCGGTGGTTTCGGTGTTGAAGTGAATACCAGTGAGAATTCGAGGATGTTTGTGGACTACGCCTACGAAGATCTCAGCGAATTGGGAGCGGCACATCGTTTCAGTGTGAGCTTCACTTACTAGTACTTTTTCCGGTTTCCACCGGTGATCGCGAAACGGAGCCCCACTCCCGAAAGCGTGAGTGGGGCTTTTTATGAGGAGTAAAATGAGAGGGATCCGGATCGCCCTGACCATGCTGGCTCTCGCCGGCCTGGTAGGGATGTCCGCCGAAGTGCAGGCGGAACGAGTCCGGGCCGGATTAGCCGAGGGGGAACTGCCCTTCCGTATTCGATCCTTCTCCTTCCCCGCTGCGGGCGACAGCAGTCGCTTGCTGGTTATCGCCACCCTCCGAGCAGATCTTCTACACTGGGAAAATGCCGACAGCTTGCGTTCGAGCGTGGATATCAACTGGCAGCTGCACTCGGGCGGCCAGCGTCATCGGGAAAATTCCCAGCACTTGAGTTTTGCCCATTCTCCGGATATGTCGCGCATCGAGGGTCAGATCCTGGCCAGCCAGGAATGGATTGTTGCGCCCGGTCATTATCGACTTGAGTTTTCTGGAGAGGATCCCGGCCGCAAGACAGGCACCCTGCTTGGTTTCTTCGGGCACAATCCCCAGGGGCGTTGGTCGGGACGGCTTGAAGCACGGGATTATGACGAGGGCGTGGTTTCCGACATCCTTCTTTACACGGTGGGGGCGGACAGTCTTTCCCGTCCCAATCCCTGGGCCAGCTTCATCGAAGGCGATCCTTTTCTGGAATTGTTTTCGGTGCTGCGTCCGCCGAAATCCGGTGAAGGATGGTTCAGCCTGGAACTGGATATGTTGGATTCCCAAGGCGAAAGTGTCATGCAGCGCCGAGGTGGCTGGAAACTCGGCAGTGAGCCCTACCCGCTTCGTTTACGCCTACCCCTGGCGGGCCTCGATGCCGGGGACTACAGTATCGCTCTGAAGACAGGTGGTCCCGGCCTGGAAACCGAGCCAATTTTCGCTGATTTTCAGGTTCTGCCCCGTGCAAAAGGATCGGACGCCCAACGTCTCTTCGAGAGAGTTCAGGCGGAGCTGCTCTTCGAGGGTGATGACTATCGTGACTGGGAATCAGAGCCTCCTGCCCAGCGCAGTGAAATTTTGAGGCGCGAGTGGGAACGCCGCGATCCGGATGTTCGAGAGCCCGGCAATCCAGCACGCGAAGAATTTATTCGTCGATATCGACGAGCCCTCAGGCAGTATGGCGGATTTAAACCAGGTCCCCTCACCGATCGGGGTCGTATGGTGATCCTGCTCGGCGAGCCCAATGAGATCATTGTGGACGTCCTGCCTGAGAACAAGGAATCGCTCATAGCCGCCGTGACGGAGCTACACGGCATTGCTGAGGGTGGCGCACCCAACGTCGCCTTGACACGAGATTTGGGCCGTGTGGGCCTAGGAGGGCCTGGTAGCCCGGGTGTAGAGAGCGAAGCCTTCGAGATGTGGACTTATCGGCTCGGCGGCGACCCTCTGCTTCCGGAAACTCGATTTGGCCTGCGCGAAGTAGACTTGAAATTGATCTTCGTGGACCGAAGTGGCACGGGTGAGTACAACTTGGAATTCAGCTCCGAGAAGTTTGATTTTTGAAGGGTTTACGCGGATTTGCGTTAGCCTTTTGAAGTTGACAGGAGAGGGGGCGCTCTCTATATTTTGGCGTCCTGAGTCTCCTTTGCAAATCCACCATAGGCAAGTGGTTTAGCGGCAAACGTGAATCGCCGACACGGTGATGGAACGGCACGAACCACGCCTTTTCTGACCTGAATGAAGGAGTTTGTTCGATGAGCATCAGTAAGGCATGCGCTCGGATGATTCTGGTTCTGAGTCTCGCGGGTCTCATGATGGCGATCCCCGCGTTCGCTCAGGACGAGGGTGAAACGGCCGAGCAGAGCACGGTCTATTTCAGCATCGCTTCGGGAACCGTAGCGGATGCCGATACGGCCGGCATGGCCGCCGCCTATACCGACTTCCACTCCGAAGGCGGATTCAACGAGTGGTTCTCCAAAACACGCCTCGGACGTAGCGGCGTCGGTGAACTCTTCATCAAGGGCGGGCGCTTCATGTGGCCGCTGCTCATCTGTGTAGTCGTAGGACTCATCTTCATTCTCGAGAGGCTTTGGACTCTGAGCCGCGCGCGCACCAACACGCGCAAGCTCATGTATCAGGTCCAGAAGGCTCTGCGTAGCGAAGGCATCGACGCTGCGACCAAAGTCTGCGAACGCACACGTGGCCCCATCGCCGCGATCCTACACGCCGGACTACTCAAGAGTCATCGTGGTCCTGCGGACGTGAAGGAAGCCATCGAAACTGCCGGATCTATCGAGATGGCTTTCCTGGAAAAAGGCCTGACCGCCATCGCCGCCATCGTGTCGGTCGCGCCCATGCTGGGCTTCCTCGGTACCGTGTCCGGAATGATCAACGCCTTCGAGGCCATCGCGGCCTCCGACCAGGTTAGCGCCAAGCTGGTGGCCTCGGGTATCTCCGAAGCGCTTATCACCACGGCGACGGGTCTGGTCATCGGTATTCCCACCAGTTTGTTCCACTCCTACTTTGTCGGCCAGGTGGACCGCTTCGTGGTTGAGATGGAAGAGACGAGTGCGGAATTGGTCAGCGAACTGGTGGACCTGGGCATCTAAGCATTATCGCCTAACGAGGATATCATGGGAATGCTCAGCAAAAGGAAGAAGAAGGCGCCCCCCGAGGTCTCCATGGCCTCCACGTCGGATATTGCCTTCCTCCTCCTGATTTTCTTCATCGTTAGTACCGTCTTCAATCTGGAGATGGGCCTGACCATGATTCTTCCCAGCGGTCAGACCGAAAGCGCCGCCCAGGTCAGCCGCAAGAACATCCTCGAAGTCAAGGCCCACTCCGATAACACCGTGACCATCGGTGGAGCGCCTGTACGTGTGGACGCTATCGAAGATATCGTCCGCGACGCACAGGACGCCAATCCCAAGGTTGTGGTGGTTATCGAGACCAGCCCTGAGGCCAACTACGGCATCATGGTGGATATTCTCGACGAGCTGAAGAAGGCGCAGATCAAGAAGATCTCTTTGAAGATGGGCAAGACCTAGGAGTCAGCATGGGTGTTATTGGAAGAAAACCTAAGGAAATGCCCGCCGTTCCGACTTCGTCGATGGCGGACATCGCGTTCCTGCTCCTGGTATTCTTCATGACTACCACTATCTTCAAGCATGAAGAGGGGCTGGACGTGAACCTGCCTCGCGCCGAGGCCGCCAAGAAGCAGAAGTCTGAGAATCTGGCGAACATCTGGGTGGATAAAGACGGCTACATCTCCATCAATGACATGATGGTTTTCATGTCCGACATCGGACCCATCATGGCGAAAAAGCTGGAAGAGAATCCTGCCATCCTGGTTTCCTTCAAGGCCGATAATCGCGTGCGCTACGAGGTCATCAACTCGGTGCAGGAAGAACTCAAGGCCGTCAATGCCGTGCGCGTGAACTTCTCAAGCGATCTAGAAAAGGGCAGGTAGGGACGTAGTATGGTCATCACCGTCCAACAGCTGATCAAACAGAAATACCCCATGCTACTTCGTTGGGCGGGGCTCTTCGCGGTGATCATCATCCTGTCGGCTTTCATTTTCACACCGGTCTACACGCCCAATCCTTACAAGCTCAAGGAAGAGGTCTTCGAGATTATCGAAGTGCCCGATGAAATCGAAATTCCGCCGCCGCCCCAAGAAATTGAAATGCCCAAGGTGCGCGTGGAGATTGAAATTTCCGATGAGGCTTCCGACGAAGATACCATCGAAGACACCAGTTTCGATGACATCGAATCCATGCCTCCGCCTCCTTCCAGCACCAGTGGCGGTGGGCCGCAGAAGTTCTTTGCCTTCGACGATCCGCCCAAGCTCACCTTCCAGGCCCCCGTGCGCTATCCCGAGATCGCGCGTGAAGCGGAAATGGAAGGCGTGGTCCAGGTTCTGGTCTATGTGGACGAGCGGGGCAAGGTTTTCGACGCAGTGGTGGTCAGTGCCACCGTTCCCAGAATTCTCCAGGACGAGGCCCTTCGTGCCGCTCGCAAATGCCGATTCAAGCCCGGCAAACAGCGTAACGTGCCTGTAAAGACGCAGATTATGATTCCCTTCAACTTCCGCATCCGCGGCGGTTGATCGGGAAACTCGCCAGGACTACGGGGGAGCCGACGAGGCTCCCCCTCTTTTTTCCGGCCCGCCTCGAAACTAGGTCCCTTTGTGTCCGTAAGGGGCGAGGTCTCTTAAAGCGAGGTTTGCATGTCCCGCCTATTTGCCCCAAGTCTGCTTCGGTTCGCTCTCATTTCCATCCTACTCATTCCTGGTCTAGCCATGGCTCAGGAAGGCAAGGCCATGAGCCTGCAGGAGTGTATTGAGATCGCGAGGGCCAATTCGCCTTCCCTTCTCGGTGCCCAGCAGTCTCTGAATCTGGCCGGCGAAAATGTACTGAGCGCCTACGGAGCCTTTCTTCCGCGATTCAGCGCCGACTTCGGCTATGGCCACAGTTACATTGGCCCACAGCCCGGCCGAGTTTATTTCAATAACGACACGCAGCAATTTGTGGAGACTCCAGCGGTACCCAGCGCCGATTACGAGTCCTATTCCATGGGCATCAGCGGTAGCATGACCCTCTTCGCAGGTTTTGGGAACATGGCGGGCCTCTCGGCTCAGAAATGGGAACGAGAAGCCACGCGCTCCGATTTGGATGCCACCATTGCCGCCGTGGATCAGTCGGTGATCAAAGCCTACTACGAGGTCTTCCGGGCGCAGAAAATCGAAGAGCTTAACCGAGGCAGTTTGGAACTGAGTCAGGAGTCTTTCGCTCAGGTCCGCAGAGCTTTCATGATGGGAGCTGTGGCCCGCAGCGATACCCTTCAAGCCAGTGTGAATCTGGCTGAATCGCAACTCGCCTTGCTGGAGGCCGAAAGCAGCCTGGATATCGCCATGCTCAATCTGACCACGGCCCTGGGAATCGAGCCCTTCATCCGCATCCGGGTGGAATCCCTGGAGAACATCGATTTTATCGATCTGGATTGCGATGAGGTCATGCAGGCCGCCTTCGAATCGAATCCGGATCTGCAGGCCTCGCGGGCGCGTCTGGAGGCTTCCGGTGCCAGCTTGAGGCAGGCCAAGAGCGCGCTCTGGCCCAGCGTCAGTGCCGGTTATCGATATTCCTGGGGCGATTTGAATCCGCCCGACGGCTTCGGCGATTTCTTCGAAGACAACTACAACTACAGTTTCAGCGTGGGCATGAATATTCCCATCTTCGATGGCTTCCGCAC
>RRYU01000484.1_pt1 | contig 34355 bp, 37 predicted proteins | sample 2162651 | NCBI WGS metagenome assembly RRYU01 (sample SAMN10267283, study PRJNA491782) | microbial mat metagenome | isolation source: biomat in the production well | place: Japan: Minami-Kanto gas field, natural gas well KTG3 | collected 2017-06 | reverse complement strand
GCTTCTGCAGCTGGTGCTTCAGGAGTTTCCTCTTTAGGAGCTTCTGCTACTGGTGCAGCTGGCGCTTCTTCTACAGGAGCCTCTTCAACAACTGGCGCAGCCGGTGCTTCTTCTTTAGGAGCTTCTGCTACTGGTGTAGCCGGTGCCTCCACAACTTCTGGTGCGTTTTTCTTTTTTCTTTTCTTATTTCTTGGCGCCAAAAATTTATCCATTCCATCAACTCCTTCTCTTTTAAGGATAGAAGCCAAAGTGTCTGATGGTTGTGCACCAACAGATAGCCAATATTTGATCCTGTCGAGTTTGAGCTCAACTTTTTTTGGAGTTACAGCTGGCATGTAGTGTCCTACGAACTCTACAACCTTTCCGCTTTTTACAGCTGATGCTTTCTCCTGAACAACTACTCTAAAACTTGGTTGTCCTTTTTTTCCTGTGCGGGATAGTCTAATCTTTAACAAGGTATTATTCTTAACAGATAAAAGTGTTATTTGCTTGCGTTTATTTTCGCTTGCAATTCTTAGTTTAACGGGTGTTATATTAGTTAGAATGTGGCTAAAGTCAAGTTTATTTTAATTAATTTGCTTTAATTGGGTTCTGAGGTTTTTTATCACCTGAGAGCCAGCCTCCTGATTTATTGCCCTGATTATTTCTTCTTTTCTCATTACCACTTCGCTTGCCCAAGCGGGATTTTCTACATTTATGAGGAGATAATTTTCTCTAAAACTTGCTGCGTCTATGTATTTTTCGGGATTTTCTATATGCTTAAAAACTGCTGGAATTATGTTTCTAAAATATCTGCAAACCTGTGCAGCTTTGACCTCTTTGCCTATGCCGTATGCCTGAGCGGCTCTTGGTATGTATTTTTGAAATGATTCAAACATTTGTGATGGCGTTAAAGGTCTTTTCGGCTGCGGATTTCCATGAGAATTTTTTGACGTGTTTTAGGCCTCTAGATACTAATTCGGCTTGAAGCCTTGTGTCCGTATGTAGCTTGTGGATTTTTGCTGCCATGTCTTCTGTATCGTATGGGTCAAAGTATATTGCGTTGTCCTCGCAGACCTCTGGAAGGGAGGATGTGTTTGAAGTTACGACTGGAGTTCCGCAGGCCATTGACTCTAGAGGTGGCAGGCCAAATCCTTCGTAGAGCGATGGAAATGTGTAGATAAACGCTGCGTTGTATAAGTAAATAAGTTCTTTTTCGCTGACTAGTCCTGGTGTTATTACATCGTCCTGGAGTTCAAATTTCTTAATAGTATCGAGAACCTCTGGATAAAACGGATCTGGATTTCCAGTCATTACGAGCTGAAAATCAGTGTTGTATTTTGTCTTAAGTATGTGAAAGGCTTGGATGAGCCTTGGTAGATTTTTGTGATTGCGCCAAACGCCGGTGTATAGGAGAAACTGTTTTTTGATGCCGAGCTTTTTGAGAGTGTTGTTAAATTTATGTGCGTCGTTGATAAATGTAAACTCGGGCCCGATACCGTTGTGAATTACTTGTAACTTTTTTTTGCCTGGGTTTAGGAATGTAATAATGTCGCGTTTTGTGTTCTCAGATACTGCTATTATCTTTTTTGCTGTCCTGACTGAGTTTCTGATGATTAGTTGGTAGGCAGCTCTCTGGTACCATTTTGTCATTTTTTGTCCGGGGAATAGGGTTAGGGTCAAGTCGTGAATAGTCACTGCGTAGGGGCGTCTGTATAAAATTGGAACGTTGAAGTGTGGAAAGTGGACCATTTCTAGATTTTCTTTCCAAAGAATTTTTAAAAACTTAGTTTGCTCTGATAGGGAATAGTGTTTTGAGTTTACTAGTACTTTTTTTGTGTTTTTTGTGCAGTGGTATTTGTCATGTTGTTCTTGGTTGAAAAATAAAACAAACTCGTGGGGATAGCCATCTGCTGCATTTTTTTCTACAAAATACTTGACCATCTCAAAGGTGTAGCGGCCTATGCCTGTAAACTTTGAGCTGTACATTCTACAATCAATTCCAATTTTCATGTTTATATTTAAAGCCTTTTGATTGTATATGAAAAAAAATCTTTTGAAAATCTCTTGTGCAATTTGATAAAATACATTAAGTTATTGCCAAATTGAATAGATGTGGAGCGGTAGTTCAGCTGGTTAGAATGCCTGCCTGTCACGCAGGAGGTCGCGGGTTCGAGTCCCGTCCGTTCCGCCATTTATATATAATTGCCTTTGAAGGTGTTTTTTTGTTTGGATTTTTAATAATAATTTTAGAATTTTTTAATCTTTTGTAGTTAATATCTTTAAGCTTTAATATTTATAAGACATAGACGCAAGATGTGTATTGACAATGTACGTACATTGTATTGGCAGACTGGCAAGGTATCAGGTATTATGTGGGAGGTATTTAACTGAAAAATATGTCCTTTATCCAACTACGTATAGACGATGACACTAAGAATTCGGCTAAAAAAATTCTTGATGAGCTGGGTATGGACATGAGTGCTGCTATAAAAAATTTGCTAAAAACCCTTTTGATAAAAGTTTAAATAATCATGCTTGATGTGGGAAAGCATTCGCAAGTTTATAGGATGTAGCAAAGTATAAAATCCTAAGGTTGTATATATTTTTTCTCCCAACTTTGTTCACACTTTGAAAAAACTAATCTGATTTGGAAAGCTTTTGGGTCTAATTCCATAAATTCAAAATATTCTGGTTCAATCAGGTAGGCATGCCAATGTTTAGGTTTTGGGATTGTTTTATTAGCAAAATTTTTAGAATATTGTTTAAAGGACTTTTCAATTTTGAAAGGATCATTTATCTCTTTGCTTTGATTGCTAGCCCAAGATATTAATTTGATTCTTTCATCGCAACTGTCAAAAATCTTATTATCGTCTTCTTCCGATAAATTTATTACATTCCCACGAATCCTGACTTGTCTAAAATTAGTCGGCCACCAAAAGGTTAGAGCGACTTTTGGAGTTTTATTCATTTCCTCACCTTTTACGCTAGAAACCCCTGTGATTATAATACCTTTATCGGTTACACCCTTTATCGACATATATCTAGCATTGGGAGCTCCATCTAGTCCAATTGTTGAAAGGCAACATGCTGTGGGCATCTTGTTTTGACCGTGCTTTTTTTCTTTATCAAGCCATTCAGTAAATTTTTTTAACGGATCTAATTTCATGTTTATGTGGTTTAATTATATGGCTTTTTAGTTCATGTAATTCTAGTTTTTCTAGTGTTAAAATACAAGCTTTTATAATTGAATTATATGAATACTCAAATTTCATTTACAACAGATCAACAGTTAAAGGCTAAGGAAATAGGACTTCCTATAAAATCAGTGCTTATTTTTGATAGTTTGAGCAATATTAGACTGAGCACTTTAAACTTGCATAATTCTTATTTTATGTTTAAATTATAAATGTTCATTGACACGGAGATTCCCAATTAATGGAGGTCTATCATGCTATTTGGTAGTAGCAGTATCCAAATTTCTGATTTGCTAACAATACAACTGGCTGAGTTGCCGCCTGCTAAGCGACAGGTAATCCTAGATGAACTGACAAATAAGATTGGAGAACTACAAAACGCTTCAAAAGAGGAGCTTAAGAAACTAAAGAAACAGAGTCTAAACTGCTACAAACTTCATTACTCTTGCCAAGAGGAAGAGATTGTAAGTTGTGCTTTATTCCAACTCTATGAAGCGTTCAGATTAATGAGTCATAAAAATATTGAACTGAACCAAGAGGTTGCTTTTGCACTCATAATGCTGTTTTTCTTTGTAGACTACCTTGGCTCTATTCAGGCGCCAGTAGTGCCGGCCTTCAGAACCTATGACGAAGACCATGAAGGTTTTTCGACACTTTGAGTTCTACTCTTCGAACCAACCCCTTGGCTTTCTAGCTAGGGGGTTTTACTTTATGTATATTAAATTTAATTCTATAAATTAATAACATCTTGGAGCAAAAAAATTGATTTTATTTAGACGGCTTTTTGGGGGTTTTTAAAATTTAGTTAATACATTAAACATTCTTCTGATAGCTTTGACTGTTTTTTTTACAATTTTTTGAGGTGAAACAATTTTGCTTATTTTTTCTAATTGTTCTGGAGATAGGTCAACTGGTGTTGCATATATCCTAAGTATGTTGCTTGATATAGCTGCTTGATCTAATACCGAGGTATCCTCTCCAAGTTGAGTGTCTATTATTATTACTTTTTTTATATCTAATGGTCTTACAAAGTCTTTTAATCCGTTTATTCTTGGTTCTTTTTGATACTGTTCCATTTCATCCATTTTGCTGTCTATGTAAAGTGCTAATTCGTTTACACCTAGGTCTCCATTGCTGGTAATAAAAAACGGATCACGGCTTAGTAATATTATTCCCTGTTGAGCTATTTTTGGTGAATGAATTAATTGAGTGGCTATGTTTTGATAAATTGTTGATGTTTTTGTTTCTTGAATGGTTCTTTTTTGTGTAGCTATTTTTGGAAGATATTTAATTTTTAATAATAGTTTATTTTCATCTTGTGAATTTTGGTCTCCCTGTAGTATTTGATCAATGCTGTTAATAATACTTTGTTCAATTTGTAAAAATATTTCCTGACTGTGTATTGTGGCTGGCAAACCTTGGCGACTATACTCAAACGCTGAATATATATATGGCGTAAAGTTATCTATACTTATCTTTGGACTTTGCTTTGTTTTGTTGTTCATATTTTTTAAATTTTGAGATTGGGAATATGAAGTTATTTTTAATTTTTGTCAAAACATAGTTTTGTGGTTTTATAAATATTTATCTAGGCTTAAGATGTGTTGACTTTTTGTGTTAATGTGTTGTATTTTGTTTTTGTTCATTAACAGACCCGAAAAGGTCATTTCTGGAGGGGAAAATGACAACAAGTGTTGCTAATCAAATCATGCTGGCGCTTACAGACCCCGAGTTGAGTCCAAGGTTGCGCCGCTATGCTGCTAGGTCTCTGAGGGAGATTCTTCAGCTGATTGAGGACGCTGATGAGGCTGACCTGGCAATTATTAGAAAACAGGTTTTAGATTCAGCCCAAAGCCGGCAGTGCCCTGCAATGTATGCAGGTGTGGACTATGAAACCCTCATGATGCACAGCATCATCGAAAGGACCGAGGAGCTTGAGAGTCGGGGATTGTTGTAGAATAAAATCTACTGGCACTACCTAGACGTATGACACATATAACCCGCTCTCCTTCTTAATAAGGATGGAGAGCGGGTTGTTTTTTTGATATACTCATTTTTTGATTTAATAAATTTTATGGTTTTTACAAATAATATTGATCCGATACTTTTGACACTAGGGTCTCTTGAGTTGCGTTGGTATGGGCTTTTGTTTGCTTCTGGCTTGTTTTTTGCTTATTTGGTTAATGTTTGGGTTTTTAAGCGGGAAAAATTACCGCTGGCTGATTTAGATAGCCTGGTTTTATATTTGTTTTTGGGGGTTGTGGTAGGTGCGCGGCTTGGACATGTTTTTTTTTATGATGCTGCTTATTTTTTGAGTAATCCAATAGAAATTTTGAGAGTTTGGAATGGGGGATTAGCTAGTCATGGTGCTGCAATTGGTCTTGTTATCGCTATTTTTGCCTGGACGCGTATTCATAAAAAAATGTTTGCTAAGTATTCAGATCTGCTTGTGATTGGCATGCCTCTTGCTGCGGGATTTGTGAGAATAGGCAACTACTTTAATTCTGAAATTGTTGGTAAGACTACTGATGGATCATTTGGTGTTGTTTTTGAAAGGTTAGGTGAAGATTTTGCTCGTCATCCGAGTCAATTTTATGAGGCGGTGTTGAGCTTTGCTATATTTGGAATTTTGATTTTTGCATATAAAAAGTTTTACAAAAAAATGCCGGCTTTTTTTATGACATTTTTGTTTGTATTTCTTTATTTTTTGAGTAGGTTTTTTGTGGAATTTTTTAAAGAATATCAAGCACTGCCAAGTAGTTTTCCACTAACAATGGGTCAAATATTAAGTGTATTACCAGTGATATTGGCAACTGTTTATTTTGGATTTATTTTTAGTAAAAAAATGCGTTAACTTTGGGCATCAATAGCCTCTCTGATTTGCATTCTAAAATCATCTAAAGATCTGAGTTGTATATGCTCTCCATTAAGAAAAAATGTTGGTGTAGATCCTAAACCTATACCAGATGCATATTGATATGCGTCTTCAACTTTTTTTGTAATTGATGATGATGAGTAGTCGTCTTTAAATTTGTCTATATCTAAATTAAGCTCTGTTGCGTATTTAATAAATTCTTTTTGTGGATCTTGTAAATCACTCCAAACATTTTGGTTTTCAAATAATTTGTTGTGCATTTCAAAAAACTTAGATTGGATACCCGCTGCTTCTGCGGCCATTGCTGCTGGCACTGCATTGTCGTGGATACTTTTTAGAGGAAAGTGACGATATGCAAAAGCTACGTGACTTGAATACTCTGCCAAAATTGGCTTAACAATATCTGCGTATACTGATGCACAAGCGGGACATTCAAAATCTGAGTACTCAATTATTTGGACTCTGGAGTCTGGATTGCCTTTTACCCAATCATCAGCCTGGATAACTCCTGCTGTAGCATCATCTATAACTACTTGTGATGAAGGATTGATTGCTATAAGTGAATATATAAAAAATACAACAATTGCCGCTCCCCCTAAAAGCCAATATATAAAGTTTTTTGTGTCGTCTTTCATAAGTTAAATGTTAAAGTTTTAGTATTAATTTTTTAAATCTGTTTCTACGCCTGGCTCTGGTATAACTGCTGAAAAATCTGTGGCAAAACCTCCAGGTGATGATACCTCTGCCTGTGGAGTGTCTGGTGAAATTTCTGAATTAATTTCTGTTGTTATTTCACTAATAACTTCTTCTACGAAGCCTCCTATTAGAGGTACAAAGCTTATCTGTCCAACTAGATATAAAAATACTGCAAGTATTACCGTAGCTCCTAGTGCGGATCCAAATCCTATCATTATGCCCTTTAAAAAAGAGTACCACATAAATTTGACTGGATGTTTGAAAACCTTCATGAATTCCAAATTTTTTAATTTTGAAACCTCTTTTGTGAGATTTTTAACCTCTTTTGCTAGCTGGATTTCTGTTTCTATTTTTTTTTGTTTTGTTGGCATTTTATTTGTGGTGACAAAATCTATGCGACTATTATATAATTTAATTATGAAAATTACTACAAAAACTGGGGATACGGGCAAATCGTCTTTGTTTAGTGGGAAAAGGCTCAAAAAAGATGACAGGATTTTTGATTTGTTGGGAAATTTGGATGAACTAAACTCAATATTGGGCTGGACTAAGGCTAAAGCCATTTCTTTTAATGCTGATGCTGTTGTTGATGTATTAGATGGTTTGCAGGATAATATTTATAGGATGATGTCTATAGTTGGGTTTGAGTTTAAATGCCCACAAAATATTGCTGATTTTGTACTAGAGGATGTTGAATTACTAGAAAAACATCAAAAACATTATGAGCAATTTGCTGGTGAGATTACAGAGTTTGTAAAGCCTGGTGAAAATGAGCTTTCATCTAGGTTTCATATTTGTAGGTCTGTATGCAGGCGTGCAGAGAGGTCTATGGTTTTTTATCTTGATGAAAAAGATGTAAATCCTCATTTGCTTATGTACTTAAATCGCTTGTCAGATCTACTTTATATTCTTGCAGTTTCTTTTTAATCCTTTAAGTTTGGCTCTCATAAGTGGAGATCCGGCGAATGTATCTAAAAACTCTTGATCGTCTTTCATTTTTATTATTTTATCCGCATCTACTTGATCTCCCGCAATTTTTTTAACTAAATCTGCGTCTTTTGATATAATTGGACATTGGTTGTGTGGGCACACTTCTTGGCATATATCACATCCAAATACTCTTTTTGTTGTTTTGATTGCTTGCTGTATTTTTTGGGGAATTTCTCCTTTGTTTTCTATTGTGTGATAAGAAAGGCACTTGTTTGAGTCTATAACCCCTGGGGCTATAATTGCTCCTGTTGGGCATGCGTCTATACACAGTCTGCAAGATCCGCAGATTGAAAATGGATATGAACTGTTTTCTTTTTTTATTTTTGTTTCAAAATCTATGGTGGTGATTATTTCTGAAATAAATACCCATGATCCAAAATCTTTTGTGATAAGGCATGAATTTTTACCTATAAATCCCAAGCCACCTTGTGCTGCAAGAGCTCTTTCGAGAACTGGACCTGTGTCGACGTATGACTTGTGTTGTTGATTGGGAGCTAGCTCATTTATGTATTTTTCTAATTTGACTAGTCGTTTTTTTATAATCTTGTGATAGTCTCGACCGCGTGCATAACGTGCAATACGACCGTGGTCTTTTTTTAGATCGTTTTGTTTGTAATAGTAATTTGTTGCTAAAGTTATTACTGTTTTTGCGTTGGGAAGAAGTTATGTTATGTTTTTTCTTAACTCTTTTTTTTCTAAATATTGCATGTCTGCGTGCTGTTTTTTTGTGAGCCACAGGTTAAATGCCTCTGTGTTATTTTGTTTTACTGTTGCATCTGTAAAACTAAGTAAGCTAAATCCTAGCTCTATTGCGTATAATTTAATTTTGTTTTGAATGTCTTTTTTTTTCATATATATTTAATGATTCACCCCTATTTCCACATATTCAACAAAATAATGCAATGATATTTTTAAACTAGAGCTTCACTTGTGTAAACTTATAATGATAGAATTTTTTCTTAAACTTTCGAGAAAAACCATAAAAATGCAAAACATTTCTGCAAAACTAAAACTAAATTTTAACAAAGCAAAAAAGGCTCTTATGGAGGCTGAAAAGATTTGTATTATATCTCATAGAGGCCCTGATGGAGATGCTGTGGGGAGTAATTTGGCGCTTAGGGCTAAGATGGAAGAGCTTGGAAAAACCGTTGTAAGTGCCTGCGTTGACCCTGTGCCTGCGGACACTCTTTATCTTAAAGGTAGTGAAGACTTTGTTGATGATTTTGATCCTGAAGATTTTGATATGTTTGTAAGTGTGGATTGTGGAGCACTGGGGTTGGTAAAATTCAATGAAAAAAAACCTGAAATAATAAATGGTGATAAGCCTTTTTTAAATATTGATCATCATGAGTCTAATGATGGTTTTGGAACTATCAATATTGTAGATACGGACTCTTGTGCGACTTGTTTTATACTTTTTAATTTTTTTGAATTTTGTCAGTGGCCTTTAGACAGGACTGTGGCAACATATTTGCTTCATGGTATTTATTTTGACACTGGGAGTTTAATGCACGCAAATACAACTACTGAGGTTTATGAGGTTTGTGGAAAATTGTTTTTGAAGGGGGCTGATTTAAGATCTGTTTCAAAACATCTTTTTCATACTATGCCGGTTTCTCGTATGCGACTTTTGGGTAGAATACTTGAGCGTACAAATGTTAACGATGAAAATGTTACTATTTCTGCGGTAAATCAGGATGACTATAGGGCTTGTGAGTCGACCTCTAAGGACACATCTGGTGCTGTGGATTTTCTTAATATGGTGCCTGGCGCAAATTATTGTGTGCTATTGAGTGAAAATGAAAAAGGAATTGTAAAAGGCTCTTTGAGGACTCGTAGGGATGATGTAAATCTATCTGATGTTGCCTCACAGTGGGGTGGTGGTGGACATCCTAAGGCTAGTGGTTTTGGAATAAGCGGAAAACTTACACCGCTAACAAAATGGCGTGTTTGTGATGATGAAAATCAAGAAAGTGGATGTGTTGAGTTTTAATATTCAAAGCTTATCATAAAGGAGTCTCTTTCTTCTTCTGTTAGGCCTGCGTGCTGCATTTCTTCAAACGTAAAACTGACCCCTATTTCCTCAAAAAACTCTGGTTTTATTTTATATTTTTTATTTTTGGCCCTGTATAGATCTAAAAGCGTTAGGCTTCTTACTAAATATTCTCCTGTGGATGTGCTTTTACATTTTTTCATTAAAAAACTTAGTGTGTTTGTACAAATTTTATCTCCCATGTATGAATCCCTGATGCAATCTTGTGAAATTTGTATTAATCTGTTTTTTATAGATTTTTCTGAATTTGGGTTTGTGGTTTGATTAGCTTCGGTTGATAAAAAATTTTTTAATGTTTTTTCTAAAATATCTATTGCTCCCGATGTATCTTCTAATGCCCTCATTGCCCCTGCTGTGACCTCTGATCTATGAAAACATACCTTTTTTTCACAATCTACTAAGTTTTCGTACTCATTAGTGCCTACTTCTGTTGGATCTTTTGAAAAATTTGAATCAGCCCCAACTTGCGTAGTGGGTGATGGTACATGTGGAAATTCATCGGTAAAATCGTTGAATTGTGTATTTTTTCTACGTTTCTTTGTACTTTTTTTCATTACTCCTAAAAGAGGGATTTTATCTCTTTCCATGGTATATTTGTGTATTACTATCTGCTGTTAATATAGACTATTTTTTTTCTAGGGATAGTTGAGTGTTGATTTTCGTCAAGATTTTTTTTAGACTGCGTTGGTAAATTATATATTTTTTATGTCTAAATTTCTTCCAAAAGCAGTAAAGGATTTGATTGAGGAGTTTTCTAAACTTCCTGGTGTTGGGCCTAAATCGGCTCAAAGACTTGCCATACATCTTTTACACTCTCCGGAAAGTCGTGTAACCCCGCTTGGAGATGCGGTTTTAAACCTTAAAAAAAATATTGTTTTTTGCTCTAGTTGTTGGAATGTAACAGAAACTTCGCCTTGTCCTCTTTGTGCATCAAGTGAGAGAGATAAATCTCTACTTTGTGTAGTCGAAAATATTTTAGATGTTGTTGCCTTGGAAAAAACTCGTGAATATAGCGGGCTTTATCATGTGTTGCATGGTGCGCTTTCTCCTGTAGATGGTATTGGACCTGAACAACTAAAACTTTCTGAATTGATAAATAGAGTGAAAGAAAGTGATATTAAAGAAATAATTTTGGCTACTAATCCTAGTCTAGAAGGGGAGGCAACGGCTTTGTATATCCAAAAAAATCTTAAGGATTTTAGTGGCAGTATAACACGTATTGCCCGTGGTCTACCTGTGGGAGGAGATCTTGAATATGCAGATGAAGTGACTTTAAGTCGTGCAATTACTGGTAGGTCCAAGTTTTAATAAGGCGAAACGCTTGACTTTATAGGTGCTTTTTCGTAAAATCCGCATGGTTTTTTTGTTTTATAATCCACTTTCAAATAAGTAAAAGATTAAGAGTAAACACAGATATAAGGGTCCCTACAATTCGTTTAATAGGGGATGAGGGAGAGCAACTTGGCATAATGTCTATAGAAAAGGCAATTAGTCTTGCCAAGAGTAAAGATCTTGATTTGGCGGAAGTGGCGCCTAAGGCAAATCCTCCTGTGTGTAAAATCTTGGATTATGGAAAACATCAGTATCATCAGAAAAAAGTTGAAACAAAACACCGAAAAAGTCAAAAGAAAACGACTATAAAAGGTGTTAGGGTGGGATTTAAAACTGGTGAGCATGATATTTCAACAAAAATCAAACAGGCACAAAAATTTTTGGAAGGCGGAAATATGGTAAAAGTAACTTTGCTTTTCAGAGGCCGAGAAATCGTGTATAAGGACTTAGCTAACGAGAAATTAATGAAATTTTATCAAGCCCTTGAGGAAGTTGCAGACCTAGAAATGGCTCCAAAAGGACAAGGAAATACTCTTATAATGATGTTAACCCCAAAAAAATAATGAAAGCAAAAACACATAGTGGAGCTAAAAAAAGAATAAAAGTTAGAAATAGTGGCTCTATAAAAGTAGAAAAAGCAGCTAGAAGACATCTATTGATGAATAAATCAAAATGTCAGAAAGCTAAAGGTAAAACTGGAATACCAGTTCATTCAACAAAAATGAAGGTTGTAAGGAAACTTATGGCTGGAAAAGTATAAAATAATTTACAAAAAGTATGACTAGAGTAAAAAGAGGCGTTACAGCCCACCGCAGGCACCGAAAAGTAGTCAAGGCAGCCAAAGGTTACAGAGGACTTAGAAGCACGACTTTCAGACAAGCAAAAAATGCTGTTATGAAAGCTGGACTACACAGTTACGTGGATAGAAGAAAGAAGAAAAGGACTTTCAGAAATCTATGGATTGCAAGAATTAATGCGAGCTCAAGACCTCTTGGGGTTACGTATAGCCGCCTGATTGATGCAATGACAAAGAAAAACATGCAAGTAAACAGAAAAATGATGTCAGAAATAGCGGTTAATGATCCTAAGGCGTTTGAATCATTTGTGAAAGTTGTAATGTCTTAAAAAACTTTTAAAAAAGAAAACTACTAAAAGAGTCCAGTCATGGACTCTTTTTTTGTATGAAGTTTTTGACAAATAAAAAAGGGTAGACCAGTTTTGATCCACCCTTTTTTAGGATTTTATAGAGTTGAGATTTCTATTTTTTCGATAATTATGTCCTCAAGTGGTTTATCTCCGTAATCCACTTCTACTGAAGCTATTTTATCTACGTTGTCCATTCCTTCATATATGTATCCAAAAATTGCATGCATACCGTCTAGCCAGTCTGTACCATCCTCTTTTTGTACTATAAAAAATTGGCTACCTCCTGTGTTTGGTCCTGCATTTGCCATAGAAACTGCGCCTTTGACGTGTTTTAAACCTGCTCCAAACTCGTCCTTTAATGATGTGCCGGGTCCTTGATATGTATACCCTCCTGTTCCGTTTGAGTTTTCAAAATCTCCAGTTTGTATCATAAAGTCTTTTATGATTCTGTGAAAAATAACTCCATTGTAATTTCCTTCTTTTGAAAGTTCTATAAAGTTTTTTGTTGTTTCTGGAGCCAAATTTGTATAGAGAAGCATCTTTAACTCTCCTTGATTTGTATAAATTGTTGCGATTGTGTCACCTGACTTAGGTGCTAGTTGCATTTCTGGAATAACTGTGTCTGACATTGTGTCTGTGGTTAATTCAATACTTGTGTTTGTATTATTTGCATCATCTGGGTCTGATTGAGTTTCAGCGTAATAATCGTCACACCCTGCTACAAACAGGAGGAAAGTAATCGAAAACGCCATGAATATCAACTTTTTCATGAAAATTTTAGGGTTAAGAATATTAATTGTCGCTATTTTAACATATAAATTCTTGTGCTAAAATAGGTCGGACAATTTAATAATCAACAAATGAAAAATATTTTTAGGGGATATGTGCTTTGGCTCCTGAGAAAGATGGCAAAACACCGCTTAAAAAAATTTAAAGGTAAAATTATAGCTGTAACAGGGTCCGTTGGTAAGACTAGTACAAAAGAGGCAATTTTTAAGGTTTTAAATACACAATTTAAAGTAAAACGCAGTAAAAAAAGTATGAATAGTGACTTTGGAATGCTTTTGACTATATTGGATATTAATACTGGTTTTTCTTCTGCAACTAAATGGCTTTGGTACTTGGGTAAGGCTTTTTTAAACTCTCTAACTAGAGATTATAGTGAGATTTTGTTGCTTGAAATGGGAGTGGATAAGCCTGGAGATATGGACTTTTTGCTTGATATAATAAAGCCTGATATTGCAGTTTTTACTAATGTTTTTCCTGTGCATTTAGCTGAAGGTCAATTTGACTCTGTTGATGAGGTTTTTAATGAAAAATCTAAACTTATTAATTCTTTAAAAGAAGGGGGGACTGCTGTTTTAAATATTGATAATGAGGATATTTTGAAACTTTCAAAACGATGTCCAAAGAGAAGAGTGCTTACTTATGGTGTAAATAAAGATGCTTTATATAGGATAGGGCGTGTTGATATGAGTGTTGATGGAATTAAATATTCTATCTTTCACAAAGATAAGAGGATTGTTGTGGAATCTTTATTGCTAGGGGATTATCAGTCTTATATTTTGACGCCTGCATATATTTGTGCGGAGGCGCTTGGGATGGAACCGGAGCAAATTTTGCATGTTCTTGGGGATTTTCAATTGCCACCTGGTCGTATGAATCCTATTGATGGAATTGATAATATTAAAATTTTGGATAGCTCATATAACTCATCTCCTGAGGCTCTTATTAGTGCTTTAGGTGTTTTGGGTGATGTTGCTGAGGGGCGTCGACGTGTTGCTGTTTTGGGACAGATGAACGAGCTGGGTGAAAAAAGTGAAGAATTACACCTTGCTGTAGGTAAAGTTGTGCCAAAATATGCAGATGTGCTTATTTCTGTAGCTGGGGATGCAAAATATTTAGCTCAGGTAGCTGTTGAAAAGGGTATGAGTGAAAAAAATGTACACTTTTTTAATAATGTAAAAGAGGCTATTGATTTTTATAAAACTGAAATAAAAGAAAATGATTTAGTCTTGGTAAAGGGGTCTCAAAATAGAGTAAGGCTTGAGAGATTTGTTAAGGAATTTATGCTAAACCCTGAGGATGCTAAGGAGCTTTTGGTTAGACAAGATAAAGAATGGCAGGCAAAACTTTAAAAGTAAAAATGAAGTATAATTGGAGGATATTTGGACATGATAGGCAAATTAAAGAGCTGGAAAATGATCTAAATGCCAGCTTGGTTTCACATTCTTATCTTTTTTCTGGTCCTTCTGGGATTGGTAAATTTTCTATAGCAAAGGCCTTTGCTGGCATTTTGCAGTGTAAAAATGACTATTGTATGGACTGTCCAACTTGTAAGCAAATCGTCGCTAATAATCATTTGGATACCCATGTTTTTGAGGATGATGGTGAAATTATAGGAATTGATTATGTTAAAAAGCTTATTAGCACTTTAAATCTGACTAGTCAGTCTAATAATAATATTTTTATTTTGCAAAACATTGAGAGGATGAATACCGAAGCTTTTAATAGTTTTTTAAAAATACTTGAAGAGCCTCCTAATAATACTGTTATTATTTTGACTACAAGTGATATATCAAAGATTATTCCTACTATTGTTTCTCGGACGAGGCCTATTGGTTTTTCTGCGCTTTCTAATAAAAAACTGGAGACTATTTTGCTAGAAAATTTTGATTATTTGGATACTGATGAGATAAATGAAATTGTATATTTTGCTCAAGGTCGGCTTGGAATGGCTATAAGCTTGATGAAAAATACCGAACAAAAACTAGAATATCAAAATATGTTGATTGAACTTAGGGAGCTTTTGAGTACTGATAATTTGGCTGAAAAGTTTTTGTTTATTGAGCGTTTGCTTGCGAATAAAGAAACTGCAAACGCTAAAATAAAACTCTTTTTAACTGTTTTGACTTTGATTGTTCGTTATAGGATGGTGGATGAAAATGCTATCAATTATGATCAAAACGTAAAAACTCTTTTAAAAATTGCTGAGACTGGTATCTTTATTAAGCGTAATGTGAACGCAAAACTAGTATTAGAAAATTTGATAATTTCATTATAAAAAAATTTATGGCTAAAGATGTTATTTCTATATTGAGTTGTTATACGGTAAAGGTTGTGGAAATTCCTTATAATGACAAGGTTAATGTAAGTGTTGGGGATCATGTTGTATTTAAAGATGCTGAAGATAAGGAGGAATATGGGATTGTAAAATCTGTTAATAAACCCTCTATTGATGATGATGCTATTTTGCAAAATTCAAAAATACTTAGGCCTGTTACTCCTAATGATAAGCAGCGTTATGAAAGTTTTGTTGAGCAAGGTAAAGAGGCTTTTGAGGTTTGTAAAAAGTTTATAATTAAATATGAGCTGGATATGCAGGTTTTTTCTGCTAATTATTCTTTTGATGGAAATCGGCTTTTGTTTATGTTTACTGCTGATGAGAGGATTGACTTTAGAGATCTTGTTAAGGATTTGGCTAAGACTTTGCAAAAGCAAATTTATTTGAGGCAGATTGGTCCTCGGGATAAGGCTAAAATTGTTGGAGGATTTGGTAAATGTGGTAGGGAGCTTTGTTGTAGTACTTTTTTGGGTAAATTGGAAAGTATTGGTATGGATATGGTTAGGATTCAGTCTTTGGAAAGTAAGGGTAGCTCGAAGTTGTCAGGTGTCTGTGGTAAGCTTTTGTGTTGTTTAAAGTATGAGGTTAGTGCTTATAGGGAACTTCGTAGTTTATTGCCGGAGATGTCTGATATTGTGCGACTTAAAAAATCTGTACAAGCTCCATCTACTGAAGCTAAGGTGATTGCGCTTGATGTCTTAAATAAAAAAGTAAAACTTTATTTTAAAGATAGTGAAGAATATCTAGTTTTTGATGCTGATGACATTGATAAAGTTGTACGATCAAGTAATACAAGAAAACAAAGTTAATAATTTTAAAATATATGTGGACTTATTTAGTTATTCTTATCAGTGTTTCTGCAATATTAGTTGTTTTTTTTAGAAGGGTTATTTTTGTTGCAATGGGAAATGATCTTATTAAACAAGAAATAAAAGAATACGATGAAGACAGTGATGTGATAGCTAATGAAAAGAAAAAAAGGATTTCTAGGACTGATAAAGAAACTCTTGAAGATATATTTAAGCGTGGGGAAAACATGATAAAAGCTGGTAAAGATGATGAGGCTATAAAGTGTTTTGTGCAGGCTTTGACAATAAACCCGCATCATATTGATAGTATGCAAAAACTTGGTGTTTTATATATGCATAAACAAATGTATTCTGCTGCTTCTGCGCTGTTTAAGGATTTGGCTTCTTTGGAGGAAAGCTCTGTACACTATAGTCATCTTGGATTAGCACTTTATCAACAAAATGCGTTTGAGGAGGCACTGGATGCTTATAAAAAAGCTGTAAGTCTTGATGATACTCGTCCTCAACGATTTGTTAGTCTTTGCCAAGTTTATATATCACTTAAAAAACCTGAGCTTGCTGTTATTGCTTTGGATAAGGCTATTTCATTAGATCCTCAAAATATTGAATTTTTGTTTTTGCTAGCTGATCTTTTGTTTGAATTAGACGAGTTTGAAAAAGCTAAAGATGTGGTTAGAAATATCTTGGAGCTTGAGCCTGAAAATGAAGAAGCATTAAAACTATTGAGGAAGCGCCGTTCCTCTTAAAATCTTTGCAGGAATTGCCCTGTAAGCCGTGTTTAGGGTTTCAACAACAGTCTCTCCATCTTTGTTTGTTAAATGCCTGTACCACAATGCATTGAAGCCTGTGTGTCTTACTTCAACTTGTTTTGTTTGTCCTACTAAAAGACTTGGGCTGTCTATGTAGACTGTTGCCCCAGGTGAGTGATAGTTTGATAGGTATGGTCCTTCTAATTCAACTGACCTTCCGTCTGATGTTCCATAAAAAACTATGTATAGTTCGTAATCGTCTTTTACGTATGCTTGAACCAATATGTGGTTTTCTGTGTCGTTTTGAAATTTTAAATCTGGTCCTCCTATATATATGGTTGCGTCGAGTCCGTCTCCGAGTACTTGAGAATAATAGCTAACCTTGTATGAGTGAGGGTGTCTCTCAACGAGTGGAAGTCCTCCAAGCAGTATTGATCTATACATTGTTGTAGAAACCTGGCAGAGGCCGCCTCCGTACTCAGGGATTGTGCCCTCGGCTTTGATTACTAATTCTTTTTTGTATCCTGTGCTTGCGTCTACTGGTCCTAATGTTTGTGTGAATGAAAATATTTCGTCTGGTGCTATAATTGTGCCGTTAAATTTTGATGCACCTGTTTTTATATTATGTATCCTGTTTGTATGTGATCCATAGTATGAAGTGTGACCTACAGCAATCCTTTCTTTAATTCCTAATTTTTGTAAATCTTCTGAAATTTTTATTTGTGGGCTTATTTTTTCGATTGGGATTATTACTTCGTATTCGTCATTTTTTAGAGCTAACTCTATTGACTGTTTAAATAAATCTCTTTTAATTGCCTTTCCGTCGTTTCCTCGTCCATCAATAATAATCTCTTCGTTCTCGTCTTTATATATGTTTACATCCTCAGCTGGTAGATCTAGCCATTTTGAGATTTCTTCATCAGTAAATTCATCCAGCTTTTCTTGCTTTATACCTATAGTTGTACCTTCTGTGTCTGTGTTGAATGTAACCCAGTCACTATAATTTATAAGCTTTATGTACCAATTATCACTATATATTGGATCAACAAAGGTTAAACTTGTTGATAATTTTTCTACAACTTTTGAACGATTTTTCTCTAATTCTAGCTTTGTTACCAGTGGTGTCTCCTCTATTAATTCTAATGAAATACTACTAGGTTTTAGTGTCGAAAATGAATTTGATAGTGCTGTAAGTAGGGGTTTTTGATTTATTTGAAAGCCTGCGTTTTCGTTTGAAATTGATAAATCATCATTCTCGTTAAAATAATAATTTGCATTTAAAGCTCTTATATCAGATATTTCAAAACTATCTTCTAGGTATTTTATTACTGCGCTGTTGTTTATTTTTGTGATTAGGTTGATATTTACATCATCATTTTTTACAAAAAACAAATCAAAAATGTTTTGATTTGTTGTGTTTCTTGTTTTTAGTAGATCTATGGTTTGATCTACTTGTATGTCTATTGCCAACTCATTTAATGGAATATTTATACTTTTATCTTTTAGTGAAAATTTGATTTGTTTATTTAAAAATAAATCTTTTATATTGTTGAATATCTGTTTGGCTTCTGCTGGAGTTTTGCCTTCTATGTCTATCCCTGCGATGACTGTGTTTTTTCCGAATGTTCCATTTATGGATCTTTTATAGATGTTTATAAATACATATGAAAAAGCAACAATTGCAAAAATTGTGCTTATTGAAACTCCCATCTTTATATATAAACTTTTTTTCATATTAAAATTTTAAACCTTTTTAAGCTATTTAATCTTCTTTCTTTTTTCTTCTAAATAGCTTTAATAATATTTTTGCCTTTGATTTTTTAATATCACCTGCTTCTTCTGCTATCTCTTCTACTATCTCTTCTCCTTTCTTCTTCTTTTTTGTTAGCATTGATGCTCCAACTACAGAACCTATTGCGCCACCTATTACGGCACCCATAAGTATTTTATCTAATATTTTTTTCTTTTTTTTGCCTTGTTTTTCCATTTTATTTTACTTAGCTATCTCAATATATTGAGTTCGCCTGATTACTTTTACCTTAATTGTTCCTGGGAATGCAATTTCTTCTTCTATCTTTTGTGCTACACTTTCTGCCATTTTTTGTAGATTATCATCTTGTACTTTTTCGTTGTCAACAAAAATTCTTAATTCTCTACCTGCTGATATTGAATAGCTATTTTTTACACCTTCAAATGAAGCTGCTGTTTCTTCTAATGCCTGTATTTTTTCTGCGTATTTTTCTATGGAATTTTGTCGAGCTCCAGGTCTAGATGCTGACACTGCATCAGCTGCTTTTACTATTAGTGCTTCTGGCGTCATTGGTGGCTCTGAGTCATGATGTGTCCATGCTGCATGTACCTCTTCTTCTTTGAAGTTATATTTTTCCATTAACTCTTTTGTGAGAAAATCGTGGGCTCCTTGCACATCTGGATTTTGATCAATCGATTTACCAAGGTCGTGTAAAAATCCTCCTATTTTACAAGTTTTTACATCTAGTCCAAGCTCACTTCCAAGCATTGTAGAAACCCATGCAACCTCCATTGAGTGCATCATGATGTTTTGTCCGTAACTTGTCCTATATTGAAGGCGTCCTATTAGTTTGATTAGATCTTCATTATCAACATCAATTTCTATCTTTTGAACTGCTCTTTTTCCTATTGAATAAAGTTCGTCCTCTGTATCTTTTTGTGCTCTTTCAACTTGTCTTTCTATTGTTCTTATATTTATTTCTTCACGCATTTTAACTAATTTTTCTATAGCTCTTTGTGCAATCCTTCTATTTACAAGGTTAAAGGCTGATATACTTATAGTGTTTGGTATATCATTAAATATAATATCTACGTCTAATAATTCTTCTAATTTAAGAATGTTTTGAGCGTTTTTTCCTAAGATTTTTCCTTTTACATGATCTTTTGGAACTTTAACATGGACAATCCTTGTCTCTACTGACGTTGGGGATGAAAGTCTCTGCATTATTGTTATCAATATCTTTTTTGCTCTTTTATTTGCCTCTTCTTTTAATGTTTCTTCAATATTTGCTAATTTTTCTTCGTTTTCTTTTTCTAATTGAATTTTGTATTCGCTTAATATTTGTTCCTTAAGACCTTCTACTGTTGTTCCTGTTTTTTCAGAAAGTTTTTTGAGTGATTCTTTTTCTATGTTTTCTATAGCGTCTTGTGCGCTTTTTAAAAAGGCGTTTTCTGAATTAAGTGCCAATTCCTTTTGCCTGTTTTTATCTTCGCTTTTCTTTATGTTTTCTTCTCTTTCTTCAAGAGTTTGTCTAACCTTTGTTATATGACCTTCTCTTCTGTCTATATCGTTTGATAAGCTCTCTCTTCTGTGCTGAACTCTTTCTTTTGCTTCACTAATAATGAGATTAGCTTCTGTGTTGCTTTGTTTGATTTTTTCTTCAAATTGGTTTTGAACATCCTCTATATTGATGCTTTGTTTGGCTTTTGCCCTTATAAAAATGACTACGGCTCCTAGTCCTATTCCTAAAAGTGCGAAAATTAGATTTATATATATGTTGTTCATAAGTTTATATATTGTATTTTTTAGCCTCTGCATTCTACGTTAGTTATTTGGTTTTAACAAGATTTTGCACGACTTTTGAACATTTTGTACCCAAACATATTTTTTAATTGTTTTTTTATTCAATTTTAGAGGTAGTTTTTCGTTACTATATTGCTGTTTTATTGTTTTGCTGGGTTTATGCGTTTTTGTAAACTGCTACTATTACTACTTTTCTTAAATACAATATATTAAATACATGTTAGATAAAAATTATTGTGGAAATAAAAAAGTGTTGTTTTATTTATTTAAATTCATATAATGGGTTTATATATTTTTAGAGAAAAAATTATTTTATGAAGCTTTTCTGCGCACAAAGAGATTTAGATTATGCATTAAATGTTGTAAACAAGGCAATAAATCCAAATAATACATTACCAGTTTTGAATAATGTGTTGATTAGCGCAAAAGATAAAAAGCTTTATTTTAGCGCTACTAACCTAGAAATTGCTATTAGTTGCTCTGTTGATGCTGATGTTAAAAGTGAAGGAGCGATAACGGTTCCAGCAAAATTAATTACGAGTTATGTGGCTTTATTAACAGATGAAAGAGTTGAATTAAGTGTTAATGATGGGGTTAATTTGCTTATTAATTCGTCATCATCAAATACAAAAATTAAATGTATTAACGCTGAGGAGTTTCCATTAATTCCGAAATTGGTTAAGGATAAGTACTTTGTTGTAAACATAAATGAGTTTTATGAGGCAATTAATGAAACTGTTTTTGCAGCTTCAGTAAATACTTCTAGACCTGTTTTATCAGGTATTTATTTGAGTTTAGGGCCTAATTCTTTAAAAATGGTTTCGACAGATAGTTATCGTTTAGCAGAAAAGAAAATTAGTATGGTGGGCGGTTCTGGAGAGGATTTAGATTGTATTGTGCCAGCTCGTACAATGAATGAACTTGGTAAAATTATAAGTAAGTCTGAAGATAAAGAGGTTCGTATAGATATTTCAAAAAATCAAATTTTATTTACGGTTGGAGGAGTTGAGTTGATTTCTCGTTTGATTGAAGGTAAATTTCCGGATTATAGAAAGATAATTCCAACTGAAGAAAAAACAAAATTAGAAGTTTCTGTAGATGATTTAGCGCTAGTTTTAAAGCGTGTAAGCCTTTTTGCGAGAGAAAACAATAATAGTCTTTCATTAACAGCAAGTGAAGATGGAAAGCTGTTGGTTTCTAGTGAAGAAACTAAGGTTGGAGAGGAAAAGGCTGAGGTTTTGGTTAAAATTCAAGGTAGTGCAAATACGATTTCTTTAAATTCACAATACCTTTTGGATGTTTTAAACTATGTAAGTGACGATAAAATTGATATAATAATAAACGACAAGGAATCTCCTGCTGTCGTTCGACCCGTTAAGTCAGAGGGTTATGTATATATAATAATGCCTTTAAAGGTATAAACCATTAACAATGAGAAATTTAGTGTCCTTCTTTCAACGAAAGGAGCTTAATGAGGCTACAGAGCTTTTTCGTATCCTTAAACACGTGTCTTACTCGGGTGTTGGTAATTCGGCGTCTAAGGCTTTATTATTGAGTGATATTTGCCGGGATAATAAGTCTAAGGTGGGGAATGTTCTTTGGATTGTAAATAGTAAAGCGGAAATTAATGAACTTATGCGCTCTGTGTATATGTGGAGTGATAGGCCTGTGTTTATGTATAGTCGGATTGAAGATGAGAGACGTATTGACTACCCAAGTGCTGCAGAGTTTGAAAGAGCGCGTGATATACAGTTAATGGAGTTTTTAACTAGAGTGTTGTTGAATGACAATGCTTTTTTTGTTATTGATTTTAAATCTCTCTTGCAAGATTTTGTAGATATTTCTTATTTGCAAAAGAGCTTTTTTACTGTTGCAGAAGGGCAAAACTTTGATCCTGTGGAGTTTATTGAACAGTTGGTTTCATCTGGATATGAGGTAACTGATGAAGAAGTTTTGAACAAGGGCCAGTACTATAGAGTGGGTGATAGTTTGCTCGTTTATCCTGTAAATAGTGAGAATGTTTACCGTTTTGAGATAGGTTTTGACACTGTTGAAAAGATAAAAGTTGTGAACAATTCTGACTACTCAACAGTTGAAAAATGTGTAAAAAATGTGCAAATCTTCTCCCTTAATGTTGATTACTCAAGTAGTAACTTATTAGACTATTTTGAAGGGATTGGACTAGTCATCGATGATGAGGTTGATGTTGGTGATGAACACTATAATATGTGGAATACTTTTATGGAGGAGGCTGCAGAAAACTCTAGTACTGTTTCTTTTAGTTCTTTTAATGGTGATGATGATGGACATAAACATTTACATTATTTATCAGTGCTTAAGTATAGAAATGGATATGATTTTGCAGGAGATCTTAGAAATAAAATTAGTTTGGGTTGGAAGGTTTTACTTTTTACTAAGTATAAAGATGATTTAAGAGCTCTTTTAAGAGATCAAAATATACCTTATAAAGAAGGTATAGATAGTGAAAAATTAAATGAGTCTTCTATATTTTTGATTGATGTTGATAAGGAGGATATATTTCCATTGTCTTTTCAAAATCCAAATCAAAAACTTTTAGTTATTACTGATGTTGAAATATCTTTTATTAGGTCGGATGAAAAAAAGATGGTTAATAAAAATATTTTTGATGATTTTTTATTAAGTTTGAAGCCTGGAGATTTTGTTGTGCATGTTGATCATGGTATTGCAAAATTTTTGGGATTAGATATAAAAACTGTTGATGATATTACTAAAGAGTACTTGGCTTTGGGGTATGCGGAAAATGATAAATTGTTTGTGCCAATTGATCAGGCTGATAAGGTAAATAAATATGTAGGTTCTGTAGATTCTATGCCAAAGCTAACAAGGCTTGGTAGTGCGGAATGGAATACAGTTACAAAAAAAGTTCAAAAAGAAACACAAAAAATTGCGAAGGAACTGCTTAAGCTTTATGCGGAAAGAAAGGCTGTAGCAGGGTTTAATTATAATAAAGATGTTGCTTTGCAGGAAAAATTTGAAAAAACTTTTCCATATGAAGAAACGCCTGGTCAGATAAAAGCGATTGAAGATGTAAAAAATGATATGGAAACAGATGGGCCAATGGATAGGCTTATTTGTGGAGATGTTGGTTTTGGTAAAACGGAGGTTGCTATGCGCGCTGCGTTTAAGGCAGTGCAGGATAAAAAGCAGGTGGCAGTTGTTGCGCCGATTACAATTTTGGCGGATCAACATTATAAATCGTTTTCAAAGCGTATGAATGAATTTCATGTAAGGGTTGAGATGCTTAGTCGTTTTAGAACGCAATCGGAGCAGAGAGAGATTCTTAAAAAATTGGCTAAAGGAGAAATTGATGTGATTGTGGGTACCCATAGGCTTTTTCAACCTGATGTTAAATTTAAAAATTTGGGGATGGTAATAATTGATGAGGAACAGAGATTTGGTGTGAAACAAAAAGAAAAATTAAAAGCGCTTAGGAAGGATGTAGATATTTTGACTTTAACGGCTACACCTATACCACGTACGCTTAATATTTGTTTAAATAAACTTCGTGATATTACAACAATTACAACGCCTCCATTTGGTAGGCTTCCTATAATTACGGAGGTTAGAAAGTATTCTTCTAGTCTTGTGCGTGAGGTTGTGATACGTGAGATTGAGAGAGGAGGGCAGGTTTATTTTCTCCATAATAGAGTACAAACTATTGATAGTTTTGCTAAGCAGTTAAAGGATTTGATACCTGAGGCTAAGTTTGTGGTGGCTCATGGTAAGCTTGGAAGTGGGGATTTGGAGGAGAGAATTATGGCTTTTAAAGATGGAAAATATGATGTTTTGGTGAGTTCTACAATTATTGAAAATGGTATTGATTTGGCAAATGCAAATACGCTTATTGTAAATAATGCGGAGAGATTTGGGTTGGCTCAGTTGTATCAGTTGAGAGGGCGTGTTGGTCGTGGTAAATCTCAGGCTTATGCTTACTTTTTGTATCACGGTCAGAGATTAAAACTTGATGCAAAAAAGAGACTTCGTGCAATTGTTGAGGCTTCGGACTTGGGTAGTGGATTTCAAATTGCTATGAAGGATTTGGAAATACGTGGTGCTGGAGATATTTTGGGAGCTAGTCAACATGGTGTTATAAACGTTGTTGGTGTGGCTCACTTTATGCGTATGTTAAATAAGGCGGTGGAGGATCTTAAAGCTGGTCGTATTATGGAGGGAGATGAGGAAATTAGTGATGTTTCTGTTGAACTTCCTGTGCCGGCGTTTATTCCTGACTTTTATATTGTAAATTCAAACGATAAAATTGCGGTGTATCAAAAATTGTCTGCGGCAAGTGATAAGAATTATTTAAATGAAGTTAAAGAAGAAATTGTTTCGGATTATGGAAAACTTCCGCGGCAAGTTAATAATTTATTTAGAATTATCGAGTTAAAAATAAATGCGAAGGAGGCAGGACTTATCAATGTGCGAGCTCAAGTAAAGCCTATGAGTAAAGAAAAGGAAATCGAAATATTGATGTCAAATAGAGTAACTCCTGCACATATTATAAATTTATTGGAGTTTAATTCTAACTGGATGATTATTGGCAATAAGCTAAAAATTGATGCTAAAAATTTGGGTAATGATTGGTTTGATGGTCTTATGTTGAGCGTTAAAAAGCTTGGTAAAAAGGCTAAACATGGTGTTAAAAAATAAATGATAATATTTATATTTGATTATTTATATGAATTTTGTGTTTTGTATGTAAATGGCTTTTGACTTTTTGGTGTTTTTGTGGTTAAATTTCAAGGCTCTTTAAAAACTAGGGGATGTATTGGTATTCGACAGGATGATAAAAGAATCTGTTGGTTGCAATCAGGGGGTCGCGCTGTCTCCCCTTATATCCGTCCAGCGCAATTTAAGTGCTAATAACACTATTGCTAATCTAGCGCAAAAACTCGCTAACCGCGAGAATGCTTTTGCTTTTGCACCTGCATTTGCTTAGATTAATGCGGTCTGAACTTTGATTTGGACTCCGTCTACTTTCCCGATACCTATTGAGGTTGGATAGGCGTAATTAAGTAGGTTAAGGTTTATAGTTGTATCTCGGCTATGGGCACAAAAATTTAGAGATTAAGCCATTTTCGTTTTTGTTCTTTCTTTATGTTAATGGTCGAAAATTTAGGAGGAACTATGATTGTAGAGGCTACATGTTCTCATTCTGGACCGGGGTTCGACTCCCCGCATCTCCACCAAAAGTTGAGATAGCACATCATCTTCTGCCTCTCCGGCGAATATTTTTTATGACACGCACTTTGTGTGCGTTTACAGAAAAAATTTCTTGGATCGGCTGAATCTGATGCACTATCTCAACTTTTGAGGTTTAATGTTTTTTAGGAAGGTGTTTTGTTTAAAACGCACTTTCTGTTTTTGTTTTTCTTGTTTCACTCGAAAAACTGGTTTAAGAAAGCACTTTTTGTTTTGTTAGAAGATGGATATTAAAAAAGGCCCTTGATTTAAAGGCCTTTTTGTTTGTTTTTATTTTTTCAAAAACTCTGCTAATACGTTTGTGTCGTAGCTGTTGTAGCATAGTATTAGTCCTAAAAGTATTATTAGTACTGCTGCAAGTCCAACTGAGCTTTGTTTTTTGAACATTGCCTTTCCTAGTTTTCCTAATTGTTCTGGCATTATTATTAGGGCAAATCCTTTAAGTAGTGCTGCCCATCCCATTACTGTGATGAGTAGAGTCCAGTCTTTTGTCCAAATATTGTGGTAGCTTGTTAGTAGGACACCGGCTATAAGAGCCAAAATACCTCCTAGGTAAGTAAAATGAATGTCTTTGTACCATTTTGTAATTAGCTTGTGGTAGTGCTTTTTGTTTACGAGCATACCAAGTCCAATTGCAAGATAACTAACTCCTAAAAGTTGTGCTGCGATAATGGATGTTTCCATAGGTGAGGGTTATATTTTTCAAATATCAGTTTATTCTAAAATATATAAAAAGGCTAAGTTTTTTTGTTTGAAAATTGTTAATATCTTGTGTAAAACAAAATTTTGATTGATTAGTCGTTTGATTAGTCAAAAAAACATTGACTAATCAATGCTGGTGTGGGATAAATAATATCTTTTAAAGACTTAAAAACATATTGAATATGGACTTACATGTTGAAAAGCAAAGTGTAGAGCAATTGGCAGGAGGGGATAAACGGCAGTTTTTGTTATTGTTTGATGCTTCTTTTTCAAATTTATATAGATATGTGAGAAGGCGTGTTGAAAACATTGTTGAGGTTGAGCGTATTGTTAGATTTACATTTCTAGATGCCTTTAGTCAGTCAAAAAATGCCCCTACAGATGTGGCTTTTTCTGTTTGGCTTTATAGCTTGGCTAGGCAAAGAGTTTGGAATTATCTAAATAATTTAGATGTTAATAGAGTTGTTTTTGCCGTAATATGTGAGCCTAAAAGCCCGGCTGATGAAGATATTTTAGTATCTGCTGATTTGATGTTTAGTAAAATGTCTTTAGAGGAAAATGAAATAATGAAGTTAAAATTTTTAGAGGAAGTTTCTGATGGTGATGTTATGACTGTGTTAAATTCTGATCAAGAAAATATTGGCTCTAGGATTTATAGAGTTTTTAAAAGAGCTCATTTATTGTTTTTTGGAGACGGAGGAGAGAAGGGAGAAGTTTACTTTGGAGAGTTGTCTGCAGCAATGGAGAGTCTTAGAGAAATGGAGGAGGTAAATGTTCCAGAGGCTTTGAAATTGAGTTTTAGAGCTGAAATTTCTATGAAAATTGATAGCAATGATTTTGCTGTTGATGCAGAAATTGTTGAGGAGGATTCAAAACAAACTGAAAAGGATCGTATTAGAGAGTCTTTGTTGAAAAATGTAAAAGAGGGAGCTTCAGATCCTGCAAAGGTTTTTGTGAAAGCAGCTCAAAATCTTAATAGCGAAGAAAGGGAAGCAAAATATACTGAACATAAAAGCAATTTAATATTTGAAGAAAAAATGAAAGAAAGAAAAGATCAAAAACGAGAAGAGTTTTTAGAGGCATTTGATGCTTTTAAAAGGATTTTACTAGTTGTACCTTTAGTTATATTTTTTATAGTTATTGCTACATTTGCATTTATTAAGTTTGATCCATTTTCACTATTTGGGAGTGGATGTAAAATTGCTGTTAAGTATGAGGGAAATATTGACAGTAATGATAAACTTGGTATTAATAAATACATCAATGATAGGCTTTGTGAGCACTTTGAAGTTGAAGATCTTTTGGTTCAAAGGGTTGCTGATCAAGTTTTAGATGTTGATGTTATAGTGTCAGATTGGAATTTAGAATATGAATTTGATACTCGAGGTACTGATAAATGGTATATCCAAAAATTTAAGAAATCATCAAGGTTATTGAGAAACTCTTAACTATGAGATTTTTAGTTAATTTTTTGACTAATCAGTAGTCCTGTTCCAATGTCTAATATTTTTGAAGACCAATATTTTTCTTTTTGAATGGTTTTTACAAAGTCTTTTAGCTGTTCTTTGTGACTTAAAATGTTGTCTGCGATGATGTATCCATTTAAATTTATTTGATCCTTTAGTTTTTGAAAATAGCTTAGGTGTTCATATTTTGTTGCATCTAAAAATGCCAGGTCATAGTTTTGTTTTACAGGGATAGCCTCTGGTGCGTGTCCTAAAATTTGATTTATAAATTTTGAAAGTGTTGATGATGCAAAATTTTGTTTTGCTAGTTCAAATCTTTCTTTGTGTGATTCTATAGTTGTTAGCTTTGCGGAGTCATCATTTAATTGGCTTAGAGCTTCTGCTATCCATATTCCGGAGTATCCTGTAGAAGTTCCAATTTCTATAATATTTTTGAAACTGTTGTCTATTATTAATTTATTTAAAAATTGTCCAACTTCTGGAGTAATATTCCAATAGCTGTCCCTAGAATTTTCTAGTTCTTTTAAAGTTTGTAAAACTGTTTGATTCATTTAGTCTCTTATTATGTTTCTGGCTACAATAACTGTAAATAGAGCCATTAGTGCGGAGCCTATGAGGGCCTGTGTGCCTGCAACAAATCGCATAGCTCCTACAACATGATAATCTCCGTATCCTACTGTTGTAAAGGTTACTATACTGAAATAAATAGAATCTAAAATTGATGGCTCAACTGGTTGGCTTAAATATACTAAATGATCTCCTGCCCAATATATTAATCCAAAAGCTAGGATTGTTAGTAATGACCAGAGTATGACGTGTACAAATGAAGTTCCGTATTTGCAGAGGATGTCTCCAAATATATAATTTAACCATCTAAGGGGATTGTTTTTTTTGCTTATTTTACGTTTTGCTACCATCTCTTTGTAATGATAACTATCTGCAATTCCGTGTAAGGATGAACTTTTGTACATTTCTTTAATCCTTTTGTATTCGATTGATGCGAAGTGATAGTTTTTTTCTTTTTCGGATTTTAGTATGTTTCCGAAAGTTGTGCGTTCGTCTATTATTATTGAATCTAGGCTTATGTCTCGGATTATTGCATCTGAAAAATTACAATTTGTTAATGTAACTCCTTGTAAATTCATTCCCGTGCAGTCGCTTTCTTGGAATGAACAATTGTTTATGTTTGCGGTTTTAAACTCTGCATGTGACAAATCTGCTTGTTCGAAGTGACAATCAAAAAGTTTACCATCTTGAAAATTACAATGTTTGAGTGTAGCTCCTTCAAAGTGTATGTTTGAGAGTATGGCTATTTGTTCTGAAAATCCGTTTTCGTCTTCTATTGGTGATCTAAAATCAAAACCACTCAATGGCGCTCCTCTTAAATCTACAGCATCGTCTTCTAGCTCTGGATCGTTTATACCAGGAAAATGACTTACTTTTTGTCTAAACAGCACAGGACTTAAGTAGCATTTTGTTTTTTGGATTGTTTTAAGAAGCTTTTTACCTCTTACTGTTGTCCAACGATGTTTTAATTTTTCTATCTTGTCCTTAGTGTGAATCATTTTTGTTTTGAATACATATCGTAGTATTATAACACTTTTTATTGATTTGTTCAAGATATGAAAAAACCTCCCTTATGTATTTTGAACTAAGAAAGGAGGTTTTAAATTTTAATTGTATTTTAAGTGTCAAAGATGCTTGTAGATTCTGGTATAACTGGCGTAGGTAGTGGTTCTGGAGTAGGTGTTGGCTCTGGAATAGGTAATGGGGCTGGTGTTGGTTGTGGAATTATTTCGGGTATTAGCTCTGGAGTTATTTCAGGCTCTTTTTCTTTTTTTTCTTTTTCGGGTATTTCTAACGTTCCTTCACCGTCTTTTGCTACTTTGACTTTTATTGCTGATTGTGAGCTGTATCCAAGATCGTCTATAACCTTTGCAACAATTAGTAAGCTAGTGCCTTTTTGTATGAATCTAGAGATGTTTAGGTGACCTGTGTATGGTGATGTTGTTGTAAAATACTCTAATTTATCGTCTATAAAGTATTCAACTTTTTGTACACCATTTGCTGCAAAAATATCCAAGTTAACTTTAAATGCTCCTTGTTCGAGTGCCGTGTTTGAGCTTGGACTGATAATTGTTACTACTGGTTTAGAATTTTCAGTGGCAGCTGTGTGTACGTTGTCGTACTCTGTTGGTGGAGTTCCTATTCTTACACCTCCTGCAATTGTGCCTGATCCGCTTTTGTTTCTATAGTATGATTCTACTTCACTTGCCCAAGAGAGCATATCTGCTATTGGTTGATAATTTTGATATGTTACTTCTTGAATTGCCTCTTCTGGTGTGAATTCGGTTGCAAGTAGTCCAGATATTTTATCTATTTTTACTTTGAAGAATGTTTGTTCTTCTTCTGTTGGAACTGAAAAATTAGGGAAAATATCAGTAACAATTAGTGATTTTGGAGTGTTGGCACTTGGTAGTTTGCCTGATGCTTTACTTATTTCTATGCTTTTAATTCCTTCTGGCATTGGAAATGGCTCTTTACCTTCATTTTTTAGAGCCTCTATCATAACTGCTCTAAATATTGGTGCAGCGGTGTCATAACCATTTGCATTATATGCAAGACCTTTACCGTCTGTGTTTCCTGTCCAAACACCTGTAACTATTGATGGACTATATCCGATTGTCCAGGCGTCACTAGGCTGTACTGATTTACCAGATGTTGTTTTTGATTCTTTTGTACTTGTACCAGTTTTTGCTGCGTTTATTTTTCCTGGTATAAATAAATTTGGTCCTACAGAGTTGCTTTGATCTGATAGTATTGAATTTATCAAGTAAGCAATTTGTGGGTCCATTACTTCTTCTGGTTCTTTTGCTTCCCATTCATAAATTATGTCTCCATTTGAACTTTCTATCTTACTAATTCCTGTTAATTCAGGTTTTTTACCGTTATTTGCGAAAACTGCGTAGGCTTGAACCATTTGCATCAAAGGTACTTCTCCTGATCCAAGTGCTAAGGGATAGCCATATGGATAATTTTTGTCTAAAGTTGTAATTCCCATTTTAGTTACTAGGTCTATGATGTCATCTTGCTCACCAGCTATGAAATAGGCTTTGATTGCTGGTATGTTTCTGGATAGGCCAAGACCAGTCCTTAGTGTTATTTGACCTAGCCATTTACCGTCGTAATTTTGAGGTTTATTGCTCCCAAGTTTTGTTGGAATGTCATGAACTACACTTGAAGGTGCATACCCATTGTAAAATGCTTGAGCGTAAACAAATGGCTTAAATGATGATCCAGGTTGTCTAGGTCTAAGGACTATATTTACATTTCCGTCTATTTCTTCGTTAAAATAGTCTCTTGATCCCAGCATTGCTAGGATTTCTCCTGTTTTTGCGTTGATTGTTAGTACTGCCATGTTGTTTGTATCAAACCTTGTGACGTTGCTTTCTCCTTTTTCTTCGGCGATGTCTTCTGCGGCTTTTTGTATATCTGGATCAATTGTTGTGTATACTTTTAGTCCTCCTTGTTCTACACGGTCTTTTCCATAGTCGTCTTCTAAAATTTGTTTTATGTATAGTACAAAATGAGGGTGTTTTATTGATTCTCTATAGTTATTAAACTCGAGTGTTTGAAAGCTTTCTTTTGCTTCGTCTCTTTCTGATTCGGTGATTTTTTCTAATGTGTATAGTTGTCTTAATACTAAATCAGCTTTACCTGCAATAAATAGCTCGGTACCGTCTACAAGTGTTATGTCTTGTCCAATTAATCCTCTTACATATTCGTTTATTTCTAGATCAAATTCGGAGGTTATTGGTCTTTTTTCTAGGTCTTCTTTTGTAAATTCTTTAATTAGGTGTGTAAATTTATTGTCACCGTATGGATTGTATCTACTTGGTGCCTGTGGAAGAGATGCAAGTATAATACTTTCTGCTAAGTTTAAGTCTTTTGCGTCTTTGTTAAAGTAAACTTCTGCGGCTTTTTGTATACCGTATGCGTTGTTTCCATAGGGGATCCTGTTTAGATATAGTTCTAAGATTTTTTCTTTGTCATATGCTTTTTCTAGTCTAACTGCGAGGATAAGCTCTTTAGCTTTACGTGAGTAGCTGTGTTCTGATGTTAGGAATGTGTTTTTGATATATTGTTGTGTGATTGTTGATCCTCCTCGTGGTGTACCAAATCCAAAAGCTTCGTACATAACAGCTCTACCAATACCTAAAAGATCAAAACCCGGATGTTCCCAGTATTCGTCATCTTCGATTGCTATTGTTGCATCTATAACGTATTGGGATATGTTTTCGTATGATGTTTGTTCGCGGTTTTCTTCTCCATGAATTGTGTATAGTAGATTGCCCTCTCTGTCGAATATCTCGGTAGATTGTGCGGCGGTTAAATTTTCTAGATCTGTAACGTCAGGTAGACCAACTGAGAGATAAATAAAAAAACTAGCCAGTGTTATTGCACCCAGAAAGCCAATACCTATTGAAATTGTTAAAATCCAAAACAAAATTTTCTTAAATAGCCCTGTTTCTTTTTTGGGTAAAAATCTTTTTTTCATAGTAAAATTTGAAATATTATTTTTCGGGCTTATTTTACTGTAAAAAAGTGCTTTGGTAAAGCTAATTGGCTTATGCTATTTGGGGGTGATTTTGGTGGTTGTTTTTTGAGGATTTGTTGATGAAGGTGGTTGTTTTGGTTTTTTGGTTGGAGAGGTTGAGTGGGGGATAATGGTGTCACATAGTTACTGTCTATAATGGGTTTTTATATTATTTTATTAGAGAATCAAAATTTTTGTATAAGTTTTCTATAGTATTAATAATTTTTTTATTTCCCTTCATAATAGTAATATTGTGATTTATTTTTTTTGCAATCTCCTCTGTGAATCCAATACCAAGTATAAAGCTTTTAATGGTATCTTTGTTGGGTTGTTTTTGAAAATATTGCTGTAGTAGTGAGTGCCACTTTTTTAAGTCTTTTTCGGAAATTCCATATTCTCTTTCGGCTTGTATGATTTTATTAAAATAATTTTCGTAAATAGTCCAATCTTTGATTTTTTTATAGAAGATTTCATCCTCTAAAATTTTTAGCGACTGAGTTATATATTTTGATTCTGGGCATAGTGAATAAGTGTTGTTTTTGATGATAAAATTTTCTCTAGCGTGATCCAGAATTGAGTGGAATTTTAAACCTGCTATAAATGGTTCATCGTATTTTAAGTGGCTAATGGATAAATCATCATAATGTGTTTTATCTCTTTCGATTACTTTCAAATATCTAATGTCTGGAAATGATGTGCCAATAAAAAAATCTTTAGCTAATTTGTTTTTGAAAAATTTATCAAAAATTTTTTCTGTTAATGTTATGTGTGTAATTGGTGCTGCCATGTTTTGATTATTTAGTTGGTGGAGAATGTTTTAGCTAACGTTTGCGTGTATGAGAAGTTTCGCCGACTTCCTTATTATTTTATTAAAGAGGAGGCGAAATTTGGGTGAAAGAAAAAGTGCAACCTTTGAAAATAATTAACGCACTTTTTCTTGAACCTCATACACGCTGTTGTGCGATGTAACGAAAAATTTTATCGGCAAACCATATAAATCATACTTCCGTATGGGGCATCATAGGTGATAAAACTTGGATTTCCTTTTAACCAAACAGCAAGACCATTTTCCTTGTTTAGAACAACCGTACTGATTACATTTTCGTTAAACCAAACAGCCATAAGTTTATTTTTGTCGTTTTGGACGATTGCAAAATTATCCCCCTCGGTAAAGCCTGCGGAGACATTGGCGCCAGTTTGTAGAACGAGAGTTTTTTCGTCTTTTATGCTCATAGCAACTTTATCTGTTCCTTTGTCGACGGAACCTTCAATACCATTTGTGAGATATTCCTCGGGACTGCCTATTAAGCTCGAGGACAACAATGACTCGCAGGCAAAAGATGTGTTGCTTGCAACACTATTTACGTAAGGGAAAGGTACTTTCATACTCTTAGTGACGGGATTGTTGCCACTTATAAAAAAGTATCCGCCCAGCCCGACAACAAGAATGGCCAAAACGACAAAAATCCATTTTTTCTTGCTGTTTGGTTTAATTGGTTGTTCTTCCATATTGTTTGGTTAAATTAGTTAATAAAATTTTTCGTTATTACGTACAACGTTTGTGACTCATGCGAACTTGATCGATGATAAAATACGCCAACGGTGTATCATCGGTCAAGTTGGGCGGAGCGAAGCAAAACCGCATAGTCGCTGTTGTGCGATGAAATGAAAAGTTTTTTTTGCTTAGCAAATTTGTAACTATTTTTTATTCTCATCTATTGCCTTGAATACTAATAGAGCCAATCCTGAAACAATGAGAGTGGCTGGCCACGTAAAAAAGCAGACGCGATATTATATATAAAATGGTGAACTGTCGCTGATCCCCGTCATAACGATTACACCT
>RRYU01009890.1_pt1 | contig 34362 bp, 38 predicted proteins | sample 2162651 | NCBI WGS metagenome assembly RRYU01 (sample SAMN10267283, study PRJNA491782) | microbial mat metagenome | isolation source: biomat in the production well | place: Japan: Minami-Kanto gas field, natural gas well KTG3 | collected 2017-06 | reverse complement strand
GTCGTTCCCTGTACCACCGATCAGAAGGTCGCTGCCGGCACCACCATACAGCGTGTCGCTGCCGGCACCACCAACAAGAAGGTCATTGTTAGCAGCTCCCTGCAGGGTACCGGAACCCTGGTTGAGGGTATACGCACCTGCAAACCAGGAAGGATAAACTTCCCCCTTATCCCACCCTAAAGGCGCAAGAATTTTGTCCACGGATTGATCAAATTCAAATAATTTGAGCGCAACATCTTCAATCCTGTTCGTTTGTTGATATTCAACGAGCAGGCTATTCATTGCCCTGAAGTCGAATTCAAAACCTTCAGCACCGATTGATAGCTCGACAGCATCGATGTACGGCTTGAAATGCGATTGCAGCATTAAATCGCCATGCAGCGATCCTCGCAACTCGCTGAAAGTCCGCTCAAGTAAAGCCAATGCTCCTCCTTGAGGGATATGAGATCCCTGCTGCCGAAATTCTTCTCCCATGAAGGCTTCAAGCACTGCTACTTTTCTCGCATCGATGTTGCCCCCTCGACTGGTTGGATCCAGATCGCTTACCCCAACCCATTGGTAAAGGATTGCGGTCATCAACGGACCGCGTTCACCAGGGGAGTTTTCTGCGACGAACTGTTCCACTAGCGCCCGCAACTGGCCACTCTCATCCCGCGCCATGGCCTGATGCAGGCTGTACACATTACCGAAGGCCTGGAGTTCGGGAAGTTCAGCGATTTCATCCGATACCTCGACATAATCAACCGCGCGAGTACGGGCCTTGTCGACAGCGAACCAGACGTCGGTGGCGGTACCGACTGAGCCGTCAGCCCAGGTGAAACTGCCCACCTGTTTATGGGCGTTGCCGTGCTCGTCGACATAGTTGGAGTTAATGTAGGTGAGATTGATCGAAGTAACCCCCAAATCATCCAGGGTTAGCAGTTCGCCATCTCCCGTGTGCCCGTTCACGTCAGTATCTACCCACACCTTCAGCTCAAACCAGATGGCGTCATTGGCATCGATCACGCCATCGTCGTTGCTGTCATGCTCGGCCAGGGCGGCAAAGCCGTTAACGGCATTCAGGCCATTGACCAGGACCGTGTTGTCGCCGAACAATTCCCGGCCGTTGTCGATGACTCCGTTGCCATTGCGATCCCACACCAGCAGCCCATCGTTACCTCCCACCCAACCGGTCAATTGGGCAAAGCCGTTGCCGTCATGATCAAACTGCACCCCGGCATCAAATCCAACGGTGCTGACCCCGTTACCGTCGAGATCAAGAATGATGGGAGAACCAAAAAAGAAAACTGGAATCGGCTGTTGCTGCGCTGAAGTATAGCTCTGCTGGAGGCTGTCGATGAGAACATTAATTTTGTGTTGGCTCCGCGGGAAAGCAGCTGCCAGCAGAGGATTCATGCTTGCCAGAACGGGTTCTACCCAGTCAGGAATAAAAGGGAATGAGGAAACATACAAATTCTCGACATTGCCGACCTGATGATTAAAATAGAGATTCGTAACCGGATCAAAATAGGCATTAATATTGTGGATACCGGAATAATCGGGCAATCCCTGGTTGCCAAACTCCTCCAGATTGTTATTGACAACCTTCATTACACCCAGGGCATTAAAAAAAACACCAGATACCGTGTTCGTAGGGTCTTCGACATTAAGACGGGTCATTACTAAAGAACCAAGCGCGCCACCCAGGGAGTGGCCGGCAAGAGAGAAACTGGCATCGGGATGTGATTCCGACATATCCTTATAGAACTGTAGCGCATCGTTATATTGATCAGGTATACTCCCTTGAAGAATTTGCCCATTCGAACTCCAATCGCCGCCATCTAATAGATTGGTCCCACGAATAGAGATGACAATTTCGTTCGTACCTTCCTTTTGGTAGGCAACTGCAAAAAAGCCGTTCTCTGTATTTTCTGTGTAGTCAACCTGCGACCATCCCGCTGGGACGGCACCGTCGTAAGGAGCGTGCGCGAGAATAGCGTAGTCCTGGGTGGTAATCATAGTGTTCCCCCTCCTTCTTTATGGCGACCGTTCAACGGCCGGTGAGTTGATAAATCCTAAGGCTATCTTCAAGTCCGATCGCTATGCGCCCGGACTTCGGGCTCAAAGCCGGGTGCACAATTCCCGGGAAGTCTCTCCGAAAAAATACCGTTTGCCCTTTTTCGATATCGATGATTTCCAGCCCTTTTGAACGGGCGCCGACCAGCAGATGTTTTCCGTCCGGGAAAAACTGCAAACGAATGGTGTATGTGGAAGAGGGGACCCGCAGAAAATGTTGACTGGGAAAAGCAATGACCTTTTCAAACGCGGGAATACTCCAGAGCTGGATATCGTCGCTGAACTGGTCGTGAATTGGTCGCGGAGGCTTAACACTTCGGTCATAGCGTTTTCCGACATGGGTTCCCGTTGCCAGATAGTTACCATCAGGGCTGAAGGCCAAGGCACTGACACCGCCGGTTTGCCCTTCAAGGCGCTGTAAAGAGCGCCACGGGCTCATGGACCATATCTCTAAATCACCGAGATTTCGGCCAAATGCCAGCATATCACCATCAGGTGAAAACGAGAGGGATTCAACAGTTCCTGCACCACGTTGAAGCGGGGGAGTTTTTCCAAAAACCTCGCCGGTTGTCACATTGTAAACACCAACGGACCGTGGTGACCCATACCCCGAGGCAGCGATATAGCGGCCATCCGGGGAGAAAGCTATCGCCTCGGGATCGTAGGATTCAACCGGATCAGTTGACACTGGAAAGCGCCTGACCAGGTTGCCGCTCTCCGCGTCATACAAATGAAGATGACCTCCTCCTTTAGTCAAGCGACTGAATTCTCTCCCCACCGCCAGAAATTTGCCGTCGGGACTGTAAGCCAGCGATCTAACCCCACCCGGTTCACTCTCTATGGTATATACGCGTTTACCGGTCTGTGTGTCCCAGACCGCTATGCGTTTGTCGAGTTCCTGTCCGACCGCTAGGAAACGTCCATCCGGACGCCAAGCTATGTTTGTGATGACGAAATCGTTGGCGAATTTCTGTAACTCTTTTAATTCAAATGTATTTTCACTTCTGCCTGAGGGCTTATCTGCCGGCAGTTCGCAGCCCACAAACAAGACCAGAGCGAGCAAACCTGACAGTACCCAAATCATGCATCCGGCAAAAAAACTTGGTGTTTTTTCCGGGGACATAATGCCTATTTCCTTTCTATTCCCGGCCTGCCCGGTGTCTTCATCTTCAACACCCGCCCGGTGAACTGCTCCAGTTTTTCAATAAATGCAGATCCGCCAAGCGGACGGCCTGTTTTCGTCTTTTGGAAGATCAAACGATCCTGCTTTTCATCTGTGGTCTGTAGAAATTGGCCCCAGTTATCTACCAATTCCGGTAAAACAGGAGTCTTGATCAGTGGATCCAGATCGCTCATGCCGCAATGATAGCGGGCGCTGGACCATGGGAAATCAAGCGGGGATGAGACCATACCGGCTGCAACAGGATTGCGCTCCACATAGCGAGCTGCTGCCAGCAGATGTTGATGATCCAGCACGCAGGAACCGAAGCGACCCTGGAACAGATAACCGCGCACCCCCTCGCGGAAATTCTTCATACGGGTATAGCGGCGGTGGGTTTCACCGACAGCCCTTGCCAGAGAGGTTTCATGTTCGGGGACGGCTATCAGATGGACATGGTTGTCCATCAGGCACCAGGCCAGATAGGTGACGCCGGAGGCGGCTGATTCCTCAGCCATGATCTGCAGGTAGGTAAGTCGGTCGTGATGGTCAGCGAAGACATCCATGGAACGGACGCCGCGCTGGGTGATGTGGTGTGGGTATTCAGGGACAACCAGTCGGGCAAAGCGCGCCATATCCCCCTCCGGATCAGCAACATAGGTGTCATTAATGAGTAAGCAGATTAGCGAATTAATCAAGCCAAAACAAGTTTTTTAAATTGGTATTATGTCCCTGGAATACCCGTACTACCGGATCAGAGGGCCTGCATCGGGGCCAGCACCAGCTCGACACGGCGATTAAGGTGGCGTGAAACGGCGTCCTCATTGGGAATGCGAGGATGACTAGCACCGAAACCGACAGCAACAATCCGCTGAGCCGGCAAACCGCTATCGATAAGCAATTGCGCGACTGCACTCGCTCGCGCAAAGGACAACGCCCGATTAGAGCTGAACGGCGCGTGCTTGATTGGAACATCATCGGTGTGACCGCCGACGATAAGAACCCGGTCCTGCTCCTGCGCAAACCTGATGAGGACCTCAGGAACCAGGTTTTTCACAGATTGCCGCCCCTGCATGGTGACGACAGCAGAGCCGGCTTCGAACACCAGTTTACCATCAAGCGTCATGAGGTTCGTCTGTACGACCGGATCGTGCGGTGGCGGTTTTGCCTCGACCGTCGTGTGCGACGTTACAACGGGTCGATTCCTCAGCAGCTGCCGGAGCACGGCTATCATTGGTCCCGTTTGTAGCCATATGCTGATCCCCTGGATCAGTTTTTTAAAGGCGGTTTGGTTGCCTGCAGGAACTTCAGGTAGTCATACATTTCCTGCAGATTTTTTGTCTGATACCAGCGACCATTTGCAAAAACACCATAATCGGCGCCACCCATTGCCGTGGCAAAGCGGATGGAGTTTCCAAAGAACAGCCACTGTTCCACCCATTTAAGCTCGATTGCCTCATTCATCGGGTTTTTACCCTGGGGCAACCCTTCGGCCAGGCCCTCTTCCCAGGCCTGACTGAGAATTTTTGTTGCCTGCAGGGTCATATGGTTAGTGGTCTCTATTGACTTGTCCAGTCGGGCAAAATGTCCCTCGATCCACTGTTCACTGTGACATCCGGAACAGACGCCTTCCATCGTCGCTTGACGCTTGTCCATCTCGGCCTGGTCAATCAAAAACTTGCTGACCGGCTCGCCCGTCAGTTCTGTCGGCAAATGCAAACCGGCTTTATTGACGATTATAGAGGTGTCAGCCTCGATCGGATGAGGATGGGCATAAGGCAGGCCAAAAATTCTCCACGGCAACCGGTCATTGAACCGATGGGTACGTTTGGCCAGCACTTCACCGTTTTCATCGACAATTTCACTGGCGTGGCAAACAGCACAGGTTGGAGCAGTGAAATCTCTCCCAACCGTCCAGGGAACCGCTTTGAAATCCCAGTCTTTATCGAGCGACTTCTGAATATTGCCATGCATACTGACTGAATACACCTTATAGGCCGGAACATCGGGGCCCTTGTGGCATTGAGCACAGGTGTAGGGTTTACGCGCAACCTCGATCGAAAACTGATGACGCATATGGCAGGAAGAGCAGGCGCCGACACTGCCATCCGGATTTAAGCGGCCAACTCCGGAGTTCGGCCAGTTCGACAGTTGCGGAAAATCCATCTCGCCCATATCGGTTTGTCGCGTTTCAACACTGGTTACCTTCACATCGGTCCCATGACAGGACAGACAGGAATCGGCGTTTGTCACGTCATCTGAACCATGAAGCTTGATCATGTCATCGGTAAATTCGTGCTTGCCGTTGGTGCTGAGAATCATATGTTCATACGTCGGATTGTTCATCAAACTGGCATATGCTTCTGCCATCAGATTATCAGCAAACTCCGTTACCTCTGTCGGGTGACAGGTAGCACAATCGCGCGGTGAAACAACTGTGTGAATCCTGAAGCCGTTATGTTCAAAACTGTCTGGATGCTTGTCAGCATTCATCATGTGACATTCAGCGCATCCGACAACATTTCCCGCTAACTCCTCAGCGACAGTTTTCACAGAGATGCGCCGTTCTATTACGTCTTTCTCTAATCCTTCCGCTGGACTGATTTTGTAATGCCGACTTTTCTCCCAATCAGACACGATTCCAGGGGTCACTATGGAATGGCAATTCATACAGGCTTCGGTATCCTCACTGACCTCGGCAGCAAGAACCTGACCGGAGAAACAAAGCGATAAGATAAATGAAAATACTGCCAAGAAGAGGTTCCGTCTACAATTTACAACGCTCATAATATCCTCCAAGACGACTAACAGATTATCCTGCCCGAATTATGTTCATTTGTTATTCAGCCATCTGCGGAAATTCTACCTGTATATACGGGAGAATCAACTCAGATATTCATTTTAGTAGATTAATTTATCTTTTAGTTTGTGAGGATCATAAGCATCGACCGTTGTTGATTGAGTTGCTGGAAAAGTGGCTAAAGCGTGAAGGGATAGAAGAAACAAAAGATTGAACATTGACCTCAGCTGCGGGGAAAAATTCCTGCTCCAGTTCGCGAATTTCACGCACAATCAGCTCAAACAACACACAATTGGGCAACTCATCACGATTGATATACCGGATGATTTCCGAAATGCCGAGCATCAGGTGGCGGCTGATTCCTCAGCCATGATCTGCAGGTAGGTGAGTCGGTCGTGATGGTCAGCGAAGACATCCATGGAACGGACGCCACGCTGGGTGTTGTGATGAGGGTATTCAGGGACAACCAGTCGGGCAAAGCGTGCCATATCCCCCACCGGGTCAGCAACATAGGTGTCATTAATGAGGAGGCAAACTAGCGAATTAATCCAGCCAAACAAGTTTTTTAAAATTGGTATTGTGTGCCCGGAAAGGGCGAAAAAAGGGGGGGAAAGGGTTATCGCAATCCCAGACGGCTGAATATTTTACCCAGGTACAGGTTTAATGGATGATCGCGATCGAGTTTTTCAAAAATGGATTTTTTGCGCATGCCGATGCGTTTAATTTCAGCAATAATTTTTGGATTGGGTGAAACCTTTAACCCTGATTGGAAAACCTTGATGGCATTTTTACGATCCCCCATCAACAACAGAATCCGCCCCTGCAACAGGTAGTGGGTTGAGTTGCCGCTTTCGCGTTGCATCGAATCCTGGCAGAGTCTCAGAGCTTCCATTAGTTTCCTGCGATCGGCAGTCAATCCTGCCGTACAATAAGCACGGTAGCTCTGTAACAACGGGTTATTACTGTATTGACCAGCCTGGCTCAAATAGGTCAAGGCAAGCTGATACGAACCATTTTCAGCCGCCTCGGTCACATGATGGAGGATGTCATCAAAATTATCTGTATCCATAAGCGTTGATAATACCATAGTTTGCCCGCAAGAGAACCTAAATCTATTCTATGGTGCCTCTTGCAGAAATCCTGGATGATACGACCGGAAGTTGCCGGAACAGGCTCTGGCATTCTGCCCTCCGGAAAAAACGTGAAACGCTGTGTTAAAAATCGTCCCAGCCGTCGAGCACCGATGACTGGTTATAGGCTGAAACGGTCGATTCAAAGAAGTTGCTCTTGACGCTCCCTTCCCCTTCCGTGTCGGCCAGTTTTTCCAGATGGAGATAGGGGTTTTTATTGTACCCTTCATAGAGCTTGCCGGAAAATCCCAGTTTGTTCCAGCGCTCGTTGGCGAGCCACTTGGTATACAATTCGGTGGTCTCTTCGCTGATGCCGAGGATACCGTCGCCGATGATGTGACTGGTCCAGCTGATCTCCTGCTCAACGGCGGTACGGAACATGGTTTCGACCTCAGCTGCGGGGAAAAATTCCGGCTCCAGTTCGCGGATTTCACGCACAATCAGCTCAAACAACACACAATGGGTCAACTCATCGCGATTGATGTAGCGGATGATCTCCGAGGTACCGAGCATCAAGTGGCGGCTCGCCAGGTTATAGAAGAAATTAAAACCGTTATAAAAGTAGAGCCCCTCCAGCAGGTAGTTAGCGATAATCGCTCGATAAAAATGCTCCTGTGACGGTTCATCGATAAAATCCTGATAGATCTGGGCAATATATTTGTTGCGCTCGAACAGCACCTTATCGGTGCGCCATTTATCGTAGATCGAATTGCGGCGATCGGCCGGGATGATCGACTCAACGGTATACTGGTAGCTCTGACTGTGAATCGCTTCCTGGTACTGCTGGATGGCGATCAGCAGGTTAACCTCCGGGGCGGTGATAAAATCATTGATATTGGAGAGGTTGTTGGTTTGGATACTATCGAGGAAGATCAGAAAGGACAGGATACCATCATACGCCTGGCGCTCTTCGACGGTCAGGTGCTTATAGGGTTCGAGATCACTTGACAGGTCGGTTTTTTCCGGAATCCAGAAATTGGCCATCATATTGCGATACATGCGGTTGGCCCATTGGTAGCGAACATTGTTGAGGTTGAAGATATTGGTGCTGTTGCCACCGATGATGCGGCGGGTTTCCAGGGAATCGTCCCCGGCCGGGTTGAACAGTTTTTTCGCTTGCATACATTTTCTCCTTAAATATTACTTTTTCAACCCGCGCAGGAAACACACTCCTCTTTGTCTGTCATCAGATTACTGTTTTTCTGAATACTGCGGGTATAATATATTGCCTTGCACCCTTTTTTCCAGGCCAGCAGGTGGGTCTCAAAAATATCCCTGGCGGTCAGATTGTTATTAAGATTGAACAGCAGCTCCATCGAAATGCCAGTATCCACCCAGGTTTGCAGCTGGGCGACCAGATTGACAACATCGCGCTGATCGATATTCTTTGATTCCTGATAGTGCCAGAGCTTGTCTTTGATGTAGGGGGGGACAATGGGCACAGTGCCGTTGCTGTTGTTGTCGATATAAAACTTGCTGAAGATCGGCAGCACACTGGCGGTACACCCCTGAACAATCGAGCTGCTGGTGTTGGGGGCAATGGCGGTGATATGGCTGTTACGGATACCGTGTTCAGCAATCCGCTCGAACAGTGAGTCCCAGTCCAGCGTGCCATGTTCTGCAAACCACTGGCGCTCACGGCAGAGAATCTTTCCTTGCGCCCATTCACTGCCGGCAAACAGGGGATAAGCGCCCCGCTCCTGGGCCAGCAGACAACTGGCAGCCGTGCAATGATAGGCAAAGGCCTCGCCAACTTCAGCCGCTTTTGCTGCCGCCCCGGAGTAGGGAATATTGCGCCGAGCCAGATAATCGGCCAGCCCCATCATCCCGACACCGACAGTCCGTAACAACTCGTTATGCCGCTGCCCCTCGGCGACCGGGACATCGGTAATATCAATACAATTATCCAGAATCCTTACGGAAGTTTCGCAGATGGCCGGCAGTTCATCATCTTCCAGATTGGCCATATTGATCGACACCAGATTGCAGGTATGCACCAGCCCCGGCTCGACATCGCGACACAGGGTTGTGCCGTCAAAGCGCTGCGGCCCGATAAGTGATGGTTTAACCACCGAATAAGATTCGACACACAGGTTGGTACAGGGGATGATGCCGACATGCTTGTTGGGGTTGGCGCGGTTGATGGTGTCCTTGAAGGCGATATAAGGCATGCCGGTTTCGATCTGCACCTTCATGATCTGTTTATAGAGGGATTTGGCATTGACCTTTTCGAAGAGTTCCAGGTTGCCTGCCTCAACTTCAGCATACAAATGGTCAAGAGCCTGCTCAAACGTATCGCCCCACAGATCGGCCAGTTCGTAACCGTATTTACTCCTAACTTCATGGGGATCGAACAGATACCAGTCTTGACCACCCTCTACGGCACGCATAAAACGATCAGTCACCACCACCTGGGGGAAGACATCATAGGCTTTACGGCGCTGATCACCGTTTTCGGTCTGGATTTCAAGAAAATCCTCCATGTCCAGATGCCAGCTGTCCAGCGCCACGGTGACTGCTCCGGCCCGTTTGCCGCCCTGGTTGAAATAGAGGGCGATATCATTGACCACGCGAACATTGGGCACGACTCCGCCGGCCCGTCCCAGGGAATTACGAATCCGGGCCCCATGGGAGCGGATCCGGCTGATACTTACTCCGACCCCGCCACCACCGGAACTGATCTGACCGACCTGTTCAAAGGTATGGAAAATACTGTTGGTGTCATCGTCAAAAGCGGTGATAAAGCAACTGGAAAGATTGCCGTTGGGACGGCGCAGATTGATGAGGATCGGTGTTGCCAGGGAAATCTTGCGGCGAGCGAGCATGGTGTAGGTATCGCGCACGCGCTGCAACCGGATGGTTGAGGGCTGGTTCTGCTCGATGAGCAGAGCGATGGTCAGTAATGCCTCCTGCGGCATTTCAATCACCTGGTTGTCGTATTCAAGCATGTAGCGCTTGATCAACAGGCTGATGCCGGCATAGTCATAATCATAGTCGTATTCCTGCTTCAAAAACTGGCCGGCCTTGTGCAGCTCCTTGTCGGAGTATTTTTCCAGCAGCACCGGCGAATAGATCCCCTTGCCGACAAAGTTTTTTACCGTCGCGCAATAGCTCGGATAACGATATTCATAAGGGATGCCACGGGCAATGTGGACCCGTTTGTAGAAATCAACCAATTTGAGCCGTGCTGCCAGAATCCGCCAATCCGGTTCCTCAATGGAGGTCAGGCGCAGGGATGTTTCAATGACTGTTTCATGAATTTCCCCGGTGGTCATATTGTTGCGAAAATGAAGGCCAAGGCTCGACTCAAGCTTGATCGGGTTGATATCAAGACCTTCGGCGGCCCACTGAATCACTTTGCGGATTTTGGCGATCTCAAGAGGGGCTGATTCCCCGTTGCGTTTTATCACCCGATAACGTTTTGCCATCTGATCTACCCTCCTGCTCTTTCTCTATTTTTATTATTTATCACTATATATTGTGTAGCAGAAGGGAAAGTATACACGATATTGACAGCAAATGAAGACTAGTTTTGTAAGATTTTTTTGCTGGAAGAGCTTTTCTCTTAAATCGAGGGCGCGTTGGTCACCATCAGTCTGCCCCCTGCCCAGGGGGGCTGACATCTGCCAGCCGGCGCACATCGAGGACACCGCTGCGCAGGTGAATATCCCGCTGCGGGAAGGGAAAAGCGATCCCTTCTTCATTGAAACGATCATATATCGAAAAGTTCAACTGACTGATCAATTTGCCCTTGCGATCAACCAGACTCGACGACCAGGCCCGTAACTCAAACAACAACCCATTATCACCGAACTCAAGGAACCTGACCACGGGCGGTGGAAGCTTCAGGACATCAGCTTCCCGGTCGGCAACCTCGAGTAACAATTTTTCCACCTGGCGGGCGTCACTGCCGTAGGCAACACTGACGGGTATGCGGAAACGCACTTCGTTGTTATTGTATTTCCAATTGATAACATCGTCGGTAATAAACTTGGAGTTGGGGACAATCACAGCGATGTTATCATTGTCCAGAACAGTGGTGCTGCGGGCACCGATATTGACGACATTCCCCTCAACCCCACCAACCACTATCCGATCACCTATTTTTACCGGGCGTTCAAACATGATGATCAACCCGGCAATAAAATTACTGACGATGTTCTGCAAACCAAAACCGACACCAATACCGATTGCGCCGGCCAGGACAGTGAACGTGGTCAGATCAATCCCCACGGTCTGGAGGATGATCAGCAGGCCAATCAACAAAATCAGGTAGCGCACCAATGCCCCGACAGAATAACGTGCGCTCTCGCTCATGCGCAACCGCAGCAAGGGCCCCTCCGCCAGCCAACGTTGCACTCTGCGCGCAAACCATAGCAACCCAACCACCAGTACCACAAAGGACAGGATGGCCCAAGTGGTGATACGTGTATCGGCTGTTTCAATAATCGGCCACTGCAAAATATCCCACAACCTCAACAGGATGGTTTTAAAGTTGTCCATTCCCACTCCTTCCGGACATGAAAGCCGGCGACAATCGACGCGAGCTGGTCATCGTTTTTTAGATGATGCGCTCTCCGGTTCTTTTCCTCGCCCTTTGAGCAACAGAGCGACAATAACCCCCATAGCAAAACCTCCGACAGCCGTTAAAAACAATAGCAAAACGGTCGACATCTGACCGGAAAACCAGAGAAACTGGATTCTGACCGGAGCTGTGTTCTGCAGAATCACAACGGCCAGTAAGCCACCGAGAACAATGAGTAGAACCTGCTTGGCTGTTCGCATGTTTATCCCTTTCAATTCATGAGGCTCATAATTCAAGAGTAACTTTGTTTCTTTCAGTATAGCCTACCAGCACCCATTAGAAATAAAAATTTCGCCGGGTACTCTGGCCCCACGAACCATGCATCGGTAAAACAATGGTTGACCGAAAGTTGGGATATAACTGCTGATTTCCGCTGATTGGAAGGCCTGAATCGTGTTATGAATTCTGTATAAGTAAACCCTTTGCCGTCACCTCAGAAAGGAAGCAACACCCCATGGTCGTCAATTTGATTAATGAGCGCGACCGGAAACTGGCCCGAGAGCTGGTCGAAGAGAACGGCTTCACCTTCGAGGAAGACTATGATCTCCTGGTCGGCAAGTTTGAAGACGGCGAACTGGTCGCGACAGCGGCCCGCAGTCACAATGTTTTCAAGATGATCTGTATTCGGGAAAGTCACCGTGGGGGAGAGTGTCTCGGTGAGCTGATCACCGCACTGCTCAATAGCTGTGCTTACAGTGACATTCGCAATTTTTTCATCTTTACCACCCTGGAAAACCGGGGTGCCTTTGAACATCTCAATTTCTTCCCCCTGGTAAGCCACGGTAATATCTGTCTGCTCGAATACGGACAGGGTCTGTCCAGTTATCTGCAGCAGCACAGTGGGCTGAAACTGGCCGGCAACAACGGCGCGGTCGTCGTCAACTGCAACCCCTTTACCCTGGGACACCGCTATCTGATCGAAGCCGCCGCGGCACAAGTAGATCACCTCTATATCTTTGTTGTCCGTGAAGATCGCTCGCTCTTTCCCTTCGAGGTACGCATCGCCCTGGTCAGAGCAGGCACTGCCGATCTGGACAACGTATCGGTTCTGGATACCTCCGACTATGCCGTCAGCCAGGTGACCTTTCCAGGTTATTTTCTAAAGCAGGACGACGATCGGCTGCAGTTGCAGATGGAGATTGACCTGTTGCTCTTTGCCCGGAAGATTGCACCATTTTTTGGCATCACCCGGCGCTTTATTGGTACCGAACCATACTGCCGCACCACCCGCAGCTACAGCGACACCATGCCGTGCATCCTCGGCCCGGAGGGAATCCAGACCATCCAGCTGGAAAGGAAAATGAGCGCAGATGCTCCGATCAGCGCCTATCGTGTCCGCAAGGCCCTGAAAAATGAGGACTATGAAGCGTTACGCAAGCTGGTCCCGGCAACAACCCTGGAGTTTCTGCGCAGTATTGAAGGACGCAAACTACTGACTGTTAGTAAAAATTATCGCAGGAGGCACTAAGATGGAAATCGTTCGCAAAGCCCAGGCCGGAACCATGCAATCGAGTGATCTGATGGTCTTTCTCGAGCCTGCGCCGCAACTTCGGCTTGAAATCGACTCGACGGTAAAAAAACAATTCGAGCACCTTATCCGCCGACAGGCAGAAACTGTTCTCCAGCGTTTTTCCATCACCAGCGGGATCATTCGTATCAGCGATCGCGGGGCCCTCGATTACGCCATCGCCGCACGCCTGGAAACAGGGCTGTTGCGCGCCTGCGCCGACCAAAGGACATCGCCATGAACGGCCTCCATTACCGCCAGTGGCAACCGGGACGCAACTTCCTGATCAAGATTGAACCGGGAGAAAGCCTGCGGTCCCGCCTTAACCAATTCGCCCTGGATGAAGGAATCCAGCACGCGGTGATCGTTTCGGCGGTCGGTTCAGTATGCAAGGCCGAGTTTCGCGGCATTAAATCAGGAGCCAAACGCCCCATCTCCGAACCGCGGATGAGCCGTCATCACCTCGAAGGACCCCTGGAACTGCTCGGTCTTGAAGGTAACCTGATTGCCGACAGTTCCGGCAGCGTTGATATCCATCTGCATATTCTGTTGGGAAAAAGTTCCGGTGAGGTTGCTGGTGGTCACCTCTTTGATGCCGAAATCTTTGCCGGCTGCGAAATTGCCCTCTGCGAAATGCAGATGACCGGCGTTGCGCGCTATGCTTCAAAATCTTCCGGCACACCAGCCATCTATATTGAGGAGGATTGACCATGGAATATTCATTCCGCTTGCGCCGTTCTCTCCTTTATGTGCCGGGCAATATGCCGTCAATGCTGCAGAACATTCCGATCTTTGAAAGCGATGCGGTCATGATCGACCTCGAGGATGCGGTCCCGTACAGTGAAAAAGACGCCGCCCGGACCCTGGTGCACAGTTTTTTAAGCACCTATCAGGAGCGCAACAAGGAGATTTTCGTCCGCATCAACGGCCTGAAAACCGACTGGTGGCAACAGGATCTGAAGGCGATCCTTCCGGCTCTGCCTGATGGCATCCGTCTGCCGGAAGCCGACTCCCCGGAGCTTGTTGAACAACTGGACACGGTATTGACGGAGTTCGAGGAAGAACTGGGAATTGAAATCGGCCATTTCAAGATTCTCCCTTCAATCGAAACGGCTGAAGGGGTCATCAACTGTATCAAGACCGCACGCAGCTCCAAGCGTTTGATCGGTCTGGCTTTTGGCGCCGAAGATTACACCGCCAGTCTGGAGATTGAACGCACCAAGACTGGAGAGGAACTGTTTGCTGCGCGCACCCGCGTGGTCTGGGCCTGTAAAGCTGCCGGAATTCAGGCGATTGATACCATTTTTTCCGATGTATCCGACATGGAGGCCCTGCGACGCGAAACAACCCTGATTAAAACCCTCGGTTTTTCTGGAAAATCGCTGGTTAACCCCCGTCAGATCGAGGTTGTGCACGAGGTGTTCGCCCCGAAGCAGGAAGAAGTTGATTACGCCTTGCAGGTCATTGAAGCAATCCAGAAAGCGCGTGAAATGGGAACCGGTGTCATCTCGCTGGGCGGGAAGATGATCGATGCCCCGGTGGTAAAACGCGCCCTGAGAATCCTCAAGACCGCCCAGGCCCATGGCCTGGTCGATATGCCACTGGATGAAGAGGTGATCTATGGTCACAAATAGCCTGGGCCGGCAACTGCCGGAAAGCTTTTTTGGCAAAGCGGTTCAGCCCTATCAGGACCCCTTCAACCGCAAACCGGTCGGCAACCACGCAACCCGGCCGCTGCGCCGTCATCACCCCGGCGACAATAAATTGCTGGGCAACTTGCGCAAAGCGATCGAAGCTTCCGGACTGAAAAGTGGGATGTGTATTGCCACCCACCATCACCTGCGCAACGGCGACGCCCTGCTTAACCTGGTCGTCCGTGAAATTGACAACCTGGGCCTACGCGATATCCGCATCGCCTCCAGCTCGGTCCACCCGGTTCACGCCGAACTGATCCCTTTTATCAAAAAAGGGGTCATCAGCGGATTTGAATGTGGCGTCAATGGTCTGATCGGCGAAATGGTCTCCCGCGGTGAGCTTGACTGTCCGATCATCGTGCGCACCCACGGCGGCCGGGCCCGTTCCCTGATCACCGGTGAGGTCGTGGTCGATGTGGCTTTTATCGCCGCGCCGTCCTGCGACTGCTACGGCAACATGAACGGCTTTTTCGGTCCGTCAGCCTGTGGCAGTCTCGGTTACGCCTTCACCGACGCGCAATATGCCCGCTGTGTGGTTGCGGTTACCGACAATCTGAGCGCTGCCCCGGTCACACCGGTGTCAATTCCCCAGTCGCTGGTCGATTATGTTGTTGAGGTCAACAGCCTCGGTGATCCGCGCAAGATTGTCTCCACCACCACCCAGATCACCCGTGACCCGGTCGGCCTGCAGATTGCCCGCTACGCCGCCCAGGTGATCGATGCCTCCGGCCTGCTGCGCGATGGCTTCTCCTTTCAAACCGGGGCCGGGGGGATTTCCCTGGCGGTGGCCGAGCAGGTCCGACGGATGATGAGTCAGGCCCGGATCAAAGGCAGCTTCGGTTGCGGCGGTATCACCGGCTATTTTGTCGATATGCTCGAGGAAGGGCTGTTCCGCACCCTGTTTGATGTTCAGTGTTTTGATCTCAAGGCGGTTGAGTCGATCGGCCGCAATCTGCACCATCAGGAAATGAGCGCCGACACCTATGCCAATCCGTTCAATGCCGGAGCGATGGTCAACCTGCTTGACTGTGTCATCCTTGGCGCTACCGAAATCGATGTCGACTTCAACGTCAACGTCAATACCGAATCCAACGGCTACCTGCTGCACAATACCGGTGGTCACAGTGACGCCGCGGCCGGCGCCAAATTATCGATCATCACCGCGCCCCTGCTGCGTGGCCGGCTACCGATCATTCGCGATAGCGTGACCACGGTCACCACACCGGGACGCACCATCGATGTCATCGTCACCGAACGCGGCATCGCCGTCAACGATCATCAGCAGGAGCTCAAGGAGGAACTGATCCGGCGCAAGGTACCGGTCCGGGATATCCACGAACTAAGAGAGGAAGCCTGCCGTATCACCGGAGAGCCGCGGCCGATCGAATTTATCGACGAGGTTGTGGCCCTGATCGAATACCGGGATGGAACCATTATCGATGCCGTCCGCAAAGTTAAGGAGTGACATTCTTGCCGCCCGCGACGAGCGCCAGCGCGCGCTGGAGCAGCTGGCGGCCGACGATTCCCGAACCCTGGTACTCTTGTCCCTCAACCTCCCGGGGCGGGACAAGCCGGCAACCAGCTTCAGACCACTGTTTTTCTGGGGGGAACAACAGCTGAAGTATCATATCGAAAACCTTGAACCAGTTACCCGGCAAACCGATGTTCTGGGTCCCTGGGCCCTCTATACCGCCAGCCTGACGGCGGCAGCAGCTAAACAGATCGGCTGTATGATCGAAGAAAGTTGCGCCGCCGCCCGTCTGCTTGATATTGATGTTTATGACAACAACGCAGTGCCCTACCACCGACAGCAACTCGGACATCCACCCCGCTCCTGTTTCCTCTGTCCGGCACCAGCGACTGAATGTATCCGCCTCGGCCGTCACTCTTCCCAGGAATTGCAGCGCTACCTTGAACGCCTCCTCGACCAGCTCCCGGCTTGAAATCCTGGCCACCGCCCTGGCCAACGGTCTGCGAGCCGAGTTGTATCTGACCCCCAAACCGGGACTGGTCGATTTGAGGGACAATGGTGCCCACCCGGATCTAAACCTGCTCCTGATGTGCCGTTCGATCCGACTGGTTGATGGCTATCTGCAGGAACTGGCTGGCGCGCTGCTCAGAAACGCCGGACCGGACGAACTGATCGCTATCGGTCGGCAGGCAGAACAAACCATGATAAGACAACTGGGCAGCAATACCCATCGTGGTGGAATATTCCTGTGCGGACTGATTCTGGTCGCGGCCTATCACAGCGACCCCGACGATCCCCAGGCGCTGCAACAGTCAATCATCCAGGTTGCTTCAGCTTTTTTTGCCAAGCGGGAAGAACAAATCAGCAACGGCGAGCTGGTCAGACGCCGACATCCTGCTGCCGGCATTGTCACAGAAGCGTTAACTGGTCTGCCGAATCTTTTTGACACCATCCTCCCCATTCTTTACGACCAGCGTACCCTCGCAGAGCCACGGCGCATTTTTCTGGCCCTCGCCCGCCTGATGCAACGGGTCCAGGACTCGACCAGCATTCACCGCTGTGGCGAGCAGGGGTTGATCCTGCTCCGGCAGGCAGGGCTACGCCTGGAAGAGTGTATCCTTGGTGGTCACGAACCGACCCCTCTGCTTACTCAGATCAACCGGGAATTCCGCCGCCACAACCTGACCATGGGCGGCGTTGCCGACCTGCTCGGGGTTGGACTCGGTTATACAGGTTACCTGCTGTCCAATCCTCCACACCTTCAGGACTGAGAAAAAACTATTCGCAAAGACAAAGCTGCTCTGGCTGTCCATTTGAGAGAATCTGCTTGAAATAAGTCGATGTCTGCATCAAAACTGCCTGTCATAAATGCTTTCAAGATGCTGAAAATACATGATTCAGACCCGACATCGGGTGATGTGATGACAGATATCTAATGAAATCAGTCGCGCCAGATGAAACTATTCAGGCAACCACAGACCACTAAGGTCAACACCTACTAAGGAGGATATTGCCATGAAAAAACTTTTTACCCTGCTCATCGCCGTCAGTCTGGTTTCTGCTGTAGCCACTCTGGTTATTGCTCAAAGCAGTGGCCCCGCTGAAATCGAGTACCCTACAAAAATGGGCACTGTCACCTTCAACCATACAAGCCACGAGAACCTTATTGACTGCGCAAGCTGTCACAGCCTTGTCCAGGGGATCGAAAAGAAAGAACGCAAAGATGCCTTTCATGATCTGTGTATCAGTTGTCATAAAGAGCAAAAACAGGGGCCGACGGGCTGTCGTGACTGTCATATCAAATAAATAAAGGCTGTAGACTCAAACTGCTTGAAGTAATTCCATAAATTTTTCATTATTTCCTCATCCCCGGTAGAACTATTTAGGGGATGAGGAGTAAAACGCACAAAGGGGAAACAATCATGAAAAAAATAATCTGCCTGCTTTCCTGTCTCGTCCTGTTAACCCCGGCATTGGGTTTCTCGTTTGACATTGATGGCTGGGAAAGCGCCAACAAGGATCGTGGCCAATGGGCCTGGTTCACCGGACAGGCACAAAAGTGTGACCAGCCGATCCCCGTTCCAGGTAGCCGTACCCGCGCCGAGTGGCAGGAACTGCTAACCGCCGACCAGGGTCAGCTCCCGTGTGGTGGCGAAGGCTTGAGTCAACGCACGATAAAACATATTTTTCTGTTTCTGCACACTCATGCCTCTGACTCAGAGGATCCGATGAATCAGAAACCGGAATCCTGCGGTTAGCATCTCCCCACTATGAAGCTTTACAGCTAAAAAGGGTGCCGCTTGCGATAAGTGGCACCCTTTTTTATGAAAATTTAGAATATTCGCTGTAACTGCCAATTATTATCCAAACTCTTCAACTGGTCTTATAAAAACCAGCCAGGCATTTTTACCACCCATAATTGCCCGATACTACTGAAAAATGGTGGATGATAATTTCTCTGCAATCTGAAACTCCAAGTGCCGTCCTCCCTGTTGGAAACCTGCCAACTGCAGTTAGATACTGAAGACTGAGTTATCAGCAGACTATGATCGGGCTTGACCATCATGCTAGCAGGTGCTAGCATGATGAAAAAGATGAAAGGGGTGCAGTTATGTCTAGACAGCTTAATTTAAGAGTAGATGATGAATTTGCCGAAAAACTAGAGACTTTATCAAAGCAAATAGGAAGGCCGATGGGGGCTGTACTTGAGGCAATTGGCACTCCGGCAATTGAGGCGGCCGAGGCGGATATTAAATTTGAAGCAGAAGCACTTGCGGCATGGGAAGAATTTGAGCTAACAGGTATCTGTGAGCCAGCCGAAAAGATTGATGCTCTATTCGATCATGCTCTCGCTCGGGCTAAAGCTGTTTCGGAGAAGAAAAGAGGATGACCCGGGAGGTAGTCGCCACACCATTGTTTATTCGTCGATTGAAAGGATTTCTTGACGAGTATGCTGAATTGGGCGCGGTTCGCTTTGTCGAACGCTTGCAGCAAAGCTACCAGGCAATGGTGGAGAATATTTCCGCGTTTGACGAGATTGCGCCCGCAAGAAGAAGGTCGGTCCAAGGCAAAAAAATAACTGTGAGGGAATATGTCCTGGATGCCGGAGCTCGAAATTTCCTTGTTCTCTACTGGGTTCCACCTGATCCGGCTGAACCAATACTTCTTTTAAATATCAGGATCGGTGGTCAAAATCGTTTTTACTGGAAAGAAGAGTCACAGTGACCGCTCTAAAGAAATGAATTAAGGATCTGGGTATCTCCCGGATTACAAAACAACATCCTCGCAGAATGTTCAAAATATAGCGCATTTCAGGAAAAGCCCTCGGTCCCATGATCGAAGGCTTTTCTTGTCTGATGAGTCGTAAATTAAGAAACACTTCCAAAGTGTCTAGAAAACAAGGGGCGCTTCAGTATTCTTCGATAGAGGATGGTCTGGATTTTGTCTGAAAAATGACTCTTTGGCTTTCTCGCTGAGTTGAGATACGAAGACTCCAAAGGCTTTATCAACCTGGGCAATATGTTCCAGCAACCAGTCTTTTAAAAACTCGCTTAACTCATAACCTGCAATTTTTTCCCCAGTCCGATGTGTATGGTGCAGTCGGGTAACTTTTACCCTGAAGGCGTCATGTGCTGCGAGGTGCGCATCCTGATGTGGATAATTATTCTCCCGCATTGCTGCTTCCTCGGAGGCAAAATGGTCTTCTACATAGTAGAGCAGTTTCTCAAGAATTTTTGAGGTTGTGTCTTCCTCCTCCCTTGTTTCGAGGGACATGTAGAGTTCGTTTATCATGTTGACAATCATCGTGTGTTGCAGGTCAATATGCGGTATACCCAACTCATATTGTTCTTTCCACTCAAAAAACACCATAAAGATACCCTCTCCTTGTGGTTGAATATGAAGGCTAAATATTAGCAATAATTAACAAGAAGGGCGCTGGAAGTCAACAGTCATTAAATTTAAATGTGAATTGCAACTGGGTAGATAAACGTTTTCCATTCTCAAAAGTCGCAAGTTCAGATCGCTGGAAAACGTCTTGGATTTTGTACTGCATTGGTTTCTGAGCCATAGATCTAAGTGGATCTAAGCTTCCTCCAAATCCTGGCCTATAAGAAACGCCCTCAGTCTGGTGACCTAGGGCGTTTAGCATTCAACAATTGGCGCTTTGCGCAACAGTGGCGTTACACTGCAAGTCGACTCTCCATTGGTCAGCCAGATTTCTCCATCCTGTACGGTGCATTGCAACTGCATGTTGCGCTGAACGAGGCCGGTTATTGCTTTGCAAGCCAATTCAGGCAGTTCGATAACGCTGAGGTTGCCGAAGCGTTGCAACTTCTCCGCATTGCGTTGCCACCACAGATCAGCTCCACGACTGCCGTAGCTGTAGAGAATAACCTCTTTAGCCCGGCTGCAGGCTTTACGCAGGCGGCGGTCATCCGGCAATCCGACCTCGATCCACAGCTCGATTTCGTTCGTCAGGCTCATCTGCCAGAGATCAGGCTCCTCGTCAGTGCTCAGACCTTTGGTGAAACTTAGTTGTTCATCAGCGTGCAGGGCGAAGGCCAGCAATCGCACCATCATCCGTTCATTGGTTTCCGAGGGGTGGCGCGCCAAGGTCAACAGGTGTTCACCGTAATAATTGCGATCCATATCGGAGATTTGCAGGCTGGCTTTAAAAATCGTCGAGCTATGAGCCATTTAGTCGTCCTTTGCCGCCCCGGGTGGGACGCTATCTTTTCTTAACGCTTTTCTTGAGGCCCTGTCGACAAGGGCAAATATATCTTCTATGATGTTTTTTTGTTGTGCAGCTCTATGGCCGTGGACTTTAATCAATTCACAATTTAAACGATCAGTCAGGCGAAAAAAATCCTTGTAGAGTTGATAATTGTTGAGCTGACGATTCTGCTTCGATCGATAATCGTATTGTTCTAGTCTCTGACGCCTGCCTGGTAAGCTGATAATATTTTGCGAATCGCTAAAGATCGTCAGTTTGCATTCCGTGGTTTGTACCTCGCCCAGTGCCCACAGCAAAGTCTGGAGCTCCAATCTGGTGGACGAGGTCTGCTCAAAACGTTGCACTTTGATCTGGCTACTCAATTCGTCAAAAGGATCCAATACAGTTGTTTTAGCGAGCAGAAGATAGGCCCCGTACCCGACCTTCGACGCGCTATCTACGCTGCCATCGGTAAAAAGTAGCAACTCCTTCATCAGAGTAAGTTCATCCTTTCTTTTGACGGCCAGATAGAGTTCTTCAGCTTGCCTTCTGGCCCAAGGAGATCTCTACAGGAATTAACGGCTCGATTGTACCGACGGCTAGTCCTTTTCGCCAGAGAAGAAGTCAATTGGCGCGGAGTTTAGTTACGGTGGTATATGTATTCAAGCAGATACAGTAGTGACATTATTTGTTGCTTACTCTGTCATGAGCATGAACGATGGAAATAAGGCAAACTATGCAATGGAAGGTTTACATTCTCCTCTGTTCTGACGCCTCCCTCTATACTGGCATCAGTACCGATGTTAAACGGCGAATTGCTCAGCATGCCGCCGGGACTGGGGCCAAATATTTCCGCGGGCGTTCGCCTTGCCACATTGTCTATCTGGAATCTGGTCACAACCGCAGCAGCGCAAGTCGGCGTGAAATGATGATAAAGAAAATGTGCTTAGCAGGAAAACGATCTTTGATCAGATCGGCGGATAATCAGTTGGAAGGGCTAGCGGATCCAGATTCTAATTATGTTTGAGGTGCCCAGTGGCGGATGGAAAAAACGGCGAGCAGCAGGAAGAGGGAGTCGATGTTCCGTATCAGCAGATTGATCCGGAGACTCTGCGGAGAATGATTCAGGAGTTTGTCAGCCGAGATGGTGCCGATTGGGGAGATGTCGGCTGTGCGCTGGACGATAAGGTTGAGCAGGTTCTGCAGCAATTGCTGCAGAAACAGGTCAAAATTGTTGTCGATTTTCATTCACAAACGGCAAATATTGTTGCTTGTCGCTAAAGAAGTTGTTTGGTCTCTCCGAAGACAAGATCCCGCCAGAGTGCTGTGTTGGGGTTTACTGAGCAATCATGTTTTTATCCCTCCAAAAGCCCGCAGTTGTCATCTCTAATCGCATTGAGCCAGTGAAAGGTGGGATGCTCACAGAGGATCTCGCAAATCGTCTTGCTTTTGTCGGGGAGCCCCGCTAGAAAGCTCTTCGATTAATCCCGACGCTTGTCGAAAATAGAACGCATTACGAGAAAATTCGGCAATTTGGGGCTGTTTTCGTCCAAAAAACCATGATTCATAAGAAAGCCAAACTCTTGATATAAATTTGTACAGATTTATAGCATTATAGATTTCTTCACCTTTCTTTAATATGACTTTTCCCTGTTGTAGATCACAGGCATCTGACCCTTCCACATATCCCAGACTTCAGGTTTGGTGATCAAGTCCGCCATAAAATGAGCTACGTTGACACGGTTGACCTTGCCGGCGTCAAATATTGCACTTCTCGTCGGTGAAGGATGCACCTCGTACTCGGTGACCTGGTCCTCATTGATCAAACCGTCAGGACGAACGGCTACCCATTCGATCATGCCATCTTTTTTGATAACCTGGGTCCGCAGATAATCCGCAGCTTGTTCGTTGTCCACATGTGGCGGCAAGAAGAGTCGAAGTAGACCGATGACGCACTTCTGGGCAAATGAGATCGGTTCAGGAAGATCACGGTTGCTATTCCCCGCAGTATTCATGAGGACAAATCTAACAGGCTTTGCTGGTTTGTTTTTCTTGATGGCGCCGCATAAGCGGCGGGTGGCTTCAGTCACAAGCCTGCGCGGCTGGCCATAAATCCCCTTCAAATTCAGATTATGTCCCAGGCAGGAAGCAACCGCATCGCAGCCGTTGACCTGTTGGGTTAACTCGGCATCGCTAAGATCCAGAACACTGTGGTGGGTTATTGATAAGTTTTCATGGTTCTTAACGTTTGCGGGGACACTGTCTGGTGACCGCACAATGATTTTAACGCTATGCCCGCGATTGAGCAGATGCTCAACAAGCAGCCTGCCGGTTGCGCCACTGGCCCCAACCACAAGTATCGTCATAATTTACTCCACACTGTTGTTTTCATGATTTTATTAAACATCTTACCCAGGAAACTTAAGAATACACTATCCGGCTATGACTCCGCAGCCAGCCCCCCAGCCGTTCCTGGTATACCTCGTTAGATTGTTCTATCGGTCGTGATTTTCGAAATCTCCATAACTATGTTGAAATATCTACTTTTGACAGGTCTACCTTTTAGGGAAGCTTACGCTCTCACGTTACTCAAATCAATCACCCACAAAACCCACCAAATCGTTCCAACGATCAAAAAAGTTGCTCTAATACGCTCAGTCTTTGAAATCCAGCGGCTGTTATTTTTAGCCTTTGCGCGTTACTATTCAGGATGTACGGATCTGTTAGGAAAACGTGCTAATGTCCAAACTTTACAGGCTATTGTTTAGGGCTAAAAGAGCACACCAAAATATCGTATGGAATAAACTCCACGCCTTGTACGTTGTACAGTTGAAAGTCATGACATGGACCAGAAAACCCGAGAAGAGCTTATCAGCTTATTGCCGCGATTGAGGCGTTTTGCATTCGGGCTGACAGGAATAGTACAGGACGCCGATGATCTGGTTCAGAGTGCTTGCGAACGCGCTCTGAATCGGTCTCATCAATGGACGCCCGGCACCCGATTAGACAGCTGGATGTTTTATATTATTAAAAATATCCACATCGACGAATTGCGCAAGCATAAATTGCGGGGAGATCCAGTGGACACAAATGATTATCATCAGATTGTCGACAACAAGGCTCACCGCAGGTTGGAGAGCCATAGCAATTTAAAACAGGTTGCAGCAGCTATGGAACACTTGCCGGAAGATCAACGAGTCATTTTGATGCTGGTCTGCGTTGAGGAATATACCTATCGTGAAGCTGCTGCGATTTTAGAGATTCCCATTGGTACCGTCATGAGTCGTCTGGCTCGCGCAAGGGTCAACTTGAATGAACAGCTTGGCTGTTAAAGAACGCAGGTTGGAGGTACACGCCAATGGTCAATATTAGCCCTGAAAAGTTAATGGCTTATGTAGATGGTGAGCTTGACGATAAAGAACAAGCCGATATCGAGATGTTGATTGAACGTGATCCCGAGGTTCGTGCCATGGTTCTGCAATTTCGCAAATCTGCTGAGCTGCTAAAGGAAGGTTTTAACGAAATTCTTGATCTGCCGGTACCAGAGCAGCTGATAGATACTGTGAAAAACCATCACGCCACTTCCAATATCGTTCAGATTGGCAAGGTAAAAGATAACAAGGGCCTGTTTGCCTGGTCTGGTTTAGCTCTTGCGGCAACTGTGGCTCTGAGTGTCGGATTGTTTGCCGGCGCTGTTCTTTTTGGTGGACTCAACTTTCAATTGTCGAAACCGGGGTATTCTTCATTGTTGCAGGACTCACTTGAAATAAAGTTAAGTGGGGCCAGTGCAGCATCTGAGGATGGATTTGAAAAAGTGACGCCGCTGATGACCTTTATTGGGGCGGACGGCCTCATATGCCGTGAATTTGAGCGGATAAATCGTGAACAAAAGACTGTTGGGGTCGCCTGCCGGGGGAGCCAGGGAAAATGGTTGCCGATGGCTGAAATCGACCGTACGCTGTTAGCCACAAATACAGCTGAAGAATTCCACTATAGTCCTGCCAGCGGTCCTGACGACCCGATAAATATGGTGCTGTCAGAATTAGGAGCTAAAAAAAGCTTGACTGCCCAGGAAGAAGAGTTGCTTCGGGATAAGGGTTGGCAATGACATATCCCCGGTTGATGATTGTCCTGATTTTACTGCTATCGATGAATTTCATCTGGACTTCGCTTCCGGTTGATTGGGCGGATCCATTTGTTCGCTATGCCTACGCGGATGACGATGACGATGATGACGATGATGACGATGACGACAATAGCGACAATAGCGACGATAACGACGATAACGACGATAACGATGATGATGACGACGATAACGACGATAATAGTGGCAATGGCGGTGACGCCGATATTTGGATGGCAGACGAAATTCTTGCTGCTGATATTACTCCAGATCAACTTAACATACTAAGGTCTCTTGGTTTTTCTGTTATTGGATCACGCCATCTGAAAGCATTAGGAGTCTCCTTGGCGCGTTTACGTATTCCTCACGGCATGAGCGAGCAGGAAGCTTTGGCTAAACTGAAAGGGCTGGATACTGACACCACCTATGACCTGAATCATGTCTATCAGCTCAATTCCGGTACTTGCGTGGGTGAACGCTGTTTCGGACAACAATTGATTGGCTGGCCTGCCTCAAACGACGTAAAATGTCAGCCTTCCATGCGGGTGGGTGTTATTGATACGGCCATTGACCGCAGGCAGACCGGGCTGGGTTTTTTCAGGCTGCAAACTAAAAAGTTCGCCGATACGGACATTCCTTCGGATACCACTCATGGCACTGCGGTTGTAAGTTTGTTGGCCGGCTCTCCACAGCAGCCACCCTCTGGTTTGCTCCCCTGTGCGAAGGTCTATGTTGCAGATGTATTTAATACTGATCGCAAAGGCAGAAGTAAAACGACGGCGGCTTTTATTGTTGAAGGAATGAACTGGCTGATGTCACAAAGAGTTCACGCAATCAATATCAGCCTGGCCGGACCACACAATGAGTTGCTGGCAAACGCTGTTGCCGCTGCACAGCGGGAAAACTATCCATTGGTCGCGGCCGTTGGTAATCATGGCCCGGAAGCTGAGCCCGCTTTTCCTGCTGCCTATGAAGGGGTAATTGCTGTCACTGCTGTAGACGCCCGTCTCAGACTCTATTCCCTAGCTAACCGGGGTGATCACGTTGCCCTAGCGGCACCTGGTGTTGGTGTCTGGACACCTTCGGTCGAAGGCGGAGAGTATCGTAACGGGACCTCTTTTGCGGCCCCCTTTGTTACGGCAGCGGTGGCCTGTCTGCGTTTTGAGCAAGAATTGACCCCTTTCGACATTAAAACCGTTCTCGCAGAGGCTGCCCTTGACCTGGGTCCGCCGGGCAGGGACCCTTTTTATGGCTGGGGCCTACTGCAAAAAACTGGTAGCTGTAACCGGAAACAATAAATTTTTGTTTTTTTTCGAATTAGTGGAATAAAATCAGTTTTACGCCCGTTTTAGATGTAAATAACTCAACAATATGGAAGCTCTCTTCCCGGTTACTATTGTCGACAATACATCTTGAAACAGGAGTGAAACATGTTCAAAAGTCCTCTGGAACCCCTTTCTACCCCCAGCAAGAGCCAATCTAAAATAAGTCTGTACAGTATTAAAAGAGTACCATCCGATAAACTGACGGGATTAGGATGTTGGGTTGCAGCCCCGACAAACCCTGATCCTTTATTACCACCGCTGGTAGCCGTTCATGGTGTTTATCGCGATGTAGAAGGTATGCTGAAAGTCCTGACAAGTCAGTTTCCGCATGGCAAACGTACGGTGATTGCGCCTATTTTTGATGAGACAAACTGGCGTGGCTATCAACGTGTCTTGGCAGAGCGAAGGGCAGACCTTGCCTTACTCTCCTTGTTGAAATTGATCAACCTTCCCGGTGTCAATGATATCTGCTCGTTTGATCTTCTGGGATATTCCGGTGGAGCTCAATTTGCTCATCGTTTTGCACTGCTTTACCCCCACCTTATTAACCGCCTGGCCCTCTGTTCAGCTGGTTGGTACACCTTTCCGGATGGCAACCCGTATCCCTATGGATTAGCAAAACCTGAAAAAACAATGCAGGGTTTTACGACATTGGTGCGATCGAATCTATCAGCTTTTCTCCGGTTGCCGATTGAGGTGTTTGTTGGTGAACGTGATACCTGCCAAGATCCGAATCTGCGCAGAGGGAAGGCTATTGACCGGCAACAGGGCACTGACCGTGTTGAGCGAGCCACAAACTGGGTTAAAGCGCTTAATGAAGCTGCTTGTGCACGAGGACTGACATCAAAGATCAATCTGACAGTATTGGACGGTTGCGGTCATGATTGGCGTGAATGCGTTTATCTGGGGGGGTTGGTTGATCAGTGGCTGTCTCTGGAGACCACAATAATCGCATAACATATTTCCCCAAAGACCGTTCAATAACAGACCGTCATACTGATGACTGAAGGGAGTGTTGAAATGAAAATAGCGAATTTGATGAATACTTTTGCCATGATTCAAACAGCAAAATGGGCGTTTTCAACGCGCCGGGTTAAACAGAATGATGCCGTTGGCCTGAACAATGATGTGGAATTGGCAAGGTCAGGCGATTTGGTCCTCGGTCGTATTCAGGGGATCGGATCTCATAAAAGAATTCAGCTGCGTAGCGGTCGACCCAATGAATTGTATCAGGGTGATTTAATTATCGTTGCTTGTGGTGCGCGCTACGCTTCGGATCAATTTGAGGGGATAGCGCAACTTAACCCACAAGGGGCGGATCTTCTGGCCGGAGGTGGCTGTCTCGGTAAGATGCGTGTGCGCAACGGCAAGATGAAACTGCCAACCCGTGTGCTGCCCATTGGACTGTTGACGGATGAAAAAGGTGTTGTTTTGAATCTCGATCAATATGCGTTGCCGCTGGCAATACGACCGCAGAAATTGACAGCCATTGGCGTTGTTGGTGCATCCATGAATTCCGGCAAAACCGAGGCAACGGCATCACTGGTTCATGGCCTGCGGCTGGCCGGATACCGCGTTGCAGCACTCAAGGCCACCGGAACGGGAGCCTTCGGAGACTATAATGCCTATGTTGATGCCGGCGCAGACTTTACCGCTGATTTTACTGATGCCGGCATGGTGTCGACCTATGAACAGCCCTTAGCGCGCATCGAAAGGGCCATTGATACGCTGCTTGGCGCTGCTGATAATAGTGGATGCAATATTGCGGTAGTAGAGTTTGCCGATGGTGTTCTGCAGCAAGAAACCGCTGCTTTGCTGAAAAACCCGCGAGTTTGTAGTGCTTTTGGCGGCTTTCTTTATGCCGTTCCCGACTCTCTGGCAGCGTTGGGAGGTGCTTATGCCCTGAAAGAAATTGGGATTGTGCCTCTGGCTCTCACTGGATTGATTACCCAGTCACCACTTAATGTCAGTGAAGCGGAAAAAGCAACCGGATTGCCGGTAATTTCTCGTGAAGAGTTACGTGATCCGGCTCAGGCCAGCTGTTTGGTTAACAGTAACCCATCCATTGCTAAACAACGGTTGGTCGTATGAGCGGATTTCCTGGAATATTAAAAGATGGAAGGCGTCGGCGGGTGGTGTTTGTTGCCATGCTGGCGTCATGCCAGGCCGCCTGTGTCGGTTTGGCAGCCATTGCGACCCGTGATGCTTTTTCAGCATTCTCCAGTGGTTCGGCGGAGATCCCGATATATTCTTTATTTCTGATCGCAAGCTCCGGTATTGGGATTGCTCTGTTTCGATGGAGTGAGCGGGTTGTTGCCGAGGGACTTGGGCAGGACTATGCTGCTGCTGTAAGGATCCGCCTTTTCGAACACATCTCCCGCCTCCCACAAAGTGAACTTGTCCATCGCCGTACGGGGGGGATGTCGCTGCGTTTTGTTGGTGACTTAAGTGCCGTCCGCAACTGGATCAGCCAGGGGGTCACGCGCTTGTTGTCAGCCGCGATTGTGATGCCCATCGTCGGCCTTATGTTATTTCATATCAATAAGAGTCTGGCTCTTGCGGCACTTGTTCCGATTGTGCTGGGTCTGGGTTTCATAGCTGCAATGGGTCCGGTTTTGTTGTCTGCACATGGTTCTTTGCGGCAAAAGCGGGCGCAACTTGCTGCCGATGCGACAGAACGTATTAAACATGTGGCAGAACTACGGCTATTAGGTCGATTCGGGCGCGAAAAAAAACAAATCAAGAAAAGCAATCAGGTCTTGATTTCTGCGGCACTTCATCGCCGACGCTGGTCTTCAATCTTGCGGGTTGTTCCGGATATAACGTCAGGTCTTGCTGTCGCTCTGGTGTTGGGCGTTGCCTTGAACGGCTCCATTTCCGGTGCGGACGCGGCCGGAACCCTGGCGGCAATGGGGATGTTGATTCAAACGTTGCGCGAGCTCGGGTCGGTGTGGGATCGCTACTGTGCCTGGCGTGCCGCATATGTCCGTTGTATGGCGTTACTAGAAGTCCGTCCCATGCCAAAAGCTGCCACATTATCACAAGTCCAAAGGGCGCCGGTTGTGGGAACCCAGGTCCGCCTTTCAAGGATCTCGCATCGTGTACTTCGGCAGATCAATGTAGATATCGAGGCCGGACAAAAAGTTGGTATCACGGGCCCTAATGGTTCTGGGAAAAGTACCTTGATTAAGCTCATTGCCGGCATGGAGCGGCAATCTCGGGGAAGCATCATGCTAGATCAGTTATCACATATGAAATGGACGCGCACCCTTAATAAGCGGATTGTCTATGTTGGCTCAGGCTCGCCGATTTTGCGCGGTTCTTTACGCAAAGCTCTGACGATGGGAGCCCACCCTCGTCCAGATGATGCGAAAATTGTGTCGGTTGCCCGTCACTTTGGCCTGGAACATGTTTTGACGCGACTTGATGGTCTAGATGGGCGCATTGCCGAAAATGGAGGCAATTTATCTAGTGGAGAAATAAGGCGGGTTTTGCTGACACGTGCTGCCTTAACACCAGCCGATCTATTGTTGCTGGATGACCTTGATCAAACGTTGGATGATAGCGGAATCAGACTTGTCGATGAATTAATTCACAAAAATGATGCAACCGTGGTGGTTGTGTCACGAAATGACCAGCTACTCTCGGCAATGGATATAATCTGGACACTGGAAGATGGAGAATTGGCTGAACAGAACCAAGTCGCCGTCGCCAAAAAAATCGCTGCGGTAGGTTGACCTCAGATGGCTGGTCAATGCTATGGGCTATGTTTACTGATCAAAAGGAGATGTGACATGCTAGATTTGCGACCCGGAAAGTTTTTTATTATCCTCTTAGTATTTAGTGTTTTCGGTGGCTTATGGGGCTGCGGCAAAACATATAAACCAAAATCATATCAGCTTAATGCCGGAGAAGTTCGCACACTGTTTGTTGATCATACGGTCACCTCGCGTAATTTGAACACCGGTACCATTTCCATCTCATACTATGACCCTGATGGTTCAGTACGGCAAATTCGTAATGACCGCCAGAGAACCGGCTACTGGCGGATCGAACAAAATGGCCAAATTTGTTTACAGATGCAATCAAATGAAGAATCTTGCCGGATGATAAAACTCGACAGTGATAATATTTACCGTAAATACAAACTAAGTGAAGCGGGATTACAGGCCATTGTTGCCTATGATGCTCACGATGCTTTTATTCGTGGTGATCAGTTGAAGTGGTAAGGGAACCCGGACAATGACCCCACTCTTCGGAAGGTAGAAACCCTTACCGATGTCCATCGTCTGTTTGATGGGGCTGGATATACTCCGAGACTCCCGTAGCCGTAAAGCCTTGCTGAATTATCAGGGCGGAAACAAACTGCTGCAAAACCGAGCCTCCTGATCATGAGGTCGTTCAATACTTCTCTGACCATTTATTGTACGTAACCGTTGATAAGATCAATATTGATGGCGATATGCTCAAAAAAATAGCAGTAATGATGACATTGTTTCTCTGGTCGGTCACGATGGAAGCTACAGCATTTGCTGTGAAAGCTGACGACCTGGTTCCTGAGCCTGATCTGGAACAGCGCATGCTCTGGGCGACTGATTATCTGGCTCATGCTGTCACAGCTTCCGGTCGTTTTATCTACCGTAGTAAATTGACGGGTGAGATCGGCGACAATCAGAGGTACAATCTGTTACGTCATGCGGGGGCACTCTATGCGATGGCTCAATATCACTCACTTAAATCCCCAGATGCCTTTGCATCCGGTGCTATGAAACGTGCGGCAAAATATCTGACGGACCATTTTGTAGGACCTGTTGATGAGCGCGCGGACATGTTAGCCGTCTGGTCACATCCGGAATGGATTGGCCGTCCATTGCGCCCTTTGCAGGCTAAACTGGGTGGGTCCGGACTTGCTCTGGCCGCTTTGGTCCAATTAGAGGAAATTTTTCCGGGAACGACTGATCCGAAACTGCTGCAGGGTCTTGCAGAGTTTTTGTTATTCATGCAAAAACCGGATGGCAGCTTTTATTCAAAATATTTTTCAGATCACGGTAGAGATGACAGCTGGACCTCATTGTATTATCCAGGTGAAGCCGCGCTTGGTCTAGTGATGTTATTTGAAATTGACGACAATCCCCGTTGGCTTTTGGCAGCTGTCGATGCATTGCGTTATTTAGCCCGAACACGTGAAGCGTTGGACTTGTTGCCGGCAGATCATTGGTCTTTGCTAGCAACTGCTCGATTGTTTAAGCAGAAACCAGACGTTTTGAGCAGCGCTGCCTTGTTCCTAATCCCGTGGGATTCTGAAGAAGATCAGCGCGGGGTTAAGCAACTTTTACGTGATCACGCCGAGAGGTTGGTCAATAGTATTTTGAGCGAGCAAATCAAAGACAGTGAATCCGAATGTTTGAACGGGGGATTTAATGCGGAGGGCAGGGTTACGCCTGCCGCAACTCGATTGGAAGGCTTGCTTGCCGCAATGGGCTTCTTGGAAGATGAATCGTTGCGGCACAGGGTCTGGGGAGCGGTAGAAACAGGCATCCAATTTTTAAAGGATGCCCAGATAACGACAGGTCCGGCGCGAGGGGGATTCACTCGCCACAACCCCCGGTGTCACTCAACCGTCAGACGTGCAAACGAAATTCGAATTGACTACGTTCAGCACGGTCTTGCGGCACTTTACTATTATAAGCAATACGGCAAAACCAGTGCCTGGAAGGTGTTATTAGAATAAGCACTATCACTACTGGCGCAGCGCCATAAAGAATCTTTGGACCATTTTTGCCGCATCCTCCGGCATCTGATAAAAATCCGGGTAACGCAGATAATCACTGTAAAGACCGAGCATAAAGCTGTACAGTCCAAGCGCCAGCAGCCGCGGTTCTTCGGCGGGACTTATATGGCCATGTTGCTGCAGGCGGGTGAAAAAGCGCTCCAGATTGTGGGTCATCTCGAGTTTTGATTCGCGCAGCCGCTCGTTGAGCAATCGGGTCTCTTCGGAATGTTCACATTTAAGCAGTAAAATACTGTAGACACGCCTGATATGTTCATTCGTATACAACTTGAGCAACGAATCGGCACAGTGTTTTTCCAGTTTGTCGAGGGCATCAGAGGTATCATCAGCCAGAATCCGCTTGAGAATTTCTTCAGCCGGCATCTGAACTTCTGCATGAACGGCATTGATCAGATCAAGCTTGTTGGCAAAATTCCAGTAAATGGCCCCTCGCGTCACTCCGGCAGCACGTGCGATCTGCTCCAGGGTCGTGCGCGCGATCCCCTGGTGAAAAAAAACCTCTTCAGCGGCTTCAATAATCTTTTTGCGCGTTTGTTGTGCATCTTCTTTCGAACGCCTCAATAGTCTTCTCCCTGAAAGCAAACCACAAAGTTGAACCAAAGAAAAAAACGGCTTTTCTCTTTACAAACATCCATGCATGTATGTTAACATTGAAATGTTTTTTGAGCAACGATTCTTTTCTCTCCGGATTCACACCCCGTCGGAGCGACACTTTTTGGCTTTTTTGATTTGGAGATTGAGCATGTTCACTTTGAATTTTCAGCGCTTTATTTTCGTTAGTGCTGCCCTGCTAACCCTGATGCTTGGATTGACTGCGTGCGAATCCAGACAGAACCAGGGAGGAATGCAACGTCCGCCATCTCCCGTCACCGTCAGCAGGATTCAACCGACTGATACCGAGCAGATTCGCATGTATGCCGGTCGCGTATACGGTGCCCGCGAAGTGGAGGTTAGGGCGCGCGTCCAAGGAATCCTGCAACAACGCCTGTTTAAAGAGGGGGAAGAAGTCAAACAGGGGGATATCCTCTTTCAGATCGACCCTGAGCCTTTCCAGGTGGCACTGGATGCCGCGAAGGCCAACCATCGCACCGCTACCGCCACCTTAAATCAGGCTGAACGCGAGTGGCGACGCACTTCACGCCTGTATGAACAGAATGCCGTCAGCCAACGTGAATATGACAATACGCGTTCAGCATATGAGCTGGCTCAAGCCAATCAGGCCCTGGCCCAATCCCAGGTGACAAAAGCCCGGCTGGAACTGAGCTATACCCGGGTCGAAGCACCGGTCAACGGGGTGACCGGTCTTGAAACGGTCTCTGAAGGCAATCTGGTTGAACGCGGTACCCTGCTCACCAACCTGATTCAACTCAACCCGGCGCATGTGCGTTTTTCCCTGCCTGAAGCCGACGCTGCCCTGCGCCGTGACGCGAACACAGGCTCAAACGGCGGCGCTACCAGCAGCCATCCAGTCACTCTGCAGACCGCGGAAGGTAGCGCCTACCCCCACGCCGGTCAAATTGACTTCACCGCCAGCAGCGTTGATCCATTGACCGGGACAGTGGCAGCGCGAGCGATATTCCCTAATCCTGACAAACTGCTTGTTCCCGGACAGTTTGTGCGCTTAGAGGTGTTCCTGCAATCCTTTCAGGACACCATTGTGATCCCTGAAACCGCTGTCGTGCAAGGACCGCAGGGTCCCAGCGTTTTCGTCATTGAGGACAACAGCGCCCAGTTTCGCCCGCTCAGTTTAGGGCCGGCAACTGGCGCCGGTCAGGTTGTTCTTGATGGACTGTCTGCGGAAGATCTGATTGTTGTTAATGGACAGGTCAGCCTCTATCCCGGCGCCCAGGTCAATATTGTCGCCGGCTTGGAGGAGTAAAACTGATGCTGAGATTTTTTATTGATCGGCCGATCTTCAGTTCGGTTATTTCAATTATTATCGTGATCATCGGCCTGGCTGCTCTGCGAATACTCCCGGTTGAACAGTACCCCGATGTCGTCCCCCCCC
>RRYU01008972.1_pt1 | contig 34420 bp, 31 predicted proteins | sample 2162651 | NCBI WGS metagenome assembly RRYU01 (sample SAMN10267283, study PRJNA491782) | microbial mat metagenome | isolation source: biomat in the production well | place: Japan: Minami-Kanto gas field, natural gas well KTG3 | collected 2017-06 | reverse complement strand
TTTTTCCAAGCTTTATTAAACTCCCCATCTTCAACTTTAGTCATAGTATTATTCCAAGCAACACCAAGTTCCATATCAAATTTTCCATCTTCAAATTCCTCATCAAATTTATCAGGATCGATACCAATTCCTCCATTTTTAACTTTTTTCTTAAATAAACCCTTAACGCGAGCAAAAAGTCCAGTTTTTGCTTTTTCAAGTCTTACCCTCATAGCATATCTCCAACCCTCATAATTACCCAAAACATTTTTTGCCATCTCTTCAAATTGGTATATAGGGATATTTTCTTCAAATTTAATTTTTAGCTGTTTTTCCCCAACTTTTTTAAGAGAATTTACCATTTCAGGGCTAGCAAACAGATGAATATTACCATTAAACATGGCCCTAATTAGTGGCATATTATCAATTTCACCACTCGGATTATCAGTAATATAAAAATTACGCCCATTTCTAAGCATTAATTTTTTCAAAGTGTTTTTATATTTTTTTCTTCCTTTAAAATCTTTAGCTCCATGCAAATCAGCAACAGCATCCGAATACCACGCCAATGCAACCGCAAGTTCCATATCACTTACATGAGCCAGATATTCATCATTTTTAACCATTTCATTCCAGCCCGATACTTTTTTCCACTTATTTACACGCTCCCACACACCATCACCAGGCAAAGTTTTAATTGCATATTTATCTAATTCAGCCTGACTAAGTTTTTTGAATGGTCTAATATTTGGCTCTGTATAAGAAGGAGTAGGTTCTTGAAAATCTGTAAGAATAGCCGGCAATGGCTCATTGTCTATATCCGGATCATCATCTATTCCAAGTCTAGTATTATCATCAGGGTCTGTTAAATCATATTCATGTTTAATTTCACCACTTTCTATCCCCGCAATCATACTCCTTAAGTTTTCTAAATTAAGAGCAATCATATCACCTCCATCTCTAACTTTATCAGTCAAGACATCAATTATATCATCAAATTGATCATTATTTTTTATATCGTCTGGCAATTTATTTGTATCTAATAGCGAAACATCACCAGCTTGCTTTTTACTATCATGGCTTAGCAATGTTTTGATTGAATATCCAAGCCCCAAAACACCAAGAACCATTATTGCTCCTACAACAACAGACTTCCTAATTTCTTTGATTCTTTTCTTTTTCGCTTGTTCCGCTAATTCTTTTTCATATTCTCTTTGCATCGCCGCTTGTTTCATCAGTATTCTTAGCTCATCTTTCTTTACTTCTTCCTTCATCAAATCTCTTTCAATTTCAGATTGCGCTATCAATCCCGATGACTCTACAGCACCACTCACTCCAGAACGTTTACGTCTAGCATCATTAAGTTTTTTACGTTCTATAACAAGTTCAGAAAAAGCCTTATCATTCAAACTCTGCAAAGATCCTCTTACTTCATCATTTTTAGTAATTTTTATTGTGCTTTCAATAGAGGCTTTTATCAGATCAGACGCAATAATATCAGGATATCGCGATTTTAAAGCAATATGAGCAATATGACGACGAAAACATTTTTTAGTAAGCTCAATAGCTTCATCAGAATTTAGTATTATAAGACTATTAACAGGGTAAGCCAAAACAGTATCTCGTGACTCCATTATTTTTTTCATCCATATATCTGCAAGTTCTTTAACTTTTGCCTCACAAGGCATAAGTTGCTTTTGCTTCAATCCTTGGTCTAGTCTAATAAACTCAATATAGTCAAACAACTGGCATAATAGTGATGAATATGTGTATTTAACCTTTGGATCTTGCTTCAATTCATTCATTTCTTTTCTTATTGATTCATGAAAATCTATCATCCATTGTTTTAGTTCATACACGTGATCAGATTTTTTTACACTAGCAATAATAGATTTTAGAGGTTTGAAAACATTTTCTGCCATATAGTGAAAATCAACATCATTTTCTGGTACATTATCCAATTCATCAAATATAAAATTTTCTATTAAATCAGTATCAAAACCATCTTTTTCATTATAATGAATAAGAAGTTTTTTAAGCCTAATAGCTATTAATAAATCCTTCAATTTATTAATCAAAACAGCATATATAATTTTTGTATTCTCATCAAAATACGTAGTCAAAAGATCTTCAGAAAACTCATTATATAAATCTTCAACATCCTTAAAAAAATCATCTAGATGAGACTTTTTGTTAGTAGCATTAACTAGATCTGTCAAAGAATCAAAAAGATCCTTCATAATTTTTTCTACATCAACTCCCACTTCTGAGGCATCATGCATTTTGTTATAAAACAAATTTGTTAGATCTTTTATATTAAATCCATCTTCAACATCATAATAATGTTGAACATTAACTTTTTTAAGATCAACTTCTCCATCACCAAGTACTTTTGGTCTATATATTAAGTTTGTTATTTCAGCCTCAAAAGGTAAAGAGGTATCAACATCATCACCAAGATCGCCAGAGTCATCAGGTTCAGAAAAATCAAAATCTACATCAATTCCAACACTTGTATATGGATTATTATGTTTTGGAGTAGCAATTTCAGGTTCTGCTTCAGTTAACACAAGTTCTTTATCTTTATCAAAAGCACGCATTCCTTCGTGATTCATAAAAACCAGATCAAAAATGTTTTCTTCTTCCTCTTCATCCCATATATCTACCTCATTTTCGGGTCTTTTACCTTCAGTCATAACAATATTATATAAAAAGTATGTGATTTTATAACTCTAGGCGCATTATGTCAATAAAAAAGTAACAGTGTTTGACAAGAATACTTTAGCACTCTACAATATTGAGTGCTAATAAGAAAATAAATACAATTCCATGCAAATAGGAAACAATTTTACAATTAAAACACAAGAGTTGATAAATAACGCAAGCCAACTATCAACTTCACAAAACCACCAATCAATTGACATCCCTCACCTGTTTAGTGCAATGCTAGAACAGGAAGGGACTATTATTGAGCCTTTACTTAAAAAACTAGAGGTAAATATTGGTGTACTGCGTGATGAATCAAAAAAAATTCTAGATCAAACACCAAAAGTAACAGGTGGACAACAATATATTTCACAAGAACTTCGCTCAATTTTAACTCAAGCTTCAAAAGAAGCAGCAGCACTAAAGGACGAATATATCTCAGTAGAGCACATATTCCTCGCACTTTTAGAATCAAAAAACAAACTCACACAAATATTCAACGCACAAAATATCAAAAAATCCGATGTCATAAATATTCTTAAAGAGATTAGAGGTTCAGACCCAATTACAGACGAAAATCCAGAAGGAAAGTTTCAAGCATTAGAAAAATATTGTGTAAATTTTACAGAATTAGCCCGCAGAGGAAAAATAGATCCAGTAATAGGTAGAAACGAAGAAATACGCCGCATAATGCAGATACTAGCTCGCCGCACAAAAAATAATCCAGTACTTATAGGTGAGCCAGGTACAGGTAAAACAGCAATTGTTGAGGGACTTGCACACAGGATTATCGAAGGAGACGTACCAGATAGTTTAAGAAATAAAGAAATTTTTACTTTAGATTTAGGAGCATTAGTAGCTGGGGCAAAATACCGCGGTGAGTTTGAAGAAAGACTTAAAGCAGTTATAAAAGCAGTTAAAGAAAACGAAGGGAGGATTATTTTATTCATAGACGAGCTACACACATTAGTAGGAGCAGGCGCACAAGAAGGTCAAATGGACGCATCAAACATGCTAAAGCCAGCACTAGCTCGCGGGGAAATCCACACAATAGGTGCAACAACCTTAAAAGAATACCAAAAATACATAGAAAAAGACGCAGCATTAGAAAGACGTTTTCAACCAGTATATGTGGATGAGCCAACATTAGAAGACACAATAGCAATACTCAGAGGTATTAAAGAAAAATACGAGCTTTACCACGGAGTTAGGATACTCGACGAAGCCATTATTGCAGCTGCGACACTATCAGACAGATATATAACAGACCGCTTTTTACCAGACAAAGCAGTAGATTTGATTGATGAAGCCACTGCGGTTTTAAAGATAGATTTGGAAAGTTCTCCAGCAGCAATAGATGAATTAGATAGAAAACTAACTCAATTAGAAATAGAAAAAGAGGCTTTCAAAAGAGAAAAAAACTCAGAAGAAAGGCTAAAAAAACTAGACAAACAAATTTCAGAAATAAAAGAAAAAGTTTCATCCCTAAAACTAGTTTGGCAAAACGAAAAAACCATCCTAGACGAAATAAATCTATCTAAAGAAGAAATCGACAAACTAAATACCAGAGCGTCCCAACACGAGCGCGAAGGAGCACTAGATAAGGTTGCAGAAATCAAATACGGACGCATTCCAGAACTAGAAAAACACATAGAAGATCTAAACAAAAAGCTAGGAGAGCAAAAACAAGGAGACCGGATGTTAAAAGAAGAAGTAACCTCAGAAGACATAGCAAAAGTTGTAAGCAAGTGGACAGGTATAAAGGTACAGAAGTTAACATCATCAGATACACAGAAATTAATCGATTTAGAGGACGAACTAACAAAAAGAGTAGTTGGACAAGAGCAGGCAATTCAAGCTGTCTCAAACGTAATTAGACGCTCTAAGGCAAACATCTCACAAGAAAATAGACCAGTAGGATCTTTCTTGTTTCTAGGACCAACAGGTGTAGGTAAAACCGAGCTAGCCAAAACAATCGCAGAGTTTATGTGCAACGACGAAAAAGCACTCATCAGATTAGATATGAGCGAATACATGGAGGCACACTCAGTATCTAAAATAATAGGATCACCTCCAGGCTACGTAGGTTTTGACGAAGGCGGACAATTAACAGAAAAAGTAAGAAAAAGACCATATTCAGTCATACTTTTTGATGAGGTGGAAAAGGCACATCCACAGGTTTTTAATGTTTTACTACAGGTCCTAGACGAAGGCCACATAACAGATGCCAAAGGTCGACTAGTCAATTTTAAAAACACAATTTTAATAATGACATCCAATCTAGCAAGTGAAGAAATCCTAAATTTCAAAGGCGAGCAATCGGCTTTAGAAATAAAGATAAACAAAAAAATTCGCGAGTTTTTTAAACCAGAATTTTTAAATAGAATTGATCACATAGTCACATTCAAAGCACTAGAAAAAGAGCAGCTTCAACAAATTGCAAAGATCCAAATTGATCATTTAGCAAGCAGATTAAAAAAGCAAAACATAAGCCTAGAAGTAACAGAAAAGGCCCTAGAATACATTTGCGAAGCAGGATATGAGCCCGACTATGGAGCCCGCCCACTAAAGCGCGTAATCCAAGAACAAATTGAAAATCCACTCGCAATACAAATAATCCAAGGCAAGCTTAAAGACGGCTCAAAAGTAAAAGTTGACTACTCAAAATCAGAAGGACTTTCACTTATATAGTCCCCGCTCTGTAGTGCCCAAAGTTTCTGATAAAGACCAGAGTTTTTCTTTATTAGTTCAGCATGGTTTCCCTCTTCAGCAATTTCACCATCATCAATAACAAAAACTTTATCTGTATTCATCACAGTAGAAAGCCTATGTGCAATAATAATAGTTGTCTTATTTTTAGTAAGATTTTCAATAGCCTCACCAATCAAATTTTCAGATTCAGAATCCAAACTACTAGTGGCCTCATCAAAAACCAAAATAGGAGCATTACTCAGTATAGCCCGAGCAATAGCCACTCTCTGCCTCTGGCCACCAGAAAGTTTTATTCCTCTTTCTCCAACAATAGTATCATAACCCTTTGGCATTTTACTTATAAATTCATGACATCTTGCCATTTTACTAGCAGCAATTATTTCCTCATTACTAGCGCCCTTCCGACCATATCTAATGTTTTCATTCAGCGTCCTGTGAAATAAAAAAGGATCCTGTGGCACTAGTGCAATATTTGACCTCAAACTTTCTTGAGTTATTTTTGCAATATTTTGACCATCAATTAATATCTGACCCTTTTTAATATTAAAAAGCCGAAGTAATAATTTTGTAACAGTAGTCTTTCCCCCACCACTAGGACCAACAAGTGCAATTTTTTGATTTGCCTTAATTGTTAAATTAAACTTATCAAACACTTTTTCTGTATTTTTTTCATATGCAAAATCAACATCAATAAATTCAACTTTACCAGCTCTTACAACAAGCTCTTTTGCATTTTTATTATCACGTATTTCATGTTTTGTATTAAGGTCAACAATCATTTCCTTTGCATCAGCAAAAGCTTCAAATATTCGCCTTATTCTACTTCCAAAATTCCAAATGCTCATAAACAATTCCAAAATATATGATTGAATAATAAAAAGACCAGCAACACTTAAAGAGCCTGCATACCAGAGTTTAATTGCAAAAAACAAAATCAAAATTTCGATTCCAGCCATCAAGAGGCCTTGAGCAGTTTCTGTATATGTACCAAAATTCCAAGTTTTTCTAGATTTTTCAGCACGACTTAAAGTAGCTTTTTTAAATCTTTTAAATTCATATTCAAAAGCAGAAAATAATTTAAGATTTATATTATTTGAAACCGTATCACTCAATTCAGCAGTAACCCTAGTATCAGCTTCAGATCTAGCTAGATCATATTTAAATTTATATTTTGCAAGATAAACATTCATAGTCAAAAATATAAATATCCAAATTAACAATGCAGCTCCAAGCACCCAATTTATAAAACTCAAAACCACAACAGCAACAGTCATTTTTAAAAACATTGGAAGCATTTCAAAAAGCATAGTCCCAACTATTTGTTGAAAAGAACTAGACAATCTATTAACCCTCTTTATCAGTGCCCCAGAAAAATTATCATTAAAAAATCTAAAACTATGATTTTGTAGATATTCAAATGATTCATTGGTAATATCTTGTACGCTTTTAGATTCAAATTGATTAAGCACAAGCTTAAAATAATGCCATCCAAGAGATATAAATAGATCTACAGCAGCAAGTTGAATTAAAACAACATATAGTTGTCCAATTATCAAATCTTTTGAGTAATCAGTGCTAATCCACTCAAAAAATTGTCCAACAACAAAAGGCCAAAGCATTTGACATCCAACTGCAATAAGCAAAAATACAGACATTAAAAACATATAAAGTTTGTATTTTTTTACATACTTAAAATAAAATCTAATTGTGTCGTTTGTCGAATTATTCATAATATTAAAATAAAAAAACATGCCGTGTTTATAGTCTGTTTCTTCTCGATACATAAACTACAACGGCATAAACGATATAATGTTACACAAATTAACATCAGTCAATCATACCACAAATCTCAAACAATGATAATATCTAATTCAAAATATAATCATGAAACTGATTTTTATGCCTACTAATAACATTAATAAAAACATCTATTCATGATTTGATTCAATATATTTTTTTATAATAGTTTCAACACCAGAAGCATCCTCAGCCTTCATTAAATTCATTCTAAGCTCCTTAGCACCATCAAACCCCTTCATATACCATGCCAAGTGTTTACGGATCGATACAAAGAGAATATTTGGGTATTTTTCTTCTATCAATCTACTGTGTTCAATCGCAGCATCAAACCTATCTAAATGACTAGGCTCTTCACTAGCAAAAAACCAAGGATTCCCGAAAGTTGCACGCCCAACCAGCACACCATCAACATTATATTTCTTAATTTTTTCCTCAGCATCCTTCATAGACTTCACATCCCCATTACCCAAAAACATAATCCCCGCATCCTTCACAATCTTCCCAGCCCTAGCAATAGCCTCCCAGTCCGCCTCCCCCAAATACATTTGCTTCAGCGTCCGACCATGCAAAGCAATCAACGCCGGCTTAGTTTCAACCAAATGTACCATCCACTCCTCCACAATTTCCTTATCATAACCAATCCTAGTCTTCACAGAAACCGGAATCAGCCGCCTCTCAACCTCATGACTCTCAGCCATTTCATTAACAGCCACAATGATATTTGGATGAACCCCCGCCTCCTCCATAGATATACCATTTGCATAATCCTCAACACCTTTTTGTACAGCCCTAACTATTTTTTTTGCCAATTCAGGAGTTTGAATAAGACCCGCGCCAGACCCCTTCTTAGCCACTTTATTTGCAGGACATCCCATATTTATATCAATCCCATCAAAACCCAAATTACAAAGCATCACAGCCGCCTTGTAAAACGAATCAACCTCAACACCATAAACTTGGGCAACAATAGGTCTCTCACTTTCATCATAAAGAAAAGCTTGGAGCATTTTAACAGCCCCACGAGCAAGACCCTCAACATTTGTAAACTCAGTAACAACAAAAGAAGGCTGACTATGCTTACAAACCATATAACGAAAACCCGCATCAGTTACACCATCCATAGGAGACAGTCCAACAATTGGGCCCTTAAGTTTTTCCCAAAAACCTTTAAACATTTGCATTACTTAACTTTTTACTTAGTTATTCCTAACAATTCCTAGCCTTTTAAGCAACACAACGTTCTCAAGATCATTATGTATTTTTATACGTCTTAGTTGAGTTAAATAGAAATCCATAACCTCAATCTTTCCCACAATACCTGCATTAAGTCTTGAAATAGACACAACAGATTTTTTATCAGGAGTTTCTTCCCAATTTTTTATAAGTACATCCATCAAAAGTTGATAATATCTTTTAGTTATCTGTGCAGGTAAATCAAAAAGCAATATTTTAGATTCTTTTAGGGTATTATCTGTAGTTATAGGGTTTTTTTCACTATCAATACATTCTTCACCACCAATATATTTCTCAAAAGACATTGTAATAGAAGATCTATCCACACTCGACATTATTTCAGATTTAGTTAGTTATTTTTTTTATGCTCACAGCTATTTTTTGAAGTGATTGCAAGTCTGCCAAATTACCCTCTACTAAATAGCTAGTATCTGCATCTTTTGCAATAAAAATCAAAACCTCACTATCACTTACAACCTCATCTGGATATACAACAGATACAGCCATTCTAGCATTTTTTAGCATCTCTTCTTCATCCATAAGATCAAAGTCAGCATTACCAAGGGCTATATACCAAACATATCCATCAGCATCTTCTAAGCCTCCAAAAGTATTATTCCAAAATAGATTTTTAGGATAATAAAATTGAAATTTTTGACTACTCAACTCTTCAAAAAGTGCATAAGCATCAGGCATAGTTTTATTACCAGTCAGATCAACAGAGATATTCATTACTAATTGTTCAATCTCCTCTTCTTGAGCGGCATCATCATCTTCTCCATTTGTATCAAATACAGAAGTTTCATCAGCATCAGTATCAGTATTGTCATTAGATTCCAAATAAACAATTCTTGCCTCAAGTTCAGCAATTTTTTCATTCAAAGCAAAATCAACTTCATATAACAATTTTGCAACCTCTGCACGACTAATACTATTAATAGCGCCAAAAGTTCCATCACCATATCCATTTATAATACCTTTTTCAGATAATTCCATCACAGGGGTATAAAACCAATTGTCCATTTCAACATCAGAAAAGTCTTTTTCATATTCTTTATTTGCAATAGCCACAAAGCTAAAAGTAATTAAGAGTACAAAAACAGAAATAAAACCAAACAAAAATTTCTTAGAATTCATAGGAAAAGTACGTTATGTATAAAATGAGGGAGCAGTTTCCTGCACACCTATAATATTGATTAAGAAGTTTTTTTACAACACAAAAAATACCATCCAAAAACAATAGATGGCTACGCCAGCCGAAGCTCAAAGAGCGAAGGCTGGTGGGCCGGGAAGGATTCGAACCTTCGAAGGCAGAGCCAATGGGTTTACAGCCCATCTCATTTGACCGCTTTGATACCGACCCTATTTATCAAAAATACGGACAGATTATATCTAAATAATTTTTTAATGCAAACTTAAAGCATTAAAAGTCTATAAATATTTTCACTCACTTGTCCTCTTAGTATATCTGCATTGGGCCTATAAAATGATCCATCCTCCTCAAGGATACCCAGGTTTTTTGCAGTATACACATATCCACCAAACCATTCACCCATCTTAACATCGCTATATACATTTGCTTCAGGAATTTCAAGATCAACAGCAAAAGCCTCTAAAATCATTTTTATAGCCTCCGCTTTGCTTACAGACTTAGCAGGTCTAAAATTACCATCCAGATATCCACCAACCCATCCTTTAACCTTTGCAAAACAAACATATTTTGCAAACCACTCTTCTTTTACATCTGGAAAACAATTTTTATAAGCATCAGCACTTGGAGAATGCCCCACTCCCTCAACCAAAATCTTCATTAATTCAGCTCGATTTAAGGTGGACAAAGGTTTGTAGCTACCATCAGGATAACCAGAAACAATACCATTTTCTTTTAGATAACCAATAGCAATAGAATGCTTGTCTCCATAATGTACATCAGAAAAAATTTCCACATTATTAGTCAACAGATCACTAGTGGTATCAACATATATATCATTAAAGAAAATCATATTTACAAATTCCTCATTCAAAATTTCATCCTCAATAAGCTCCAAAAACCAATTATAAATTAATTCATTAGATATGATATATCCATAATTCCCTCCAATTCCTTCTGTAGAAATTGCAGTTACAACACCCACAACGCGTTCATATATATCATAAGCAGGACCTCCTGAGTTGCCTGGATTAATAGTTGCATCAGTAGTAATTTCATCAACAATTTCACCTTCATAAGAAGTAAAGCCACTCACAGACCCCTCAGTAAGGGTGATGCTAGACATCATACTCGCATCTGGAAAGCCTAAAATAGTCAAATCATCACCAATTTCCGGCAGATAATCTGCAAAATCAACATATGGATTTCCTATAGTATCAAGGTCTATCAGATCACCATACTCATTGCCATATTCATCAATCTCATACATAGGCACCACTATGGCTAAGTCATAATACTCATCATAAGCCAGCACACTACCAGAATATATACATTCTGGTGCACTATATTCATCGTCAATTACGCAAATATCAATATAATCCGCAGGCATTCCGGTAGTTTCATCCATTACTACATGCGAATTTGTAAGAATAAAAGCATCAGAACTTATAAAAAATCCAGTTCCCCAGTGATAGCTGTCATCAGCATCAACAACCTCAAGCATCACAACACTAGGTATAGTCTCAGGATAATCAATTGCAAAACCAGTACTTGGAAATAATAACAGTCCCAATATTCCCAAAGAAATAAGTATTTTTTTCATAGTTTTATTATTTATAATAGATTATTTATATATTTAAAGTAGCTCTCACTTCGCGCACAAGTATCTTTAGATTCAAACATTTTTTCAAACTCACACACTTGATTTTCCTTAAAATATTGACCATTTTTAACTTTTTCAGCGCTTGAAATTATTTCTGCACCTTGAGTTAAACAATAAGTTTGATATCGCATATATTTATGAAATTCCTCAGCAATTTTATCACAAGTCCCATAAAGCTTAGCAAAATCTAGTATCAAAACTGCATTATTATTATTTAATTTGATAATTTTGTTTTTCTCTTTTTCCCCTAAATAGATATTTTTCATGAAATTTTTATCTACAAACATCTCTGCAAAATTTGGGGCTTCTTTAATAAAATCTTCGGACAAATCTGCAAAATAACTCTTATCAATTTTTACAAGATCATTGCCAATACTTACCTGTCCATCTGCACTAAATGCATAAAATTTTTTTTCTGCTTCAATAATTTTTTTCAAATTTATTAGGCCCATTTGACCATATTCACTAGACTGACAATAACTGTTTTTTAAGCACTCATTAACGAGCACATTAAGCTGCTCCCCCATCAGCTCTACATTTTTAAAATTTTTAAGATCCAAAATTCTCCAAAAATATTCTAAGCTATCTATGTCCTTAGCATCTGCCATTGCAACCATATAGTCATGCTCCATAAATAGGTCATACATATTGTTAAAAATCTCCCATTCTTTCAGTACAATTGAAACAAAAGCCTGTTTATCGTCCAGAACACTATTTTCATCAACAGCCGTTGTAACAGTTTTATTTAGGTTGAATGATTTAAGTAAAAAGGCTTGCTCGTCCCGTTCAGGTAAAAGACAAACAAAATAATAAAAAACAGCAACACCCATAAGCAGTAAGCCAAAAGAAGAAACTACTTGTGTTAATAAAAAGGTTTTTTTTTCTTTTCGCATTTTCATAGAGATTAAGGTAAAATCTCCCACATAATATCATCTTTTTATAAATGGCAAAAATCATAATTATTTATGCAACGACTGGAGGTAATACAGAGATAGTATGCCAAAAAGTTAAAGAAGTTTTGCAGTCAAGTTCTCACAGTGTAACATTGTCAGCTGCAGAAATTGTAGATGCATCTGTTTTTAAAGACTTTGATTTGACTATATTAGCAAGCCCCACATATGGTCATGGAGTTTTGGAGCCAGATATGATTCCATTTTTTAAAGAATTTAAAAAACAAGATTTATCAAACATAAAAGCAGCTGTTATTGGGCTTGGAGATTCAAAATATGAGATACACTATATGTTTAAATCAGCAGAGATTTTAGAGGAAGGACTTAAAAATTCAGGAGCAAATATCATTTTAGAGTCGCTAAAGATAAACAAGTCCCCCATTCCATACTTAGATACAAGAGTAACAGATTGGGCTAATCAATTATCAGCAAAATTATGAATAGAACATCAATAAAAATCACAGGACAAAGTGGTTCAGGCCTAAATTCATTTGGTGACATAATGGCTAGAGCTCTTAAAAAAACAGGGTTTTATCTAAATACAGACAGGGATTTTCCATCACTAATTAGAGGTGGACATTCTTGCTACCATATTGATTTTTCAGACGAAGAAATATATTCAAACTCCAAAAAATCAGACATCCTACTTTGTTTAGATGAAGAAGGAATAAAAAATTACATACACATAGCAAAAGACAAGAGCATAGTAATAGAAGGTTTTGAATTTGCAGAAAAAATATCCAAACTAAACAAAAATGTAGAAGAAAGAGAGCTAACTCATCACCATACAAATTCTACAGGAATTCTTAAAAAACTTGATGCACTTCCTGTTATGGTAAACACACTTTTATTAGCATATTTATGGAACATTTTAGGTCTAGATAAAGAAATTTTAATTCATGAATTTAAAAAACAACTTAGCGCAAAACCTGAAGTTCTTTCTCTGAATTTAAAAGTTTTAAACGCAGGTTTTACCGTTGATACAGTGCAAAAAAACGGTATAAAAAAACCAAAAACCAATCAAAACAACATTTTAATAGATTCAAACCACGCAATTGCACTAGGCGCAATACACGCAGGGGTAAGGACTTTTTATTCATATCCAATGAGCCCGGCAAGTTCAATTCTAAAATATTTTGCAGACACACAAGATCAGACAGGAGTGCTTGTACACCCATCAACAGACGAAAGAACGGCAGTACAAATGGCGCTAGGCTCTGCGTACGCAGGCTCAAGATCATTAGTGGCAACATCGGGCGGAGGATTTGATCTAATGACCGAAACAATTTCTGCCTCAGGTATTATGGAAACACCACTAGTTGTCGTTGTAGCGCAAAGACCAGGCCCAGGGACGGGACTTCCAACATGGACATGCCAGTCAGATTTAAATCTAGCAATAAACGCAGGTCACGGAGAGTTTCCAAGGGTGGTAATTGCCGTTTCAGATCCAGTGTCCGCATTCAACCTCACACAGCATGCCTTAAATATTGCCGAAGAATACAAAGTGCCAGTAATTCTACTAACCGAAAAAGTCCTAGCAGAATCAAAAACCACAGTAGAGACATTTCAAGAAACCCAAATTCCAATAAAACGCGGACTTATCACCGACCCAGACGCCCTCATGGCCCTCTCAAGCAAAGACACCTACACTAAAACCCCAGACGGCAAACCAAAACGATGGCTACCAGGCAGCTCACCAGCATTCTACAACCTAAACGCAGACGAACACGACCAATCAGGATTCTCATCCGAAGACGCAGACAACGCCACGTATATGTATGAAAAAAGAATGGAAAAATTAGAGCATATAAAAAAGGAAATTCCTGAGCCAATAATATACGGACCAAAAACCGCAGACATATCATTCATAGGATGGGGCAGTACAAAAAAAGTAATGCTAGATGCAATAAAAACAGCAAAAGCAAGTGGCATAAATGTAAACTACCTACACTACGAATACCTATGGCCAATAAAAACCAAAAAAGCCAAAGAATTTGCAAAAAACAACAAAAAACTAGTCCTAATCGAAGGCAATTACACAGGCCAACTAGGTCAATTATTGCCAATAAAATTCAACAAAAAACTACTAAAATACAACGGACGTCCATTTTATATCGACGAAATAATGGAATTTATAAAACAATCAAAATAATGAAATCAGATACAGAAATAATCACAGCCAATAAAAAAATCTACCAAAGCTACGAATCAAATCGAGTAATTACATGGTGTGGAGGCTGTGGGAATTTTGCGATACAAAATGCTCTAAAACAAGCCCTAACAATCGAGAAAATAGTACAAGACAAAGCAGTATTTTGCTTCGACGTAGGATGCAGTGGCAATGGTTCAGACAAAATCGACGCCTATACAGTCCACGGACTACACGGACGAGTAATTCCACTTGCCACAGGCATAAAACTAGCAAACCCAAACCTAAAAGTCATAGCCCACGGAGGTGATGGAGCCACTCTCAACGAAGGTATCAACCACCTAATCCACGCAGTAAGAAACAACGTGCCAGTAGTTTTCCTCCACCACAACAACTCCAACTTTGCTCTAACCACAGGACAAGCCTCAGCAGCCACAAAAAAAGGCCAAAAGATGAATTCCTCACCACAAGGATCCCCTGCTGACCCAATCAACGCAATACAGCTACTTTTGAGCCTAAATCCAGGCTTTGTAGCACGTACATTCTCAGGCGATATGCAGCACATGCGAGACACCATGCGTGAAGCAATCAACCACAACGGCTTCGCCTTTATAGACATCATCCAAACCTGTCCAACATACGACAAAAAAGCCACAAAAGCCCACTATTGGGACAAAATTAAATACCTAAAAGACACAGAAAATTACGACTACACAAACCTAGAAAAAGCGCGCCAATACGCCCAAATAACGGATAAAAAAATCTACCTTGGTACATTCTACAAAAAACCAGAAACAACACCCCCACAAACAACAATCCCCTACCAAGAGGTAAAGCACATATCAATTACTAAGCTTTTAGAAAACTTTAAATAAAAACTCAAACATTTAAACAAACATCCATGAAAAAAACACTAATAATACTCGCAACAGCGATGATAATTTCGATATTTTCATCATCATTAGCAATAGGATTTTACGATATTGATGACGGCAACGTATATAAAGAGGGTATCGCATTTTTAAAAAGCGAGGGAATAGTAAATGGCTATCCAGATGGCAATTACGGCCCATGGAATAGCATTAACCGAGCAGAATTACTAAAAATAGTGGTAGAAGCTTTCTATGATTCAAGTGAATTTGATCCCTTTGAAAATCAAACTTGTTTTACCGACGTATCCCCAGGAGAATGGTTTACAAAGTATGTATGTTTTGCAAATTACAAAGGAATAGTAGAGGGTTATGAAGATGGAAATTTTAGGCCTGCTCAAGAGATTAATTTTGTTGAGGCACTTAAAATTACGACCAAAACATCAGGATATACATATACAGAAGGTACATCACCATGGTACTTAGGAATCGTAAACTCAGCTTCAGAAAAAAACTTTATCCCATTAGACATAACATCCTTTGCTCAATATATAAATAGAGCTCAAATGGCAGATATGATAACAAGAGTCCTAAAATATCAAAATAACACATTATACTCCTACCTAGGAACTTCCATATCCAAGCATCATACATACACGGATATTCAAAATGCTATTAACAATATTATATATTACTGGCAAAGATCTTATCCAGAACCAACACCAATTCCAACACCAACACCAACTCCAGAACCAGATCCCGTATATCCTATAAACCCACAAAACGATCCACTAGATACATTTCAGGATGACGTTGACTATGGAGCGGGAGGATACGTTGATTCATACAACCCATGGGACGGCACAATCAAAACATATTTGGATGACACTGCAGAGTACCGCAAATCAAATGGCATAATTGAAGTTGTTTGTGAAGCAAAATGCCCTATACCTGTAGAAATACTAGATGCAAAATACGAAGGTGTTTTATTGACAGTAGAAGCCTTGAAAGATCTATTTAATGCAGAATTTTCTTCAAGCATACTGCCAATTAGGGTTCATTTAAATGTAGATTCATATTGTTCACAAAACTTTTTAGACACTACCGGAACAGGATTTTTTGGCTATGATTTTGAAGATGGAGGCACTCATCTCTGCATATATTCTTACGAAAAAACAATCAAACAAACATTTGCAACACCACTAAATGTAGAAACATCAAGTACACCATCCGAAGTTTTGACAATACATGAATTAACACACGCTTTATTAAAAAGTGAAGTTCATATTGTTAACGAGCTTCCAAAAGAAACTCCAGATTATGACAGAATAAACACCTATTATAACTTTGAAGAGGTTATTGCAAAAGCCGCATCATTTAATATTGTTAGACCCAAAACTAGTCTTTACTACACTGATACACTTTGTGAAAACAAGTTCGATAATTATTTAGTAGACCTCTGCAACAATTACGGTTTGGACTATGACGATTTTCCTGAAATTTATAGAATGCTAAGCACCAGTGAGCCTTGGTTTAATAATCTAAAAGAAATTTTAGATGGAGAATACAGAAACCATTCCATTATAGAGCTACATTTTCTCCAAGAATTTTATTACCAACTTTTGGGCGTTAGAATACCAATAGAAGACTGGGAGGAATATATTACAAGGCTTTAGGTCTATCAGTTTATAAGCAAAACAGGAGATAATTTTATATCTAATAAATTAGGACATTTTAACAAATCCTACTTAAAATTAGTAAAATCAAGCGGCACCTCAATGCTCTCATCTCCATTTAAAAGACTCATAGCACCCTGCAAATCATCAATAGATTTAGCCGAAACCCTAACAGTATCCCCCTGTATAGAGGCCTTAGCCTTAGGATAATTTTCCCTAATTATTTTAGAAATTTTCTTAGCATTTTCTTGATCAAGTGATTTAACCAATTTCATTTCCTGCCTAACCCTCATTCCACCAACTTCTTGGATTTTTTGTCTATCAAGTATTTTTGCAGAAAGGCTTCGCCCAATCATTTTCTTAATCAAAATCCCATAAACAGACTCAATCTGATTATCCGACTGAGCCGTAACTTTTACATTATCATCCGAAAGCTCAATTTCTACATTAGAATCCTTAAGATCAAAGCGATTAGTAGCCTCCTTCTCCGCCTGAACAACCGCATTTTTCATCTCCTGAAAATCAAAATTAACCCCAATATCCATAGAATGTTCACTAGCCATATTTTTTTAAGTTTAAGAATTTTAACGCCACAAATATACCATAAAAACAAAAAAATCCCCAATCGGAGATTTTACTGGAGCCACCTATCGGACTCGAACCGATGACCCATAGTTTACAAAACTATTGCTCTACCAGCTGAGCTAAGGTGGCATATCTGGATTATTTGTTATTCTTTCAACAAACTGAAAAAATCTTATTTGAAAGATATATAATTGTCAACATTTTATAAAAAAACAATTTATGCATAACAAAAAATTGATTTTCATTCACAAAAAGTCCATATTATACAAAACAATCAAACGTTTTTATGCAAGAAATCCAAAAAAAATTCACAGCAACATTTCCACAAGGCAAAATAGATGAGCCTTTATTACGTCATTCCACATTTAAAATAGGAGGCCCTGCAGATTTCTTTTACAGGCTAAAAGACACAAAGGACCTGCTGCCACTAATTAAATTTACAAAAGATAACAAAATCCCCTACCTCATAATAGGGGCAGGCTCAAACCTTTTTTTTCAAGACCAAGGATTTAGAGGTCTAGTGATAAAGATAGAAACTTCAAATATAGACACAAAAGACCAAGGAATTAGCGTAGATGCTGGTGTACAAATCCTCAAATTAGTAAAATATTCAGTAGATCAAGGCTTAGAAGGACTAGAAATGTGGGCAGGCCTCCCCGGTACAGTCGGAGGTGCAGTTAGGGGCAACGCAGGATGCCACGGATTAGAGACAAAAGACATACTCATAAAAGCCATTATACTAGACACAGATAAAGAAGAATTAATAGAAGTATACCCAGAATATTTTGAATTTGACTATAGGCATAGCAAATTAAAACAAAACAAGGACATTTTAATTAACGCAACATTCAAACTCAAAAATAGAGAGATAACAGAAGAAAAACAAAATGAATTATTAGAACATTCAAGAAATTTTAGATTAACAAAACAACCTTTTGGATTTACAACTGGATCATTTTTCAAAAATCCACTTCCAGACAAACCCGCAGGCATGCTCATTGATCAGTCAGGTCTAAAGGGTAAGGTAGTCGGCGACGCACAAGTATCTACAGTACATGCAAATTTTCTCATGAACCTAGGAAAAGCCAGCTCCAAAGACATGCACAAACTAATAGATCTAATAAAAATAGAGGTAAAACAAAAATTTGGAATAGACCTCAAAGAAGAAGTACAAATTATCGATCCAAATGGCAAATAGTCATATATTTACCTTCAGCCCCTTGCATTTCGAAGCAAAAATTGCTATAATTAAACGATTAATTTAATTCATAACTTCTTAAAACTATGAAAACTATGAAAACACTAAAGCAATCACTGATTGTACTAGCTCTAATGGTAGGGGCAATCTCACTATTATCATTCATGCCTGTAGCAGGAGCGCAAGCTTGGCTAACAGCTGATGACAACATTACTGGAGGAGGTACAGACCTTCGTCAAACAATCGTTGGATTTATCAAATACGCTCTTGGATTCCTAGGGCTTATTGCTGTAATTATGATAATGTATGGTGGATTCACTTACGTTATTTCAGGTGGTGACGATGAGAAAACTGGTGACGCTAAAAAAATGATCATGTACGCTTTGATCGGTTTAGTTATTATCATGTTGGCTTTCGTACTAGTAAATGGTGTACTTGGAGCAATGACATCAGGTACAGGAGGAACTCAATAAAAATTTAAAAAATTATTTAGGCGCACACTTATATTTATGATAGGTGTGCGTTTTTTTATGCCACACCACTCATGGCCGTCCCCGGACTTTTATCCGCTACAATTTCAAAATCATCCCTTACAACCACAGCTTTTTTATTTACAATCTTTATCTCACTCACATGGATAATCCGCCTCTCCAAGCTAATAAGATTTAAAAAAGTCTTATCCACATAAATTTTAATAATAGAATTAGTCTCAGTATCCACAAGATAATCCGTTATGTTCCCAAGGTTTTTACCACTTTCCGTCACAACCTTATGCCCAATAAATGGTATGCCTTTATTTATTATAGAATTAACCCGCAGTACGTCCTCAGCATGCACAATAACATCCCGATCTGGCACTCCCACAAACATCCCCCATTCATTAAAATCATCACAGCGAATAATCAAATTTTTGCTCTTATTTACATAAACAGCAATCACAACACCACGATCAGTATCAACCACTAAATCCTTAACCAAAGCCATGGGCAGATCAGTAGCCATATTGATAATCATAGTGCCCAAAATATCCCCATATAACCTTTGCATAAAAATTAGCTTAACAATTCCTTTTTTATTATATACAATCAGCAACGCAAATAGGAAATCATTTTTATTGATACATATCGGGGTGTAGCTCAGTTGGCTAGAGTGCGCGCTTTGGGAGCGTGAGGCCGGAGGTTCGAGTCCTCTCACCCCGACCATCTTATCATTTTAATTATTATCTTATGAAGACAGCTTCATCGTTTATAATTACTTTGATGATACTTTTTATATTTACTGGATGTAGTGTCACGACTTCTAGTACTGAGGTTCTAAAAGAAACACAGGCTTCAGAAGAAGTAAAACTTGCCCTAGAAGAAACACAAGCTTCAGAAGAAATAAAACTTGTTCTAAAAGAAACACAACCTCAAGCTCCCATACTTTCTCCCGAAGAAGAGTTTTTAAATAGTCCATTCAGAGTTGTAGCAATTTTCCACGAACCCAAAAGCCTATATGATATAATTGTTGCTGCTGATCGTTCTGATGAATTGAATGATACTATTTGTGGGTCAATATATTCTGGTCCATATTGTCACTTTTTTATTGAGGAGGGCTATCATGTAGATACCCCTGCAGCTAAGTACATTGGCTCTTATAGAACGGAGGGGTACATTATTTCAGATTCAGTTGAGTTTATAGGTGATACAAAATTTAGATTTAAATCAGGCGAGGGAGACGCAGGATGGTTTAGCACGATTGAATGGGAACTTGATGTGGAAAGCGGAGAGCTAATAGAGTTAAATCGTGAAGAATATTCTGTAGATTATTAGTTTTAAAAATCCAGACACTGAAGAGTGATTATAGATATGTGCCACATTACAGGCTAAAACAGCCCCTTTACACAAGTTTTGCACATCTTTTCATCATGCTATGAACAAATCCCAAAAATCCTCTAAGCTATCAGGTTTTAAAAATTTATTATACTTTTTTTCAGCTCCTATAGTAGAAACAGGCTTACTACCATAGTCATGTCCAGAATAAATCAAAGTTTCATCATCAAGACTTTTTAATCTCTCAAGGCTTTTAAATAAATCCATAACATTACTAGTTTCCAAATCCGCCCGACCACAACTTCCTATAAACAATGTGTCCCCTGTTACGAGTCGTGGCACTCCGTCTAACGCATTTTCACCATCAATATAGTAACAAACTGCATCATCAATATGCCCAGGCGTATAAAGGACTCTAACGGCCATTTCCCCAATATTTATCACATCACCATCCCCCACCAATATAGCCTCGATGTTTTTATCAAACTCAATTTTACCAATAGCCTTTAAATGCATATAAACCGGAATCCCATATTCCTCAACCAGCCGCCCAATTCCCTCAATATGATCAAAGTGACTATGCGTGATCAATATCATTTTAGGAATCCAACCGCCCACATTTATCTCCGCAATCAAATTATCAGCATCACCCGGATCCACAATCGCAATATCTTTATTTTTCCCATCCCAGATGAAATAAGAAAAATTATTATCAAACCCTCTAATTAAAATTTGCTCAATCATAAATATAAAATTAACTAAGAAAAAAATAACAAAAAAAGACAGGCCACGCAATCACGCAACCTGCCTTTCATAATCTAAATTTTTTATAGTCCTCCCAATAACATCATTGGATCAAATTCCATAGCATCAGCAGGCGCATCAATAGTCACAACTTCATTTAGATTTCCCATATCTAAAACAAAATTTAAAACTACACTACCACCCTCTACAGGGTTGATAGCAATATCACCAGCAATAGATCTCAAAATACCATCACCCTGACCAATAAATAGGTCAGCATTCATATCAAAAGTAGCCAAAAATGCATCCAAATCAGCCAAGTCAGCTTCTGTAGGCTCATCAACATCAGGATCAAGCTCTGCAACCTCAATTAAAAAGTTTTTTACAGCATCTTTATCCAAAACAGCACTAAATTCATGTGTATCAGTACCTAAAACATCAGCAGTTCCAACATATTTAATGTCCTTAAAGAAGTTAGTTTCAGTAAATAGTTTTTTCATTTCCTCCTGTTCAGGAGTCATTTCAGATTTTATATCGAATGTGTCTAAAGAGTCTTCTGGAATAGGCATAAAGTACCATTTTCCTAGAAATTGAGCCACCATCTCAGCTGGCACATCCCCTTCAAAGTCAGATATATCATGCAAAACAAAATAAATATTTTTTGCATTTGCAATCATTTCAGCACTTAAAGATTGGCTTTCTCCATCATCCAAACTGCCATTTACAGCCATATTGATAGAAAAATTAGGAGCTTTTGGGTTAGTATTATCAACTTCTCCATTCATAGATAAATCAAACGCAACATTTGGAGTATATTCGTCAATATCCATTACATCTCCAGATATTTCAAATTCATAAGCCGCAGAATTTACATCATAATACAATGATGAGATACCTTTTTGTACAACTTCAGTACTTGGACCATCAGATCCAGACATAGGTCCATCAGTCACTCCACAACCAGAAAAAGCAATCAAAGCAGTAAAGATAGCAATGAATCCTAGGTAATTCAGTCTTTTCATACATTTAAATTAATATATAACACTTTATAAATCTTATAAAATTGGCAAAGCAAAGTCAATTTTCTGTAAAATTAACCCTTGCCAGCCCTTACAATTTGATTTATCCATTGACGCCCCTCATACACAAATTTTTCATCCTTAACATCAAAAAAACTCTCTTCTAAAGCCAAAATAATGTTTTTTGGCATATGGTAAAAAGATTTGATTATTATCTCTTCTTTATCCCCTACTTTCAGTGCAGGTGGTTTTTTTTGATTAATATTGCTCAACACAAAATGTCCACCAGGTTTTAAAACACGATAAACTTCATCAAACGCCTTAGTCAAAGTCCTAAGGTGCACAACCACAAAGGCGCTAAGCACTATATCAAAAAAATTATCTTCAAAATCTATATCTTCAATACTACAAACGCAGGTTTTTAATCTAGGATATTTTTTTTGAATAGTGCTAATCATATTTTCCGAAATATCAGCCGCATAAACATCCGCTCCAGACATTAAAAGCAACTCAATCAATCGCCCAGCACCGCAGCCCATATCTAATACCTTTTTACCCTTCAGATCCCCTAGCATTCCATAAAAGTGTTCTCTCTCAAAACTATCCAAAAACTTGTGGCTTTGTTCATAATACGGGGCATATTTGTCATATCCTTCTACAGAATCTAATACTTTTGTATTTCGCTTTTTATTAGGCATTATTTATTGTTTATACATAAAATTTCTCAAAAACATTGTAGGCTAAACTTAAAATTGATACTATGAAAAAAAATAACAAGCAAACCTATGGGATCAGGATCATTATATTCTATGAAAGAAACAAAATCCACAAAAGCCGCATCAGCAACAAAAGCATTTGAAACAATCCTCGAAAGAGTAATTGCAGCAGGCGGAGAAATAGTAAGTGACGAGTCATTCCCTTTATATACAGACATTGGGATGGAAGACTACGAAGTTGGATTTCAAAGAGAGGTAGAATTTAACCTAGCAAAAAGTGACTTCAAGATGATAAGAGAAGTAGAAACCCACAGAATTAGCGGAGCAGGTAAAAACAAAAGTTTAGAAGAAAGAGAAACCCCTTCAGTATATGTAAAACTTTTAAAGAAACCAGAAATAAGCGACGAATGGCAAACAGTTGACCTAGAAGATCTACTCTAAAATTAGCCTGGCATAGCTCTCCATCTCATACTCTTCTTGATCATTATTATGATCAAACCCAAATAGATGTAGCATTCCATGCACAAACAAAACCTTGATCTCATTTTCAAGAGATTCAGAGCGATCTTTAGCCTGCATTTTAGCCATATCAGTAGAAATATATATATCCCCTATTATCATCCCATCCTCAATCTTATCCCAATAAGGAAAGGACAAAACATCCGTAGGACCTTCTTTTTTTCGATATTTCTCATTTAGATTTTGAATATATATATCATCACAAAAAATCAGATTTATAATTCCATCTGCATCTTTTAGTTTTTTTTGAGCCCTCTGCAAATAAACATCAAAAAAATCCTCCGAAAGATTAAGTCCCTGATTGTCTTCAATAAGTAGTTTTATCATATTATTTCATCCAAATTTTTTCATAATCTTGCCATTCACTCTCACCAATTTCCCAGTAAGAATAAATTGCAACACCCGCAAAAGATTTCTCATCAATCCTAATGTCATTTAGACCATCCAATAGACCATAAAGACCATTTTTAATATTTTCAACATCAGGATTAAAACCATCTTTTACGTCCTCATATGCCGGAATAGCAATAAAAACCTCCTTATCATCCAACAAATTTACAGACCTAATAGTTTGTTCTTTAACAAGCCATTTATAAAGCCAATCATCATCAATACTAGTATCATAAACCATCACAACTATCTGATCTGCATATTGAGCTACATTTTGATAATTAAGCTCAGTATTGTAGTTTTTAAATTTATGAAAGATCTGTGCCACGCGTAAAAACTTACCAGGTATCAATTCTGCCAAAGCCACAGAAATCTCTTTATCCTCAGCAATCATATCATTTGTCTCTTTAAGCAAAGTGATAAAATCCAAATCACCATCCCAAACCGGCTCAATATCAAAATGTATTCCATCAAATCCCACAAATTCAGTCAAAACTAGAGACAATTTACTAATATTATTTCTAATAAAAGGGTCAGACAAATTTATACTAGACCTAATTTGACCAAGCCAAGCCTGGTATTCAATATCCTTATTAAAAATTTTTGCAGTTTCAATAAAATCCATCGCCCACTTATATGTTTCCGGATTTACAGTTCCATCAGGCTCTAGAGGCCCTGTATGAACAAAAACGGTGTCTATATCATGAGCTTCAAGATTATTTACAAGTTCCTTCACATCAGCCTCCTGACTTTCTTCCCCCACCCACTTATGAGAAACCCAAACCGCATTATGACCTTTATTAAAATATGAGCCAGGTTGATCAGAACTCAGTCCAGGACCAAACACAAAAGCCATGCATATAAAGAAAAATGACAAAATTATAGTTGGTATTTTTACAAAATTTTTCATCCAGAATTTTTTAAATTTCTCAAAGCTTCATAAACAACTATCCCACAACATGTAGAAACATTCAAAGAATTTGCCCTACCAAGCATAGGAATATATACAGAATTATCAACAATTTCCATAACATCATCAGAAATACCATGCACTTCATGCCCCAATACAATGCAAACAGGGTAATCATACTCAAACTTACTATAGTCAACCGCATCATGTGCAATTTCTACTGCAACAATCTGCACACCTTTACCTTTTAACTCTTCAATTAATTCACTCGCATCATCTCTGTACTCCCAAGGTACAACTTCTGCAGCTCCCAGGGATGTCTTTTTAATCTCTGCACGTGGCGGAGTTCCAGTTATACCACATAAGTATAGTTTTTTTATCAATGCCGCGTCACAAGTCCTAAAAATAGCCCCTACATTATGTAAACTTCTTATATTATCCAGTAATACATAGATAGGATTTCTTTTTTTTAATTTTACTTCTTCTACACTAGGTTTAGTATCTTTAACTTGTTCATGACTAAGTTTCTTCATTTTGATTTTCAACAAATAATAAAGTGTTATCAATCAATTCTTTAAGCTCTGACTTACTAATAAAATCATCAGGTCTAAAGTTTTTTTCACCACTAATTATACCATTATCAACAGCAAAATTTACATACCTAGGATACCACCACATATGGGCCTTATTTGGATCAATATCAGTAAAATAAGATATCTGCTCTAATATATCCGCAATTTCAAATTTATATTTAAAACTCACCAATTCCTGCGCACCTAAAATTACTTTTAGTGCCTGTATCCTAGTGATTGGAGCATCTGGATAGAAAGGTGTATTTTTACTTTCCATATTACCATTAACATAGCCAAGCATAGTTGCAATATTGATGTCTTCGTAGTTTTTATGATTGCTATTTACATCAGGATAAAGGAGTAGTTCAGGATAAAGTTTTACATTTTCAAAGCTTGTTTTTGAAAGAAACTCAAAGAAACAAAAATCTCTATAGTCATAGCAGTTTTGAATATATTCTTTCTCTCTTTCACGTATATTAAATGAGTCAATCACATGCCCAATAAATTCTCCCCTACTCACTTGATCAACAACATTAATGGATTCCTCAGATTTTTTTTCTTCATAATTTATGCCACTTTCATCACCCCAAAACACATAAACTTTACCATGATTAACACCATTATTGCCATCTGCATAACGAGCACCAACCACAAGATCCATAAAATTATCATTGTTTAAATCCAAATTTGTAAGTCGATATCCAAACCAATCATCACTATTTTCACCATAAAAAGTTTTATTTGTAACGTTAAAGTTTGGACCATATGAAACATAAACATTACCAGCAGCAGAACTCGTTGGATAGTCAACACCTGGAGCTCCTACAATCAAATCAGATACATTGTCATTATTTAAATCAGCAAATCCAACAAAAGATCCCATCAAATCCCCTCCTTGCTTATCAGAGTATTTGGAACTTTTAAGATTATCTTTCCAGTTTTCACCACCCCAAAGTACTTTCACCATACCCCTCTTAGTATCAGTCAGATAAGGAAAGGAACTAATAGCAATCTCATCAAACCCATCATTATTTACATCGTCAACATTAAAATAAAATCCAAACCAATCATTCTCACTACTACCGTTGATAGCATACTGGGCAGTTACATTTTTATCTCCAGCAAAATTAAGATCATCAAAAACATAAACTTTTCCAGTTTCTTTATCAGCTCTGTATGCACTTACAAGCAAATCTGTTTTTTTGTCACCATTTATATCCCCTGCTGCAAGATGAGAACCAAATTTTTCACCAACTGTATTACCAGTTAAAATCATATTTGCCTCCACAGTGTCCACAATATGATTACCAAATACTCTAGAAGAAAAAGGTCCAAAATAAATCCATACATTGTTTGTAGTTGGCTCCCCTATCAATACATCATTATTTCCATCATTATTTATATCAGCTAGTAAAACTGATGTGCCAAAGTATCCATCAACAGTATTACCTACAAATGTTATATCGCTAATTCTCAGTTCACTATTTAAATCAGAAATATTTATAGAATTATTCTTCCAGATGCTCTTGCCAAAAATGACATAAACTTTTCCTACGCGCTTAGTATTAAAATATCCATTATAAGATCCAATAAGTAAATCATCTATACCGTCATTGTTAATATCACCAGTATCTACAGACATTCCAAGTTGATCCCCTGATTTAGCTCCATATATATTAACATTAGGCTTTATAGTACCAAAAACAGAATCTTGACTAGTCAAAGTTTCAGATCCAAAAAAGATAGATATTTCACCATTCCATTCCATCATAGATGTTGAAGCAAACGGAGATGATGCAATTAAATCTTCAATGCCATCACCATTTAAATCTCCTATAGCAAAGGCCGAACCAAGCTGAGATCCAAAAGATTCTCCATTTATTGTGGTTTTTTTGAGATCTAATGCATTTGCAGAGTTACCTAGTATAACAGTAGCAAACAAGGTAATCATTAGGAATTTGAGTATTTTCATGTACCAAAGTATACACCAGCTATTGGTGGTGTTAAACACAAAAAATGAGCGATAGCACAAAATAAAAATATGACTAGACTTAAAGCCATCAAATTTGTATGATTTGACAGAAAATGTCTATAGACAAAACCAAAAAAAAGAGAAAAAATTTTTGAAAAAAAACTAATCAAGATTAATGACAAAAAATACAGAATTTGTCAGCAGAAAAGAGGCAAGTAAAATCTTAAAAGTGTCTATGCGGACACTAGACAGATATATAAAGTCAAATAAAATTTTTGCACAGGAAATAGACGGCAGAATATTGCTTAGAGTAGGGGATTTAAAGACTTTTTCAAAAACAAAAAATACGACTAGTCAAACCCAAAATACAACTAGTCAAAAAACAATTTTACAAGTAGACAATAGTAGACAAGGTAGTAGACAAAATATTGCTCAAGAGAGTAGACAAAATATTGCTCAAGAGAGTAGACAAAACAGTAGACAGGATAGTAGACAAGGTAGTAGACAAAATGATAAAAAAAATAACACTGAAGATTATCAAATTGAGCTACTTAAAAAACAGTTAGAAGAAAACATAGAGCTACATCAAAACAAAGAAAAAAACTACCTCCAAGAGCTTACTAATTTTAAATTAAAATTATCAACAAACAGTAGAAAGAGAAAATACGACAAAATATTAAAAACATTCTACATATTCATAATACTATTGCTCATTTCTCTACAGCCACTATGGCTATTTTTTATCTACAAATAAGGCTAGTTCATCTCTATAACTTTACTGCCACTGCTGTTTATAATTATTTCAGGAAAGGCTATTTTTATTCTATCTAAAATTCCACCAGATAGCTTAAAAATATTTAACATTTTATCTGTATCACCAATAAGATTAAATACATATGGTGATGTTAAAATACTGCCATCAACAAGCAGTTGGCCCTGTGGTAGTGCATCTATTCCAGCAGTTTTATTTGTTATGCGAATACCATTAATGCTCACTGCTTCAGCACCGGCATTAAACATTTCATTAATAAGGTCTACAGCCCATGGTGCAGGTATATCACCATCAATATTTATTACAACTCCTGGACCAAAAATAGGGTAGTCACCAGTTAGTTTTTTATACCTATTTATATCAGATTCGATTATATCAAGTGCCAAATTTTGATCTGTCATTTGAGATGCAACATCCTCAAGGGTATTGATTTCCTTTCTAAGATCTGTATTTTTGTTTTTTAATATTTTTATTTCCTCAAATACATTTGTATTTGAGTCACGTATATATAAGTCATCCAAGCTAAGCATAGACCTAATCTGCACTGTAATTAGTAGTCCTAAAAACAATCCTATAAATGCTAAATATATTATTTTTTTACTCATCAATTTATTAGGTTTATATGCTCTGTTTTTAGATCTCCATTAAATATATTTATATTAACATTATCGCTTACTACAATGTTAAAACTTATTCCATTTAATTCAACTCTCCTGTAGAGATCATTCAATAAAATTTTGTTAGAAAGTGTCTGTAATAACATTTCTTTTTCACCAATTGCAGATATTTTAAATGGGGGGGGCATATGTGAATTATTTACAAGTATATTATTGCCTACAGAAGAAATTGCAGAGCTGGCAATCACACGCTTGTCATTTATAGATATAGCATCAGCATATCCAGAATTTAAAGCATTTACTATATCTCTAAGGTCAGAAGCTTGTACATACATTTGTGCGGCATTTTCACTATCATTTGCCGTTGGATTGTTTCCAATATATATATCAAGTCCAGCACCGAGAAGCTCACTTAATCCAATATCTTTTTTTAAATTAGAAAGAAGTTTGAGACTGTAATTTTCGCTTTGTGTCTCAATGTTTCTTTGATATTCATCAATTTGGTTACGCAATGTGACAATGCGGCTTTGATAGTAGGTTTGCTCATCCAAAAAATCCTTGATTACATCCTCTCTAGCTTCAATTTCATCAAGTAAAAAATTGCTATTTGTAACTTTTTCAGTATTTATTTGAAACACCAAAATAGTCCCTAAAAACATTCCGGAAAGCAAAAATGAAATAATAAATGATTTTTTCATGCAAAATAGATAATTCTTAAATCATCTTATGAAAAAACTAGAAAAAAAGCAAAAAAAGAGATATTTATTTCATATAACTAATACAAAATGATAGGAGTTTTTGATTCAGGATTTGGGGGGATGACAGTACTTAAGCCAATAATGGATTTAATGCCTGAATATGATTATATATATTTAGGAGATAACGCCAGAGCACCTTACGGCAATCATTCAGCTGAAAATATTACACAATTTTCAGAGCAGGCAGTTAATTATTTATTTGATAGGGGAGTAAGGCTTATTATATTTGCATGCAATACGGCATCAAGTACAGCACTTCGTCCAATACAAAAAAAGCTTCTCAATGGAGATAAAGAAACAGAAAGGAAAATTCTAGGAGTATTAATACCGGTGGCTCAGGAGGTCGCAAAGCTAAAAAATGGTTCACGTGTAGGGATTGTTGGTACAAGAGCAACTATTGATTCAGGCGCATATGAAAAAGAAATACATAGTATAAATTCCAGTTTAAAAATTTATTCCAAAGCATGCCCATTATTAGTCCCTCTCATCGAAGAAAATTGGCATACCAAGCCCGAAGCCCACTTGATACTTAAAAAGTACTTAAAACGCCTAAAAGACAGTAATGTTGAGGGTTTGGTCTTGGCATGTACACACTATCCACTAATGGAAAAAAGCTTTAGACGCATCATGGGTAATAACGTAGATATTATTATGGCTGGAGATATTACAGCAAAAAGTCTAAAAGATTATCTAAAAAGACATCCATACATAGAAGAAAAAATAACAAAAAACTTCAAGCGGGAATATTTAACAACTGACGATCCTAAAAATATGCAAGACTTCGCTACAAAATATTTAAAAATAAACATTCCTCTTCCAAATAAAATTAAGCTGACATGAGATAAAGGTAATTTGTCTACTGTTTGTAGTAGACAATGTCTATAGACAAAACATTTAAAAATATAAAGGGATTTGTCTACTGTCGACTATTCAAATTTTAATGGGTTGTCTATTTCATATATGGCTTATTAGAAATGTATTACGGTGCGCGCCTATACATTTGTGTTTATGATAAATAGTAGACAGACATGTAGACAGGGGCTGTTGTTTTGTCTACTGATTAAACAACTCTAGAGTAGACAGAAAAATGAATAAAATGTCTACTAGACAAAGCTGTTTTTGTCTAGTACTAGACAGTAGACATTGTCTATAGACAATGCACTAAAATACAAAGATATTTTTGTCTACTGCTGACTATACAAAATAAAAAAAATGTTTACTTATTTATCCTTTGTATAAAGATAAAAAAGTCCATTCACCTATACAATATTTACTTAAAAATACAGTAGACAAAACAGTAGACAAAACTAGTCATTTTGTCTACTCCATACGTCTGTCGGTAGACAAAAAAATTGTCTACTCTCTACTTAGATTATTTATCTTTTTTCTTCAATTTTTTTCTAGCCTTTTCCATAAATTTTTCTTCTTTCTTCTTGTGCTCCTCAAGAGGTCTCATCATCGGAAATAATATACAATCTTTTAAATTTTCTTGTCCTGTTAGCAATGTGATTAGTCTATCAATTCCCATTCCAAATCCAGTCATTGATGGCATACCGTGCTCCATTGTTGTTAGATAAGCTTCATTCATCATCATGGCATCATCATCGCCTCCAGCTTTTGCTCTAGCTTGATTCTCAAATCTTTCCCTCTGATCAATAGGATCAACAAGCTCTCCATAAGCATTTACTACCTCCCAGGCATTTACAAGCAATTGGAAACTATCACATAGTCTTGGGTCTTCATCATTTCTCCTGGCCAATGGCTTTGTATTAAATGGGTGTTTGATTACAAAACAAGGTTGTATAAGCTTTGGTCTAGATACTTTCTTATACAAAGCATCTACCAGGTTTCCATAGCCCATCTTGTCAGCATCCTCAATATTAATTCCTTTTTCTTTTATTTCTTTAAGCAACGTATCTGCAGTCTCATGATCAAATATATTTATTCCAGAGTCTTCTTCAATAAGCTTTGTAAACTCTTTTCTAGGCCAAGGACCACTAAAATCAATTTCTATATCATTACCTTCTTTATCTTTACAGTTAACTTTCATAGTACCAAATACCTTACTAATAACATGCTCAAACATTCTCTCAGTAAAGCTCATAGTTTCCTCAAAATCCCAATAAGCCGCATAGTGCTCAATCATTGTAAATTCTTGTAAATGACTTGGGTCTATGCCCTCATTTCTAAAACATCTAGCCACCTCAAATGTCTTTTCAAATCCACCAACAATCGCTGATTTTTGCCAAAGCTCACCACCAGCAATTCTCAAATATACATCGATATCAAGTGCATTATGATGAGTGATAAAAGGTTTTGCAGAAGCACCAGAAGAAACATTTTCAAGATATGGCGTTTCTATCTCAATAAATTCCTCACTCCAATAAAACTCACGCAATGCCCTAATAAAGTTTCCCCTCAAAACAAAACGATTAAGGGTGTCTCTATTCATTATTGTATCAAGGTATCTTTGACGATATATTTGCTCTTGGTTCTTAATCCCATGCCATTTTTCTGGAAGTGGTCTCAGTGCCTTTGAAAGAAGCTCAAACTTATATACCAGCAAAGTAGTTTCACCATGCTTAGTAACAAAAAGCTCACCCTCAATACCAATAAAATCCGCCACATCTATCTTTTTTAAAAATTTATAATCATCTTTCTCCATAAAATCCTGCATAAAACAAATCTGCAGCTCTCCATTAAAATCCATCAAATTAGCAAAAGCAATCTTACCATGCGATCTAAAAGATTTAAGTCTTCCCGCTAATTTAATACCAGCATCCAGGGGGCTAGAAATAATTTCATCAATACTCCTAGGTGTATTTTCCTCGGCCATTTTAAGCGCCTCAACAGTTTTGTGAGTCCTATCAAATTTACTTTTATATGGGATCTTCCCACTTTCTTTTATAAGTTTTAATTTTTGAAGTCTGTCATGAAACTCATTTGATCCACTGTTTTCCATCTGGAATATAATTAAACGCTAAAGTAAGCCCATTATAGAGATAGTTGAATGGTGAATCAATAGAAATCAATTAAAATCCGCCAGCAGAACCTCTACTTTTCTCAATTTCCATAAATCGCAGTTGCTCCTTTTTGAAAAATAGCTCCACACCACCAATAGGACCATGACGATGCTTACGTATTAATATATCAGCAACACCCTTTCTGTCAGAGTCTTCTTCATAATAATCCTCTCTATACATCATAAGTACAACATCTGCATCCTGCTCAATAGCACCAGATTCTCTAAGGTCAGACAGTTGAGGTGTTTTATTTGGTCTACTCTCAACAGCACGAGAAAGCTGCGAGAGTGCAACAATCGGTATTCTCAAATCCCTAGCAAGCTCCTTTAAAGATCTAGAAATTTCAGAAATCTCCTGTACACGATTTCCCATATATTGAGACTTTGAGCTGCCACTCATCAGCTGCAGATAGTCAATAAACAACACATCTAGTCCGTGCTCAATCTTGAGGCGTCTAGCTTTGGATTTTAATTCAGAGATAGAATTTCCAAGTGAATCATCAATAAATAACTTCATAGAATTCATCTGATCCATAACAGTACCAATATTACTAAAGTCATCATCTGTTAATTGCCCAGTTCTCATTTTCCAAGAGTCAACCCTTAAAATACTACAAAACATACGTTCAACAAGCTGCTCCTTTGACATCTCCAGTGACATAAAGCCCACGGATTTTCCTGCACTTGCAATATTTTCTGCAATATTTAGTGCCAAAGCAGTTTTACCCATTGCAGGTCTAGCCGCCAATATAACAAGATCAGAAGGATGAAGCCCTGACAAAATATTATCCAAAGACTTATATCCAGTTGATACACCAGTATATTTTTCTTTTGCATCAGCGTCATGTAGATCAGATATTTTTTCATATGTAGCTCCTAAAATATCTTTTACATGTACAAAACTATCAGAAACAAAAGTTTGCGACACAGAAAAAAGCGATTTTTCAGCCTTATCAATCAATTCCTCAATGTTTTCATCCTCGACATATCCAAGTCCCTTAATAGTATCACCCGCCAAAATTAGTTTCCTCAAAATTGCCTTTTCCTTAACTATAGAAGCATATTGAAATATATGAGTAGAAGTAGGCACTTCATTTGAAAGCTGCGATAAGTAACTCGCTCCACCAATACCTTTAAGCTGTTTTCTGTCATCAAGGATGCTAGTGAGCGTAACAAGATCAATAGGAGTCCTTTTTGCATTAAGATCCGAAATAGCCTGATATATAAGCTTATGCGCATCATGATAAAAATCCTCAGGTTTCAAAATATCCGAAATCTTTACAATAGAATCCTTATCAATAAGCAGAGATCCCAAAGTAGATTTTTCCGCTTCCAAACTATATGGAGGTACAAAACTTCCTTTTGTATTCATTTCTAAAATTTATTATGCCCAGATAAGAACTTACAGAAAATTTAAGAATAGTTAAAGAAAATTTTAGAAAAAATTTAAAGAAATTTTAAAACTCAAATATATATTAGCAACATGAAAAAAATTGAAATAGGAAAAATGGGAGAGCAGATAGCAGAAAAATTTTTGACTAGTCAATCATTTCAAACCCTTACAAAAAATTATCGATGGCGTGGGGGAGAGGTAGATTTGATTATGTTCAACAAAAGCCCAAAGCCAACACTAGTCTTTGTAGAGGTTAAAACACGTACATCAAACAAGTTTGGAGAGATCACAGAGCTACTAAACAAACAAAAACGTGAAAGGTTAATCAAAACAGCACATCATTTTTTACTAAAACACGACTTTCCAATATCTTTGATTTGGAGAATAGACCTGGTTGCAGTAAAATTAAACACAACTAATCTCAAAAAACAAATCACTCATTTTAAACATGTAGCAGATGGATAAAGCACAATACAATCTAGTACAGTAAATGGGTGTACAGTACTAGGGAGTACAGTACCTACAAGTACAGTAC
>RRYU01009682.1_pt1 | contig 34498 bp, 35 predicted proteins | sample 2162651 | NCBI WGS metagenome assembly RRYU01 (sample SAMN10267283, study PRJNA491782) | microbial mat metagenome | isolation source: biomat in the production well | place: Japan: Minami-Kanto gas field, natural gas well KTG3 | collected 2017-06 | reverse complement strand
CCCCCCCCGCTGAGAAGCGGCAACCGACCGGCAAACTTCTGGCAGGAAAAACGGTTGTCTTCACCGGCCGCCTTGAACGCTTTACCCGCACAGAGGGAGAAAAGCTGGTTGTACAACAGGGGGGGCGGACCAGTGGTTCGGTCAGCGGCAAGACCGACTATGTTGTTGCCGGACCCGGAGCCGGCAGCAAGCTGGACAAGGCCAGAAGTTTAGGGATCACCGTGTTAACCGAGGAGGAGTTTCTTGAGCTGATCGCAACAGGAGAAAACCGATGACCACTGTCAGCGCAAAAGTTCGGATCAGCGGCCGGGTTCAGGGGGTCTGGTTCCGTCAGAGCACCAAAGAAAAAGCTGCTGAACTGGGCGTCACCGGCTGGTGCCGCAACTGTCCCGATGCTAGTGTCGAAGCGGTTTTTCAGGGGGAGGAGAAAGCTGTAAAAAGCATCATCGACTGGTGCCATGATGGGCCGAAGATGGCGCGAGTTGATCAGGTCGAGGTTGAATGGCTTGACGTTGCTGATCGATTCAGCACCTTTGAGATACGGTCGTAATCTATTTACTAAACCGGCGGTTCGCGCACCGACTGGTGCTAGGCCTCAGAATCCTCTCCCGCCACACTCTTCTTCCGCAACGCCAGAGATTCCCGATAAACCTCGCTGCCGGCGACTCCCTGGTCGCGTGCAACCTGCTTGACGATTTCTTTCCAGTTTAACCTGGTGGTCTGGCGCAAGTGGAGTAACTGCTCGGTTATCGTCATCGCCGGGGCCGGCCGGGGTAACGGCGCCAGCATGATAACCAACTCGCCCTTTATGCTATCCCGTTCGGAAAAACGGCTCAGTGCTTCTGCTGCTGTGCCGGCAAACAGCTCTTCATGGCGCTTGGTCAATTCACGGGCAATGGCAACCCGACAGTCACTGCCACAGATATCAACAATATCGGCCAAGGTTGGCAGCAATCGGTGGGGTGCTTCATACATGACCTGGGTCGCCGTTTCATAACTACAGCGCTGCAAGACAGTGCGTCTGGCCTGGGCTTTAGCCGGCAGAAATCCGACGAAACGAAACCCTTCCGTCGGCAACCCGGCAATCGACAAGCCAGCAATGACCGCAGAAGGTCCGGGTATGGCAATAACCGGAATTTCTCCATGATGACAGCGCTGCACCAATTCATAACCGGGATCGGCTATGCAGGGGGTTCCCGCATCGCTGATCAGGGCAATATTCTCGCCACCCTGCAGCCGCGCCAGAAGTTGTTCGGAACGCCCTTTTTCGTTGTGATCGTGATACGAAATCAGCCGCGTGCTAATTCCATAGTGGTTCAGCAATTTGCGACTATGGCGGGTATCTTCAGCGGCAATCAGGACGACCTCACTCAGAATCCTGACCGCCCGATAGCTCATGTCTTCAAGATTACCAATAGGCGTAGCAACAACAAAGAGGGTTCCACTCACTGCAGCTGCTCCAGCTGTTTGAGCCACAGGGTGGCCGGCACATCACTCGGCATGCGCCAGTCACCGCGTGGTGAGAGAGCAACAGTGCCGACCTTGGGACCATCGGGCAGACAGGAGCGCTTGAACTGCTGACTGAAAAAGCGCTGATAGAACTGTTTTAACCAGTTGATTAACTGGGTGCGCGAATAATCTTCAGCGAAGGCCTGTTCGGCCAGCATCAGCACCTTCGCTGGTGGATAGTGCATCCTGACCACCTGGTAGAGAAAAAAATCGTGTATCAGGTAGGGGCCAATCACCTGTTCCGTCAACTGGCCGATTTCACCATCAGCGTTCGGCGGCAGCAACTCCGGGGAGATGGGTGTAGCACAAACATCGCGCAACAGGATCGACGTTTCACCAGTGAATTCCTCATCAGCACACCATTGAACCAGATAGCGTACCAGAGTTTTGGGTACGCCGCTGTTGACCGCGTACATGGACATATGATCGCCATTGTAGGTACACCACCCCAGAGCCATTTCCGACAGATCGCCGGTACCGATAACCAACCCGGAAACCTGGTTGGCAATATCCATCAGAATCTGAGTACGTTCGCGCGCCTGGCTATTTTCGTAGGTCACATCGTGAAGGTCAGGATCATGACCGATATCACGAAAATGCTGCTCAACTGCGGAATGAATAGGGATCACCCGCAGTGTCACCCCCAACTCTTCAGCAAGCCTCTGCGCATTTGATCGGGTCCGGCTGGTGGTACCAAATCCGGGCATGGTGACGGCGACAATCCCTGCTCGCGACAGACCGGCGAGGTCATAGGCTTTGACCGTCACCAACAGTGCCAGGGTGGAATCAAGGCCGCCGGAGAGACCGATGACAACCGCTTTGGATCCCGTGTGACGCAGGCGTCTGACCAATCCGCCAGTCTGGATCTGAAAAATTTCGTGACAACGTTCCCTGCGCTCGGCAACGTCAGACGGAACGAAGGGCGTTCGTGCCAATGGCCGCAACAGCCCGAAGATGGGGTGTCGGCGCAAGGGGATTGATAGCACCCGGGGCGGATTTTCCGGAGCGCTTTCAGCAAAGGGGCGGTTGCGCTGACGCTCGCTCTGCAAGCGGGCACAATCAACATCGGCGACCGCCAGCTGACTTTCAAAGGAAAAACGCTCGGTTTCGGCAAAAATCTGGCCATTTTCAGCTATCAGGGAGTGTCCGGGGAAAACCAGATCGGTACTCGACTCACCCGGCCCTGAGCCGGCGTAAACATAAGCGGCCAGACACCGAGCCGACTGTGAGGCCACCAGGTTACGGCGATACTCATATTTACCGAGAATCTCCGGACTCGCTGAGAGATTCAGCAGCAGACTGGCCCCGGCCAGCGCCTGAGAACTGCTGGGGGGCTGTACCGCCCACAGATCTTCGCACAGCTCGATACCGATCATCATCTGCGAATCATCCGCCGCAGCAAAAAGCAGGTCGGTACCAAAGGGAATATCAACGCCCCGTAAGGAGACGGTTGAGCAGTTGGTATCACGCGCTGAAGAAAACCAGCGCTGTTCGTAAAACTCGCCGGTATTTGGCAGATGGGTTTTGGGTACCAGGCCATGAACGATGCCACCACTGATCAGCGCAGCACAATTAAACAATCGACCCGACACGGCCAGGGGCAGTCCGACCACAAGAGCGATATCGGTTGTTGCCGTCCATTTTTCCAGGGCAAACAACACCTCAACTACCCGCTGCTGTAACATCTCCTGAAAAAACAGGTCACCACAACTGTAACCGGTCAGGCAGAGTTCAGGAAAAACCACCAGGGAACAGGATTGTTCAGCTGCCCGTCGGGCCAGATTGCAGATTTCAACAAGATTCGCATCAGGATCAGCCAGGTAGAGTTGCGGCGTTGCTGCGGCAACGCGAACAAGGCCAAACGCGACTGGATCAATTGCCGGAACGGTTGCTGTGTTGGTCATTAACGAGATCTCCTTGGCAAAAAACCTTCAGCCGGCCAGGGTAAAGGCATTCTGGATATGATTGATTTCCGGCATCTGCCCTGGACGCGCCAGAATCGCTATCACATCAAAGCGTGGATGATGGCGCGAAACTCCCGGCTTTTTAAGATACCACTGGGCGCTGCGAATCAACTGCCGTTGCTTATGTACTCCGACCGCATCCTGCGGCAAGCCAAACAGACTGCTGCGCCGGGTTTTCACCTCGACAAAGATCAGATCATGGTGTTTCTTTGCAATGATATCGATTTCCCCCAGAGGGCAACGAAAATTTCGCTCCAGTAAAGTATAGCCCTGTTCGCGCAAATAGGCAGCCGCGACATCTTCCCCATAGGCTCCCAGAGCAAGGCGCTGCTCAGTCACTTAAGATACTCCTTGACACCGGCGAAGGTTCTGCGATGCAGACAGGAAGGTCCAACCTCGGCAATGGCTGCCCGGTGCTGCAGCGTTCCGTAGCCCTTATGGGTAGCAAAACCGTAAGCCGGCAACTGGCGATGGTAGCTGAGCATGATCCGGTCGCGGATCACCTTGGCAACGACTGAGGCTGCAGCAATAGAGAGGGAGCGGCTGTCGCCTTGCTTGATACATTGTTGTGAAAGATTTAAGGGAACGGCAGAGATGCCATCAATCAGTAAGTGATCAGGAGTCTGAGCCAGACGGCCAACCGCACGGGTCATCGCCAGTAAGGTCGCCTGGAGAATGTTCAGACGATCAATTTCCCGGCTTGAAGCGACACCAATGCCGACGGCTCGTGCCTGTTGGCAGATTTCCGGATAAAGAAATTGGCGCCGGCGTTCACTGAGCTTTTTGGAATCGGTCAGGCCGGGCAGGGAAAAACATTCGGGCAGAATAACTGCGGCGGCAACAACCGGACCGGCCAGAGGCCCGCGACCAGCCTCATCAATTCCGGCTACGGATTGAAAGCCACATTGCCGAGCCTGCTCCTCAAACTCCAGAAACGTAGGCGGTGGGGTGTCGAACAAACTCAAAGGTGTCATGCTGGTCGCCACCTTCATTAAAAAAGCCCCCAGCTTGAATACTGAGGGCTTCTTGTACTGTTGAGCAGGAATCAGGCGGTGCGCTTTTCCGCGATCCGGGCAGCCTTACCGCGCAGGTTGCGCAGGTAATATAATTTGGCGCGACGAACCTTACCAACCCGCACCAGATCGACTCTTTCAATACTCGGCGAATGGAGCGGGAAGATTCTTTCAACGCCGACACTGCCCGAAATCTTACGCACAGTGTACGACGAACCAAGGCCGCGATTGACACGCTTGATACAGATCCCTTCAAAAACCTGAATCCGCTGTTTATCCCCTTCTGTGATTTTAACGTGAACCTTGAGAGTATCACCCGCCTTGAAATGGGGGACGTCCTTGCGGAGTTGCTCCTGCTCTAATCTATCGATGATGTTCATGCCTTATCCTCCTTAAAAAATGATTCTATTCTTGTCTTTCGACAGTGTTTGTTTATTAAGACCTGTCAGTTACGCCACGCAATCTCTCGAGGATACGGCGATCGTCAACACTAAGGTCGGCCTTTTCAAGCAAATCGGGACGGCGCTGCAGTGTGCGCAACAACTGCTGTTCGCGGCGCCAGCTGGCAATCCGCCCGTGATCACCTGAAAGCAATACATCCGGCACAGCAACACCATTAAAAACCGGGGGTCTGGTATACTGGGGGTATTCCAGCAGGCCATCGGTGAAAGAGTCACTTGCCACGCTATCTGCTGAGCCAAGAACCCCGGGCAGATGTCGGGAGATGGCATCTATCATGACCAGGGCCGGCAACTCCCCGCCGGTCAACACAAAGTCACCAATGGAAAATTCTTCATCCACCAATGTCGTACGAATCCGCTCATCAAACCCGGCATAACGTCCGCAGAGAAAGATGATTCCCTCTTCGGCTGATAAACGCCGGGCATGCTGCTGATCAAAAGAAACGCCTTGCGGCGACATCAGCAGCACCCTGGCTGATGGGGTGCGGCGCCTCAACTCGGTAACGGCCCGAGACAGGGGTTCAGGCTTAAGCACCATGCCATCACCACCACCATAGGGCGCATCATCGCAGGTCAGATGTTTACCTTCGGCCCAGTTACGCAGGTTGTGGGTTTCAACCTCAATGAGCCCCTGCTTTAGTGCCCGACCGAGAATACTCTCGTTCAGAGGCGACTCGAGCATTTCCGGGAACAGGGTGACCACATGGAAAATCATTATGGTTCCGGCACCAGCCCGACAGGCAAATCGACCTGGACAATTTTCTGTTCCAGATCAATCGCTACAACAAATTCTTTCACTGCCGGAATCAGTACTTCCCCGTAGTTTCCATCGACCACGTAGGTATCATGGGCAGCGGTGGTGAATATTCTGACCAAACGGCCGAGGTCACCATAGTGCTGGTCAATGACCTGCATGCCCGACAACTCATCCCAGTAGTATTCATCATCGTCAAGCTCAGGCAGAGCTGACTGCGGGATTTTTACCTTGCTGCCGACCAGAGGCGTGACCAGTTCGATCGTGTCATACCCCTTAAACCGCAGCAATACCATCCCCTTATGGGGGATCTGACGGCTGACAGGGGCAACAATTGTATTTCCAGTCGGGATCTCGAGCGTAACCTCATTAACTATCAGCAGTACAGAATAATCACCCGAGTGCGCTCTGACTTTGAGATCACCGCGCAGGCCGTGGGTGCCAACAACATCTGCTATATGAAGCAGGGGCCCTTGACCGGCCGATTGATGTCCAGAGCCAATCAACATGCCACTCCATCATCAGCACAGCCAGACAGAATCAGGCTTGTGCCGCTGACTGGCCTTTGAATTTTGCCCAGACCCCGGAAAGACGCAGTAATCTGCGTACCGTATCTGTCGGCTGGGCGCCCTTTTGCAGCCACTCCAGTGCGCGCTCCTCCTTAAAGTCAACCAGAGAGCCCTCCAGGCGCGGATTATACTGCCCCAATGCTTCAATAAACCGGCCATCCCGTGGGAAACGCTCATCGGCTACAACAACCCGATAAACTGGTTTTTTCTTGGCGCCGCCGCGGGCGAGCCTGATTTTTACTGCCATGCTGTCTGTCCTCCTGGTGTTTCAGATGAATTATTGGCGGTATATAAACTATTTAAAATGGAAGTTGACCACCACGACCAAGCATTCCCTTGAGCCCCTTAGGACCCATTTTCTGCATCTTTTTCATCATTTTCTGTGCTTCGACAAAACGCTTTAACAACTGATTAACGTCCTGAACCCGGGTACCGCTTCCTTTGGCGATCCGCAGGCGACGTGATCCATTCAAGATCCGATGATCCATCCGTTCACGCGCCGTCATCGAGCGGATAATGGCTTCGATCTTCTGGATCTCTTTTTCAGGCAACTGCATCCCTGGCGCCTGCTTCATCATCTTACCGGCACCTGGGATCATCTTCAGCAGGGAATCCATTGACCCCATCTTTTTAACCATCTGCATCTGCTCAAGGAAGGTTTCGAGGGTGAAGCCATCCTTTCGCAGCTTGGCTTCCATGGCAGCGGCGTCATCCGCCTCGACAGCAGCCTGAGCTTTTTCGATCAGGCTTAAGACATCCCCCATGCCAAGGATGCGCTGGGCCATACGATCGGCGTGGAAAACCTCAAGGGCGTCGAGCTTTTCCCCCATACCGACCAGCTTGACCGGCTTGCCGGTTACTGCCCGAATCGACAGGGCCGCGCCACCACGAGCATCACCGTCCATCTTGGTCAGAATAACACCGGTCAGTGGCAGCTGTTCATTAAAACTTGCGGCCACCGTTACCGCATCCTGACCGGTCATGGCGTCTGCAACAAACAGGATTTCCTGCGGTGCAACCGCCTGGACGATCCCTTTGAGCTCGCCCATCAACTCAGCATCGATATGCAGACGACCGGCGGTATCAAAAATGATAGTGTCAAAACCGTTCAGCTCGGCGTAACGATGGGCACGGCTACAGATATCAACCGGTTTATCATCGACCGTCGAGTCGAAAACCTCGATCCCCAACTGACGACCCAGAGTTTTCAGCTGTTCAATCGCCGCCGGCCGGTAAACGTCGGCGGGTACCAGCAACGGATTACGTTTATCCCGCCGCAACTTGAGTGCCAACTTGCCACAACTGGTTGTTTTTCCTGCTCCCTGCAATCCGCAAAGCATCAAAGAAACAGGAGGTTTGGCGGCCAGTTTCAGGGAATTATCCTCCCCATCGCCCATCAAACGCGCCAGCTCTTCCCGCACAATTTTTATCACTTGTTGTGCCGGCGTCAGGCTTTTGAGGACATCCTGTCCTGCTGCGCGCTCACTGACCGTGCCAACAAAATCCCTGACAACCCGGAAATTCACATCGGCCTCAAGCAGAACCAGGCGAATTTCGCGCATGGTTTCTTTTATCTGCTTTTCGGTTAATCGACCGTGGCCACGCAGTTTTTTAAAAACCGCATCAAGTTTGTCTGAGAGATTGTCAAACATATAACCTGTCGCATCAACTCACAAAAGAGTTAAAGTAAAATTTATCATCCCCATTTGTCAAGACAAAACTCGGAAGCAAATGGGACCTATACCATCTGTACATACTTGCCTGCCTGCATCACCCAGAGTTCCGCAATAGCTACTCCTGAAGCCTCAAGTATCTCGCTGATTTCGGCACGCTCTTGCGGGGCAAAACACAAGGCCAGCCCACAATCCGCACTGAGTTGGCGCGGTGCTGGGATCAGAGTAAAAGCGATTCCTGCCTCCTTCAATACTTGCTCAGCCTTAAGCACCCGGTGAACGGAATGAAACACTGCAACGCAGTCACCTTCTTTAACCACAACACCTCTTCACATTGATGATTGACACCCCCCCATCCGGTCGCGCATAGTGCCATGATTGTCATGTCGGCGCAAGAAGCAATTAACCGCCATCCCTGATCAATTGACAACGCCCTCAAGTGCGCAGTAAATTTAAACTATATCTTCACCAAAAAACTCAGAGGTATTCCCGTTGCTACCCGACTACCAAGCGCTACCATTGATGATACTTCTTTGCGTTGCCTTCGCCAGCAATCTTCCCTTGGGCTATCTCCGCGAATCCGCAACCAAGTATTCTCTGCGCTGGCTCATTTGCATCCATGCGTCCATCCCTTTACTGGTGATTGTTCGTCAATTTTATGGGTTCAGCTGGCACTGGATCCCGGTCACCCTGGCCTGCGCGGTCATTGGTCAACTTCTCGGAGGCTGGACGTACCGACGAGCGCAATCATGACAAGTAACAAGCGTCCTCGACTTCAACAGGCCCAAAGTGTCAACGCCCTGCTTAAGGAAATCCTGGCCAAACCGGGCATTGGAGAACAGATTACCCGCCATCAGGCGTGGTTGGTATGGGATAAAATTGTCGGTAATCAGATCGCAGCACGGGCAAGGCCGTTACGCTTACGTAAAGGAATTTTGGAAATAGCAGTCGATCACCCGGTCTGGATGCAACAATTACAGATGATGAAAACCCAGATCCTTGCCAAGATCCAGGAGCAGATACCAAAGGCCGGCATTACCGACCTCTATCTGCGCAAAACCGGACATTATGCTGCAACAGCCCCACCCAGGACTTCACCGCAAAAAGCCCCCCCCCTTGAAGATATCAAGCTTAGTGCCGCAGAGCGTTCCCGCATTGATCACCTCGTCAAGAGCATTGAAAATCCGGAACTGCAACAGGAACTACGCAGATTTTTCAGCCTGCAGGCAAAGCTTCACAAAAAACGCGATTCCTGAGCTTCCGTGTCGACATTTCGATACATCTGCTCAACCTCATCGGTATAGCGGCGTTCGCCCTGACAGCCTTCATAAAGAGCCAGCGGCCTCTCGACCAGTAGACCGGGCCGCCCCCCATTGACCCCTTCAACTAGAACCAACTTGGCAGGCCTATCAACTGTTGCATGAACCATCCGCAAACGTTTAGGTTCGATACCGGCTCGGGTCATGGCAGCAAGGAGAGCATTAAGCCTTTCAGCCAGATAGATGACAGCAAATCGGCCTCCCGACTTTAACAACCAATGTGCGGCCACCGCAAAGTCTTCGATGCTGCCGGCCATCTCATGCCGCGCCAGGGCTCTCTCATCATTTGGCGCGACACGACCGCTATTAACACTGCGATATGGGGGGTTGCTCACCACCAGATCCATCATTCCACCGGGATGAATCTCTTTTATCCGGCGGATATCCCCCTGATAAATACTGATACGCCCGGATAACCCATTCAACTTAACGTTGCGCAGTGCCCGAGCCGCCATTTCTTCTTGCAGCTCAAAACAAGAAATTTTTTCGGTAGCACTCAAACATGACAATAACAGCGCCAACACGCCGTTGCCCGTACCCAAGTCAGCAATCTGCCGGCATGGAGCCAGACAAACAAAGCGCGCCAATAGAACGGCGTCGACTGAGTAGCGGTGACCGGCTTTAGCCTGCCACAACCGCAGATTGCCTGGAAACAGTTGATCGAGTGTCTCAGCGGTGACCATGGTATCCTTTGCATAGAGATCAAAAAAAACGAGCGCCTGCCCGGCTTATCCGGACTGGCGCTCGTTAATAATTACTATCTAGCTGATAGAACGATTAAAAACTTTCTATCGCTTGTGGCACTCGTTACAGGTCCCCTTCATACCGCCAGTTTTATGGCAGTCGATACAGAAGGTGTGAAAATCACCCCGGGGTGACTTGGTTGAGGAAGCAGCGGTACCATCATGGCAACTGCGGCAAGAAGTCATATCTCCGGTATGGTGACAGGTAGCACAGTCACCGGTTGCTACGTGGGCTTCATGATTGAATGTAACGTTCCCGTTTTTGGCTTCAAAAACAACTTCTGTGGGTGCAGCAATCGCATACATAGCGATACCAACGATAGCAAACACGGCCAACAATACAGCAAGCTTCTTCATTTTACTCCTCCTGATAAAAGATCAATTACCAATGACAAAAGAACTCCACATGAGACTTCAAATTAAAATGAAAGTTTCTGAAAGTCAATCAAAAATTGTATACAATATGCACATTACTCCCTCGGAAAAGTCCACCCAGCGGCAATTTCTTCAGTAATTTCCCCGATTTTTTCACCACTCTGACAGTCATTTTCTGCTTGAACTTTTTTCAGTTTTTTTTTCACTTACTTTTTTCTCCTGCATTCGCTGCATGCTGCAATGCCCGGGCACCGATGTCCCGACGATAATGAACCTTGTCCCAATGAATCTTATCAACCCCCCGGTAGGCGTTACTGATCGCCTCGGCGACGGTGGGCCCCAGGCCGGTGACGCCAAGAACCCGGCCACCTTGATTGACAACCTTTCCCTGCTCCAGTGCGGTTCCGGCGTGAAAGACCATGACGTCCTCCATGGTGGCGACATCTGCCAGTCCGGTGATGGGCAACCCCTTGGCATAGTCTGCCGGATAACCACCACTGGCCATCACCACACAAACCGCTGCCTTGTCATGCCACTCGATCGTCTTACCTCCGAGCTCACCCATGGCGCAAGCCTTGAGTATCGGCACAATGTCAGACTTCATGCGCATCAGCAACGGTTGTGCTTCGGGATCACCGAAACGGGCGTTGTACTCCACCACCCGCGGCTTGCCATCCCTGATCATCAAACCGACGTAAAGAATCCCGCTGTAGGGGTAGCCATCTTTGGCCATTCCGGCAATGGTCGGCCGGACAATCGTATCAACAATCTCCTGATGGAGTTCGGCAGTGACCACCGGTGCCGGCGAATAGGCTCCCATGCCACCGGTATTGGGGCCCTGGTCCTGATCATAGACCCGCTTGTGATCCTGGGATGATGCCAGTGGCAGGATCGCTGTGCCGTCGGTAAAAGCAAAAAAAGAAGCTTCCTCACCGGCCATGAACTCTTCAATGACAATGCAGCTGCCAGCTTCACCAAAGACCTGGCCGAGCATCATATCATCAAGGGCGGCAAGGGCCTGCTCCTCGGTCATGGCCACGACCACCCCCTTCCCCGCGGCCAGACCATTGGCTTTGATAACAATCGGCGCCCCTTGTGCTTTGACATAGGCAACCGCCTCGTCATGATCGGTAAAGCTGCGATAGGCTGCGGTGGGAATCTGGTGCCGCTCCATCAACTCTTTGGAAAAGCGCTTGCTCCCCTCAATCTGAGCAGCATTCCGGGTGGGACCAAAAATTGCCAGTCCGGCAGCTTGGAAATGATCGACAATTCCCAGGGTCAGCGGGATCTCGGGGCCAACCACGGTGAGATCAATCTGCTCGGCCCGGGCAAACTCACACAGCCCCTCAATATCATCGGCAGCGATATGAACACAGTCGGCCAACTGGGCTATACCGGGATTGCCGGGAGCACAGTAGATCTTGTCGACCAGGGGCGACTGGGCAATCTTCCAGACCAGGGCGTGCTCACGCCCGCCACCACCAATTACCAGAATGTTCATGATTTTTTCTTCCTTTCAGCTGTGCTTGAACCCGAAGGCAGAATTTACCTGCAGGCGATTTTTCTACACTCGTGTAAGTGCGATTCATGAATCGCCCCTACTAGTGGCGGAAATGCCGCATCCCGGTAAACACCATCGCAATGCCATGCTCATCAGCAGCGGCGATCACCTCTTCATCGCGGATGGATCCACCGGGCTGAATCACCGCTGTCACGCCAACGGCAGCGGCATTATCGATCCCATCACGGAACGGAAAGAAGGCATCGGAAGCCATGGCCGAACCGCTGACGCTCAAGCCGGCGTGTTCGGCCTTGATGGCAGCAATACGCGCTGAATTCACGCGGCTCATCTGCCCGGCACCAACACCGATGGTCATACCGTCCTTACCGTAGACGATGGCATTGGACTTGACATATTTAGCCACCCGCCAGGCAAAGTCGAGGTTTCTTATCTCTGCCGCGGTCGGCTGCCGGCGGGTCACCACCTTCAGTTCAGTGCTGAGCTGCAGATCAGCGTCCTGGACCAGCAGACCGCCATGTACCTTTTTGAAGTCAAACCGTGCTGTGCTGTCAGCCGGCCATTGGCCACACTCAAGCAGACGGACATTTTTTTTGGCAGCAACAACGGCTACCGCTTCTGTGGCAACCTGCGGCGCGATAATCACCTCAACAAACTGATTATCGACAATAGCCTTTGCTGTTTCCGCATCCAACTCGCCATTCACGGCGATAATGCCACCGAAGGCTGACTCCGGATCGGTGGAAAACGCCTTGCGATAGGCAGCCAGGAGACTATCGCCAACCGCGACCCCGCAAGGATTAGCATGCTTGACAATAACGCAGGCCGGGGTGCCATCAAACTGCTTGACGCACTCCAATGCGGCATCTGTATCGGCGATATTGTTATAAGAGAGTTCTTTGCCTTGCAGCTGTCTGGCGGTCGCTACGGAGGCTTCGCTGAACCCTATTTCAACATAAAAGGCCGCCTTCTGATGGGGATTTTCGCCGTAACGCATCCCCTGACTGTGCTGGTACTGGAGGGTCAAACTGGCCGGGAAGTCCGTTACCTCTCCACTGGTACGCTGGCCAAGCCAGTTGGAGATGGCACCATCGTAGGCTGCGGTATGCTGATAAGCTTTGGCGGCAAGACGGAAATTCGTCTGCTCTGACACCGCGCCGGCACTCAACTTCAGCTCGTCCAGTATCGTTGCGTAATCTGCCGGATCAACCAGAACGGTAACCGAGCGGTTATTTTTGGCGGCACTGCGCAGCATACTCGGGCCACCGATATCGATATTTTCGATGGCATCCTCGAGACTGCAATCCGGGCGCGCTACTGTCGCTTCAAAAGGGTAAAGATTAACAACCACCAGATCGATCGCCTCAATGGCATGCTGCTGCATCGCGGCAAGATGCTCAGGATGATCACGCAAACCGAGGAGCGCGCCATGTATCTTGGGGTGGAGGGTCTTGACCCGACCGTTCATCATTTCGGGAAAACCCGTATATTCAGACACATCAGTCACCGGAATCTGCGCTTCACGCAGCAGACCGGCAGTACCGCCGGTAGAAAGAATCTCCACCCCGTAGTCGCTGCTGAGGGTCCGGGCCAAATCGACAACCCCGGTTTTGTCAGATACCGATATAAGTGCACGTTTGATGACAGCCATCATGGTTCCTTTCTCTGTTTTTTCTATCTGGATAAAGGTGGAATAACATCAATATCAGTAAGAAGGTTTCGCAACGTCAGGGCTACTGTCAGCTGCACCCAGGCAACTGCGGAAAGGACGATTTATTAACATGGTTGGACACTTAGTGACAACCGATTTCAGGTGCAAGACAGGTAACGGCGTGGCACCCTGGCACCAATGCGGCAGAAAACCTCATAGGAAATCGTACCCAGTTGCGCCGCCATGGCATCGCCGCTGATGGTCATTCCCTGCGAACTGCCCAGCAAGGTAACAGGATCACCGATAGCGATATCGGCGACCGTGCTGACATCAAGCATGATCCAGTCCATGCAAACCCGCCCTATGACCGGCACCAGACAGCCCCGGACAATGCCCTGACCGCTATTGCTCAGTAAGCGGTTATAACCATCGGCATAACCGATCGGCAAAACCGCCACCTTAATCGGTTCTTTTGCCCGATATTGATGGCCATAGGAGATACCGCTGCCGGCTGGCAGGTCGCGCAACTGGGCGACGCAACTGCGCAGATGCATCACCGGGCGCAGATCGAGCTCTGGGGCAAAATCATCCCCCGGCAGGCCACCGTAGAGCATGATTCCCGGCCGCACCAGAGTACACTCAGGGCAATAGCGGCTGGCTATGCCGGCACTGTTAGACAGATGAAATTCAACCGGATTGATCCCGTTAGCACGCACCAGATCAATCATCTCACTAAAGATTTGCAGCTGCGCCGCTGAGACCACAGAATCCCGCTCATCGGCACAGGCAAAGTGGGACATCAGCCCTTGGATCACCAACCCCGGCATGTTTTTCAAGCGTGGCAGGGCCGCCAGCAACTGCTCCGGGGTAAACCCGACCCGCCCCATTCCGCTATCAACTTTAAGATGGGCACTGATCTGTTGCCGGCGCATAACCGCAACTGCGTTCAGCCGCTCGGCGGTATCAAGATCAAGCAGGGCGGGCATCAACCTGTCACGGATAAAGCCCTCTTCCTGCCCGGGGAAACAGCCACCCAGAACCAGCAGGCTTGCGTCGAATCCGGCACAACGCAGAGTCTGGGCTTCCTCCAGGGTGGCCACCGCAAAATCGCTGATTCCGGCGCGGAGCAATTCTCTGCTGACCGGCACCGCGCCATGACCATAGGCATCAGCTTTAACAACCGCCATCACCCGCTGCCCCGGGTGAAGCAAGTTATTGACCTGGCCAAGGTTATGGTGCAGAGCCGGCAGGTCAATATCGGCCCAGGTCGGGCGGCCGAACGGGTTAACTGACGGGTTTTGTCGATCAGCCATAAAACTGCCGGTAGCGTTTTTTGTTGAATAAATCATCAGGGTATGAAGCCTTTGTTATGCACCGTCAAAAACCACGGCAACAGATTAATTGACACCAAGGTTTACAACTGTTAGTGTTGCACATTGTGTCATAGCCTCCTTCTTTTTATGTAACAAAAAACATGTTCTAGGAACATCCCACAGCAAGCCAGGTGCAAAGGAATATTATAGATGATTTCCGGCCTCTACCTGATTACTGACGACAATCGTGACGGCAACATCCTAACCAAAGTCAAAAAAGCCCTGACCGGTGGTGCTCGCGTTATCCAGTACCGCGCCAAAGATGTCGACGTCAACGAACGCCGCGCCATTGCCACCCAACTGCGGATCCTGTGTCGTGAACACCAGGCCCTGCTGATCATTAACGACTTTCCTGAACTGGCACGCGATGTCGATGCTGATGGGGTCCACCTCGGACAGGACGACATGTCCGCAGTTCAGGCCCGTCAGATTATCGGCCGCAATAAATTGATCGGCATCTCCACCCATAATGTCGACGAAGCCCTTAAAGCTGAAGCCCAGGGCGCCGACTATATCGCTTTTGGCAGTGTTTTTCCAACCAGCACGAAAAAGGATATCACTCTGGTTGGACTCAAAAGCTTGAGCATGGTGCGCAAAGCGGTGCTCATTCCGCTGGTCGCCATTGGCGGCATGACGCCCGAACGAGCGTCGGCAGCTATCGACGCCGGTGCCAATGCGGTCGCAGTTATTTCGGGTGTGATGGCGGATGATGATCCGGGTCGTGCGGCTCGCGAATTTGCCCTGCTGTTTAACCGTCACCTGCCCTTGCCTAAAGGCAAAGTCATGACCATTGCCGGGTCCGACTCCGGCGGCGGTGCCGGGGTCCAGGCCGACATCAAAACCATTACCCTGCTGGGCAGTTATGCCACCAGCGTACTGACCGCCCTGACCGCGCAGAACACCCTTGAGGTCAAAGAGGTCTACAGCATTCACACGAACTTTGTCGAACAGCAGCTTGATACAGTCCTCGATGATATCGGCACCGATACCATAAAAACTGGAATGCTCAATTGGGGGGGTAGCGTCTGGCGCATTGCCCAGATCATTGAGGAACGCTCACTGCTGGCGGTTGTTGATCCTGTCATGGTGGCTAAAGGGGGCGCAAGCCTGCTTGATGATGTCGCCCTTGACAGCCTTATTTCACGTTTACTACCCCAGGCCTATCTGCTAACCCCCAACCTGCCGGAAGTTGCCGCCATCACCGGGATCACTCCTCGCAACAGCGAAGAAATGATCGAGGCCGGCCGCAACCTGCAAATGCTCGGCGCCCGCAATGTCTTGATTAAAGGGGGGCATCTTGAGCAGAGTAATGCTACCGATGTCCTGCTGCTTGATGAGGAAGAACATCTGATGACAGCTCCGCGCATCGACAGCCATAACACCCATGGTACCGGTTGCTCCCTGGCCGCTGCCATTGCTACTTTCCTGGCCCAGGGCTATCCCCTCAAACAGGCCGTTGAGCGTGCCAAACGCTTTGTCAGTATTGCCATTGAGCACGCGGTTCCTATCGGCCACGGCCATGGTCCGATTAATCACTTCCATGCGGCGATGCAGCTCTTGCATGAAAAGGCACCGATGGATTAAACTGCTCACGTCTGCCTGTACTGCAGCTACTAACCGAACAGCGCGACTTCCCATGTATTGTGGTCGCGCTTTTTTTCACCCTTTAAAGGACTATATTCATGACTCAACTGGAGATGGCAAGACAAGGTCAAATCAGCGATCTTGTTCGCGAAGCCGCCGCCGCAGAAAACATTGAACCCGAAATGCTGCGTCAGAAGATCGCTGCCGGTACGGCAGTGATCTGTCGCAACAACAAACACCTTAACGCCCGTCCCCTGGCTGTCGGTGAAGGACTGCGTACCAAAACCAACGCCAACATCGGCACCAGTGGCGACGACACCAGCATTGATAAAGAGCTGGAAAAAGCCAAGGTGGCCGCAGCGGCCGGCGCAGATGCCCTGATGGATCTTTCAACTGGTGGCCCTATTGATGCCATCCGGGCTGCCATTATTGCCGAAACCGACCTCTGCATCGGCAGCGTCCCCCTCTATCAGGCCGCCTGTGATGCCGTGCTGCGCCAGGGCAAGCCGATCGTCGACATGACGGTTGACGATATTTTTGACGGAGTCAAAAAACACCTGGATGATGGGGTTGATTTTATCACCGTCCACTGTGGCGTTATCCGGGACACGGTCGCCCGCATGGAGCGCGAAGGGCGCCTGCTTGAGGTTGTATCCCGCGGAGGTTCCTTCACCGTTGAGTGGATGCTCCATAATAATGCGGAAAACCCGTTATATGAGTATTACGATCGCCTGCTTGAACTGGTGCGCCCCTATGATGCGGTGCTATCCCTGGGTGACGGTTTTCGCCCCGGCTGTCTCGCTGATGCCACCGACCGCGCCCAGATCCAGGAGCTGATTATCCTTGGTGAACTGACCCAGCGCGCCCAGGAGGCCGGCATTCAGGTCATGATCGAAGGCCCCGGCCACGTGCCCCTCGATCAGATCGAGGCGAACATCAAGTTGCAGAAGCGTCTTTGCCATGGCGCGCCCTTTTATGTGCTTGGTCCGCTGGTAACCGACATTGCCCCCGGCTATGATCATATCACTGCCGCCATCGGTGGTACTGTCGCCGGCGCTGCCGGTGCCGACTTCCTCTGCTATGTCACCCCCAGCGAACATCTGCGCTTACCGACGGTTGAAGATGTCCATGAAGGCGTCATGGCGGTGCGCATTGCCGCCCACGCTGCCGACATCGTCAAAAAAGTTCCGGGAGCGATAGAAAAAGACAATGCCATGGCCCGCTTCCGTAAAAATCTCGACTGGGAAGGACAGTTCTCCGTCGCCATTGACCCGGCCAAGGCCCGTCGCCTGCGTGCTGAATCCGGTGTGGATGAAAGCCATGGGGCCTGCACCATGTGCGGTGCCTTGTGCGCCTACAAGGTGATGAACGAGCGCAAACAGGAAAAAACGGCGGTTTGACGGCGATTATTTGAACCCGTCATCGTTCATCAAAAAAGCCCGCATGATGCGGGCTTTTTTGATATTTGTCCGGGCATCATTGTTCACGCGGCAGGGTCGCGCCCCGGACCCGGCCGCTGATATGCCCACCGATGACGGCTGCACCATAGACGGCGTAACCAATGTCGACCTTGATCCACTGGCTGATGTTACTACCAATGTAGGTGCCATAAGCTGGGTGCATGATGTGATAGCCTTCTCGCTGAAGGACATAGTTCTCGTGCTCACGCAGATAACCGAGGGCATCGTTGGAGGCGCGCGCTTCGTGGTAGAGATTGACAAAAGGGATCTGGTAGGAAAAAGCATAAGTCCCCTTCCATTTACGCCCGGAAAAATCCTTGGCATGTCCTCCTTCATGTACCGCTATTGCCGGGATATCTGAATAGAGGTTGATGCTGTTAGCATAGGGGTTATAGTGGTCCCCCCCGAAAAAACGTCCAGGGAAAGCGGTATACTGCAGCCAGGCGACCATCCCCAGGGTGTAGCGCCAACCGGCACCAACGGAACGGTTGCGAATGGTTCGCAGCAGCTCATCTCCGGGGGCATACTGATTGAGGCGGACCTTGACCCGGGGCAACTGATTGACGGTCAGATAACTGCGTACAACCCGTTCCGTTTCATTACCAATTTCATGTCGATCAACACGCCAGTCCCACAGAACCAATTTACTGAGCAAACTCCCCGGCCAGATCCAATCAGCAGCATCAAGAAGGGCGTGGGGACGACCACGGACAATTTCTAGCTTGTCGGAGGCAGCTGTAATCAGATGCGGGTCATCAAAGCTGACGCCCTGCCGGTAAGGGACAGAAGCGCAACCGGTGACGAACAACAGCGCCATTATCACGAATAAAAAGCTGCAGTTTCGGATTATCCCCACGGCTTGTTCCCCCTATTCTCCCATGTAGGTATAGGACACCAGGGTGCGGTCGAGCAATTCAATAAAATGACTGCTCTGCTCAATACTGATCTTGCGTGACGCGACACTTTTTTCCAGGGTATCGCGCACATGCTTGAGGATTTCCGGCCCCTTGTACTGTACATATTTGAGGCTTTCCCACACGGCATCGCCGCTGATGACGGTATCGATCTTGTAGCCGGTTTTGCGATTAAAGGTAACGTGCACGGCGTTGGTATCACCGAACAGGTTATGCATATCACCAAGAATTTCCTGATAAGCGCCGATCAGAAAGAAGCCGATAAAATAATCCTCATCTTTTTTTACCCGATGTAACGGCAGAAATTTTGTGCGTCCGTTTGCGCCGACAAAGCTGGTGATCTCACCATCAGAGTCACAGGTAATATCGGCAATCGAGGCGTTGATCTCCGGCTTCTGCTGCAACCGCTGAATCGGCATAATCGGAAAGAGCTGATCAATCGCCCAGGAATCGGGAATCGACTGAAACAGGGAAAAATTAGCAAAACAGGTCTGGCGCAACGACAATTGAAAATTCTGCAATTCCTCGGGCACCAGTTTCAAACGCTCAACGATACTGTTGATCTTCTGAAAAATCTTGAAGCACAGCCATTCGGCAACCGCACGGTCATGGAGATTGAGATAGCCAAGATTGAAAAGACTGACCGCTTCCTGAATCAGTTGCAGGGTATCATGGTAATCCTCGCGCAACGAATGGCGATCGATGCTCTTGTAGATATCGACCAACTTTTTGACCGTTGGTGCGAGCTTTTCTGTTGAATCCAGAACCTCTTCGAAATCCGGCGTCAGACTTTGGGCACTGGTGTCCAGGGCATTGGTCACCAGCACCGAATAATGGGCAACAATCGCCCGACCCGACTCGGAGATGATGTTGGGACAACTGACCCCGACTTCGTCACAGATATTTTTTATCTGATAGACAACGTCATTGGCGTACTCCTCGACCGAGTAATTGACACTGGAAAAATAGCTCGATTTACTCCCGTCGTAATCAACCCCGAGGCCACCGCCAATATCGACATACTCGAGATTGACGCCGAGTTTGCACATCTCGGCATAGACACGTGTCCCTTCAATCAGGGCAGATTTAATTTTATCGATTTTCGTAATCTGGCTGCCGATATGAAAGTGGAGAAGGTTCAGACACTCGAGCATATTTTCTTCTCGCAACAACTCGATGGCCGTCATGATTTCGGAGATCCGCAAGCCGAACTTGGCACCATCGCCGCCGGAGGTCGCCCATTTACCGGTCCCCTTCGAAGACAGTTTCACTCGAACACCAAGCTTCGGGGTGATCCCGATCTCTCGCGACAAGGCAATGATTTTTTCCAGTTCGAACAGTTTCTCAACCACAATCGTGATGTCGTAGCCAAGACGGGTCGCATAAAGAACCGTCTCAATAAAAGCCCTATCTTTATAGCCGTTACAAATAATGGGGATATCCTTGCCGGTGGCAAAGGATATTGCGATCAGCAGTTCCGGTTTGGAGCCGACTTCAAGACCGATATTATAGCGTTTACCAAACTCGGTAATCGCTTCGACGACCTGACGTTGCTGATTAACCTTGATCGGGTAAAAGGTACGATATTGCGATGGATATTCATTGTCACTGATGGCCCCCTTGAAGGCTCGATTGATGGCAGAGATACGTCCTTCAAGAATATCCATAAAACGCAGCAGGATCGGCGGCTTGATTTTGCGCTTGATCAGATCGTCAATCAATACCCGCAGATCGATAGAATATTTCGAGCTTGGTGAAGGATGAACACAGACATTCCCTTTACGGTTGATGGAAAAAAGATCAGCCCCCCAGTTGCTTAAGTTATAGAGTTTGTCGGAACTAGCAGTGCTCCATTTTTCCATGAACGGAACCTTTCATCATTGTGATATTCGCCCCTAAAGAAATTCCGGGGTGGATCGTTGTCATCAACAAAATCGGCAATCAGCACTGACAGTGACCGATTCCCACCAGGTATCAATAGCAAAAAAACCTTTGGACCTATCAACCAAGGCGACTTCTGAAATCAGCATAACCAAAACGGCGCACCACCTGCAATTCACCCGTTGTCGGCTCGTAAGTACACAGATGCGGATGTTGAATCCCGTTAAATGTTGTGGTTTTGACAGTGGTGTAATGAGCCATATCCTCAAACGCCAGGCGGCTCCCAACCCGCAGGGGCTGATCAAACGACCAATCGCCAATCACATCCCCAGCCAGGCACGAAGGTCCCCCGAGACGATAGTTAAAAGGCTTTTCCTGGGGCGCACCGGCACCATAGATGTCCGGGCGATAGGGCATTTCCAGCACATCCGGCATATGGCAGGTCGCTGAGACATCGAGAATCGCGTTATCCACCTCGTTGTGGACCAGATCAAGAACTTCTCCGACCAGCAGGCCGGTACCGATGACAACCGCCTCTCCGGGCTCAAGATAGACATCAACTCCATATTTATCTTGAAAATGATGGATCAACCTGGTTAATCCATCAATATCATACCCCTCACGGGTAATATGATGACCACCACCCAGATTGACCCACTTCATTTGTGGCAAAAACTCGCCGAATTTCTCTTCGAACACCACCGCAGTACGTGCCAGCGGCTCGAACAACTGTTCGCACAAGGTATGGAAATGGAGACCATCAACACCGTCCAAACAGCGACCATCAAATTCAGGCCGAGTTATCCCCAGTCGCGACCTGGGTGCGCAGGGGTCATAAAGGGGCACCGCCCCTTCCGAGTGCTGGGGATTGACGCGCAGACCGATGGAAACCCGCCCTTTTGCCTGTTGCCACAGGGGACGAAAGCGCTCCAACTGGGCAAAGGAGTTAAAAACCAGATGATCGGAAATAGCGAGCAACTCCTCAACATCCGCTTCCTTGAACGCGGCAGAGAAGGAATGAACCTCACCACCAAACTCCTCCCGCCCGAGTCGCGCCTCCCACGGTGAACTGGCGCAAACCCCTTTGAGGGTGCGGGCAATCAGGGGAAATACCGGCCAGAACGAAAAGGCCTTCAGGGCAAAAAGAATCTTCGCCCCGCTGCGCTGCTGAACCTCAGCAAGAATGGCGAGATTATGACGCAAGCGTCCCAGATCGATGACATAGGCAGGCGACGGCGCCAGTTTCAGGATGTTGGGGATATCGATACCTGTCACAGTTCAGGCCATTCCCCCTCGACAACTGTGTACGGCAACCCCATCTGGCTAAGCTCAGCCAGAAAGACTTCCGGATCAAACTGCTCCATGTTCCAGACGCCGGGCACATGCCATTTGCCGGTCACCATCATGATGCCGCCGACAACTGCCGGAACCCCGGTGGTATAGCTGATCGCCTGGGAGTTGGTTTCCTGGTAGCAGGCCTGATGGTCACAGATGTTGTAGATGTAAACCTGCTTGCGCTGACCATCCTTAAGTCCGCGGGCGATCACACCGATACAGGTTTTGCCTTTGGTCAGGGGACCGAGACTGGCCGGATCAGGGAGCAGTGCCTTTAGAAACTGGATCGGAACGATTTTCTGCCCCTGAAATTCTACTTCATCAATGCGGGTCATTCCGACATTCTGCAACACTTCCAGATGCTTGAGATAGTTGTCAGAAAAGGTCATCCAGAACTGGGCCTTTTTGATGGTCGGGATATGCTTGATCAGTGACTCCATCTCTTCATGGTAGAGCCGGTAGATATTCATCGGTCCAATCCCTTCAGGAAAATCGAAGGTTCGACTGGTTGCCAAGGGCGAGGATTCGACCCACTGACCGTTTTCCCAATGCCGACAAGTGGCGGTAATCTCACGGATGTTGATTTCCGGATTAAAGTTGGTCGCAAAGGGTTGGCCATGATTACCAGCGTTGGCATCAATGATGTCGATTTCCTCAATCACATCGAGATATTTTTTCGCTGCCAGAGCGGTAAACACATTTGTCACACCAGGATCAAAACCGCTGCCCAACAGCGCCATCACTCCTTTTTCCTTGAAGCGATCATGATAAGCCCACTGCCAGCTGTACTCGAACTTTGCTGTTTCGTGGGGTTCGTAATTAGCGGTATCGAGATAATCAACACCGGCTTCAAGGCAGGCATCCATGATCGTCAAATCCTGATAGGGCAAGGCAACATTGATTAACAGTTGCGGTTGTTCCTGCTTAATCAGGGCTACCAGTTCAGGAACATTATCGGCATCAACCTGCGCCGTATTAACTGTCACCCCCTTGATTTCCGCGGCGATCTCATCACACTTCGATTTGGTCCGCGAAGCCAGGGTAATAGCGGAAAAAATATCCTTGCGCTGGGCACATTTATGGACAACAACGCGACCGACACCGCCGGCCCCGACAATCAAAACCTTACTCATCAAGGTCTCCTTTCTTCCAAACAAACCATAAAAAGATCACTGCTTCGCTGCCGGCCTCCGTTGGAGCAACAAGAGCCGGGGCAAAGCCCTTCTGCCAAACCTATAAAGACAAATTTTGACTGTACCTGTCTTCCAAACACTGTCAATAAAAAAAGTAGGGCCAGAAAACAATAGGCACCCGCAACGGCGTTAAGCCCCCTGCGAGTGCCGACACGGCATCAATCCTATGAATCTCCAACATAAACTAACAGCAGGGAGGATCCAACAGAGGGGGAACACTCCCGGAACCGGCACTTTATGTTCTCAACGATGGCAGCAGGTAGTTATTAACATAATCCGTCACCCCCTGCTCCAGGGTACTAAAGCTTGCCGGATAGCCATAGCTGCGGATTTTTTCCATATCGGCACAGGTGTAGTACTGATATTTACCACGCAGATGCAACGGCATTTCGACATATTCAATTGTGGGCTTTTTCCCCATCGCATGAAAAACAGCGGTGACCAGATCGACCCAGGTGCGGGGGGTGCCGGTGCCACAGTTGAACAACCCGTTAACTGCTGAATTTTCTCCCAGCCACAGGGTCATATCGACCGCATCTTTAACGTAGAGAAAATCGCGCACCTGCTCCCCATCACGATAGTCCGAACGATGGGATTTGAATAACTGTACTTTACCGGTTTCACCTATCTGATCAAACGACTTGTGGACCACCGAACGCATATCCCCCTTGTGACCCTCGCCGGGGCCATAAACATTAAAATATTTCAGCCCGGCTATTTGTTTCAACAATCCCGAACGCAGGGCCCAAAGATCAAACATCTGCTTGGAATAGCCGTACATATTCAAGGGATGATAGGTGGGCGTCCTGTGGTCGTCGTCAGAATAGCCCAGGTCACCATCGCCATAGGTCGCAGCACTCGAAGCATAAACAAAACGCACCCCGGCATTCAAACAGCGCTCACCCAGGGCGCGGGTATAACGATAGTTGTTTTCGGCCAGATAGCGGGCATCAACTTCAGTCGTGGAACTACAGGCACCAAGATGGTAAACGGCTTGTGCCTGTTCGAGGGAAATCCGGTCGAGACAGGAGAAAAGGTCAGACTTGTCAATATAGTCTTCATAGGCAAGCCCAACCAGATTTTTCCACTTCTCACCGGTTCCCAGATCGTCGACAATGAGAATATTTCTCTCACCCCGAGCGTTGAGTTCACGCACCAGGTTGCTGCCGATGAAGCCAGCCCCGCCGGTGACAATGTATTTTATCCTCATGGACCGTCCTTTTTATCCCTGCTTTGCACGACCGGCACTTCCAAGCACCGCCTCGTTCTTATGTTTGATCAGCTTGATCAGTTCCTTGCGCGCCGCACCCAGGTATTTGCGCGGATCAAACTCGCCCGGGTCATTGGCCAGATATTCACGAATCTTCGCCGTCACGGCCAGGCGACCATCCGAGTCAATATTGATTTTACATACGGCGCTCGCTGCAGCTCGCCGCAACTGGTCTTCAGATACACCAACGGCCCCCTCCATTTTGCCGCCATACTTATTAATCAATTCGACATACTCTTGCACAACACTGGAAGCACCATGCAGAACAATGGGAAAACCGGGGATCCGCTTTTCACATTCTTCCAGGATATCAAAGCGCAGCGGTGGTGGTTCCTCCCCTTCCTTGACCTTAAACTTGAACGCCCCATGGCTGGTACCGATGGAAATGGCCAAAGAGTCAACACCGGTTTTACTGACAAAATCTTCCACTTCCTCCGGCTGGGTGTAGGTGGAATGCTCAGCCACGACCTCATCCTCAATGCCGGCCAGAACCCCCAACTCCCCTTCAACCGTCACATCATACTGATGGGCATATTCAACCACCTTGCGGGTCAGGGCGACATTTTCTTCATAAGGCAGATGTGAACCATCAATCATTACCGAGGAAAACCCCGATTCGATACAGCTTTTGCATGTCTCAAAGGAATCACCATGATCCAGATGCAGAACGATCGGAATCTCCGACCCCATTTCTCGCGCCATGCGAACCGCACCCATCGCCATAAAACGGAGCATGGTTTCATTGGCGTAGCTGCGGGCTCCTTTGCTGACCTGTAAAATGACAGGTGAACTGGTTTCAGCACAAGCCGTGATAATCGCCTGCAACTGCTCAAGATTGTTAAAGTTATACGCAGGGATCGCGTAACCGCCGGAAACGGCCCGGCGAAATAGCTCCCGCGAATTGACGAGTCCCAGATCTTTGTAGTTCACTACCTCGGCCATGAATGATTCCTCCCCATCTTTGTTTGGTTTAAGGGCGCTACCGTGACGTCGATCCTACGCTCAGCAACAGCCCCGTTTGCAGCCTGCAAACTGTTGCAATAGGTGCCTACATCTTCTAGTATACGCTGGATTTTAAAGGTTGGTATATCACAGATCGCAAGAGACTTGAAAAACATTCGCCAGGCGAAAGGAAACAATCATGGGAGAAACAGCGGCAGGGGATTATTTTAAGGACTGGAAAGAGCGGGAGGCCATTGCCGAATTAATGATTCCGCTGATCGGCAAATTGTACCGCGATCACGAGGTCATCTGCACCGTATTTGACCGCAATCTGGTCAACCAGTCAACCATCGACATCCTGCGTGTTCATCGTTTTGCGCGCCAGATTATCAATCGTGAAATCTGGGTTAAGGATACCTATCCCATCCTGCAGGTGATGGCCGAAATGGATCTGGCCCCGGCCAAAGTTGATCTGGCCAAGCTGGTTCTGCGCTATCAGGAACAGTCCGACAAGGATATCCGCACGTTCGTCACTGAACTGCTCAGGGATCTGAATACCGGAAAGGGCCACCAGCTGAGCGCTCCGCGCGACGTCGTACTGTATGGCTTCGGCCGTATCGGGCGCCTACTGGCCCGCATTCTGATTGAGCAGGCCGGGGGTGGCGACAAGCTGCGGGTGCGCGCTGCGGTGGTACGTAAAGGCAGCGATGATGATCTCGCCAAACGGGCCAGCCTGTTGCGCCGCGACTCGGTCCACGGCCACTTCAAAGGCACTATCATCGTCGATGAAGAGCAGAGTTCCATCGTTGCCAACGGCAATCAGATTCGGATCATTTACGCTGACTCCCCGGAAGAAGTCGACTACACCAGTTACGGCATCAACAATGCCATCGTCATTGACAATACCGGAAAGTGGCGCGATCGCGCTGGACTCTCTCGCCATCTGCGCCCCGGCGCATCCCAGGTGCTCCTGACCGCACCGGGCAAGGGGGATATCCCTAACGTGGTCTACGGCGTCAACAATGAACTGCTGGAAGCGGGCGATCAGATTCTCTCCGCCGCCAGCTGTACCACTAACGCCATTGTCCCGGTGTTAAAGGCGGTCAACGATCGTTTCGGTATCGACAACGGACACGTAGAAACCTGCCACAGCTATACCAACGACCAGAATCTGATTGACAACTACCACAACAAAGAGCGCCGTGGTCGCAGCGCTCCCCTGAACATGGTGATCACTGAAACCGGCGCCGCCAAAGCGGTTGCCAAGGCCTTGCCTGAACTGTCCGGCAAATTGACCGGTAACGCTATCCGCGTGCCGACTCCCAACGTATCGCTGGCGATCCTCAACCTGACCCTGAAACAGGAAACCAGCGTTGATGAGCTCAATCTTTATCTGCGCGGCATGTCGCTGGAATCACCCCTGCAGGATCAGATCGACTACACCAACTCGCCTGAAGCGGTATCCTCTGACATGGTCGGCTCAAGTTACGCAGGGATCGTCGATTCTCTGGCCACCATCGTCCAGGGAAATCGTTGTGTTCTTTATGTATGGTACGACAATGAATATGGCTACAGTCACCAGGTTGTAAGGATTGTTGAGAAACTGTCGGGCCTGAATCTGGAGCAGTGGCCGAAGTAATTTGCGTGAACAGGTAAGGGTTGAGTCTACATCAAGGGGTAAATTCCCGAAACGAAGTCGGAAGGTCAAGATGAAAGAGGCAGGTTGTCTCTATCACATCCAGTAACTCAGGAGTATAAAAGCACGAAATCCTCGCCTGGCGATCCGGGCGGGGATTTCTGTTGATGCGGGGTGTATCAGGATCGCTCAAATCGTGACCATCCACTTTCAAAGGAACTCAAGGCTATGTTACTTTTCGAGATCGCACTTGTAACCGAATAGAGATATTCCCTTGACCCCACTGCTACTTTACAAAATTTTCATCACCATGCTGGCCGTTCTCGGACTGTCGTTTGTTGCCGAGAAGATCAGTGTACGACTGGCGGGCCTTTTGTCGGGCTATCCAATCGGCACGGCTATCATTCTGCATTTTTATGGTCTGGAATACGGCGCTGAATTTGCGGCTGATGCTGCAATATTCAACCTCTGTGGACTGATCGCGTCCCAGTGTTTTGCCTATACCTATTACCGAGTTTCACAACGAACCGCATCCCTTTTTGTAACTTCAGCACTGGCTCTGACAGGATATCTGTTACCGACCCTCGTAGTGAGCCAAACAAGTCCGACGAGGCTCACCGCTCTGATCATGGCCATTAGTGCCACGATTCTGTTTTGCATCCTGTTTCGTGGCAATAAGGCCAAACAGAGGATTGCGCCCCAGGCCTGGTCAGCTCGGCTGGTTACCGGTCGACTGATTTTCACGGCGTCACTCGTTCTTATCGTCACAGAGTTCGCGGACTTCGTTGGTCCGGGCTGGGCCGGTCTCTTCTCCGCCTTCCCTGTGGCCCTTTACCCGCTGGTTTTTTTGCTGCACCGGGAATATGGGCCAGAAACCGCACAGAACATCCTCGGAAACTTCCCATACGGGCTTTGGTCCGTCATTGCCTACGCCCTAACTGTATCTTTGGTTTACCCTCTATACGGTGTGATCTGGGGAACGCTGCTTGGGTTTGCAGTTGCTACTGCCGTATTGACGGTCATAGGGATAAAACCTTTACTCTCGTATCTGAAGAGTCCTGAGGAAAACAGTTGCTCCTGAGCTGGCTATTCCACTTTTCCGGCTGACACTGAGAGACAAATCCCGAAGCCCCGCTGTTGCTGATAACGGCAATCTCTACCGGGTGAAACGCACTTTCAGTCCGGGTACATCCAGCCCGGAAATACGGGTCTCCCAGGTCTCACCGACCTTGACCGGCAATGCGGTGGTAATTGTTCCAGTAGTGACCAGTTCACCGGCCTGCAAGGTGGAAGACTCTGTCTGTTGATCAAGAACCTGCTGCAGATGGGCGACCGCCGTAGCCGGACACCCAAGGACATTGCGACCTTCACCGGTTTCACGCAAGTCTCCTTGAGCGTAAAGGGCAACGGAAAAGGTTTTAAGCCTCTCTATCAATCCGGGACCCAGATCAGCGACGTTGCTGGGTGGACCAATCAACAGAGTACCATGCAGGACATCATCAGCGACCACATCGGCAGCAGAAAACACCCAGTTGGGATAATGAGACTGAACAATCTCGAAGGCATGAGCGACCCAGTCAACACAGGCGAGAACTGCCGCCGGATCATCAGTCACTGGCGGGGTACGGTGGAAATGCAGAACCAATTCCGGTTCAATCTTCGGCTCGGCGAAGCCCCCAAGAGAACAGTCCGCCCCTGCCGGGTCAATATACGTAACCGTCTCCTGATACAAAGGAGCCCATAGAGGCTGATCAACACCAAAGCGTGCCCACATGACTGGATTAGTGAAGCCGATTTTGCGGCCAATCATTCTCGCACCCTGATCAAGCCGCCGCTGATGGTGAATTCTGGCGACGGCATAAGCAGACTCAAGATCGAAAGCGGGATAACTGGCAGAAAATGAGTCGATTTGCCGCACATCGGTTTGGGCGGCTGAAATGTGGGCAGCAATCTGCCGCAATTGGATATCCGGTATCATGATAATGTCTCTTTGGTTGGTGGCATGTTCAGTAAAAAGGAGGGGTAGATTGTCAAATGTTAACGGCATGGAAAATCTCAAGAAATCTTTTGCCCCGGACACATAAATCAAACTACTAAAACACATACCATGACGCCGGAAGCCAGTGCAACTGAGAACCTTGTTACAATGAGATACCAGGAAACATCGCTGATGCGGTCAAAGAATGTTCAGCTTCGTCCCCTTACCCGGCAGATGACATAAATAAAATATCTTTGCAGGAAAATCCATATAAAGACTTTATACATTCGTTTTTGTGTTTAATAACAAACAGTTAGATTCCTATCTGGGAGCTGGTAGGCTTTTTGTGGACTCTGCCTGTATATTTTACCTATATATCCAGTGGCTGAGAAAGACAAAAAAAGCTTATCAAACCTTCCTAAAAATATTTCTCAAATGTTTTTATCCCAGTATATTCTGCAACTTAAAAATATTGCCAGAAGACCATACATAAGTTGGCACGGTCCCTGCTAGATAGCATATCAACAACACAGCATGCTGATCTTCAGCAGCTCTTTATAGGAGGACACCATGAAAACCACGTTACGTAATACCTTGATCGCCCTGCTGACCTTTTCTTCTTCTTCTGTTTTTGCTGCCAGTACTGCCGGCGCTGGTGAAGGAGGGCTGCTGGTTTCCCTGTTCCTTGGCTTCTTTGCCTTGATCGTGGTATTCCAACTGGTACCGGCGGCCCTGATGCTGGTTGGTATCCTGCGCGGGCTGTTTGGCCGTGACCGTGAAACCGTTAAGGTAAAGAGTTAAGCTGGGGATAAACAACTATCAACCAGTGAGCAGACACCGGCGCCACAAGGGTTGCCGGCGGCCTGCAACCGCATCGACCTGATACTAAAGGAGAAACATCATGAAATCACTACTGTCATCTCTCACCGTCGTGCTGCTTCTTGCTGCCCCTGCTTTTGCTGTTGACACCGCTGTGACCTACAGCAGCGGGTTGCTGGTTCTGTTATTTGTCGGCTTTTGTGCCCTGATTATTGTTGCCCAACTGGTACCCGCGGTGCTGATGCTGCTGGGTATGACCAAAGCTGTCGCCCAAGGCTCACGCAACAAGGCTGCCGCTAAGAATTAAGTTCAATCCAACATTTCAATTAACCAACAGCAATGGCAGGTGACCCGACAAAGGTTGCCTGCCATTGCTGTTTATCCCCTTCACCCATATTACAGAGGCAAAAGGATTCAGCAGGCATCGAACCAGTCGTTATCACGACGCATCATGCGCGAGTGGCGTAACAGATACGCCAGATAAAGCGGGCAGGCGTCGTGTTCGTCCGTCAGGCACAGAGGGCGGCGTATGGCTATTTCGGCTGAGGAACGCTGACAGCGACAAGCCTGTTGGTCATACAGGGGGCAGGGAATATTCAATTGATGAGACGTTTCGGGGGAACTCTCAGTGATGGGCATTTTCAACACTCCTCTGGGCTCTTGTTGATCTGCTGGCAAGGGTGCCGATGATTCATTGGAATCATGTTAGAGCGGTGTTTATATTTGACGAGGAAGGGGCAACCACCCTGGAGGTGGTTGCCCCTTTTAATTTATCTTACTCCAAATTCCCTGCAGTTAATCAGCGGTGGTTTGAGCCTATTCGTGATCTTCATAAGTACGCCGGATCAACAAAGCAATGCAGCCGCCAAGAATCAGCAGCAACACCAGGGCCCCGCCGGCAAGTTTTCGCTGACCGAGGGTTTCTTCCAATCCATCAATCGTGGCCTTGGTTTCTGCCAGATCGGCATCGAAAGCCGCGGTTTCTGAACGGATTTTCTCAATATCGACACTATGGAACAGGCGCCGGAAATTATTACGGGTCGAAAACAACTCGTCCTGCAGACGACCGGTATCAAAACCAACCCGATAAAGCGAGGCGATTGAGGTTTCCAGGCGACTGAGCATCGCCTCAGTATCACTGATCTCTTGTTTGATCAGAGCCGGCTTGTCGTAACTGTGACAACGTGAACAACTGACTTCGTTAATCAGGTCAATGGTAGCGACCTGCACAGCGTGACTTTCATGACAGCTGACACAGTTGGGTCCACCAAACTCAAGCATCTGGCCATGCAGACTGGCACGATAATCTTCTTCCACCCCAACGTGGCAGCGACCGCAGAAAGCCGGGACCTCAGCGTAATCGGGCACCCCGATAAAGCCCCGGTCAGGTGACATGGCCTCGACATAATCCGTCGGATCACCACCGTGGCAATCGTGGCAGGAGACCCGATGTGTCGCATGGACACTGGTATGCCACTCAGCGGTGGGAATTTCACCAAGTTGACCGGACAGCCCGCCGTGGCATTCGATACAAACACTGTCATCAGCAGAAGCGATTGAGCCGGTCAGTAAAAAAAACATCAGTAAAAAGAACAGATTTCTCAGTAATATTTTTTTCATGAGTAATGCCCCCACAGTGACAGGCCGACAAACAGCAGAATTCCCAGCAGGTAGAGGGTGACAAAAAGTGGCCGATGGGCCGGGCGCCGTTCCAATCCTCGATCAAAAAACGGCAGCACGGCCAGAAAGCCCATGGCTATCCCTTGAGACGCGAGACCTAAAAGCTCATTGGGGAATATTTTCAGCGCCTGATAAGCCCAGAGAAAATACCACTCCGGCTTGATATGGGGCGGAGTGAAAAAAGGGTCGGCAGGCTCCAGTGCGGTTGGCGGAATAAAGAGCCAGGGGGCAAAAAATGTGATGCCCACCAGCAGTGCCAGAGCAAAAAAGACCATGGCGCCATCTTTAATGGTGTAGTTAGGATGAAAAGGCACACCATCCGGATGCTCTTCGTGATGGAAGCTGAGTGGGATTTCCGTCGTCCGATATTCGTCTCCAAAAGGTGGTTTGGAAATACCAACCCGCCGGACACAGAACAGATGAAAACCGATCAGAGCAAAAAAGACCAGGGGCAGTCCCATCACATGCAATGCAAAGAATCGCCCGAGGGTGGCTTCATTGACCGTAGGTCCGCCACGCATAAAGGCCACCAGCTGGTCACCAACAATTGGGATAGCGCCGGCTGCATCAGTGGCAACGGTGGTTGCCCAGAATGATAATTGACTCCATGGGAGCAGATAACCGGTCAGACAGAAGGCCAGCGCCAGATTAAACAAAATAAAACCCGATACCCAGGTCAACTCCCGGGGACGCTTATAGCTACCCATAAACAGCACTGAGAGCATGTGTGCCAACAGAAAGACAATGATCAGATTGGAACCGACCACATGCAGATAACGGAACAGCCAGCCATAGGGGATCTCGTTCATGATCATGGTAACGCTGCTAAAAGCCTTTTCCGTATCAGGCACATAAAAAACCAGCAGCAGGGTTCCGGTAAGAAACTGCAGACCAAACATCGCCATCAGCACGGCCCCCAGGGTGTACCAGATGTTAATGTTACGCGGTAGCAGATAACCACCGAGATTCTTATGCATCAGTTCACGAACGCCCAGGCGCCGATCCAACCAGTTAATTGCTTCTTTAGCAGGATTCATTATGTATCTCCTTAACCGATCAGAATGTCATCGCCATCAAGGGTCACCGGATAGGTATCAAGGGCGCGTGGTGGTGGTCCACCAAGGACCTGGCCGGAATTGCCAAAGCGGCCGGCATGGCAGGGGCAGAGAAATTCCTGTGTTTCTTCAACCCACTTGATGATACATCCCAGGTGTGTGCAGACTGCGCTCAAAGCGACAAACTCGCCTGCCCGTGGTTGCAGTACAACTGCCGGGCGCCCCTGAAAGGCAAAAAAATGAACAGTGCCAATCGTCACCAGCTCACGAGCAACTCGCACCTGGCTGTCTTCCCCACTCCGCTCAACCGGCGAGAGGAAACGAAACACTGACCAACCAAACGCTCCAGCAGCAAAAGCACCAATAGCTGCCAGAATAATACCCAGAAATGTTCTTCTTTCATTAGGAGAGGCAGGGGCTTCACTCATACAAACTCCTTCGTAGTAGCTAACGCTAACAACACATGACGACAGTCGTTACAGAACAATAACATCAATTACCCGCGAAAAAACTCGAGCAAAACTATAGCACAAAGGTTATGTCAAGATAATCATTAACATACTTTTTTGAAAAATACCGTACTCCACCATCCCCTTTGTTTTTAACGCCTGGAGCAAACCGTTCTTGCCCCTGCCAACCGATAAGCCCAACAATCTCCGAACCCTTCCTTTTGTTTGAGCAAAACTTTAATGAATATAGCATGTTGTGACCGCACAAAAGAAACGCTGAACGGTGTCCTTTCAATTGACAAGGGTTATTTCTTCCTGCTATAGATTACTCTTATTAATTTTTGATCAGGGATCAGCAATGACAATAGCAGACAAAGAGCAAAGCATTCTCTACTCACGAGAATACATTGCCGCCGAGGTCGAACGTCTAGGCACAGAAATTTCCCGGGATTTTTCCGACCAGGAAGTCATGCTGATTGGGGTTTTAAAAGGCTCTTTTATTTTCATTGCCGACCTGATTCGCGCTATCAAGGTGCCAACCGTGGTTGATTTCGTGCGTCTGGCAAGCTACGGCTCTGAAACCAGCACATCCGGGATTATCGAATTTCGCAAAGGGCTGGAAATGCCCATTCGTGGTCGACATGTGATTATTGTTGAAGATATCGTCGATAGTGGCTACACCCTTGAATGTCTATATCACAAGTTACTGCTTCAGGAGCCCTTGTCCTTAAAAATCTGCACCTTGATTGATAAACGTGGGCGACGCGAAGTCGAGATCGAAGCTGATTACGTTGGCATGACGATGGAAGATGGTTTTATCATCGGCTATGGTCTTGACCACGACGAACGTTATCGCAACTTGCCGGACATCTACCTGGTCCACCACGTCTGACATTATTCCGCGAAAAAGCGGCAATCTTGCCGAATAATTCGCTTAAAGCTCTCGACCCACTCATTAAGGAGGTCGCCATGGTTATTACCTGTCCTGAATGTTCCACCCGCTTCAATGTTGCCGAAGAACGCATCCCCAACGCGGGTGCGAAACTGCGCTGTGCCCGCTGCCGACACATTTTCATGGTGCACAAACCGGTACCGGAAGAAACACAAAGAGAAGAATCACAGGCGGCCCCTGAAGAATCTGCGCCAATGAACCCAGTTCCGCAGCAGGACCGCTCCGGCTTAAGCGAAGCAGCCGTCAGTGACAGAACTGACACCTTTTCCAACACCCCGGTCGCTACTCCTGATGATCCTGCGAGCTTCAGTGAAGTTGACACCAACGACAACGACTTCGACTATGATCGCTTCCGCGAACTTGACACCAACGATTCAGCTACTGAAGAGTTCACCTTTGGCAGTGAAGAAGAATTGGCACCCCCCCC
>RRYU01000453.1_pt1 | contig 34523 bp, 33 predicted proteins | sample 2162651 | NCBI WGS metagenome assembly RRYU01 (sample SAMN10267283, study PRJNA491782) | microbial mat metagenome | isolation source: biomat in the production well | place: Japan: Minami-Kanto gas field, natural gas well KTG3 | collected 2017-06 | reverse complement strand
TGGGTGGCACGTAGCTTTTTAATTATCGTCTATAAATACGAAAAGCCATTTGCAAACCTGCTCGATAACGAAAGGTCTGAGACAGGGTCCCGCTAATAGTCCGGCTTTCCTTTGAGCAGTGCTTCAGGGTGCCGTTCCAGATAGTCCGCCATGCCACGGATGGAACGGGCGGCGGCGGAAAGTTCTTGCAGGGCACGCATGACCTCCCGGCCCATGGGGCCGTTTTCGGACACGGACTCATTGATGATCTCCAGGGTGGTTTCTGCGCGGACCACGGCCAGTTTCGTAGCCGCTATCAGGTCCTTCACATCGACGCTGGCATCTTCAATCGACTGCATCAGCGGCCCGCTGCGTTTTGCGAACACGCCCAGGGTCTGATTCAGGCGCTTCATGGCCTCGTCCGTCTGTGCGACGGCGTTTTTCAGGTTCTTGTCGTTGACCAGGCTGTTGGCCCCGGCTATCGTCTGGTTGAGATTGCGGCCGATTTCCTCCAGCGGCAGACGCTCCAGCTTGGTGAGGATGCGGCTCAGGCTCTGGGTCATGCCGCGAAAGGTGCTCGGCAGGGTGGGTAGCTGTGGGTACTTGCCTTCGTAAATCACTTCAGCGGGTTCCGGGTCATCCGCGTAATCCAATCCCACCAGGAGTTGTCCGGTCAGCAGGTTACCGGTCTCCAGGCGGGCGCGCAGGCCCAGCTCGACGGTGCGCTCCACCAGGTCGCGCACCCGCTTGAGCTTCTCTTCGCTGCCCATCTTCCCGACCAGGTCCCGGTCCTGTTCGTGCATGGGCAGGCGTTCGGGCTCTATGGCGATGGTGACCGGCGTCCACAAGGGTCCCATGCCGTCCGTTCCGTCCACCGCGATGTCGATCACTGTCCCAACCCGCAGGCCGCGGTATTCCACGGGCGCGCCGATGCTCAGTCCGCGCACCGTGTCATCGAAGTACAGGGTATACTTCTGCACGATAGTGATGGGGGCCTCGCGGCTGGCCTCCAGACTGGGATACAGTTCAAACTCAGCGCCTTCCGGGGCTCGCGACAGATTTTCGGCCCCTTCCGCCCCGCCAAAGGCGACCCCCCCGGACACCAGTGCCGCCAGCGACTGTATGCCCAACTTGAAGCCCTTGGTACTGAGGTCGATATTGACTCCCGAAACATTCCAGAACCGGCTGCTCTCCAGCACGTGCTTATCATAGGGCGCGCGCACGAAAAATTCGATCGACACCTGGTCCGATGCATGCTCCAGGTAGTATTTCACCACCTCCCCCACCACGATATCCCGGTAATAGACCGGCGCTCCCAGACTGAGCGAGCCCAGGTTCGCCGATTTCAGCTTATAGAAAGTGCCCGGGGTATCGGAGAGGATGCTGCGCGGCTCCTCGAGTCCGATGAATTCCCATTTATTGACTTTCCCCTGACCCAGGTCCATGGTGATATAGGCGCCGCTGATCAAGGTCTCCAGACCACTGATGCGAAGACCCTCGATGCGTGGACGCACCACCCAGAAGCGGGTCGCGTTCGTGACCCTGTCATCGAAGGCCTTGTCCAGTCGAATGCTGACCACCACCTGGCCCAGATCCTTGGAAAAGCGCAGATTCTCCACCAAACCCACATTGACATCACGGTATTTGACCTGGGTTTTCTTGACCTCGATACCTGATGCATTATCAAAACGCACGGTAATGAGGGGACCACGCTGAGAATAATCCTGGTATACCAGCCAGACCCCGAGGATGACCGCCACCAGGGGCAGCATCCAGATGGCAGACAGGTTGAGTCGGTTGCCGTGCGGGACCACTTCGGCCGCTGGCAAATCATTCAGATGTACTTCATCCGGTGGCCTATTACCCTGAGGAGAATCACTCATGCAGGGTCTCCTGATGATCCCAGATCAGGCGTGGATCAAAGGCCCTCGCCGACAACATGGTGAGCACGACCACCGCAGCGAAGGCGCTCGCCCCCAGGCCCGGATAGATACTGGCCAGATTACCCATCTGCACCAGGGCGGCCAATACCGCGACCACGAACACATCCACCATGGACCAGCGCCCGATCAGCTCGGTCAGCCGGTACAACAGGGTGCGTTCCCGCTGTCGAATTGTGCTGCGGCGCTGCACGGACAGCAGCAGATAGACCAGGGCAATGACTTTGAGCAGGGGCACCAGGACACTGGCGGTGAAGATTACCAGGGCCAGTGGCCAATCCCCATGTGTGAGGAAATAGACGACGCCGCTCATGATAGTATCCGCATTTTCATTGCCCAGGTAAGCGGTGCGCATAACCGGCAGGACGTTGGCGGGTACGTACAGCAGCACGGCGGTGATAAGCAACGACCAGGTGCGTGCCAGGCTGTGCGGCAGCCGCATGTGCAGGTGGCTGCCGCAGCGCGGACAGCGCTCATCGCCGCCAGCTGTACAGCGTACCAACAGGCCGCAGATATGACAGCCGGTCAACCCAAGGTCCATGGCTCTGGGCGCAATAACGCTCATGCCATGGCATCCAGGCGATCCCACAGCAAGCGGGTCTCCAGGGTGGTGGCGGTAGCAGCGCTTACCAGTATCAAGGGAACAAAGGCATAAAGCCCGGGACCGGCCACCAGGGTGGCCATACCCGCCAGCTTGACCATGGATACCAGGATTCCCAGCATGAATACATCCAGCATGCCCCAGGGGCGCATGCGCGACATCCAGAACAGGAGCGGACGCAACAGAGGCCAGGCGCGCTTGAGACGCACGGCAATGAGCACATAGAGCGTAATACCGATCACCAGCCCAGGCACCAGCACACTGGTGGCCAGCACCGCCAGCCCCAGAGGCACGCTGCCTTCCTGCATCAGGGTCAAGGAAGCGCCTGCCAGGTTGGTAGCCTGTATTCGGCCCTGAATCTGCAGCTCCAGCAATGGGAAGGCATTGGCCAGCAAAAACAGGATCAGAGACCCCACAGTCAGGGCCAGGGGCAGGTCCAGCCCACCTTTGGGACGAACCAGCAAGCGCGCGCCACAGCGCTGACAGCGCAGGCTGCTGCCCTCCTGAATGGAGGGGGCGGTATGCAGACTGTCACATTCATGACAGGCTATGAGGCTGGTGCAAGCAGACAAGGAATGGCCCCGAATATGAAGATACCCGGCTATTCTGGCTTATCCGCACAGGAAATGGAAACAACACACCGCGGGGCAGCAGGCTGCCCCGCGGTGTGAAAGCCTGAGTCTGCGGCAAAGCCCGCAGTTAATTAAGACTGCAAGGTCAGGTGGCTTGTTGAATGCCGGCAATAAGCCAGTCACCCTGGGCCTGATCCCAATCGTGGACCACATGCCAGATCTCGCTGAGTTCATTGCCGCCGGCGTTTTGTTCCTCACGAAGCATGCCGGTGAAATGCACGCTGGCCACCACACGGTCCGACTCCCGCCGGGTGCCCAGGAGTTGCGCATTGAGCATCATGACCTCGGTGTGGTGACCGCTGGCACCCAGATTTTCGAATTCCCGCTGCAACTCGGCGAACATCTCAGGCGTGGTGTATTCCCGGATATCGCGAAAATCCCCTTTGTCCCAGGCCGCCTGCAAACGAATGAAATGGGTCTTGGCGCCATTGGCAAAGCCCGCGGCATCAAACCATGCCGGCGCCTCGCCCGAATCCGTGCCGTGCATGGCTGTCGGCTCATCCGTATTCGCCGCGTTTTGCCCCTGGCCGTAAACGGGAGGTGCCGCGCCGAAGGGACCTGCCCCCGCGGCCCGCGGCGCGGATTTGGCACGCATGGCCTTGAACAGCATCAGGCCACCGAAAATGAGGCCGGCGAAAAGCAGTATATCCATAATCTGCAGGCCTTCGAAGGCATCACCGAAAAACAGGGAGGCCAGCAGTCCGCCGGCCGCAAGCCCCGCCAGGGGACCGAGCCAGCGGCCCATGCCGGAACTGCGGCCGGCATTGGCGGCGGCCCCAGTGGTGGCGGTGTTGGTAGTGCTAGAACTCTGGGATTTCTTGGAACTGGAGTAGCTATTGTATTGTTTGCCGAAACTCTTGCCGCCGCCGAAGCGCTTGGCATGAACCTCAGTGATAAACAGGGCGCTGCCCAGCAACAGGGTCAGCGCAAATATCAGCCATTTTTTCATGTCGTCTCCGTCAGGGGTTGGGACAAATCGTGGATATTTATAGCAGAGGATATGCGTACGATCGAAGAAAAGACAACTTGCATACCAAAGTACTTATAGAAATGGTTCTGTTATTGCACATCATAGATTCCGCATCCCGGGTTTGTATCAGCGTACTTCGGCAAGCCCGATGCCGCGAGGATCGCTGGCAGCCTGCACCCTGTTTCCGGCGAAGTCCCAGTAGATGGCCTGCATGTTCCCATAGGTTCGCTCCAGGGGGTGCAGGGAATGGCCTTTTTCCTGCAGGGCTTTCCGGGTGGCTGTATCCAGGGCGCCTGGCTCAAATTCAATCCGGTCCGGCAGATATTGATGATGCACGCGTGCCCGGGCCACCCAGTCTGCGGGGCCGCCCCCCTCCGCCTTTGCCAGTATGGCGTTCAGGAGCATGCTGATGATACGGCTGCCACCTGGAGTGCCGAGTATTGCCACACCTTGATCCGATTCAATGAAACTGGGGCTCATGCTGGACAGCATACGCTTACCAGGGGCGATGGCATTGGCCTCACCTCCCACCAGGCCATAGGCATTGGGGATGCCGGGACGCATGGAGAAATCATCCATCTCGTCATTCAACAGCACCCCGGTGCCGGAAGGCACGAAACCCGAGCCGAACGGATAGTTGATGCTGAGGGTCGCGGCCACCCGGTTGCCTTGCCGATCCAGAATAGAGAAATGTGTTGTATCGGCTCCCTGCCCTGCCTGGACGGCGGCCGGACGGCTCGGCGTCGCCCGCCCGGGGTCGAATCCGCGCATCAGACCGGCAGCATAGTCCGCACTGAGCAGGCGCTCCAGGGGCATGGCCTGCATATCGGGATCACCCAGGTATTCGGCCCGGTCACGGTAGGCCCGGCGCATCACTTCCACCAGCAGGTGGGTGCGGACCGCAGGGTCGAGTCCAGAAAGAGGGTGGGGAGCGAGCATATTGAGCATCTGCACCAACAGGACGCCTCCGGAGGAGGGGGGTGCGGCGCTCACCAGTGTGAAGCCGTCATAACTGCCGCGCATGGGCTCACGCTCCACTACCCGATAAGAGTCAAGATCCTTCAGGGTCCAGATGCCGCCGCCGGCGCGCACGCCGCGGACCAGCAGGCGGGCGGTCTCGCCGGCATAAAAACCCTTGCGGCCCGATTCAGCCAGCCGTTGCAGGGTTTGCGCCAGTTCTGGCTGTTGGATGTTTTCACCCTGTTGCGGTATCTGCCCCTTCACCAGAAAGCGCTTGGATGCCGCCGGCGAGGCGCGCAGGGCATGCAGCCGGAATCGGGCCAGGCGCAGGTAGTGGGCATCCGCCGGAAAACCCTCCAGGGCCAGACGGATGGCGGGGGCCAGTGTGCGAGACAGGGGCAGGCGGCCGTAATGCTTTGCCAGGTGCGCAAGAGCAGCGGGTTCCCCCGGAATTCCGGCCGCCAGCGGTCCATCGATAGAGGCGCCGGGAACAGGCTTTCCCCGTTCATCCAGATAAAGATCAGGGTGTGCGGCCAGGGGTGCGCGTTCACGCCCGTCCAGCATGATCTGACGGCCATCGGCGGCCCGGTGCAACAGCCAGAAACCACCACCGCCCAGGCCAGAACTGTAAGGCTCCACCACGGCCAGTGCGGCGCTTACCGCCACCGCTGCGTCGAATGCGTTGCCACCGGACTCGAGGACCTCGAACCCTGCCTCGGTGGCCAGGGGGTGGGCACTGGCAACTGCCGCTGCAGGCGGGGTCTGCGCCTGCACGACGGGACCGAGCAATAACAGCCAGAGAAGAAAAAGGCTCCGCGCAGGAGCCTTTTTCCCGTGGCGCCTGTGGGTTTCAGCCCTCACCTGTGATCTTCAGGTACTTGGCGTAGAGTTCTTCGTAGCTTTCTACGTGATCCGGATCCTTGGGAATGCAGTCCACGGGGCAGACCTCAACGCACTGGGAGGTCTCGTAATGACCTACGCACTCGGTGCACAGATCGGGCTCGATCTCGTAAATCTCGTCGCCTTGAGTGATGGCGCCGTTGGGGCACTCGGGCTCGCATACATCACAATTGATGCATTCGTCGGTGATGATCAAAGCCATTACTTAAACTCCTTCCGTTCCAGGTTTATCGTATCGTTTTGAAGCGCTCGTTCAAAGCAGTCAGCACGGTGGGATGAACGAAATCGGACACATCTCCTCCCAGGGCGGAGATTTCACGCACCAGACTGGACGATATATAGGCGTATTGTTCTGCCGGCGTCAGAAACAGGGTCTCCACGTCCGGTGCCAGCCGGCGATTCATCCCCGCCAACTGAAATTCGTACTCAAAATCCGACACCGCGCGCAGACCTCGCAGCAATACTCCCGCTTCGTATCGTCTGGCGAAATCCACCAGCAGTGTCGAAAATGGTGTGATTTCCACATTATCCAGGTGCGCCAGTACCTCTCGCACCATGGCCACCCGGCGCTCCAGACCGAAGGCGGGAGTCTTCCCCGGGTTCGACGCCACGGCGACGACCACATGGTCAAACAGACGGGCGGCGCGTGCCACTAAGTCACTGTGCCCATTGGTGATGGGGTCGAAGGTCCCTGGGTATATTGCTGTCGTCATAGTGCGCGGAGCATAGCCCGGGTGTGCATAGAATTCCAGGTTTTAGCCTTGCCCGCCATGCGAATCCTCAATTTCCATGCCTACGTGATGCAAACAGTATTTACAGTTGGTGCCGGTTCCCCTGAATGCAACAACAGATTGACGAAGACTCCAGCAGGATCACCCAATGCGCGACCCGATCACATTAGTTTCCGAACCCCATCCCGGCAGACTATCTACTCATGGCAAGCACGATATATCGGCTCACCCCCTGCCACAGCTTGACCCGGCCGGGACCCACAGCACATTTTTTCTCATACAATTGCGCATCGGTTTATCGCAAATCGCAAAGGCTGGAACAGCCAGTGTTTTACCGCCATATTCAGACATGCTAATTTACTTAGACGCCGCAGGGCACAGCGACCATCAGGAGCGAAACTCTATGCGATTCGAAGCAAGCCCACTAGAGATCAAAAAAGCAAATGTGCCTCATGAGATCTTTTTGACCAATCTGGTTGGCAATCATATCCTGATGTTCATCGCCGCCTTGGGCATGGCAGGCAGCTTTCCCTGGCTGCTGGGCTTGACGCCTGCCATCTCCTTTGTCTTGCTGGCTTATATCCTGTGGCGGGCTCGCCGCTCTTTGAAAGTCGATCCCTGGTACGTAATGTGTCACTGGCAGGTAGCGGCACGGCGCACCAAGCTGTTTATGGCAATGCTTGGTATGCTCACGATCATCGCCCTGGGGGGATGGTTGGGCTACACCTATGGCGGCATGATGAAAGAGGCGGTCTGGGCCCTCATCGGAGGCATGGGTGTGCTGCCGGTCATGGTGGTCGTACTGGTGCTCATCATCATGGAATCCGATGCCCTGTATCATGCCACCCTGTGCAAGCTGCCTGACTGGGTGGTGGAACGTCATCCCAATGCGGATGCGAAGATGATCGAGCAAGAGTCCGGCCCGCAACAGACGCCAGGCTGATCCGAAAAAACCCTGTCCGCAGCATCTAGCGATTATTTAGCCGCTTCCCGGGCAGTGAGAAAATCCACTACCTGGAACATGCGCTCACTGCCTTCCGCGACACTCGGACTGGTAAGGAATTTGCCGTTGACGATGAAACTGGGGACGCCGTCCAGGCCCACGCGCTCGCCATACTGTTTAGCGCGCCGCATATTCATGTCCACGACAAAGGATTTGTAGGCGCGCAGAAACTCTTCCCGATCCACCCCCTGCGCCTCAAACCAATCCGCAATGGATTCCTCATCGTACAGGCGCTGTTTCTGATCGTTCAGGGCCCGGAAAAACGGGATATGCAGACGATCCAGCACGCCCAGTATTTCCGCTGCGAAATAGGCTCGGGCATGATTCACCCAACCACGACCCAGCACAGCGGGTAGACGCCGAAATTCCACATAATCCGGCTTGTTCGCGAGCCAGCGCTCCAGCATCGGCTCCAGGTGATAACAGTGCGGACAGCCGTACCAGAACAGTTCCAGCACCTCCACCTTCTCACCGCTCTGAGTGGCCTGTTTCTGCTCCAGGGCTCTGTACTCTATGCCCTCATCGAACGCATGAACAGGTGCGGTGAGCAACAATGCGGCCGCAACAATGCCGGCCAGTCTTCCGATAATACGCATCTGCATGTCGGGAAATCTCCTTGCTTAGAATTCTTGCCGTCGGATAAACGCTGGGTTTGAAAGCAGCGGCCGGGCTAAAGTTCCCTGGGCGGCCACTTCAGGTAAGGGCATAATCGAGCACCAGGCCGATGAATACGGCCATGCCGAAAAAGTTGTTGTTTAAAAAGGCCTCGAAACAGGGCCCCCGCTCGCGACCACGAATCAGGTATTGCTGATAGACGAACAACAAAGCAGCCAGTCCGATACCACCCGCAAACCAGACTCCCCGGCCAGAGAGATAACCGACCCAGAGCAGCAGAGCTAACATGAGCAGTTGCAACAGAGCGATTATTGCCCGATCCCAGCGTCCAAACAAAATGGCGGTGGATTTGATACCGACCTTCAGGTCGTCATCCCGGTCCACCATGGCATACTGGGTATCGTATATCAGGGCCCACACCAGGGTTGCCGCGAACAGCCACCAGGCGAGCGCCGGTACTCCGCCGCCAATGGCGGTAAATGCCATAGGCACCGCCCAGCCGAAGGCTGCGCCCAGCACCAGTTGCGGGAAATGCGTCACCCGCTTCATGAAGGGATAGAGAGCGGTCAGCAGCACCGCAACCACGGACAGGGCCACGGTCTGCCAATTGAGGGTCAACACCAGACTAAAGGCGACGAAACTGAGCACAAGGAATACACCAACGGCCCCGGCCGGGCTGATCTCTCCCGTGGCCAGCGGGCGATCCCGGGTACGCGCCACATGCGCATCCAGATTGCGGTCGGCGAAATCATTGATGGCACAACCGGCCGATCGCATGATCACCACCCCGAGCACGAAGACCAGGAAGATCCGCCAGGGAGGATGGCCTTCACCGGCAAGCCACAGTGCCCACAGCGCCGGCCACATGAGCAGAAATATGCCGATTGGCCTGTCCAGGCGCACCAGCCGCACATAGCTGCGCAGGCGTTCGCCAGGCGTGGGGGGGGACGAGCGGAGACCGGATAGTTTGACCTCGGGCGCATTCATGTTTCTGGCAGATCTGGTAGAAAGACCTCGTTGACCAACAGCGGCCGGCGCTCCAGATGGAACAGGGTGCGCCTGGCCCACAGACACGGGGGCACAGGATCCAGATCCCGCACCGCGGATCGAAACAATACATGATCCGGCAGCAGTTTGGCCACCTCCATGTGGTCGCGTATGACATCGGGGTCGGAAAACAGGATCTCGCCCAGGGGGCGGCTACCCAGGTAAGCCAGGCGGCGACCGGCCCCCTGGAGAGTGGTGGCGGGTATCAGGGTGCGGGCGAATATCCAGGCCTCTCCGGCACAGCGCAGGGTCACTTCCCGCAACATGCAGGCCGCTGCAGGCTGCAGATCCAGCGCTCTGCGCTCGCTGGGCAAGGCCTTGGCCCATCCCTGAAAGCGCACCTGCACGCAGAACTCACCGCTGCAGTAGCGCAACACCCGCCGCGTCAGCGAACCTTGATCACGCAACCAGGCCGAGACTCCAGCGGGTATCGGTTGTATCGTCTGGCGGGATGCCAGGGGGCGCCATCGTGCGTCAGGGGCGTATCTGGGGAAAGAATCGTACAACATGATGTCCGGCTGAAAACTGGCCCGTGATTATGGCACAAACAGGTCGGCATGCTTAACGGGGGAGCCACATGCCATGCCGTGGACGGCATCAGTCACCTTCCGGCGTGACCCGCAGCCAGCGATCCAACACGGCATGCACCTCATCCACGCCTTGCCGCTTGAGCGCTGAGAACAATTGCACACTGACATCCGCCGGCCATTCCTCCAGGCGTTTTTTTACCTTGCGCAATTGATCCAGGGCCGGCCCGCGTTTGAGCTTGTCCGCTTTGGTAAGCAGTATGTGGGCGGAGATGCCGCGCCGTGCATTCCAGTCCAGCATGGCCTGGTCATAGTCGGTCAGGGGATGACGCAGGTCCATGAGCAGGATGATGCCCTGCAGGCAAGCACGCCGTTCCAGGTAATCCGCCATGAAGCCCTGCCACTGCAGCTTGATGGACTCAGCCACCTTGGCGTAACCGTAACCTGGAAGGTCCACCAGCCGCCTGTCCTCGTCGACCTGGAAAAAATTGAGCAGTTGGGTGCGCCCAGGGGTCTTGCTGGTGCGGGTGAGGGATTTCTGGGCACACAGGGTATTGATGGCGCTGGACTTACCGGCATTGGAACGACCGGCAAAGGCGACCTCCAGGCCGGTATCCTGCGGGGCCTGGGAGAGTTGCGCGGCACTGGTAAGAAACCGGGTATTGCGATACAAAGAATTCATGGACACGCCTCGTGGCGGCTTCGCCGGCATGGCGATTCGTTTCCTTTGTTTAAGTATCCTACATGCGAGATAGCGCTGGGTGCCGCATGAGTGGGGAGCCCACTGGTACACCCGTAGGGCGTCGCATACCCGCAGACGAACGCCGCCAGCGGCGATCTGAGCATGATCCTGGCACCGTGAATCGGTTCTGACATTATTAGTCTCAAGGCTGCCGGCGCACCCAATGCCCGGAGCGTCCACCATCCTTTTCCAGCAGCCGCACCTGTTCGATGCTCATGCCACGATCCACCGCCTTACACATGTCGTAAACCGTCAACAGCGCCACCTGCACCGCACACAAGGCCTCCATCTCCACCCCGGTCTGACCCCGGGTCTCCGCCCGCGCCCGGCAATACACCAGAGGTTCCTCCTGTCCGATCTCAAGGTCCAGTTCCACCCGGGTCAGTGCAATGGGATGGCACAAGGGCACCAGGTTCGACGTATTCTTGGCCCCCATGATGCCCGCTACCCGGGCGATACCGAGCACATCACCTTTTTTGTGGCCGCCCTCGGCAATCAGGCTCAGGGTTTCGGGCCGCATGCGTATACGGCCCTCCGCCACGGCAATACGATGTGTGGTTTGTTTGCCACCCACATCCACCATGTGGGCCTCGCCCGCGGCGTTGAAATGGGTCAGTTCAGACATGACGGATATGTGGGATATTCAACATAAGAGAGCCTGGATGCCGCGGATATCATTTTGCCATTTCAACGTTTTTGGAGATCTCTCTCATCTCAAAATGCATTTGCTGCAGATCCACCAGTGCATAGGTGGCCCGGGCATCACCGACTCCACCCACGGTACCGGGATTGAGCAATGGGGTGATGCCTCCCTTGATGTTCGGCAACTCATGCACGGCCGTCTTGTGGCTGTGCCCGCAGCAGACCAGGTCCCAGTCGCCGGTGGCCGCCATGGCCCTGGCGTAATGCGGGTAGTGAACCAGGAAGATACGCCGTCCCGCCAGTTCCAGTGCCGCATCCATGCCATGGTAGCGAATCATGCTGCCCGGCTTGGACGCCAACCGTCCCAGGGAATAGAGATCCCCCGAATTGTTACCGTGGATCACGTGCACGGGCAAGCCATGTCCTTCCAGACATGCCAATGTACTGGGGGCGACCACATCACCGCAATGCAGCACCATTTCGGCGCCCAGGGATTTGGCCTCGGCGACGGCGGCATCGAGCAGGGGGATATGGTCGTGGCTATCGGAAAGGACACAGACTTTCATTGGCGGATCGGTCCTGCGTGATGAATGATGCGTTATCTATGTTGGCGGCGCCCACCGTATCAGCCACAATAGATGCTGCGCTGGGCACTGGTTCTGGCCCTATCGCCTTGAAAACCAGCAGGGAAACATCCCCACTTAGAAATTGGGTTTTTCCGGTGCATCCTGATACATCTGCAGACTGTGCATGATCTCCTGCTTGGCCTCGTCCAGGCCGTACCAGCCATCCACCCGCACCCACTTGCCCTCGTCCAGGTCCTTGTAGTGCTCAAAAAAATGGGCGATGCGGCTGAGGGTTTCATCAGAAATATCGCGGAAATTGTCAACGGATCGGTAGGTCTTGCACAACTTGTCGAGCGGCACCGCCAACACCTTGGCGTCGTCACCGGACTCATCGGTCATTTTCAGCACACCCACCGGGCGACAGGTTATGACGGAACCGGGAATCAGCGGGTAAGGCGCCAGCACCAGCACATCGACTGGATCGCCATCATTCGACAGGGTGTTGGGAACATAGCCATAGTTGCAGGGGTATTGCATGGCAGTGGACATGAACCGATCCACATACATGGCCCCGGTCTCCTTGTCCAGTTCATATTTCACCGGGTCGGCGTAGGCCGGGATCTCAATGATCACATTGATTTCATTGGGCGTATTGCTACCGGATGACACTCTGTCCAGATTCATTTCCAAACCCCCGCATGGCATTCATGCCCGAAAAAAAAGGCCGGCTTGCAGCCGGCCTCGCATTGTCCTCTATTGCTGCACTGCATTACAAGGGAGGCGAGCCCCCTTGTTGGCAGCCTGCAATCAGAGAGTGGGGAGAATGGGCACGATCAGCAGCGCCACGATATTGATGATCTTGATCAGCGGGTTGATAGCCGGACCGGCTGTATCCTTGTAGGGGTCGCCTACGGTGTCACCGGTAACCGCCGCCTTGTGGGCGTCGGAACCCTTGCCGCCGAAGTTGCCGTCCTCGATGTATTTCTTGGCGTTATCCCAGGCGCCGCCACCCACGGTCATGGAGATGGCCACGAAGATACCGGTGATGATGGTACCGATGAGCAGACCACCCAGGGCCTTGACGCCGGCTTCCGGACCCATGAGCCAGGCCATGCCGAATGCAACCACGATGGGCATCAGCACCGGCAGCAGGGAGGGGACGATCATCTCCTTGATAGCGGCCTTGGTCAGCATATCCACGGCCTTGGAGTAGTCCGGCTTCTGGCTGTAATCCATGATGCCTGGCATTTCGCGGAACTGGCGGCGCACTTCGTTGACGATACCGCCGGCGGCGCTTCCCACTGCCTCCATGGCCATGGAGGCGAACAGGTAGGGTACCAGACCGCCGATGAACAGGCCGATGAGCACGGCCGGATCGTCGAGCTCGAAGCTGACGTCAATGCCTTGTTTCGCCAGAGTGTGGGTGAAGTCGGCGAACAGTACCAGTGCGGCAAGACCGGCGGAGCCGATGGCATAGCCCTTGGTGACGGCCTTGGTGGTGTTGCCCACGGCGTCCAGCGGATCGGTGATGTTGCGGATCTTCTCATCCAGCCCGGCCATCTCGGCGATGCCGCCGGCGTTGTCGGTGATGGGACCGTAGGCGTCCAGTGCCACGATAATTCCGGTCATGGACAGCATGGAAGTGGCGGCCACGGCGATACCGTACAGACCGGCCAGGTCGTGCGCGCCCCATATGGAGGCGCAGATAACCAGCACCGGTGCGGCGGTGGCCTTCATGGAAATGCCCAGACCCGCGATAACATTGGTCCCGTCACCCGTGGTGGATGCCTCGGCGATATAGCGAACCGGACCATACTCGGTGGCGGTGTAGTACTCGGTGATGACGACCATGGCGGCGGTCAGCACCAGACCGATCAATGCGGAGCCGAACAGGCCCATGACGGGGTTGGCAATGCCTTCGATGACCACGTCACCCATCATCTGGCTGGTGACGAAGTAGTAGGCCACGGCGGAGATGGCACCGGCCACGGCCAGACCCTTGTACAGGGCGGTCATGATCTTGGCGTCGCCCTCTTTGGCCTTGACGAAGTAGGTGCCGATAATGGAGGCGATGATGGACACGCCGCCCAGCACCAGGGGATATAGAATAGCCTGGGCCTCGGCGCCTTTCAGCAGCAGCCCGCCCAGCAGCATGGTGGCAACCACGGTCACGGCATAGGTTTCAAACAGGTCGGCGGCCATGCCGGCGCAGTCACCCACATTGTCGCCCACGTTGTCGGCGATGACGGCGGGGTTACGCGGGTCGTCCTCGGGGATGCCGGCCTCGACCTTGCCCACGATGTCGGCGCCCACATCGGCGCCCTTGGTGAAGATGCCGCCGCCCAACCGGGCAAAGATGGAGATCAGTGAACCGCCGAAGGCCAGACCCACCAGCGGATGCAGTGCGTCTTCCACACCCATGGCCACCAGAATGGCATAGTAACCGGCCACACCCAGCAGACCCAGACCGACCACCAGCATGCCGGTGATGGCGCCGCCGCGGAAGGCGACCTGAAGTGCGGCGTTCAAACCCTGATTAGCCGCCTCGGCGGTTCGCAGGTTGGCACGCACGGAGATGTTCATGCCGATGTAGCCGGTCAGGCCGGAAAGTATCGCACCAATCGCAAAGCCCACGGCCGTGGCGGTGCCCAGCCCCACCCACAACACCACCAGCAGGACCACACCAACTATGCCTATGGTGGTGTATTGGCGGTTCAGGTAGGCCATGGCGCCTTCCTGTATCGCCCCGGCGATTTCGCGCATTTTCTCGTTGCCTTCCGGCTGCGCCAGAATCCACTTTGTGGATATCACGCCATAGCCTATCGCCGCCAGGGCGCAGACCAAGGCAAATATCAGTTCACTTGACATACTGATCTCCTACCTATGATTTATTGAAAACTTATGGTTACCGGCCTACACCGGCGAAATCGGTCCCGGGCCTGAGTCCAAACGCCTGTTCCAGGCCCATCTCGCGTATTAGGCCATCCACCGCCCGCTGACCATGCTCACGTTGTATTTCCCCCAGAATCAGCCGTACTGCGTTGCGATTATAACCACCACCGAACTGCAATTGAGTGGCAATCAGCTCACGGGCCTTTTCCAGGGTCATCGTCGTGGCTCTTTCAATTAGATTACAGAATTATTACAAAAGAAAGGGGGCCAACGCCCCCTTTACCTTTCAGCTACAGTTCGAAACCTTCCAGCTTGCGCGGGACGGCCACTCCTTTCATGGTAACGTATTCCGGCATGCCGTTGTCATTATATGGCGGATAGGCCTCTCCTTTGATCAGCGGGTAGAGGTACTCCTTGCAAGCTTCGGTGATACCGAAACCATCCTCGGTGATGTACTCCATGGGCATCATCTTCTCGACATTGGCCACCTCTGACAGAGGCGCTTCGCCGATACTCCACCGGTAGGGCGAGGAGGACTCGCGCACCACGGTGGGCATGATGGAGTTCTTTCCCTCCAGGGCCTTCTCGACCGCGGCCTTACCCAGGGCGTAGGCCTGCTGCACGTCGGATTCCGATGCCAGATGGCGGGCGGCGCGCTGCAGGTAGTCGGCCACCGCCCAGTGGAACTTGTGTCCCAGTGCCTCCTTGATCATATTGGCCACCACCGGGGCGGCGCCGCCAAGCTGTGCATGGCCGAAGGAGTCACGGGTGCCCTGTTCGGCCAGGAACTTCCCATCCGGCCAGTGGCAGCCCTCGGAGACGACGATGGTGCAGTAGCCGTGCTCTTTCACCTTGGCGTCGACGGCGGCCAGGAACTTGTCCTTGTCGAACTCGATCTCCGGGAACAGGGTGACGACCGGTATGCCGTAATCCTCGACCAGAGCGCCGGCGGCGGCGATCCAGCCGGCGTGGCGGCCCATCACCTCGATAACAAAAATCTTGGTTGAGGTCGCCGCCATGGAGCGCACGTCGAACGAGGCCTCCAGGGTGGACACGGCGATATACTTGGCCACGGAGCCGAAACCGGGGCAGTTGTCGGTAATGGGCAGATCATTGTCCACGGTCTTGGGCACATGAATGGCCTGGACCGGGAAACCCATTTTTTCCGACAGTTGGGATACCTTGTAGCAGGTATCGGCGGAATCGCCGCCACCGTTGTAGAAGAAGTAGCCGATATCGTGGGCCTTGAACACCTCGATCAGACGCTCATATTCGCGTTTGTTATCTTCCAGGCTCTTGAGCTTGAAACGGCAGGAACCGAATCCACCGGAGGGGGTGTTCTTGAGGGCAGCGATGTCCTCGGCTGATTCCTGGGAAGTATCGATCAGGTCTTCGGTCAGTGCGCCGATGATGCCATTGCGGCCGGCGTATACATTGGCAATCTTGTCCGGATGCTGGCGGGCGGTCTCGATGACACCGCAAGCGGAGGAGTTGATCACGGCGGTGACACCGCCGGATTGGGCATAAAAGGCGTTTTTCGCAGTCATAATATGATTCCTCTATTACTACTTCGTCTGCGCGATCCTGATGGATGCTCTGTGGAATTTCCCTGATACCGAGGCCACCGGCTTATTTGTCCGGGAGGTCGCCGCGCTCCTTGGCTGTATAATCCGCCTGCGTCTGCAGCAGATCGACCATGCACTCTGCCAGGTCGTCATACTCATGGCGGCCGGTGCCGTATTGCTGGTAGCCACGGTAAAAAAACTGACAGCGGTATTTGCTGTCACCGGCCTTGAACACCACGAAATTACAGCCTTCCGTCTGCCAGTAAACCACCGGGCAATTGCTCAATTCGCGGTCAGCGGGACTCAGGCGTATCTCGGCGTCGGCCAGTTGCAGTGCCACATCCCGGCCATAGCGTTCCTTCAGAGTGGTCTTGATAACCCAGAGTTCGGTCTCGGAAATGTCCGTGATATCTGCCATGGCGATAGTTGTCTGCGTGAGAATTCCGCCCGGTGAGGCTTGGGAATGGTCGCATCAGCTTAACGGAGGCGTCCAGGGGCGGCTAATCCAAAACTTGGATAGAGTCATGGAATTTTCTGATTCTCTAATATACCTTGTGGATCTCTTGAATTTCAAGGCATCCTTGTGTACCCAGCAACCCCGTGAGAGGACCAGCATGCGGCTGATGATCATTGACCCCGATGAAAAACGCGGGGATAAGCTCAGCCAGGCCCTGGTCAGGCGATACGGCTGGCCCCTCGTATCACTGAAGGCGCTGACCGGATTGCATGAGCCAACGTCTGACCGGCACGCATTCGTCCTCGAGCGACCACCTGTCGACAAACAGCAGGCATTGGAACTGGATGACGGCCTGGCTGCATCAGATACGCCGCTGGATATGATTTTCATCATTCAAGTACAGGCCGCGGACAGCCCCCCGGGGCCATTCAGGGACAACAGGGCGCAATCCCCGCTGGTCGAGCACTATTCCGGCCGATCCCTGCTGCGGCGGGTGCGCGGGGAGGCCGATGACCAATATATTTTGAATACTATCGAGCGCAGCATCGACAATACACGCAAACTCACACAATCCGAGCCGGATGCGTTCGCCCGCATGCTGGCTGCAGTCAGAAGTGAAATGCCGGTGGTAAAACAGGCAGCAGAGGCCGTCGACACGGCCGAAGCGCAGGTCCCGGAAAACGAACCCCAGAAGACTGAAACGGGTACTGCTTCCACCCGCAAACGCAGCATGCAAGTCAAGGGAAGACTGAGCCGCCGCGGCAGCGGATGGAAACCCAGGAACTGACCCGCAGATCCTGGCCCTTTATTGATCCCGGTCAATCCACGGGCCCATCAGCGCCCGTTTTGACCTTTTTTTTACCCTGAGATTGATATTTCTCGTTTATATCTGCGCATGAATGAGGCCGTCAGGCGCCAAAGAGATAGAACATATGATCGATTTCACAACACTACACGAGCAGAATCACCGCATCACCGAGACCTCAAACGTGCTCATGTACCTGGTGCGCGAGCGCGCCCTGTGCGACACCGCCACCACCCGGAAAGTGTTTCAGGAAGCCCTGAGCATGATCGATGTGCATTTGCGGCGGGTGGACCGCCTGGTGAAAAAACACCTGTTGGCGCACGACGACCCGCGGGACCAGAACCTGGGTCACAAACTATCGGCCGAATCCGCCCTGCTGCGGCATAACTTCGCGGTATACGGTGTGGACTGGACCGAGAGACAGCGTCCGCACATGCATATCAAGGACCACCAGAAGTTCATCGACGACACCGATGAATTGTTCAATCTGATGCTGGACCGCATCCAGCGTGAAACGGAACTGGTATACCCCCTGCTGAAGCGCTTGAACGATTCCGACAGGGAGAAGGAATGGGCCCATCGCCTCATCCACTGATGAATCAGCCCGAGCTTCTACCCGGGCCATGATTCAATGTCCGGCGCAGCTTAGGCGGCCACACCGGTCTATTGTCAGATGGGTTTACGCTTGAACCGCGTTCCTTCACAGCCCGGGCAGGGGGGAATCTGGCCGGGCTTCTTGAACTCGATCTCCCTGCCGCAACCCTGACACAGCAGAATGCCGGGCCCGGTCACTTCTCCGGTGTGATACATCTCTGCCCGGCGCAGGTTCTCCTGCATTTCCCGCAGTTGCAACGATGTTTGATCCGCCACGTTGACGAACATATCCAGGACACGCTCTTCAATCTGTTTCAGATCGAATTGCCACCAGTCACGTATCTGCTGTCCGGTTTCACTGATGAATACGGCCGCATCGTGCATGTCCCGTTCGATATAAGAAGCCACCTTGTCCGCCTCCTCCCGGGTCAGTTCACCCAGCTCGACAGCCTTCTCCCGCGCAAGATCCAGATTCTGCTTGAACGCGGGCACACGGCTCTCCGCCTTCTCAACCGTATCGTGAACCCGCTCCAGCATCTTCTCGTAGGCCGCCACCAGGCGGTCCATGGCATGGTTTTTTTCCCCGGTGTTCATGTTTTGCTCCTGCCGTGATCGGACAATCGGACAAATGGAGGCGGATCTGCCGCCTGCCCCATGGGTATAAGTTTGGCCCATGCAGGGCATAACGCCAACATGGGCGTTAGCTACGCCAGGGCGTCTGGGTTATCCTTGCGCGATATTTTCTGTCACATCGATTCAACGGCCCGCCAGGCCATACAGCAGACCTCTGATGCAAGACACCTACTCCCCATCACAGATAGAACAGGACGCCCAGGCCTACTGGGATAAGAATCACAGTTTCAAGGCGGTGGAAGACCCGGAGCGGGAGAAATTCTACTGCCTGTCCATGTTTCCCTACCCCTCCGGCCGCCTGCACATGGGCCATGTGCGCAACTACACCATCGGCGATGTGGTCAGCCGCTACCAGCGACTGCTGGGCAAGAACGTGCTCCAGCCCATGGGCTGGGACGCCTTCGGCCTGCCGGCGGAAAACGCTGCCATCAAGAACGCCACCCCACCCGCCGAATGGACCTACCAGAACATTGCTTACATGAAGGCCCAGCTGCAGCGCCTGGGATTCGGTTACGACTGGGACCGGGAACTGGCCACCTGCGCCCCTGACTACTACCGCTGGGAGCAATGGCTGTTCACCCGCCTGATGGACAAGGGCCTGGCCTACCGCAAACTGGCCACGGTCAACTGGGATCCGGTGGACCAGACCGTGCTGGCCAACGAGCAGGTGATCGACGGCAAGGGCTGGCGTTCCGGCGCTCTGGTGGAAAAGCGCGAGATCGAGCAATGGTTCATCAAGATCACCGACTACGCCCAGGAATTGCTGGACGCACTCGACGGCTTGCAGGGCTGGCCGGAGCAGGTGCGCGCCATGCAGCGCAACTGGATCGGCCGCTCCGAAGGCGTGGAAATGGACTTCGGCATAGCCGGCACGGACGAACTGCTGCGCATCTACACCACCCGGCCTGACACGGTGATGGGCGTTACCTACGTGGCGGTGGCCGCGGAACACCACCTGGCCCTGCAAGCCGCGCAGTCCAAGCCGGAGCTGGCCGGATTTATCGAGGAATGCCGGCAAGGCGGCGTATCCGAGGCCGAAATCGAGACCATGGAGAAAAAAGGCATGGCGCTCGGCATCGATGCCATACACCCCATCACCGGGGAGAAGGTACCCATCTTCGCCGCCAACTTCGTACTCATGAGCTATGGCACCGGCGCGGTCATGGCAGTACCGGGCCACGACCAGCGCGACTGGGAATTCGCGGAAAAATACGCCATTCCCAAACGGCAGGTCATCTTCTCCACCGACGGCAGCCCCTGCAACATCGATGAAAGCGCCTATGTGGAAAGGGGCAAACTGCAGAATTCAGGGCCATTCGACAATCTGAGTTCCGATCAGGCCTTCGACGCTATCGCCGCCTACCTGAAGGAACGCGGCAAGGGCGGCAAACGGGTCAACTTCCGCCTGCGTGACTGGGGGGTTTCCCGTCAGCGCTACTGGGGCTGCCCCATTCCCGTGATCCACATCGCAGACGGCGGCATTGAACCCGCCGACGAGTTCCCGGTGCTCCTGCCGGAAGATGTGGTGGTGGACGGCAGCGGCTCACCTCTTAAAAAGATGCCGGCCTTTTCAGAACTGGGTGGCGGACGCTACCGCGACACCGACACCTTCGATACCTTTTTCGAATCCAGCTGGTACTACGCCCGTTTTTGCTGCGCCGACAACGATGCGGCCATGCTGGACCAGCGCGCCAATTACTGGTTGCCGGTGGACCAGTACGTGGGCGGCATCGAACATGCGGTGCTGCACCTGCTGTATGCCCGCTTTTTCAACAAACTGATGCGCGACGAGGGACTGCTGGACTGCGACGAACCCTTCTCCCATCTGCTCACCCAGGGCATGGTGGTGGCGGAGACCTATTACCGCCACCGGCCCGACGGCGGCAAGGACTGGTACAACCCGGCGGACATCGAGGTGAAGCGCAACGACAGGGGCAAGGTGATCTCCGCCATGCTCCTGTCAGATGGACGGCCCGTCATCCCCGGCGGTGTGGAGAAGATGTCCAAATCCAAAAACAACGGCATCGATCCTCAATCCCTCATCGACCGTTACGGCGCAGACACGGTGCGCCTGTATACTATTTTCACCGCACCGCCGGACCAGTCCCTGGAATGGTCTGACGAGGGAGTGGAAGGCGCCTATCGATTCCTCAAGCGGCTGTGGTCGCTGGCCACCCAGCGGGCCGCGGACATCCGCCGCGGCCCGGGCGATATCAGCTCCCTGGACGACAGACAGCAGCAGGCCCGGCGTGAAATCCACGGCGCCCTGCGCAAGGCGCTGTTCGATTATGAGCGCCAACAATTCAACACCGTGGTATCCGCCTGCATGAGCATGGTCAACGTACTCTACAAACTGGGTGAGAACGAGCCCGAGCGCGCCCTGCTGCATGAGGGGCTGGGCATCGTGCTGCGACTGCTTACCCCCATCGCCCCCCACGTCACCCATCACCTGTGGCGGGAATTGGGCTATGGCGAGGACATCCTGAGCTCCGGCCGGCCGGTGGTGAATGAAGAGGCATTGGCTCAGGACAGCGTCGAATACGTGGTACAGGTCAACGGCAAGGTACGGACCCGGATCCGGGTACCGGTGGACGCGGACAAGGACACGGTGGAAAACGCCGCCATGGCGGACGGCAAGGTGCAACGTTTTATCGGCGACACCCAGGTGCGCAAGATCATCGTCGTGCCCAACAAGCTGGTGAACATTGTCGCCAAGTGACAACCGGGAGAGGACATAGATCATGACCCATGCACGGCCCTACCTCGCGGCACTGCTCGCCGCCCTGCTGCTGTCCGCCTGCGGCTTCCAACTGCGTGGCGTTACTGAACTTCCGCCGGAGCTAAGCCCAGTGTACGTCTATGCCCCTCAGGGCTCACGCATCGGACATGTACTGGCCCGGTCGTTGAAGACCCGCGATGTAAGCGTCACCCGCAACCCCGAGGAGGCTGGCCTGCGCATCCGCATACTGGAAGAAGAGGACGACAGCCGCGTCTCTGCGGTAAACAGCAGAGGCAAGACCATAGGCACCGAACTTCAGTACCGGGTAAGTTTCGATGCCGTGGACAGCAGTGGAGTGGAGCGGGTCCCATCCCAGCGCATCACGCTGGCCCGGGACTATGTCAATCCGGATATTGAGGTCATCGGCAAGGCGGAAGAGGCCCTGCTGATCCGCCAGGACATGGTGCACGATATGGCCGACCGCATACTGCACCGGATGAAGGCCCAGCTCAAGCTATAGCACCAAGGTTCTGACTGCCAAATCGGACAAATCGCTGGACATGCGCCTCAACACCCATCAACTCCCGGCCCAGCTGAAAAAGCCCCTGCCCGCCGTATTCCTGGTCAGCGGCGACGAACCCCTGCAACGGGGCGAGGCCCTGGACGCCATACGCCGGGCAGCCCGGGAGCAGGAGCACAACGAACGCGAGTTATTGGATGTCGGCCCCCATTTCGACTGGGGGGAACTGGCGGGGCTGGCGGACAATTTGTCCCTGTTCGGTGACAAGCGTCTTATCGAACTGCGTCTGAACTCGCCCAAGATAGGCAACGAAGGCGGCAAAGCCCTGCTGAAATACCTGGAACGCCCCGCGGAAGACACGCTGCTGCTCATCACCAGCCCCAGGCTGGAACGGGCCCAGTACAGCGCCAAGTGGGTCAAGGCCATCGAGCGCCATGGGATCCTGGTAAGCGTCTGGCCCATGGACCACAAACAACTGCCAGGCTGGCTCACACAGCGCATGCGCAGCCAGGGCCTAGAGCCGGAAGAGGGGGTGGCCGCCTGGCTGGCGGATCGAGTGGAGGGCAACCTGCTGGCGGCGGTTCAGGAAGTTGAAAAACTGTTGTTGCTGCAAGGCCCGGGACCCCTGAGCCTGGAGCAGATGACGGCCGCCGCCTCAGACAGCGCCCGCTACACCGTGTTCGACCTGGCGGACGCCGCCTTGGCGGGAGACAGCGTCCGGGTGGTACGCATCACCCGCACTTTGCAGGCGGAAGGCAGCCCCGAGCCCCTGGTATTGTGGGCCCTGAGCAAAGAGGTGCGACTACTGGCCGGACTGGCCGGTGAGTTGGGTGATGGACGGTCTGTGACCCAGTTGCTGGCCGCCCGGCGGGACATCATGGAAAAACGCCGCTCGCTCTACACCCGGGCCATCAAACACCGCTCCCCCCTCGGCTGGCGGCGCCTGCTGGCCCGCTGCGCAGATGCCGACCGTGCCATCAAGGGTGAGGACAGCTCCGACCCCTGGCTGCAGCTGGAAGGCCTGGCCCTCGGCCTGTGCGGGATCCGGCTGCCGCATCTGGACCGACCGCCCCCCAGGTTCACTTAGAAGTTGCTGTCAAATCACCTTAAGCTGACAGGCCGTCCGCTCACCCCCTCAGCATGTGCAACAGCCGCTTGAGCTGAAAGCGGATCCAGCCATACAGCTGCAAGCAGCGTCCGCGCAAGGCCTCCGTCCCCGTATCACCGGCGCCGGACGGCCCTTCCAGGCGCTCGAGACAGGCCTGATTCCATTCCCGGCAACGCTCGTACACGGCGAAATCCAGTTCGTTCAATTCGCGGATGCGTGCTACATAGGGGGACACATCGGTGACATAGGCCTTTGGTGTGATGTTTTCCCGGCTCAGGCGCGGATCTATACCCAAGGCCTGTGCCAGGACACCGAAACTCTCCCCCATGGTTTCTGTGAGTCCGACCAGATGGAAGCGTTCCAGCAACCGGGTCAGCTCCTGCAGCCGCACGTCTTCCGACAGGGTGGTATCCAAGCCCACCCTGTCGCCGATGAAGGCGCTCATGGCATTTCGATGATGTTCCACGAACTCTTCGAAAGACATGAATTCGCCATCGCGCAGGATGAGTTCATGCACCGACTCCCCCATCTCCCGGCGGGCCGCCTGATAATTGTAGAAAGAGGCCAACCAGCGCTCTGGTGAACGAACGAAGAGCGCATAGCGGGTCTCGCGCTTGAAATAGCGGTGAATGCCATAGTATGCGTTGTGCCCAGTCACCAGGTCGACGGCATCCAAATCCGCCTGGGAGAGGCTGGCCATGAAACTGTCGATACCCGCTTCCGCATCACCCGAGCTGGTCTCCAGGTAGCGCGCAAACGGTCCCTCGGTCTCATACAGGCTCAGCATCCGCCCTGCACCCATCTCCCGCAACAACTTGTTCTTGATCGCCGTGCCGCCGGTTTTCGGCACGTGCAACAGCACATAAACTGGCCTGGACTCACTCATTCCCGTCCCCGCAACGCAATAGAACCTTTAACACACCGTCCTTCCCGGCCCGCGCCAGGGCGGCGGGGCCGTCCAGCAAAGAAAACTCCGCATCAATCAAAGGCAGGGGGTCCACCAGCCCCTGCTCCAGCAGGCGCAGGGCGGGGGGAAACGGACCACAGCGTGAACCCTGCAGCCTGATCTCGTCCACCACCAGGGAGGAAAGGTCCACCTCCGCCCGGCCCCGATAGGTGCTTTTCAACACCAGGGTCCCGCAAGGACGCAGCGCAGTGCGCGCCAGCTGGAAACCTGCGGCGGAACCACTGGCCTCCACCACCCGATCGAAATACCGCGCCGGCACCTCGGCCTCGTCCAGCCACTGCACCTCGACCGCCTCCAGCAGGGCACGCTGGCGCTGGTAGCGCGCCACGACCCGCAACTCACAGCCGCTCAGGCGCAATACCCGGGCAATAAGCTGTCCCAGACGGCCCGCGCCCACCAGCAACACCCTTTCGCCGGGACGTAGCGGCATCTGCCGCTGGATCTCCAGGGCCGCGGCCAGGGGTTCGCTGAACACGGCCAGCCGTACGGTTCGTTGCTCCAGCCAGAGCGCATGCATGGGTCTGTTTCCTGATTAACTGTCGCCATTATCCAGGAAACCGCGCCAATGCGGTAAAATGCCCGGATTTCCCCCAGAAGGAAACCGTTTCGATGAGCCAGACTGCCCCTATCAGCGATATCGCCGCCTATATGAGCGACCTGGGCGCCCGCGCCCGGACCGCATCCCGCGCACTGGCCCGGGCCAGTACCGGACGCAAGAACGACGCCCTGGCGGCCATTGCCGCTGAACTGGACGCCAGCCGCGACACCCTGATGGATCAGAACAGCAAAGACCTCAGGGCCGGCACGGCCAAAGGGCTGGACGAGGCCCTGCTGGACCGACTGGAACTCACCCCCGGACGCATCGATGCCATGATCGAGGGCCTGCTCCAGATCGCCACCCTGGCCGATCCGGTTGGCGCCATCACAGACCTGGACTACCGCCCCAGCGGCATCCAGGTGGGCCGCATGCGGGTCCCCCTGGGGGTGGTGGGCATCATCTACGAGTCACGTCCCAACGTCACCGCGGATGCCGCCGCCCTGTGCCTGAAGTCGGGCAACGCCACCGTGCTGCGCGGAGGCTCCGAGGCCTTCAACTCCAACCAGGCCATCGCGGCCTGCATCCATCGCGGTCTGGAGAGTGCCGGCCTGTCGGCGGACGCGGTGCAGGTGCTGGCCACCACTGACCGTGCCGCCGTAGGCAGTATGATCACCCAGCCGGAGTATATCGATGTGATCATCCCACGCGGGGGCAAAGGGCTCATCGAGCGCATCAGCCGCGAGGCCAGGGTGCCCGTCATCAAGCACCTGGACGGCATCTGCCACATCTATATCGACGACAAGGCGGATCCGGACAAGGCCTTTGCGGTGGCCCTGAACGCCAAGACCCAGCGTTACGGCACCTGCAACACCCTGGAGACTCTGCTGGTGGCCGAAGGCGTGGCCAACACCATCCTGCCCCGCCTGGGCGGGGCCTATCTGGAAAAAGGCGTAGAGTTGCGTGGTTGCGAGCGGACCTGCGCCATATTCGTCGACGCGCTGCCGGCCACCGAGGAAGACTGGGGCAGCGAATACCTGGCCCCCATCCTGTCCATTCGCGTCGTGCCCGACCTGGACGCCGCCTTGGACCATATAGAACGCTACAGTTCCCGGCACACCGAATCCATCATCACCGAGGACTACACCCGTGCCCGCCGTTTTCTGCGCGAGGTGGACTCCAGCTCGGTCATGGTCAACGCATCCACCCGTTTCGCCGATGGTTTCGAATACGGGCTGGGAGCGGAGATAGGCATCAGCACCGACAAGTTCCACGCCCGCGGCCCGGTGGGCCTGGAGGGACTGACCTCACAGAAATTCGTGGTTCTGGGGGATGGTCATATCCGCACATGACAACAGACGGCAGACAGTATGTCAGGCCTGATGCTGAATGCTGATGAATTGACCGCCCTCTGACGACTGACCCCTGTCTAATGACCCCATGATCGGCATCTTCGGCGGCACCTTCGACCCCATCCATTTCGGTCACCTGCGCCCTGCCCTGGACCTGCAGCTGAGGCTTGGCCTGGAGCAGGTGCGCTTCATTCCCCTGGCCGTGGCGGTGCATCGGGAGCAGCCGGCGGCCAGCGCGGAACTGCGGCTTGCCATGGTGCGGGCGGCGATACAGGGACAGCCCGGTTTCATGGTGGATCCCCGCGAAATTCGCCGTGGCGACCGCTCCTACACCCTGGACACCCTGCGCGAACTGAGTATTGAACTGCCTGGCCAAACCCTATGCCTGTGTGTGGGCGCAGATGCCTTCAACGACTTCCTAGACTGGCACAGTCCGCTGGATATACTCGATCTTGCCCACCTGGTGGTAACACAACGCCCGGGCGCCGCACGACCTGCTGATGCCGGGCTCAGACGATTGGTCGCGGAACGCCGCTGCGATCATCCCCGCGCCCTGCGCTCCAGACCGGCGGGATGCATTTTTTTCCAACCCGTTGCCCAGCTCGACATCAGTTCCACCGCCATCCGCGCCCTGTTGAAGGCCGGTAACAGCCCACGCTACCTGCTGCCGGACTCGGTGCTGGACATCATCGAAGAGCAGGCCCTGTACCGCTGAAGCAGGGCAATAGTGATGCAATGGGTTATGATTAGAGGCATCAAAGGTCCGACCCGCGATAGGAGCACACCCAACGCATGCAGCTTGAAGCCCTCGAAAAAATCGTCATAGGAGCCCTCGAAGACATGAAGGCCCGTGATATTCAGGTTATTGATGTGCGCAAAAAAACTTCCATCACCGACGTTATGGTCATCGCCTGCGGCACATCCAACACCCATGTCAGGTCCATCGCCGAGAGCGTGGCCATCAAGGCCAAGCAGGCCGGCGCACACCCCCTGGGCACCGAAGGCACCAGTGACGGTGAATGGGCGCTGGTGGACCTGAACGACGTGGTGGTGCACGTGATGCTGCCCAAGGTGCGGGATTTCTACCAGCTGGAGCGCCTGTGGGGCGAGGGCAGCCCCGGCGCCGAGGCCGCGGCCCGGCCTTAAAACCGGCTGACTTCCGCATGGACCGCTTCGACCGGATATTCGAACTCAATCGCCTGCTGCAGTCCTCCCGTCATCCGGTCTCGCGCCGCCGCATCGAACAGGCGCTGGATTGTTCCCGCGCCACCGCCAAGCGCGTCGTCGAAGACATGCGCCTGTATCTCAACGCCCCTATCGTCTACGAGCGCTCGCGCAACGGTTATTGCTACGACCAGCGCGAGGGCGAGATGTACGAACTGCCCGGTCTGTGGTTCAACGCCTCCGAACTGCACGCCCTGCTCTCGGTGCAGCAACTGCTGAGCCAGGTCCAGCCGGGCCTGCTGGACAGCCACCTGGGTCCGCTGCAAAAACGCATCGGCCGGATGTTGCTGTTGCAGCACGCGGGGGGCGACGAGATCCCCCAGCGCATCCGTCTGCTGCAGGCCGCCGGACGCCCCGCCGGCCCCCATTTCCAGAGCATAGCCGGCGCCATTGCGCAACGCCGCCGCCTGTACCTGGTGTACAACAACCGCGCCAGCGACAGCGGCAGCGAACGCGAAATCTCTCCCCAGGGCCTCACCCATTACCGCGACACCTGGTACCTGGACGCCTGGTGCCACCTGCGCGAGGCCCTGCGCACCTTCGCCCTGGACGCCATCGAGTGCGCCACCCCCCTGGACCGGGCCGCAAAGGAAATTCCGCGAGAACAGTTGCAGGCCCACCTGAACGGGGCCTACGGCATCTTCTCCGGTGCCCCCACGGACACCGCCGTATTGCTGTTCAACCCCGAGCGCGCCCGCTGGGTATGCAAGGAACACTGGCACGAACAACAACAGGGGCGGTTTCTGGACGACGGCCGCTACGAATTGAAAATACCCTACGGCAACCCCGCCGAACTCATCATGGACATCCTGAAATACGGCCCCGACGTGGAAGTGATCGCCCCGGCCGGCCTGCGCCGGCAGATTGCCGAGCGCCTGCGACTTGCGGCACAGGTCTACAGCCGGCACCTGTAGGCAGATTACCCTGGAATCCGCAGTCGACCGCTTCGTGCAGGACCTTATGAGATGCATGGAGAATTGTTCCCGTAGCAGGTGCACCTGTCGGGTGAGGGCCGCTACGGGGTTGATTCAAGGCGTGCCAACGAACAGCACAAGGTTGGAAGACCCTTCGGGGGCATAGCCGTAGCCCAGATATAGCGGCCCGAGCGGCGTCTCGCCGCCGACGTAGATCGAACCCGAATACAGACGTCCGTCGAGCCGCTGTTCGGTGTAGCGTCCATCGACCTCGCCGGTCTCCATGGACAGCCCCGCACGCAAGTCGCCACGCATACCCAGGGGCATGCGGCCGAGGATGTGTTCCACGCGCAGGCTGGCGAAGTTCATTTGATCGCCGATTATCTGTCTCCTGGCGAAACCGGACAGATTGAGGAAACCACCCAGCGCTGCGGCATCATAAGCTGGCAAGGTACCCAGGGGGGAGGTCGCCCCCGCCACCCTGGCCGTCAGTATGATATCCGGGGTCGCAGACCAGGTGCCCTGCAGATCTGCCGTCAGTTTGCTGTAGTCTTGCTGGGAGAAATCGAAGTAATTCAGACGGGCGCGCCAGCCCTTAGTCGGGAAATACTGGGTATTGGTCTGGTCGAAGTCGAGAGAGGCGGCCCAGCCCCCGGAGTTGAAATCTCCCGATGGCAGCGAAGGTACTCCAGTGCGGATCGATGCATCTATGTCACGCTCGACCCAGCCGATTCTCGCCTGCCCGAGCACCCCGATATTGAGTCCCGCGAACAGGCCAAATTCCATCTCGTCCCGTTTGTATTCCGCTATGCGGACGTTGTTTTGGTAGACGCCGGTAGTGCGCCGCCCATACGAGAACGTGGGCTCAACGAATAAACGCTGCCGCGGCTCCAGCGGCTGATAGAACTCGGCAAAAAGACCCGGCTCACTGCCTATCTGGGCACCGATGAGTAATTCCGCGCCCAGGGAATTCAGCCAAGTGCGATAGTTCGCAGCCCGTATATTGAAGGATGCATCGTCTCCCACTGTGGTATCCAGATTGAAGCCGAAGCGCAGGGAATTGGTCCCGAACTCCTTTTCCACCGGCGTCAGGCGCAGGATGTTACGCTCCCGGGAGGTCAGCACCTGGTAGTCGACGCGTTCGTAGAAGCCGTCGCCGTACATGCGCAGGACGTCCTTGTTTAATCCTGCGGTATCCAGCGTATCGCCGGGCTGGGTCCGCAGATGGCGTTCCACCACCTCAGGGTTGACCTGCTTCAACTCGGCCACCTCGACGGCATCAATGCGTGGCGCCCCTTGTCCGCCGGTGTGCATCCTGCTGCGCCATTGGGCATAGGCCTGATCGCTGACGGCAAGGCCGCTCAACCGATCAGCCATCTGCTGGGCCGCTGCGCGACCGCGGTCAGCGGTCTCTCCGCTGCGCTGGAAATCTCCCGCGGTGATACCCTCCAGGTCGGGCTTGAGGTAGATATCCGTATCCCGCAGGGTCGCCAGGGAACGAGTCACGTTCTGTTCGGTGAGGATATTCACCATTTGCACCGACACATCCAGCAGCGATCCGATGTCCGCGGGATCAAGCAAGGGCGAACCTACATTGACCACGATCACTATGTCGGGGCGGCAGCGCTCGCGCACCTCCCCGATAGGGACATTGTCCACCAGACCACCATCCACCAGCTTGTGGCCGCGATAGGTCACGGGATCGAGCAGGCCGGGCACCGACATGCTGGCGCGCATGGCCATGGTCAGGCTGCCGTCGCGCAACACCACACGTTCGCCGGTGCCGATGTCGGTGGCAATGATCGACAGGGGCATGGGCAGCTTCTCGATAAGGCGTTCTCCACGATCCGCCCCAACCAACTGATTGAAAAACAGCTTGATCTTCTGCCCCGCAACGACGCCGGGCAAGGTATCGAGTCCGTTGTCGGTAATGCGCAATTCGGCACCTGGGAGCAGCCGCTGGCGCAAGAACTTGGTGCGAGCACTGGTCTCGGAGTGCTTGGGATTGTCCTGAAACAGATCCGCCCAATCCGCGCTGCCTAATTCCGAGCGCATTACGGCGGGGCTCACCCCGGCGGCATAGGCACCAGCCACCAGCGCCCCCATACTGGTGCCGGCTATGCAGTCGATGCGTATCCGGAGCCTCTCCAGCACTTCCAAGACACCAATGTGGGCGGCGCCACGGGCACCGCCGCCACCGAGCACCAACCCGACACGCGGGCGCTCAGCACCAGCCTGAGCCGGGGCCCACAGGCCTAACACACCAAGGATGACGACAGACAATAACACCCGAACCATATTGATCGCCCTTGGCGAAGAACAGCGATGAAAGTGCGATAGAGCCAGCCAAGCTGGCCTCATGGGCCTGAGTATTCTAGACGTCTCCAACCCCGTCAAGGCATTGTGAAGAAGATTGCGGGGGCGGACTAATGAGATCCCCCATCGCATCTATCTGCTACAGGCCGCCGAGTGCAAAGAATACTGACACGACCGGCAGCAGAGGTGGTTTGCGGACGACGGCCGTTACGAACGGAGAAACCCTGCGCTTATCCCTACGAACACCTGCAGGCAGATTACGGGTTCATCTGCCGAAACAGCCGCAGCGCCATCCATATCAGCAAGACCGCACCCAACACCAGCACCGCCCACAGCAACCATTGCCGCCAGTTGATAGCAGGACTCAGGACCGAGTCACCGGATACCCGACGCACTTGGCTCTTCACACTGGCCGGCAGGGCGGCGATGCCGGTGGAACGCAGCATGGCATCAGTGCCCGGCTTGTGCTCGGGCAATGGCCTGGCACTGCCCCAGGCCAGTGTATAGGGGCCCTCCCCGCGGGCCACGAACCGCAGTTCCTGTGGCCGCCACAGCAGTTTCAATGTGGGCAGGCCGGGCCCCAGTCCTCCCGTTGACTGATCCACCAGCAAACGCCACTGACGATCCGGCCAACGCCCCAGGTTCACCTCCTCCTGTTCCAGTTCCACCCCGTGCTGACGCAGGCGATACAGGGTGAAGCGGCGGCGTTCCCGCCAGGGTTGATCCTGCTCGCGGCGGGATTCCAGGGTTGCACCTGCCAGTGTATTGATCTCAGGCAGGTGGAAACGCACACGCTCCACTCGCATGGCGGATGGAAGTTGAAAACGGTATTCACCCGTTTTCGGACCGGGCGTCAATGCCAGAACCATCTCCTGGTAATGGATGATGCGCGTGCTGTGGGTCCCCCGTGTCCGCACTCCTGTCAAATGCACCGCCTTGGCCGGATCGGTGAAGCGGAGACGAAAATAGCGGGCCTTGACCGGCCTGACCTGTATGCGGTCGCGCTTGAGGTGACGGCCCAGATGGTGCAGATCGGCCAGGGTGACGTTACCGGCCACGAGCCGCCAGTGCTCCAGGTCGTCACCGGCCTCCAGGTCAAGGCGGACCAGAAAGTCCGAATCAGCCCAGCTCACGGTGAAGAGATTGACCGGAGAGTCCAGATCGCGGGCATCCAGGATATAGCCGCTGAGGCGTCCGGTCGTATCGCTGTGCGACTGCTCGACCTCGATCGCCTGGCCCGCAGCATGGCGCTCGATCCGCACCCGGATGTCAAGCTGGTCCCGTGTCCCGTCTGCGTACAGGGGGAACAGAGGCAGGTCATGGCGGGTGACGGCCTTGGCCCTCTCGTCCCGGCTCAAGACCAGACTGTGCGGCACCAGGTTTCCGGCGGCGTTGAACACCCGCAGGTCCCCCAGGTCGGCACGGATGACACCGGCATAGACCGACTGCGGCAGATCCAGGCGATAGATGGCCGCATCGCCTTCGGTGTGGATATCCGCGGCATAGGCGAAGTCCGTCAGGCTTACCGGCTCTGCGGCAAGGCAGGTCGATGTGAGCATTATGAGCAGCAATGCACGAATCACGATGCGCCCTCCTGTTCCCGGCGTGGCGGGATGGGGGAAAAATAGCCGACCACCAGCAGCAGCACGCCTACCGATAGAAAAGAGACGATACGGGCCATGGTAGCGGTATTGGACAGGTCCACCAGGAACAGTTTAAGCACCACCGCCGCCATCAGCCCTGCACCCACGAACCACAGGCGCCGCTGGCCCAGCCGGCTGCCCAGCAGCATGCCACCCAAGCCGGCCAGCCCCCAGAGCACGGCCAGGCCCGCCTGCACGGTCTGGGAATCGAGCATGGTATGGGACGAAAAACCCACGTCCAGCCAATGGTGGGCGGTGCGGAACCAGGCGGTGTTGAGCCAGATGAACAGGGTCAGGGCCATGGCCCAGGAGGCATGGGGGAAGCGCCAGCTGTGCCGTCCGTCCTCATCCTCATGCGCAGGATACAGCCACATGATGAGCACCAGCACCACCATGCCCACGGCAATATCCATGGGGTTGAGCAGGGGTAGATAAGGCAGGGGATCGGACGCCCCACGGCTGCCCAGGCACAGGACCAGCACCCAGGCCCAAAGGTAGAAGCACACCGGGGTCAGGGCCTTTTCCAGGTACAGTTGCGGATGCGCCGAGACCGGCCAGGGCAGACGCATGCCATGGCGCCCCAGCGTAAGTAGCGCGAGCGCCGGAACCAGGCCCCAGGCGATGCGCCACCAGGTGTCAGCGCCCCGCACCATCTCATCCAGCCACCAGGCCGCCTCCCAGCTGAGCAGGATCAGCAACAACCACACCCCGCCCTGGTGCAACAGGCCCACAAAACCCCGGGCATCAGGCTCGCCGCGCAGGATGTGCAGATGAGCCCACAAGGCCACAAGCCATACCAGCGACATCAAACCCTCGAAGGGGTGCTCCAGCAGCAGTCCAGACAGAGGCAGCAAGAGGAACAGGGACGGCAGCAGGGCGCGGGAGGGGTAGCGCAGACCCGGCCACGGCAGCCGCCGCTTGAGTTCGTCGGCGAGCAGGCCGGTGACGGTGAAAAACAGCCCCAGGGCTATGGCAATCTGGTGATCCAGGTCTGCCTGGTCCGCTATTTCGAACAACCAGGCGCCATACCACCAGAGCAGGCCCCAGGCGAAAAACGGCCAGTACAGCCGCCTCTCCCAGGTCGGTTTATCCATAGCCGCCTGCAGATGCCAGGCGGTAAACAGACCGGACAAAGAGATGATCAGCGCCCCCAGAAAAATACCGTTGAGCAGGGGCAGATTGTACGGGGTGTGTTGTGCGGCATAGGCGAAGGAGACGCCGGCCCCGATTTGCAGCAGATAACCAAACAGGCGAGGCAGCAGATGCCCCTGTCGACCGCCCACCCACACCATGGCGGCGCCCTCCAAGGCCCACATTCCGGCGGTCCAGCGGGCATCCAGGGCCAGGGGCACGGTCAGGGTGGCGAATACCAGGCCAATGGCCAGAAAGGCCTCCGCCAGCAGGCGTGAATCCGGCCCCAGCCGGGCGTACAGCAGGCGCGCCAGCAGAATGTAAAACGCCGCCGTGATCAGGGCGCTCCATGCCAGGTAATTGTCCATTCCCTGCACCAGCCCCGCCTGCATGGCGAAACCCACCAGGGGCACGCCGAACACCAGGCTGGCGTCCACATAGCCACGCAATTTAACCGGCTGGCGAAAGGCGAACAGAACGGTGATGGCAATGTACATCAATACAAAGGCAATCAGGAAAGGTTCGGTACTGGCAAAAAACCTGGGCTGGTAATACTGGTATCCCCACAAAGAGGCGATGACGAAACTGAAGCCGAAGCCCACCAGGTTCAGTACCCGCCAGGCACGGAACCAGGCGATGCCCAGGATGCCCAGGTTGAGGACCAGGTAATAGGCGAACAGGTGCACATGGCTGCCCTCGCCCGAGGAAGTCAGCAGGGGGGCCAGAAAGCCGCCGGCCGCACCCAGCACCGCCAGCACCCTGGCATCCTGCATCACCGCCAGCGCAGCGGAAAAGGCGGCGAACACCACCAGCACGGCGAAGGCCAGTCCAGGCGGAATCAGGGTGTACAGGCGCAATGCGGCGAACACGGTGAGATACAGGACACCCACCGCCCCGCCCTGCAGCACCAGCGCATATACCCGCTTGTGCTCGCGCAGACGCCATCCCAGCAGCAACATGACGATGCCGCCGATGGCGACGGCGGCCAGGCGCAATTCGATGGGCAGCAGGGAGTGATCGGCGGCGAACTTGAGCAGGAAGGCGACGCCGAAGAACAACACCACCACGCCCACACGCACCATGATGTTTCCGCCCAGCATCCAATCGCGTGCACGGTACCAAAGGCCCTCCAGTGCCTTGGGCACGGCTGTTCCCGCAGGAATGGCTGGTTCCTCTTCCAGATCGTCGGGCTGCACCCATTTGTCGATGAAAGGTGCCTGTCCTCCTGGCTTGGAATCTTTACCTGGCTCAGCGGGCGTCGGCTCAGGCGCCGTATCTGCTTTCTGCTCCTCC
>RRYU01022880.1_pt1 | contig 34567 bp, 39 predicted proteins | sample 2162651 | NCBI WGS metagenome assembly RRYU01 (sample SAMN10267283, study PRJNA491782) | microbial mat metagenome | isolation source: biomat in the production well | place: Japan: Minami-Kanto gas field, natural gas well KTG3 | collected 2017-06 | reverse complement strand
GCCTTTCGCGATCAACTGAAGGCGGGCGTGGCCCAGTCCGCGGAGATCACCCAGTTCGACGAGGCCGAGTGGCGGGGCTTCGCCCCGCGCCTCCTCTATCTGTCCGGCGATTTCGACGATCCGGACACTTACCGGCGCCTGGCCGAACGCCTGCACGGCCTGCCGACCGCCAACCGTCTGTACTACCTGGCCACGCCGCCCTCCATCGCCCCAGCCATCGTCCGCGGCTTGGCCGCCGTCGGGCTGAACCACGAAGATCGCGGCTTCGCGCGCATCGTCATCGAGAAGCCCTTTGGCCGCGACCTCGCCTCCGCCCAGGCACTCAACGCCACGGTGGCCGAGGCCTTCTCGGAACCGCAGGTCTATCGCATCGACCACTACCTGGGCAAGGAGACGGTGCAGAACATCCTCTTCTTTCGCTTCGGCAATGCCCTTTTCGAGGCGGTGTGGAACCGCAACCACGTCGATTATGTCGAGATCACCGCCGCCGAGCCCCTGGGCGTGGGCCACCGCGCCGGGTACTACCAGGAGTCCGGGGCGCTGCGGGACATGGTGGCCAACCACCTGATGCAGCTCCTGGCGCTCACCGCCATGGAGGCGCCGGTGGCCTTCGATGCGGATGCCGTCCGCGACAAGAAGATCGAGGTCTGGCGCAGCATCCGCCCCATGACCCCGGAGGAGGTAATGGACCGTAGCGTGCGCGCCCAGTACGCGGCCGGGCCGATCGACGGCGCGCCGGTGCCCGGCTGGCTGGATGAGACGGGCGTACCGGCGCAGTCCCGCACCGAGACCTATGCCGCCCTTGACCTGCGCATCGACAACTGGCGTTGGGCGGGCGTGCCCTTTTATCTGCGCACCGGCAAGCGGCTGGCGCGCCAGGTTACCGAGATCGCGGTGCACTTCCGTCACCCGCCTCTTAGCCTGTTTCCGCGTGAAGGCGCACTGCAGGCCAACGTCATTGCGCTACGACTGCAGCCCGACGAGGGCATCAGCCTCGCCTTCGGGACCAAGCAGCCGGGGACGGTACGGCGGGCGGTACCGGTCTCCATGGACTTCTGCTATCGCTCGACCTTCGGCGACAACCCCCCGTCCGCCTATGCCGTGCTGCTCCTTGACGCCTTGCGCGGCGACGCGACGCTCTTTACCCGCCGCGATGGCGTGGAGGCGCAGTGGCGCCTGATCACACCCATCGAGGACGCCTGGGCCGCGCAAACAGGCGGCGAGGTGCCCGCCTACGCCGCCGGCTCCGAGGGTCCGGCCGAGGCCGACGCCCTGCTCTTCCGCAACGGCCACCGCTGGCGCTCCATCGCCGACAATATCGGAATGTGCCATGTCTGAGTCACTCGTACTGGCTGGCGACACCGGGGGCACTAAAAGCAACCTGGCCCTCTTTCGCGGCTCGCCCGGGGCACCCCGGGCCGTGGCGGAGCGGACTTACCAGAACCGGGAATTCGGCAGCCTGACCGATGTGGTGCGGCGCTTCCGAGACCGTGGCATGGCGGAGCCCGACTGGCTCACCGCGCGTCTGGACACCGCCGCAGACCGAGCCGCCGTCATCACCCAAGCCGGGATCGCCGACCAGGCGGCCATCTGCACCAAGGCACTGGATCTGTTCCTCTCGGCCTACGGCGCGGCGGCGGGCAATCTGGCCCTGACCGCTCTGGCCACCGGCGGCCTCTACATCGGCGGCGGCATCGCCCCCAAACTCGTCGGTGCCTTTCCCGACAGCGGTTTTATGGCCGCCTTCACGGACAAGGGCCGCTTGAGCGGGATGCTCCGGGACGTGCCGGTGCACATCGTCCTGGAGCCGAAGACGGCGCTGCTCGGCGCGGCCAGCCGCGCCTTGGCGGCGCCATAAAGTCAACCGTCACAGCAGGACGAGTTCGACAACCCGTCACCCAACCGTTTAGGAGCATGAGATGTCACAACAGCGCATTGCCCACCCCCCGACGTTCGCGCTCCTGGTGCTTTGCATTCTTACTGCCGGTCCGGCCAAAGCCGATGAAGCGAAGATCGTAAAAGCCATCGAGGGCCTGGCCGGCCCCGGCACCCGGGTCGAATCGATACGTCCGGCCGGGTTCCTCGGCCTCTACGAGGTACGCCTGGGCGGCGAACTGCTGTACACCGACGCCCAGGGACGCTACGCGGTCCTCGGTCGGGTCATCGACACCAAGACCGGGCGCGACCTCACGCAGGAGCGCCGGCTCGAGCTGGCCCGCGCCGCCTTCGCCGAGCTGCCCCTGGAGCTCGCGGCCAAGCAGGCGACGGGCAAGGGGCGCCGGGTCCTGGTCACCTTCGAGGATCCCAACTGTCCCTATTGCCGCAAGTTGGCCCAGGAGCTGGAGCGGCTTGACGATCTGACCGTCTACACCTTCCTCCTACCCATTCTGACCCCGGACTCCACCGAAAAGGCGCGCGCCATCTGGTGCGCCAAAGACCGGGGCCGGGCCTGGCGCGACTGGATCCTGGACGGCAAGATGCCCGCCGGGGCGAGCTGCGACGCCCCCCTGGAGCGGCTCCTGGCGTTGGGCGAGCGCCACGCCGTCGCCGCCACGCCGACCATCCTCCTGCCCGACGGCAACCGCATCGATGGTTACGCCCCGGCCAACCAGATCGAGCAAGCCCTGGAGCGGGCGCCCGGACCCTGAGTAACCATCCCCCGGCAAAGCCGGGGGCTTTGAATTCGTGAGCCGCTCAAAGCGGCAAGGGGTCGCTAACGCGGCCCCACGGTTCTTGGGCCGCCTAAAGGCGGCAAATCAGCGCCACAGTTTGAGCTGATCCAGGCGCTGGTCTTCGCGCTCTTGGTGCTGGATGTACGTTCGGATCGTCGCTTCATCCCGACCGACGGTCGAGACGAAGTATCCCCGAGCCCAAAAGTGCTGCCCCGAAAAGTTGCGCTGACGCTCGCCGTAGACGCGCGCCAGATGGATCGCGCTTTTGCCCTTGATGAAACCGATCACCTGGCACACCGCGTACTTCGGCGGGATCGAAATGAGCATGTGAACATGATCCGACATCAGATGCCCCTCTTCGATCCGGCTTTCCTTTTGCCGGGCCAACCGGTGAAAGACTTCCCCGAGATGCGACCGCAGTTGCCCGTAGAGCACGCGGCGACGATATTTCGGGATGAAAACAACATGATATTTGCACTCCCATTTGGAGTGACTTAGGCTCTCAAAATCGTCCATCGGGACTCTCCTCACGCATGTGCTTGGCGGCTCACGCGTCGGAGTGTCCCCGATGGACTCCCGGAAATGTCAAACTGCTACTGTCACCCCGGCAAAGCCGGGGGATTACCCGTTTTATTCAAGGCCGCACAGGGCGCGATCGATGAAGATACGCCGTCATGCCCTCTGCCGCCCTGCTGGTCGGCTGCGGACCGGTCACATCATGGCACGCCGATCCCGATGGCTCGACTCCCCGGCGGGATGCCGTAATCGTGATCACCGGGAGCCGGGGCCGGCCGGCCTGGCGCTTCGGCGAAACGCTGGGCCGCGCCGGCGCGGAGATGGGCGGCAACGAGGAGCGCACCTCGCCGGCCGGAGTGACGGCCCGGACCGCGACCCCCTGCGCCTGCCGGATGCCGGATGCCGCCATGGCCGAGGTCCGGGCCGCCGGCTGGAGCGAACGGCAGTGCGTCGAGGCGCTGGGCGTGGTGGAGATCTTCGTCGGCTTCAACCGCTTTCTCGACAGCTTCCAGATCGCGATCGACTTCTGAGCTGCGACGGCCGAAAAAATGCGGCTGAAAAAAATCTGGACCGGGGTGTAAGGATGCGCGCAGCCGGACGACCAAGCACTGCAAGTATCCAAATCGGCGGCCATCCCAGGCTGCTCGATCATTCACTCAACACCTGGAAGGAACGACCATGCCTGACGAAACCATCTCCCTATCGAGAAGAGGCGCCCTCATCGCGGCCGGTGCCGCCGTGCTGGTCCTGGCTGGCTGTGCCGCGACTGGCGCGGCCACCGGCACGGACTCCATGGCCCAGGTTCGCTGCCTGGGTGTCAACTCCTGCAAAGGAACCAGCGATTGCAAGACCGCCGAAAACGCCTGCAAGGGACAGAACCAGTGCAAGGGCCAAGGCTTCCTCAGCATGAGCGCCGACGAGTGCCGCGCACAGGGCGGGCAGATCGCCGCGGCGATGTAAACGCGCCGGGGCCTGGCGAGCCAGGTCCCGTCCGCTCGCGACGCCAGCCCGGACCTCGCCATGACGCATTCACCCAGCCCCGATCCTGGTTTCCTGGGCTTCGGCCTCGGACTGCGACCGGCGCATTATCACGCCATCCTCGACACCCAGCCGGCGGTGGACTGGTTCGAGATCCTGTCCGAGAACTACTTGATCCCCGGCGGCAAGCCGCTGCATTTCCTGGAACGTATCCGCGCCCACTACCCGGTCGTGATGCACGGCGTTTCGCTCTCGATCGGCTCGACCGATCCGCTGGACGAAGACTACCTGCGCGACCTTAAGCGGCTTGTCGAGCGGATCGAACCGGCCTGGATCTCGGACCATCTCTGCTGGACCGGCGTGCATGGCCGCAATCTGCATGATCTCTTGCCGCTGCCTTACACCGAGGCCACCGCCCGGCACGTCGCCGAACGTGTCATGCGGGTGCAGGAGCGCCTCGGCCGGCAGATCCTGCTGGAGAACGTCTCCAGCTATCTGAGCTACCGCGACTCGGACATGACCGAGTGGGACTTCATCACCCGCGTCTGCGCGCTGGCCGACTGTCTGCTGCTGCTCGACGTGAACAACGTCTATGTCAGTGCCGTCAATCATGACTTTCGGGCCGAGGACTTCATCGCCGGCATCCCCGCCGAGCGGGTGCGGCAGATCCATCTGGCCGGACATCACGACCACGGGGACTACATCGTCGATACCCACGATGCCCCGGTCAGCGATCCGGTCTGGGCGCTCTACGCCGATTCCCTGGCGCGCCTGGGTCCGGTCTCGACCATGATCGAGCGCGACGACCGGATCCCGCCGCTCGCCGAGCTGGTCGCGGAGCTGGGGATCGCGCGACGCATCGCCGCGCCGCATCCGACGGCACGGAGGGCGGCATGAGCCCCGCCCGGCTGCGCGCCCTGCAGGACGGCGTTCAAGCCTATCTGCTGGGCGGAGGAGACCCTTCCGACATCCGCGCGGACGTCGTCGATGATGCCCGTGTCGGCGCTGACCAACGGCTGCGGATCTATCACGACGCCTACCGTCTGCGCCTGATCGAGGCCCTGTCCGCCGCCTATCCGAACTTGCTCAAGCTACTGGGCGAGGTGCATTTCGAGCGGATCTCGCAGGGCTATATCGAGGCCCATCCGTCTCGCTACCGCAACCTGCGCTGGTATGGCGAGTCCCTCGCCGAGCATCTCCTGGAGGCCCTCCCCGAGCACCCTATCGCCAGCGAGCTGGCCCGTTTCGAGTGGACGCTCGCGCTCGCCTTCGACAGCTGCGAGGCGCCGCTGTTGACGCGCGCGGATCTGGCCGCGATCCCGCCGGACGACTGGGGTGGATGGCGTCTCAAGGCGCATCCCTCGGTGTACCTCCTGGACCTCGAACTGAACACGGTCGCGGTCTGGAAGGCACTGGAGGCGGATCAGCCACCGCCGCCCATCGAGCGCTCACCGGCGAGCTGGCTGATCTGGCGCCACGGGCTCGACCCGCATTTCCGCTCGCTCGAACCGGCCGAGCGGGACGCCCTGGCCCAGGTCACGCAGGGCGCGCGCTTCTCGGACATCTGCGAGGCACTGGGCCGGACCATGACGGAAGCCGCTGCCGTCGGCCAGGCCGCGGGCTACCTGGCGGGCTGGCTGGACGCGGGTTTGCTGACGATGCATCCGACGCCAACGGATGGCCCATTCTCCGCCTGATTCTCAGGTTGTGCGCGAGCACCCAATTCGGCTCCCGAAGCGCCCGGCCGTCGGCCCAATAGAAGGGCACCCCGGCCCAGCGCCAGGTGTCGATGCGCAGGTCGAGCGCGGCATTTCTCCACAGCCAATCGCCGCTCCAGTGCCAGCGCCTCGGTGGCGCCGGCGAAGCCGCCACCGACGATCAGGATGCGCGGCGCGGGCTCGGTCATGAGCAGGAGCGCTCGTGCGTGGCCGCGTGGCGCGCCCGGCCGGTGGCCGGCATTGCGCGCATCATCCGCCCCTTGATCCAAGCATCGACCGAGAGCTGTCCCGGTCCGGTGGCGGCCAGGTAGAGCAGGATGGTCGCCCAGGTGCCGTGGACGGCCCAGGCGTCCGGGTAGACCAGGAACTGGATGACGGCGGTCATACCCAGTAGGGCCAGTGCCGAGAAGCGGGTCGCCAGACCGATGAGCAGCAGGATCGGAAACAGGTGCTCGGCGGTCGCGGCGGCGAAGGCGCCCAGCTCGGGCGAGATGAGCGGGAGGCGGTATTCCTCGCGGAAGAGGAAGACCGCCGAGTCCGACAGGCGCGGCCAGCCCAGCTCGAAGGTGCCGTTCACGAGGTTGATGGAGAGCCCCTCGATCTTGGTCTGGCCGGACGTCCAGAACACGGCGGCGATGGAGAAGCGTCCGAGCAGAGCGATCAGGCTGTGGGGGATGCGCTCCAGCCAGGGGATGGAGGCGGCAACGGCGGCCGTCAGACGGCTCGGTAAGGATGGGGCCTCAGCGTTCATGGGCGGGTCCTCGGGTTGGAGTCGTGGGATGAAAACCGGTCAGAACCTGCTCGCGCAGCAGGACCGCCAGACAGCGGGTGAGATCGAAATCCGCCGCCCCGGACGCCGCCTCGGCGGCCTCGCCCAGGGTGCGGCCCGCCTGTAGGGCGGCGATGAAGCCGACATCGCCGAACCCCATCGGCAGCACCCGCACCGAGCGCCCGTGGCGCAGCACCCAGGCGCCTTCGGGCACGCCGGGATCGGGCATGACCGGCGCGTCCTCCTGGTGGGCTGCCCAGATCGAGACGACCGCATAGGCCGAGCACAGGGCGCTCAGGGACGGATGCAGCGTCAGACGCAGCGTGGCCAGCCGCTCCGGGTCGGCCATGACGGCGGCCAGGGCGGCGGGGTCCAGGGGATCGGCATCGCCCGCGTGGAGGGCGTCCAGACAGGCCAGCTCCAGGCGCGCCAGGTCGGGCAGGTAGGGCCAGTCGTCCGCCAACTGGCTGGCGGCGAGGAAGTCCGCGAAGCCCGCGCCGTAGCGCGCCAGGACCGGCGAGCGCGGCGGATGGGCGCGCACGAAGGCACGCGCCAGGTCGCGGAAGGGTCGTGTGCCGACCACCGCCTCGCAGACCGGGAAGGTCTCGGCGATCGCCCCCATGAGCGACACCGTGACGTTGTTGCGATAGACCGCGAAGCGCTGGGCGGGGTCGGACCCGTTCCAGGTCTTGAGACCCGCCGGAATCACCCGCGCCGGTTCGAGCAGGGTCGCGCTCCAGGCGCTTTGCCCGCTCATGCCGCCACCTCCCGCGTGCCGTCCGCCAGGCTCAGTTGCGCTTGGGCGCGCTCGGCCTCCGCCAACAGCCGCGCGAAGTCCGGAACCGCGTTGTCCCATTCGATCAGCGTCGGCGTCGGGCCGAGGCGTTCCAGCGTCCAGGCATAGAGTGCCCAGACCGCCGCGTCCACGGCGCTGCCGTGATCGTCGATCAGCAGCGGGGCGCCGGTACTGTCGCTGTCGCGATGGAATCCGGCCAGGTGGATCTCCCCGACCTGATCCAGTGGCAGCGCCGCCAGATAGGCATGCACATCCCGCCCGTGGTTGGCGCAGGAGACATAGGCGTTGTTGACGTCGAGCAGCAGGGCGCAGCCGGTGCGCCGGACCAGCTCGCCGATGAAATCGGTCTCGCTCAGGGTGGAGCCGGCGAACTCGACATAGGTCGCCGGGTTCTCCAGCAGCATGCGTCGGCTCAGGACATCCTGGACCTGGTCGATATGGGCGCACACCCGATGCAGGGTGCGCCGGTCGTAGGGGAGCGGCAGCAGGTCGTTCCAAAAGACCCCGCCGTGGCTGGACCAGGCGAGGTGCTCGGAGAAGAGCGCCGGGCGATAGCGGTCGAGCAGCCCGCGCAGGGCGTGCAGATGGTCGCGGTCGAGCGGATCTTCCCCGCCGATCGAGAGCCCCACGCCATGGATGGAGAGCGGATAGCGCTCGGCGATACGGGCCAGGTCGGCGTGCATGGGGCCGCCCGCGACCAGGTAGTTCTCGGCATGGATCTCGACGAATCCGAGATCCGGTCCGGTGTCCAGGATGGCCTGGACGTGCTGGGGCTTGAGGCCCACGCCGGCCCGGGGGGGCAGACCGGCGTGGCGCCCGGACCCGGGAGCACCCGTCGCGCCCCGCGGAGGGAAGGTCTGCGTTGGGGTCATGACGGAGGCGCCCGGACGGTCCTTAGGACTTCTCTTTGAAGGCGGCGAGCTGGCCGTGCCCGGTCGGCGAGGTGGGCGAGGCGGTGGTTTCGCACGTGTCCTTGGGCACCAGCTTCCAGGCATTGCCCTGGTAGTCCTTGGTGGAGGTGCCGGCACAGGAGGTGCCCGGACCGGCGGCGCAGTCGTTCTTGCCCTTGAGCGCGACGCCGAAACACTTCTCCTTGGCGGCGCCTTCCTCCGCGCCCGCGGGGACGGCGGCGATGCTCAGGGCGGCGCCCAGGGCCAGGACGAGTGCGGCGGCGGTGGCTTTCTGATGGGTGGTCGACATGGTCTTCTCCGGTTTCCGATGGATGAGGGTAGTGGATGAATCGGTGCGGTCGAGCCCCTGTGCGTCTGCTTCGGCCGCTTGGGTCTCGCAGTGGTAGTCGGGGGAGGCGGCGGATCCTTACAGCCGAAATGCGCGGAGATTGATAAAAATCTGCCCGTATCAGTGGCTGCGATGCGCGGCGGTTGTCGCGCCGTCCAGGGGCTGTCCCCGAGAGGATCCGTTCGCGGCCCCCTTGGCCTGCTCCAGCCGGCACCAGGCATCCAGGGTGCAGGCGACGGACCAGGCCTGGGACGGTGCGCCGCGCGGGGCATGGGGCGGTTCGGCGTCGAACAGCTCGCTGATGCTGCCGAGACCGGCGTCCGTCAGGTGATCGGCGAACGGATCGAGGAGGGACTGGGCACCGGCGGCGTCGCCGGTGACCCGATGTACCGCCAGGGCATAGTGGGGCAGCAGCCAGGCCCAGGCCGGACCCTGGTGGTAGGCGCCATCGCGGGCGGGCACGTCGCCGCCATAGTGCGGCCGGTAGGCGGGATCGGTCGGGCTCAGCGTGCGCAGGCCATGGGAGGTGGCCAACTGAGCGCCGACCGTGCGCACTACGGCGGCCTGGTCGGCGGAGTGAAGCGGCGAGTGGAGGAGCGAGACCGCCAGGATCTGGTTTGGGCGCACCCGCGCGTCAGCGCCCTGCGGGCCGTCGAGCACGTCATAGAGCCCGGACCCATCAGCGCGGATGAAGCGGCGAAAGCCCTCGCGCGCCTGCGCGGCCAGGGTGGACCAGGGCTCGGGCTCGGCGCCGATCAGGGGCGCGAGCGCCGCCAGGCTCATGAGTGCGTTGTACCAGAGCGCGTTCAGCTCCACCGGCTTGCCGGCGCGCGGGGTCACCGGACGACCCTCGACACAGGCGTCCATCCAGGTGAGCTGGGTCTGGGCGCGGCCCGCCCGCAAGAGTCCATCGGCGGGATCCCGAGCGATGCCGACGCCGGTGCCATCGGCATAGGCGGTCAGGATGGAGGCCAGTGCCGGGAAGTGGCGGCGCAGCCCATCGCGGTCGGGGTTCGCCGCCAGGAAGGCGCGCCACGCCTCGATGTACCAGAGGGCCGCGTCCGCCGCGTTGTAGGCCGGGGGCGTGCCCTGCTCGGGAAAGTGATTGGGCAGCAGGCCGTGATCCAGATACCCGATCCAGCTCTCCAGGATGGCGCGTGCCTCCGCGTGGCGGCCGGTCGCCAAGGTCAGACCCGGCAGGGCGATGAAGGTGTCGCGCCCCCAATCGCCGAACCAGGGATAGCCGGCGATGACCGAACGGCCCCGGGTGCCATCCTCCAGGGGCCGCTGGACCAGGAAGCTGTCGGCGGCGAGCACCAATTGGTCGATCCATGGGGGCGGATTGGCCGAGGAGGATGCGCCGGCGCGCGTCGATCGCAGCAGACTGGCGTCATGCAGCCGGCGCTCGCGCAATGCCTCCCCGAGATAGGGCGAGGGATCCTCCTCAAGCGAAGCCACGCCGCCGACCCACTCGCCGCTGTAGAGCGGCAGCTCGAGCGTGCCGATGCAGAGATGGTCGTCCCGGTCGGGGAGACCGCGCTCACGCTCGGCGGGCAGGTCGAATCGCTCGATCCAGGTCCGCTCGGGCCTGAACTGGCCGCAGCGGCTGCGAAAGCGCAGGAGCGCGCCCTCCGCCAGGGCGACGCGCAGCTCACCCTCACCCGCCGCGATGGCCGGCGCGAGGTCGCCCGCCGCCGTCTGCCCGTGATGATCCCGCGCGTTGACCAGCAGCCGGACCAGCAGGCGCGGCGCGTCCTCTTCCTCGCACGGGGTCAGCAGGCGCCAGGCCAGATAGGTCGTATTGGCGCCGGCCTCCATCCAGATCCGCGCCTCCAGCCGCCGATCGCCGAGGGCGTAGCGCCACACCGGGAGACGGCCGTCCAGGTGAAACGCCTCCAGGTGCAGGTAGCCGCGCGGCTCAACCGCGCCCCCGGTCCAGCGGTTGCTGTGCAGGGGGTGAGACTGCCCGTCCACGACCAGGGTCGCATCGGCCTTGGCGAAGACCAGGATCCGCCCGAGCGGCGGCTTGAGCGGCGCGATCAGCAGACCGTGGTAGCGCCGCGTCAGGGTGCCCGCCACGGTGCCCGCCGCATAGCCGCCGAGGCCGTTGGCCAGCCACCATTCGCGCCGCTCCGCCGCTTCGAGGTCATTGCAGAGGGCGCGGCCGAAGTGGACCCAGCGCGGGAGTGTCGGTTCCATGGGGTGCTCCAGGTCAGGCCGCGCGGCGTTCCCGCGGGCTCGTCGCGCCGTGCGGCGGACTCGGAAGGGTGCCGTTCAGCCTGAGCTCGAAGGCGTTCATGGCCTGTCCTCCAGGAGTAGTTTCAGCAGTTGCCGCTCGCTCTGCGCCCCCAGCTTCACCTGGCGGATGACGCCGTCCTCGACCAGCACGAAGCTGGGCGTGCCGGCGATACCGAAACCCCGCGCAAGCTCCGGGTGGTCGGCGATGTCGACCTTGATGAGATTGGCGTGCGCCGGTCGCAGCCGGTCCACCAGGGCGGTCATGGCGCGACAGGGGCCGCAATGCGCCGCGTGGAAGTAGTAGAGGCGACGCCGCTCCCCGGGTGCGGCGCCGACCAGGTCCTTGGTGTCGGGCGCGGCGGTGCCGATGCTCCGGCGCGCGCGATAGAACGTGAGGAATTGCATCGGTAGCAGGACGGCGGAGAAGCCGATGAGGGCGTAGATCGACCAGTGCATGGTGGACTCCTGTATTAAATGATCGTCAGCCATCACAGCGTTCGTCCCGCCACTAACCGCACCGATGGTTGTTGGAAAGCCAGTGTGGTGTGCATCAGGACGTTCTCCATGATTGGAAACCTGCAAAGCGCCCACAGCCAGGGCGTGAGCATTGGTCGAACCTGTCGAGGATTCCTGACAGGCGGCGGTCCGAGGCGGTGAGTTCGTCATGGTCGGCACCTGGCGCACCAGGGTTTCGGGAGGCAGACAGAGGGCATCGCTGCACGCCTCGAGACGCAGCTCCACATGACGCTTGGATCGATCGACGTTGGCCCGGTGTCAGTGCTCAGGGCGCGCGGGGACCATCAGCCGGCGTCCTCCTCGTCGCGGGTGCGCGTGAAGCGCAGATGCGCGATGTCCGGCGGGAAGAACATCGCCCAATTCCACTCGAGATAGACGCGGGCCTTGCGCGCGAAGGTCGGGACATAGAGCAGATAGAAACCGCGCCACAGCAGCCAGGGGATGAATCCGGACAGGTTCACGCCGTAGACCCGTGCAACCGCCTTGTTGTGGCCGATCGCCGACATCAGGCCCTTGGGACGGTAGCCGAAGCAGTCGGTCTCCCGGCCGCGCACTGCGCCGGCGATGTTGGCCGCCAGCTGCGGTCCTTGGCGCAGTGCGAATTGGGCCGTCGGGGGACACAGGCGGCCTTCATCGAGCCGGTTCGGCACCGCCGCGCAGTCGCCTACGGCCCAGACGCCGGGCAGGCCCTGTACCGACATGTCGCCTTCGGTGCGGAGACGTCCACCGATCTTCTCCGCCGCGAGTGCATCGATCAACGCGTTGGGGCGTGTACCGATGGTGCAGACGACCGTCCCGGCATCGATCCGGCTACCGTCGTCGAGCACGACGCCGCGCGAATCGACGGCACGGCTGCGTGTGTTGAGGCGGACCTCGACCCCACCGCCGCGCGAGAGCTTGCGTTCGGTGAAGCGTCCGAGGCGCTCGGGCAACTCGGGCATGAGATGGTTGCCGCCGTGCACCACCACGACCTTTGCCGGTGATTCGCCTTGCGCATACCAGCGCCGGCTCGCCTTCAGAAAGTCGCTGATCTCGCCAGCGACCTCGACCCCGGAGAAGCCCCCGCCGACGACGACGAAGCTTGTCAACCACCGGCGCATGGCCGGGTCGCTTGCCAGATCCGCCTCCTCCAGACGCGCGATGATGCGGTTGCGCAGATGCAGGGCGTCGCCCACGGTCTTCAGCGGCAGCGCATGCTCGGCCATGCCGGGCACCAGGTCGACATTGGCGCGGTTCCCGCAGGCGAGCACCAGATGCTCGTAGGCAAAGCTGCCCGGCCCCTGCCCGCGGTAGTGCACACGGCGCTCGTCGGTATCGATTCCGGTGACCTGGACCTGATGCACCCGTGTGCGGCGCAACATCTGCCGCAATGGCGCAACCACATGTCCGGGCAGCACCGATGCGCCGACCACTTCCGCCAACAACGGGTTGTAGGTCAGATAGTTTTCGGCCGAAAGCAGGCGTATATCCGCATGCGGCAACCGGCGCTCGAGCGCCTTCGCCGCCGTCGCGCCGGCAAAGCCGCCGCCGACGATCACGATACGCGGCTGCACCGGCGGGTCCAACCCGCCTGACTGTCGATCGCCGCGTGCGATGTCGACGTCTTTCATGCGTCCACCTCCGCCTCGAACACCGAGCTGTTCGGATGAAACGCATACCAGGCAAACCAATAGGCCCTGGCGGAACCGAACAGTGTAAGCCCCGGCACGCGGTCGTCCGGGTGGAGGAAGTCGACCTCGGAGGCTGTCACGAAGCGCGGCGTGTCGATCGCCGGAATACCGTCGCGTGGCGGCCCGCCGAGCTGGATCTGTGATGGCGGGACCAAACTGTCGGTCAGGTCGAAACCATTGGCGCCGAACGCCACCGAGGTGATGGCCCCGCCTGCCGACGCCGGCATGATGCCGGTCAAAACCGCTCGAATCAGTCTCGACGTCATGCGCGGGAAACGGGGCGGACCGACAAGGTGTTCGTTCATCGGCGATAACCGACCACGGAGCGACTGCCCGAGACGATGTAGGGGCTCCCGTCTCTGCCGTAGCACTGGGTCCCCACGATGGTTGCAGGCCGCCCGTCCACGTAGCCACGCTTACTCACCTGATGGCACCGAGAACGTTGCACGCGACTGCTCCGGTAACCGCCGCTACGGGAATAGCGGCTCGTCGAACCCCGATACTGATCGCGATTCGAATACTGCCCGTAGCCCGATGACCAGGCGCTCACGGGTTCCGGCATGACCAGGGCCGTCGCCGCCACCAGGCCCAATAAATACCCTACACGGGTTACATGACCGATCGACATCTTTCGCCTCCTCGCGTTCTACGGTGGCTCGTTGCATCGGTAGACCGACGCAGACCCGGATCTCTTTCGTCGGCGAGCCGGATGATCCCTCAGTGGTGAATGAGCTCCGCGAGCGGCTCGAGCCCGAAGCAGTCCAGGTCCGAGGCGACGCTCAGCGTGCCGTCATAGACCCGTCGAACGCGCTCCAGACTGTCATCCAATGCCCGCTCCGAGCGGCGCATCAGATGGCTGAGCAACAGATGCTTGATCTCGGCCGCCTTGGCGATCTCGGCGATCTCCGAAGTCAGGGCATGCAGCCGCGCGGCGACGGGGCCCGCCTGCTCCGGCACGGCATGATCCATGATCAACAGATCGGCATCGCGCGCAAAGTCGACGAACCAGGGATCATCGCCATTGAGATCGCCGCTGAAGACAATGCGCTGCTCGCCAACCTCAATGCGATAGGCCAGCGCGGGGACCGGGCCATGGGTGACGCCGACGGCGCTGACCTGATAGTCCTCGGTCTCCTGGACCAGGATCGGCTCACGGCTGTCGGCCTCCAGCGTATGGCGCTCCAGCCTGACCAGGCCATCGCTGCCGTCGAGATAACCGGCGAGGTAACCAAACGCCCCGGTCCGAGAGGCGAACAAGCCCTGAAGATAGACCTCGAGATCGGGATAGTTCCCGCCACCGGTCGGCCCGGCAATCGGCAACGCCCGGCTGCGCTCGCTGAAATAGCCGCACTTCAGTAGCGCCGGCATGTCTGCCGCATGGTCCGCGTGCAGATGGGTCAGCGCGATCAGGTCGAGGTCCGCGAAGCGGGCACCGCTGGCGCCGTAGCGCGCGAAACTGCCGCCACCGAGGTCGATGAGCACCCGCGCCTTGCCATCCAGCCACAGCAGATAGCCCGCGCTGGCCCGCTCCTGCTGGGCCTCCGGTCCGCCGGAGCCGAGCACCTGCACTGCAACCGGCGCCTTGCAGGCATTGGCAGCGGCGCCGCTCCCGGCGCCAAGGCTAGCCATGATCAACAACAGAGCGGCGTGTCGCCATCGTCTTGCTGCTCGCATTGATGTCACCCGGTGGGGCTTGAGCCCAGTAATCGCCCCAGCCAGGTGGGTCGAGCGGGTGGCGTTTTCAGCGCCGCGTGGAGATCGAGCGGCGGCACCAAGCTGATGATCCAGCCCGGCAATGGTGGCTGATCGCTGAATCCACAGGCGACGCCGAGCCGTCGCGGGTGGTAGACCTTGATGAAGGTCGGGGTCTCCAGATCGTCGGCATAGACAATGCCGCAATAGTCCTCCCGGTGCTCACGACGCAGCAGGGCGTCGAGCTCGGTGACGAACGACTGGACCGCGGCGGCCTCGGCTGGCGTGGCCGGCGGCGCCTCGTCGAGGTCATAGAGGTACCAGCCGGCCGCGGCATCGCCGCGCAGGCGGGTCCACAGCTGATCGAGCTGGTGCCAGCGCAACGCCGAGGTAAAGCTGCCGCGGAAACGGCTGAGAAATGAAACGGCAATGTCAGGGGTCTCTTGCATGGTGATGGCGTCGCGTTTTTGGGGTGGAGTCATGGTGGCCGAGACGGCAGCGAGCGTTCGCTACACATCACCCATCAAGACCGGCCCCGCGGCGGCCTTCTTTCACCGTTCACATCGCCTGCCGGCCGTGAGAGCACATTGACCTGAGCCATGCTACGCAATAGCCACGACACCTACGGCCTGGTTGCCGTGTTCTTGCATTGGCTGGTCGCGCTTGTCGTGGCGGGTCTCTTCGGTCTCGGCCTGTGGATGGTCGAGCTGACTTACTACGACGACTGGTACCGCACCGCCCCGGCGATCCACAAAGGTGTCGGCGTGCTGCTGTTCATTTCCGTGACGCTGCGCCTGGGCTGGCGTTTGGTCGGACCGCGGCCGGGGCCATTGGCAACGCACTCGATGCTCGAACGGCGGATCGCCAAAATCACCCACGCGCTGCTCTACACGCTGCTGTTCGCAGTGATGCTGAGTGGCTATTTGATCTCGACCGCCGATGGCCGCCCTATCGACGTTTTTGGTCTGTTCAGCGTGCCGGCTCTGATCAGCGGCCTGCCGGATCAGGCCGACGTGGCCGGCGAGATCCACCTGATCCTGGCCATCTCGCTGGTTTCGCTGGCCGGGGTCCATGCGCTGGCGGCGCTCAAGCATCACCTGATCGATCGCGATCGCACTCTGCTGCGCATGCTGGGACGAAGATCAGCTTCCAAGGCGCGTTGATGCACCGCCGAACCGATCCGGTGCGACCACGCCTGTCCTCGCCACCCGATGATTCACCTAACCCATGACCAACCGGAAAATGAACATGCCAATGCCAAAGACCCTGACCGCCCTGAGCCTGACCGCTGCGCTGTTGCTGCCCGGGATCGCCGCCGCCGAGGTCGAGGCGTATGTGATCGATACCGAAGGCGGTCATGCGTTCGTCCAGTTCCGTATCCAGCATCTCGGCTACAGCTGGCTCTACGGGCGTTTCAACGACTTCGATGGCGCCTTCACCTATGACCCCGAGGACCCCGACAACGCCGGCATCGAGGTCGAGATCGACACCGCGAGCCTGGACTCCAATCACGCCGAGCGTGACAAACACCTGCGTGGTGACGACTTCCTCGACGTCGAGCGCTATCCACGGGCGACCTTCAAGAGCACCGCCGTCGATCTCGACGAGGACGGTACCGGCACCGTGACGGGCGAGTTCAGCTTCCATGGTGTCACCAAGCCGGTCACGCTCGAGGTGGAGCAGATCGGCGCCGGACCAGACCCCTGGGGTGGCTTCCGCCGTGGCTTTCAGGGCACGACCCGTTTTGCGTTGACGGATTTCGGCATCGACTATGACCTGGGTCCCGCCTCTCAGGTGGTCGAGATCATTCTGTCGATCGAAGGGGTGCGCCAGGACGGCTAATGGCGGAGTGACGATGCAGGCGAGAGCCACATTGGACGAGAGCACGCCCTTGCAACACAGTCTGTCATTAAAATGTCATCCTCGAGCCAAGAACCACGAGCCCGATCACCCGGGACATGCGAGAGCCGTCGAATGGTCTCCAGTGCGGGTGGCGAAGTGCTCGCGGTGCGATGACCACAAAGGGGCAAATAGGTGAGCAAACAGCACAAACGGCGCCGCGGGAATCAGCCGCCTCGGCGCCTGTCGCAGGTGAACCCAGGCAGCCCAACAGCAACTGCCACCGGCCGTCGCTGCCAGCCATGCACGGCCTGCTGCGACGGTTGGCTGCGCATGAACATCAGTGGCGTCGAGGTGTCGCCGGGCCATCCCTGTCCGCACAGTACCGGCAGCGGCTGCGACGACTACGCCCATCGGCCGCGCTCGTGTGTGCGCTTCAACTGCGGTTGGGTCATCGGCGACAGCCCCTTGCCGGAGTGGATGCGGCCTGACCAGGGCGGGGTCATCGTGCTGTTCGCCATGCGCCGCTGGCTCGGCCGTCCGGTCGATGTCGCGGTCCCGGTCGGCCGCAGCATCCCGCCGCCCACCCTGGCTTGGCTCAAGGCTTTCGCCGAACGCCAACAACGCCCGCTGCTCTATACCGAGCAAACCTTGAGCGAGGACGGTGGCTGCGCAGCGGAGCAGCAGGTCTTCGTCCATGGTCCGCCGACCTTCCGTGAGCAGGTTGCGGCCTGGCAGGCACCGGAGAGCCGCTGTGGTGAAGCCTGGTCGCCCTATCGCTCGCCGACTAGCACGGAGTGCTGCAAGTACCAACGCGCGAGCGCTGTCCATCATCACCCGGCGCGGCCTTGTTCATTATCCCGACCACCGCCCTCATGCCGCGACCGGCATCAGATAGGGCAGTTTCGGCGGACGCGGTCGCCGGCGTCGCGGTCGCGGCGGCAAGGGGACACGCAGGAGAAGCTGCTCGAACAGCGCGGGGTGTGTTCGCCCGAAGAAGCGCTCGGCGGCCGTCGTGCCGTCGGCGCGGCGGATGTGGAAGTTGTGCACGCCCGTGAGCGCGGCGAGCCGGCGGTCGCTCAAACGATGACGCCCGTGATGGTGCAGGGAGAGTTGGCCGTTGCGTCCTTCTACGCAGGAACTGCTGCGTTGGAACAGATCGGCGCAAGCGCCGGCGACCTGTTCAACCCGAGCGCTGTCCTCGGGCGCGAGACGCTGCAGCGGATGATCGGGTCGTCGCAGCGCGTCGAGCAACGCGGTGCTCGCCGCCTGCACGCGGTGTCGGGACTCGGCCGCGGTGCTGCGGGCGGCGACGCGCTCGAGGTAGACGGCGGGGATGAGCTGCTCGAGGACTGCCGCTTCCAGCTGCGGGGGCAACGCGAGGGCCTCGACCCTGGCGCTCACGGTGGCGAAGAAGAACGCAAGCGTGGCGAGCCACTGCACGGTCAGGCGCTCGGCCTTCATGAGGCGTTCGCGAGCGCGCTCGGGCAGGTCGGCGGCCTCGGCCAATCCCTTCAGGCGCGTCCAGACGTCGGTGAAGCGCGCCGCCACGCGCTCCACCGGCTGCGTCTGTCCATCCACCGGATCGTACGGGTGATACAGCACACCGAGCTCGCGGATCAATGTGCGCGCCTCGCGCTGGCGCTCCCGTGCGCGGTCGCGTTCGGCCTCGCACGCGACCAGCGCGCTCAGGGCGGCGGCAATGCGCGTCTCGAAGGCCGGTGGACGCCCGAGCGGGCGCGGCACGCGCGCCTCGAAGGCCTGCTGCGCCGCGCGCTCGGCCTCCCAGTGCTTCTGCGCGGCCGCCACGCCGGCTTCGGCGTGGCGCAGATCGCACGCCAACGCCAAGGCCGTGGCTTTGGAGACCTCGTGTTGGCCGTGAAAGAGGTCCGGGGAGTGGTGGGCACCGAGATCCGCCTCGGCATGCCGACGCAGCGCCTTGGCCTCGTCGGCGGTGCTCTGGATCACCTCCACGGCGAGTCCCGTGCAGGCGTCCTGAAGCGCGGCGGTCCAGGTCCCCGCGGTGCGATCCGCGGCGTACTGCTCCAGGACAATGAAGTTCGACACCGGCTCGATGGCCACCAAGCAGATCCCCGGATGAAAGGTTTCGTCCTCGCACACCGTCACTGCACGCGCCGTCATGCCCTCGGCAAGCGCCGTGCGCTGCTCCGCGACCACCGCGACCACGGCCGTTTCCACGGCGACATTGAGCGCGTGCTGCGCGCCGTCGCTGACCCCGATGAACGCCGACAGTCCGCTCAGCTCCAGGAACTCACTCACCAGCCGGGTGCCGCCCGCCGCCCGCAAGGTGATGCTGAACTGCGCCGCAAGCACCATCCGATGCAACCAAGCGATCCCCTCCGGGGTGCGTGCGAAGGCCGTCAAGCCCGCCGGCGGATCCCCGTCCGGGACGTCCCGGCACCACCCCTGCAAGGTGCTGCGCGCAACCCCCGCAGCGGCCGCCACGCCGCGTTGCGTCTCGCCCACCGCCAGCCGTGCTTCGGCCGCCGCGATGTGCTCGGCTTGCTCCAAGCGTGTGCGTCGCGTCACGACCCGATCCCACGGCCGGGGCTCGAACGGCCGGGTAGCGCAGCGCTCGCGCTTGGTCTAAAGTCAATCTCGGCAGGATCTTCGAACATCTTTCCGACTCCTCGGTTAGTTTGCACTTCCAAGGGTAGGAAATTGCGAGGATCCTGCCAAATCCCTGTACGCCTATCACCAAGCCCTGGACTCGGACTTGGCCGCGATTATGAGCGAGGCCCCCGGCGCGATGGCGTCGAGGCGCAACGGCGGCTGATTACCCCGATCGAGCAGGCCTGGGCGGCCGACACCGCGGCCCCGTTGCCACGCTATCGCGCCGGCAGCGACGGGCCGGCCGAGGCCGATGCGCTGCTGGCGCGCAATGGCCACCATTGGCGCGCGATCGCCGACAACGTCGGTGCCTGCGCGCGCTGATTCACCAGAGACACCGCTCAAACGGACCACAGGAGCACCGATGAATCAAGAGGCCAGACAGCGCGCTTGGCGACTACTCGAGGAATCCGTGGTCACCTATCGCGGCGAGCCGGTGGGGACCGTCGCCGCCCATGATCCCGAGACCGAGGCGCTCAACTACGACCAGGTCTTTACCCGCGACTTCGCCATCTCCGCCTTCGCATTCCTGCTCGACGGCCGCCCCGAGATCGTGCGCCACTTTCTGACCGCCGCCGTGCGCCTGCAGAGCCACGAGCGCCAGCTCGATTGCTTCAAGCCCGGCGAGGGGCTGATCCCGGCCAGCTTCAAGGTCACCGGCGATGGCGCCGACGAGCAGCTCACCGGTGACTTTGGCGAGCACGCCATCGCCCGCGTCGCCCCGGTGGATTCCGGCTTCTGGTGGCTGCTGATGCTGCAGGCCTACGTGCATGTCACCGATGACCGCGCCTTCCTAAGCCAGGCCAGCGTGCAGCAAGCGATCCGGCTCGTGCTCGATCTGAGCATGACCAGCCGCTTCGACATGTTCCCGACCATGCTGGTGCCGGACGGCTCCTTCATGATCGACCGGCGCATGGGGGTCTATGGCTACCCGATCGATATCCAGGCGCAGTTCTTCGCCGCGCTCTGTGCGGCCTCCAATCTGCTCGACGCCGATGAGCCGGCGAACGCGCCCTATCGCGCCGCCCTGGACGAGCGCCTGCCGCATCTGGCCCATCACGTGCGCACCTACTATTGGCTCGACCTCGAGCGGCTGAACCAGATCTACCGCTACGGCATGGAGGAGTACGGACCGGCCGCGGTCAACAAGTTCAATATCCATCCCGACGCCATCCCCGACTGGCTCATGGACTGGCTGCCGGAGACCGGCGGCTATCTGCTCGGCAATGTCGGACCCGGCCGGCTCGACTATCGCTATTTCGCTCAGGGCAATCTGCTCGCCTGCGCCGCCGGGCTGGCGACCGAGGCGCAGACCGCCGCCCTGATGCAGCTGATCGCGCAACGTTACGACGATCTGATCGGCCAGGTGCCGCTCAAGCTCTGCTTCCCGGCGCTGGAAGGCCAGGACTGGCGACTCCTCACCGGCTGCGACCCGAAGAACCGCCCCTGGTCCTACCACAATGGCGGCAACTGGCCGGTGCTGCTGTGGCTACTGGCCCTGGTCGGTCTGCGCACCGGTGCGGACGAGCTGGTCGAGCGCGCGCTCAGCGATGCCGAGCGGCGGCTGGTCCAAGACGACTGGCCCGAGTATTACGACGGCCGCCGAGGCCGACTGGTCGGTCAGCAGGCACGCCGGCGACAGACCTGGAGCGCCGCCGGCTATCTGGTCGCCTGCCAACTGCTGGAGCGTCCCGAGCGCATCGAGCTGCTGCACCTTGGCCGCTCGGTGGAGGGGGCTAGCTGCGCGATGCCGGTTTGAGCGGCTGCGCTTCCGACACGCAGCAGCACCCTATGCCGCACTGGAGTGCTGACGCCACACAGCAGTCAATCCGGGAAGCCCGGCATCTGCCTCAGGGCGATACAGGGCCGATTCTTCACCGGCCACGCTGAATCATCAAGCTATTAGCCTCCTATGTCATGCTTGTTGTGCGTCCCTGGAGATATGCCGCAGCGGTCGCGAGGCCTTTGGATCATCGCAGCTCGAGTTTGCACCAGCGGCCAGGCCGTCACCTGCGGGTGCCGGTGCGCAGGAGCCGTCTTCGAGGAGTGTTGAGCGATCCTCAACCCTGAGCCAATGAAGCCATTACCCATCATCATCCCAACTCTAAACGAGGCCGAGACCGTCGGTTCCCTGCTTGGCGATCTCTCGCCACTGCGCGCCGAGGGTGCTGAGCTGGTCCTGGTCGACGGCGGCAGCCGCGATGCCACCCTGGCGCGCGCGGCCGGTGGCGTGGATCAGATCCTGCATGCGCCACGCGGGCGAGCTGCGCAGATGAACGCTGGCGCGCAGGCGGCGACCGGCGAGCTGTTCTGGTTCCTGCATGAAGAGGCTGGCTGTGACTTGCCAGTGCAGCTGCGGCGAACCGCTATGCCTGTAGCGCGCGCGAAGCAGCCTGTCGAACCGCGCAATGCAGAGGCCTGGGCAGGCTTCTGGGGCCGCTTCGATGTGATGCGGTTGCGCCGCTGCAGGGCATCGCGCACGGTCTTGAGCGGCAGCGCGTGCTCGGCCATGCCGAACACAAGGTCAACGTTGGCATGGTTTCCGCCGGCCAACACCAGATGATCGTAAGCAAAGCTGCCCGGCCCCTAAGCGCGGTAGTGCGCACGGCGCCCGTCGGTGTCGATTCCAGTGCCCTGGACCTGATGCACGCGTGTGAGGCGCAAGATCTGACGCAATGGCGCAACAGCATGCCCAGGCAGCACCGATGCGTCGACTACCTCCGCCAACAACGGCTTTTAGGCCAGATAATTTTCGGTCGACAGCAGGCGAATATCCGCATGCGGCAGCCGGCGCTCAAGCGCCTTCGCCGCGGTCGCACGGGCAAAGCCGCCGCCGACTTGGCGGCGGGGGGCTAACGATCGGCGGATCGGATCACCACCGCCTCGCCGTCCCGCGCAACGGCGATGCCTTCGGGCAGACGCGCGCCATGCTCCATCAGCCAGGCGTCCAGCTCATGAGAGAGGTGGGTCAAAAACGTACGCCGGGAGCCCACCGAATCGCTGAGCGCCAGGGCCATATTCAGGTCGTTGTGATTGCGCGGCGGCTCATGTTGCGGCGGATGGTTGCAGTCCAGGACCACCACTGTGGGTGCGAAATCCACGAGAAAATCCAGAGTGGCCGGCGGCAGGCCGGCCGTATCGGTCAAATAAGCAAGCCGGGCGTCCCCCGCATCGATACAGAAGCCCAGCGTGGGCTTGGAGTGGATGAGCGGCACGGGCGTGATGCGCACACCGGGCAGCTGGAGGGGGGCGAACTTGGCGAGCCGCTCGAAGGTCAGCACACCCGGGTTCCTGTAGAGATCTGCGCAACCTTCGCTGTCCGGCGGCCCATGCACCGGCAGTCCCCCACCCACGCCCCAGCGCAGGTGGAACAGACCCTGCACATGGTCAGGGTGGTAGTGGGTGAGCAGGATGCGGGAGAGATCGCCGGCCGGGAAGCGCTCGGCCAAATCCGGCAGGCCCGCGTCGATCAGAATGCGCTCGCCTCCGGCCTCCACCAAGGCACAGCAGGGCGCGCGGCGGTAGGCCTTGCTCCGGGTTGCGCGGGTACAGGCGGGACAGACGCAGCCCCAAAGTGGCACGCCGCCGGCCGCGCCCGTGCCCAGGAAGGTCAGGCGCACGTCAGCGCTTCCTCGCGATAGGCCAGGATGATGCGCACCAATTCCTCGCCCGCCTCCGCCAGCGTGCCGTCGTTGGATAGCCGATGCTGGATGTCGGGCAGTTCGGCGTAGGTGCCGGCCCGCGCGACCCGCCGGGCGATGGCGTCCTCGTCCTCGCGCCCGCGCGCGCGCAGACGCTGCGCCAGGATGTCCGGGTCGACGCCGACCAGCACGGCGCAGAGATCCGGGTAGCGCCGTCGGGCCTCGGGCAGATACTCACGCGAGCCGTTCATGACCACGGTGATACCCTTGGCGAGCCACTGATCGATCTCGTCGCCGATCCCGTAACGGTGACCGTGGCCGGCCCAATGCAGCGCAAACAGGCCCATCCCGAGGCGGGTATCGAATTCCGCCTCGGTGAGCGCGACGTGGTTCTCACCTCCTGCGTCGAAGGGTCGGGTGATGTAACGATGCGCGAAGGTCACCCGATCCGTGCCGGCGAGACGAGCGCGCGCATAGGTCAACAGGCTGTCCTTGCCGCTTCCCGAGGCGCCGATGAGGTAGACGAGACGGCCGTCCATGGGTCAGGCGTGATCGAAATGGGCGGAATAGGCAGGTGCGCCCCGCACCCAGACCCGCTCGACCTGGGGCAGGCCACCCAGCCACTTCACGGCGATCAAATCGGCACGCCGACCCGGCGCGATCTCGCCGCGATCGGTCAGCCCCGCCGCGCTGGCCGGGTTGCGGGTCACCAGGGCCACGGCCTCATGCAACGCGATGGACGCCAAGTCCGGGAGTCTAAGCACCGAGGGCAGCAGCGCGGCGGGCGAATAGTCGCCGCACAGGCAATCGGCGACGCCTTCGAGCACCGCATCCAGGGCGCGCATGTTGCCGGATTGGGATTGTCCGCGCAGCACGTTAGGCGCGCCGAACAAGGTTGCTAAGCCCTTCGCGCGCGCCGCGCGGGCGGTCTGCGCGTTCACCGGGAACTCCGAGATCGTCGCACCCAGGGCGGCCACCGCCTCGACCTTTTCCGGACTGTCGTCGTCGTGGCTGGCGATGGCGACCCCGTACGCCCGCGCGATCCCGGCGAGATCGTTCATGCGGGCAAACGCGCTTTCGGCGGCGACGCGCTTGGCCGCCATGATGGTGTCCAGCTCCGCCTCGGACTTCTTGTAGGTGCTGGCAAGATAGCTCCGGTAGGCGCTCACGTCGCGGAACTGCCCCTGGCCGGGAGTGTGATCCATGAACGAAATCAGATGCGCCTCGCCCGCCTCCAGCAAGGCCGCCAGCACCGGCGGCGCGGTCTCGTCGGTCACCTCGTAACGGGCATGCACCCGGTTGTCGATCAGCGCGTGAGGCTGCCAGGCATGAACCGCGCGGGCGATCTCGGCGGCGAAGGCATTGTTGCGCACGCCAAGCTCATGGTTGGCGAAGGACAGGGCGTGGAACACCGTGGTGATGCCGGCCGCCGCGTTGCGTTTGTCAGCCTGGGCACAGGCGAAATCCAACGGGAAGTGGACATTGGGGCGCGGCTCGACCTCCTTCTCCAGCGCGTCACAGTGGAGGTCGATCATGCCCGGCATCAGGGTGCGGCCGCTGAGATCGACGACCCGCGCCGTGCCCGCCGATGCCGGGTCGAGGGCGCTGATCACCCCATCTTCGATCAAGATCGCGACCTGTTCGCGGGTCTCGGTGGGCAGCACGACGCGAGCGCCTTTCAACAAGGTTTTCATGAGTTCAGCTCCTGAATCGGATCCGCAAGCGAGAGGGGTGGCTTCAGGGTCACGACCTCGTCGGCCAAGCGTTTGACCAGATCCGGATGGTGGAAGATGGCCAACATGGCTACGCCCTCCTGTTTCAGTTGTCCGATGAGTGCCATGACCCGCTCGCTGGTGTCGGGATCAAGACTGGCGGTTGGTTCATCCAGTAAGAGCAACCGCGGTCGGGCGATGAAGCCGCGCGCCAGGTTCACCCGCTGCTTCTCGCCACCAGAGAAGGTGGCGGGCGGCACATTCCACAGGCGTTCCGGGATGTTGAGACGTTTGAGTATGGCGCGCGCCTGCTCCAAGGCCGCTTCTCGTGCCTCGCCCCGGCGCAGCAGTGGCTCCGCCACCACCTCCGCCGCACCCTTGCGTGGCAGGCAATGGAGGAACTGGGTAACGAAGGCGATCTCCCGTCGCCGCAATTCCAGCAGGCGATGCTCGCCGGCCTGGGCCAGATCGATCTCGTGGTCGGCGGCATCGCGATACAGGAGGCGGCCGGCGCTCGGCAGGTAGGTGCGGTAGACGCATTTCAGCACCGACGACTTGCCGGCGCCGGTGGGTCCGATCAGCGCGACCAGACGGCCCGGCCAGACCGCCAGCTCGACCTGGGCGCAGGAGGGAATCCGCTTGCCCTGCTCGTGCAGTTGGAAATGCTTCTCCAAGCCGGTGATCTTCAGTATGGGATTCATAAGCTGACGTCCTTACAGGGCCGAGGCCACCAGGCGTTGGGTATAGGCATGCTGGGGGTCCTCGAGGATTTGGTCGGTGAGACCCGCTTCGATCACGCGCCCGTATTTCATGACAAGGGCACGGCCGGTCAGGAGCCGGATTACGCCCAGATCATGGGTTACCACGATCATGGCGGTATTGAGCTCTTGCTGGATTTCCAGGATCAGATCCAGGATGCGCGCCTGCACGGAGAGATCGAGTCCCGTGGTCACCTCATCGAGGAACAGCAAGGGCGGCTGCGTGGCGAGCGCCTTGGCGATCTGCACCCGCTGCTGCATGCCGCCGGAGAAGCGACGCGGCGATTCGTCCATGCGATTTTCCAGCACCTCGGTCCGGGCGAGCAGCTCGCGGGCGCGCTCGCGTATCTCGCCGTAGTGCGACACGTCATTCATCAGCAAACGCTCGGCCACATTGCCACCGGCGGAGACGTTGAAGTTCAACCCCAGGTGCGGATTCTGGTAGACCATGCCGAAGCGGTGGTTGCGCAAGCGACGTTGTTGCGCGGCGTTCAGGGTAAACAGGTTGTACTGGGTGCCGTTGTCGTAGAAGCGCGCGTCGCCGGCCGTTGGCGTCTCGTCAAAATAGAGCAGTTTGACCAGGGTGGACTTGCCGCTGCCCGACTCGCCCATGATGCCGAGGATCTCGCCTTCGTGGAGGTCGAAGGTGACGCCATGGGCCGCCACCACGGAGCCGCAATGGGGACAGACATTGGTGTCGAAGTCCGGTCCGGTGGACGCGATGCAGCGCGGGCAGCCGTGGCCGTGGATCTTGGTCAACCCCGCAACATCGAGAATCTTGCGCAAGTCGTTCATGCCGAGACCTCCGCGGGCGCTTGTTCGGCCAGCCGCGCGTTGCAGTAGGCCGAATCGGAACATTGGTAGAGCGTCTCGCCGCTATTCGCGTCCTGGAACTCGTCGAGGAAGGACTCGGTCGCGCCGCAGCGCGCGCACGCACGGCGTTGGCCCTGGGCGTCGCGGAAATCCTCGATGCGAAAGGGCACATCGTCGAAGGCCAGGGGGTCCGCTTGCGTGTAGGGCGGCACGGCATAGATCTTTTTCTCGCGACCGGCACCGAACAGAATCAGTGCCCGACTCATGTGCATCTTGGGCACATCGAAACGGGGGATCGGGCTGGGATCGAGGACGTAGCGGCCGTGGATGCGGGTGGGGTAGCGGTGCGAAATGGTGATCTCCTCGAAGCGCACGATGTCCTCGTAGAGCTTCACCAGCAGACGCGAGTAGTCGGCCTCGCCGTGCATGATCTTGCGCCGCGCCTCGGAGGGTTCCACCAGCACCAGCGGGTCGGGATAGGGCACCTGCAGGACCAGTACCTGATCCTCGCGTAGGGGCCTTTCAGGAATCCTGTGGCGCGACTGGATCAGGCTCGCCGCTTCGGTCTCCTCGGTGGTCGAGATCCCGGGGCAGGTCATCTCCACGAAGCGGCGCAGATTGACCGCGTTCACCGAGTCGTCCGCGCCCTGGTCGATCACCTTCAGGGTGTCGTCCGGGCCGATCAGCGACAGGGTCAGTTGCAGACCGCCGGTGCCGAAACCGCGCCCCATGGGCATCTCGCGGCTGGCATAGGGGGCCTGATAGCCAGGCAGGCAGATCGCCTTGAGGATCGCCCGGCGGATCTCCTTCTTGGCGTACTCGTCCAGAAAGCCGAAGGCGTAGACGGCTTCGTCGACCGGCAGCGCATAGGCATCGTTCATAGCGGCTTCTCCTGTTGCTCGCCGGCCCGGGTCCGGCGCTTGGCCTGGGTCGTGCGCAGGCGATCCATGTCGGATTGGAAGGTGACGTAATGGGGCATCTTGTAATGACTGGCGAAGCCCATGCTGTCGACGCCGTCCACGTGCAACAGCACGAATTCCGGGTTTTCCGAGGGGTTGGACGGCCCGTCGCGCATGCCCTTCTGCAAAGCCCGATCGAGCACCGCCATGGCGATGGCCTTGACCTCGTTGTGGCCGAAACAGGCGCCGTAGCCCAAGGTGAAGGTGGGCGGCGCGTCGTCGTCATCGCCCTCGTACATGGCCACGATCTCGCATTCGGTCATCAGCACCTCGCCCGCTTCGGTCGCCTCCCCGGTGACCGGATGGGGCAGCAGTACCGGCAGATAGCCCACGCGCAGCTCGGCGATGGTGGGGTGCACGTCGCCATAGCCGCGCATGTTGGAATAAGCGATGGCCAACAGGCTGCCGGTCTCGGCGCGCGCCATGGTCGCCAGTGCAGCCGAACGCGACACGGGGAACACCAGCGGCTCGCGCGTGATGTCGAAGGCAGCGTCGAGCCCGGGGCGGGGGGACGGCAGCAGACCATCGTCGCGCAGGGCGTCCAGCACCTTCGGGAAGGTGTCGGGCACATCCCCGACGTCGGTCCGGGTCAGGAACGCCCGCGAGAAGGCGCGAAAGATCGAAGGGTCTTCCGCCGCCAGCTCCAGACGCATCAGGCGCAAGGCGTAGTCCGAGGTGGGACCGAGCCACTGGCCGCCGGGGATGTCCTTGAAGGTGGAAGAGATGCGACGGATCACCCGCATCCGCGCGGCGTCCTGCACCGGCGTTTCGCTCAGGCGCGGTTTGGTGGAACGGTAGGCGCGCAGGGCGAACGCAGCCTCCAGGGTATCGCCCTGGAACTGCTTGATGGCCAGCGCCGCCAGCCGGGGATGGTAGAGCCCGCCTTCCGAGACTACGCGCGAGGTCAGCAGGCGCAACTGGTTTTCGATGGCGGACAGCTCGATGGGCGAACCGGCTTCGGCTTGACGGCAGCGCAGGTGTTCAAGTACCTCCGCGGCCCCTTCTATGGCGCGGCCGCCACCTTTGATCGCGACATAGCCCATCAGTCTTCTCCGATGATGTGAGTCGTGCGGGGCAAGAAAACGGCGTGCCGGGCATCGACCAGGATGCAATCCAACCCCAAGGGAAAATCGGCGACCCAATCGGCGCGGGCGCTGAGCCACGCCGGGTCGAGACCGATCACGGCCAGGTGTTGCGTCCCTGCGATGCCGGGGCCTTCGATGCTGAGCCGTGCGGCAGGGTTGGCGTCGTCGCCCAGCCGCGCTACGCAGAGGATCAGGGTGGCCGAGCGCTCCGGGTTTTCCAGCGTGCCGAGGCGGGGCGCGAACGCCGGAGCGGCCAGGGGGGCCATCGCCCCATCGCAGACGATGAAATCGGCAGCTTCGGGCGTCCTGCGACGCGCCTCCAGGCGCGGCCAGTCGCGCTCGGCCACCAGCGCGTTCGGATCGGCCAGGCTGACCTCGCTATCCAGCAGGGTGGCCAGCACGGCGGACAGTGCCGTCGCGCCGCTGTCCGACAGATCCGCCAGCCGTCCAGGATAGGCGCAAGCGTCCATCAGGCGGCGGAAGATCCGTTGTTGCGTCAGCGGATGCCAGAGATCAGTCATCGTCGTCCTCCACGGCGTTGAGCATGGCGAAATCCACCCGGGTGGCAGCCAGCAGCGCCTGGCGCTCGGCGCGCTCGCGCTCATGCAGCACGCGGCCTTTCTCCAGCAGCGCGGCCGCGCCTTCCCATCCCGGCAGACGCGCGCTCAGCACCGCGTCGAGGATGGCGATCTGGCGGGCGAGCCGGGCGCGGTCATCGAGCAGCTGCGCGCCGCCTTCGGCCTCGCGTCCGTCGTGCGTATGCACACGCACATGCGCGCGGGCCAGCGGGATCTCGCCCAGGAACCATTCGTCGAGCAGCGCGGCATCGCGCAGTTTCACCAGGCTCAGGCCGGATTGCGGCAGGCTGATGTCCTCGACGCGGCAGTCACGCGTACAGTCCGCGGCCACCGCCGCGATCTCTTCCGCCGGCAGGGCACCCCAGAAGCGCGGCCAGTCGGTTCTCGGCAAGTTGTTCATGTGATCCTCCTTCTCAGCCAGGTGGACAGGTTATCGATGACCAGAATGGTGACGAGCAGCAGCATGATGAGCGCCGCCGACTCCCCGTAGTTGAACAGGCGCAGGGTGTCGTGCAGGGCCAGGCCGATGCCGCCCGCCCCGACCAGTCCCAGCACCGAGGCGGCGCGTACGTTGCGGTCGAAGATGTAGAGCACATAGCCCAGGACCTCGCGCTGGATGGACGGCCAGCCGGCATACATCACCACCTGCATGCGATTGGCCCCGGTGGCCGACACGGCTTCATAGACGCCGGGATCGACCCGCTCCAGGCTCTCGGCGAAGAATTTGCCCAGGAAGCCCGCCGTGTGCACGCCGATAGCGAGCGCACCCGGCATCGGGCCGAGCCCGAGCGCGGCGACAAAGATCAGGGCGAGCAGCAGGTCGGGCATGGCGCGCATGAAATTCAGCACCTCGCGCGCCACCCGGTAGACCGTCCAGTGCGGTGCCAGGTTACGCGCGGCAAAGGGCGCCAACACGAACGCGACAACCAGGGCGAACACCGTGCCCCAGAGCGCAGTCGCCAGGGTTTGACCAAGGAGTTCCAGATATCTAGACAAGTTGGAAAAATCGGGAGACGAATAGCGGCCGAGGTATTCCAGGATGTCCTGGAAGCCGTAAAGCAGCGTCTGAAAATCCAGCTCCAGGTCGACGACGATGAGCCAGAGCAGCGCCAACCACAGGGTCAGACCCAGCGGAGCGGGATTGAAGGGTTTTTTCGGCAAGGCAGGGTGTGTCGGCTGCGTCGGTTGCATGGATGCCCCCTAGATCACACGGCTGCGGAAACGGTCGGAGGCGCGGTCGAGCAGCGTCACCACCAGGTAGATCGCCACGGCGATCAAGAGGATCCGGTCGTAGTCGAACAGGCGCATCGCCATGACCAGGTCGTAGCCGATACCGCCCGCGCCGACCAGCCCGAGGATGGCCGCGGCACGCAGGTTGTGGTCGAGGATGTACATCAGGGTGCCGATGAAGTCGGGCATGGCCTGGGGCAGGTGGGCAAAGGTCCGAAGCTGCAGCCAGCCGGCACCGTGGGCGGCAACGCCCTCGACGGCCTTCTCGTCCACCACCTCGATGCTCTCGGCGAAGAATTTACCCATGAAGCCGACCGTGACGAAGGCCAGCGCCATCACACCCGGCAGCGGCCCCAGCCCAACAGCGGAGACGAACACCAAGGCCCAGACCAGATCGGGCAGCGCCCGGCAGAAGGACAGCAAGGCGCGTGCGGCGACGAACACCACCGGATGCGGGCTGGTGTTCTTGGCCGCAAGGAAACCGATGGGCAGGCTCAGTACGAGGGCGAGGCTGGTCGCCAGCACGGTCATCTCGATGGTCTCCAGCATCTTGGTGCCCAGCTCGGGCAAGTAGTCCCAATCCGGCATCACCAGCAAGTGACCGAAGAACTCGAACAGACGCGGGGCGCTCTGAACGAGGCGAACGAGATCAATCTCCACCAACGGGGCCGTCAGGATCATCAGCGCGAGCAGACCCGCGCCGCCGCCGACCACCGCGAGCGGCGGCCACCCGCTAGGCGTAGGCCAGGACAGCGTCAAGTTGCGGGTCATGTTCCATTCCTTCGCGGTGGTAGATGGCGGATAGACGGTCGCGGGTCAGATCCTCAGGCCGGCCGTCAAAGACCAGCCGGCCGGCGTTCAGGCCAATGACCCGGTCGGCGAAACGCTTGGCCAGATCCACCTGATGCAGGTTGACCACGACGGTGATCCCGTCGCGCCGACAGATTTCCTTGAGTAGCGCGAGGATCTCCTCGCTGGTAACCGGATCGAGGCTCGCCACCGGCTCGTCGGCGAGCATGGCCCGGGGTCGTTGCGCCAGGGCGCGAGCGATGGCCACGCGCTGCTGTTGACCGCCGGAGAGGCGATCGGCGCGGTTCCACGCCTTCTCGGTGAGACCGACGCGGGCGAGCGCCTCTTGGGCGATGAAGAGATCGTCGCTGCGGAACAGGTACAACAGACTGCCGAGCCAGGAGCGGTGCGACAGTCGTCCGGTGAGCACGTTGGTCATCACCATCAGGCGCCCGACCAGGTTGAATTGCTGAAAGATCATCCCGACCCCCGCACGAACCCGCCGCAGTTGGCGCGGCGTGACCTCGATACCCTCGACCTTGACGCTGCCCGAGGTCGGCAACTCAAGTCCGTTGATCAGGCGCAGCAGGGTGGATTTGCCGGCCCCGGACGGCCCCAGGATCACTGTGAAGCTGCCGGCTTCGATGTCGACGGAAACCCCCTTGAGGGCCTCGAACCCGTTGGGAAAGCGTTTGTGGGCGTTGCGGATCTGGATGTGCGACATGGTCGATTCCTTGCCTTGAGTGCGCCCACAAGGCACGGCCTTGTGGGCTTGGCGCGAGCGCCGGTGAAGAGCGCAGCGGAGTTACTTCAGGATCTGCTCCTTCTTCAGATTCAGCTCTTTGACCAGATCACGAATCGGCTGATAGTCCGCCGGTGTCGCCTCGACGTAGCGAGAAAGCTCGCCATAGCCGGTGACCTCAATCTCGTCGTGGGCGGTCAGAATGGCCTGTTTGATCGCCTCCTTTTCCTCGGCGCTCAGGTTGCCGCGCACCGCCAGGGGCGAACCCGGCAGCGGATCGCTCTCGGCGATGATGCAGCTCTCATCGGCGGAGATCAGACCCTTGGCCAGCATCTTGTTGTAGGTGATGTCATTGTCGGCGGCAGCGTCCACGGTCTTGTTCTTCACCGCCAGCTCGGCGGCATCGTGGCTGCCGGCATAGGTGAACTTGCCGAAATACTGTTCCGGCATCTGGCCGCTGGTTTGCTTGATCAGGTAGGTGGGCACCAAACCACCGGAGGTCGAGGCTGGGTCGACAAAGGCGACGCTCTTGCCCTTCAGATCATCGAGTGACTTGATGCCCGAGTCGCAGCGCGCAACGAAGATGGACTTGTAGGTCGAGCTGTCCGACCCCTTGCGCAGACCGACGGCGATCGCCTCGGCGCCCGCCTCCTGCTCCGCGAGGACATAGGAGAGGGGACCGAACCAGGCGATATCGACGCGGTCCTTGCGCATCGCCTCGATGACGCCGGCGTAATCGGTGGCGGTGAACACCTTGACCGGCTGACCGAGCTTCTGCTCGATGAGGGCGCGCATCGGCTCGAATTTCTTGATCATTTCCTCGTTGTTTTCGGCGGGGATCAGGCCCATGACGTAGTCGGCCCAAGCGGTTGGGGCGGCCAAAATCAGGCCAGTGAGGGTGGCGGCGGCGAGTTTTTTCAGTACCATGACAGGGCTCCTGCAGGTTGATGACTAAAGGAACGAGCGTTCTCAGCGTCAGCGTTCTCAGCGTTTCTAGGGGTTGATGCGCAGTTGGATCCGGTCGGCGCGAAACCGGGTGATGGCGTATTCGACCGGGGTACCATCCCGATCGTCCACGTTGACACTCTTGACCCGCAGCACCGGCCGGTTCTGCGGCATCGCCAGCAGCCTGGCGTCATCGCCTTGCGGGAGCACCGCCGTCACCAGGCTTTCCGTCCGGCGCAGGACGCAGCCGTAGCGGTCTTTCAGGAACTGATGCAGCGAGCCGCCGGCGTACGTTTGCGCCACCAGCGGGAAGCGCTCGGCGGGCAGAAAATGGGAGATCGCGCACAACGGCTGTCCGCTGGTCGAGCGCAGGGTTTCCAGCCAGGTCACCGGCTCGCCAGGTTTCAGGCCGAGCCGCTGCGCCACGCCGCCATCGGCCGCAATCGCCTGGCACTTCAGGCGCTGACTGTCACTCTCCAGACCCTGCGCCGCCAGGGTCTCGGTAAAGCGCGTTTGGCCGCCAATCCGATAATCCAGGAGGGCGGCAACGACGAACACCCCCACCCCATGGCGCCGCTCCAGTAGCCCCGCGTCCACCAGCTCGTCCACCGCCCGGCGCAGGGTATGGCGGTTCACCCCGAAACGCAGGGCCAGCTCTGTTTCCGGAGGCAACCCCTCCCCCGCTTGGTACAGGCGCCCGATCTCCTGCTCGATTTGGCGGGCGATCTGGGAGTAAAGGGCTTCGCCCCTGTCGCGGGTGACGGCGTACAGGCTCATAACTAGATGTCTAGATATCTCAACTGACGATGATTTTAGCCGTCAAAGATTGCGATACGATGAAGATTCGGTGAAGCTTTCCGGGCAGCACCGAAAAGGTTGGGAGATCCGCGCAGGAGCCTGGATTGTCCCGGGCGCGGCGCACTTGGTGCCTGCTGATGGAACACGGACAGGGACAAACGACCCTCGACGAAGGCCCGGTGCCGATCGCGACGCTGACTCCTGCAGATCATCGGGTAGAACGATTCGTCCCGAGTCAGCGAACCCAGAGCGCGAGTGCGACCGTCGCATGCTTACCATCCGCACCACGATAGCGACACTTGGGAACCAGCAGGGCGGATGCGCCACTGGCCAGGAGCGCTGCGGCCTCCGAGACGGACGGGGTGCCCATGATCCGCTGCACCGTCCGAGACGGGTTCGGAACCGCAACCCCGGAGAGCCCCTCGGCCGTATAGAGTCTGAGCGGGACGCGCAGTGCGTCTGCGAGCGCCAGGATCGCCGGCTCGTCGCCTTTGCGGTCGATGCTGGCAATGCAGCAGACTCGCAGGGGGCCGAGTCCGGCCGTTGCCTGGTCGAGTGCGGCCTTCAGCGTTGCCGGAGCGGCGCCCCGGTCGCAGCCGATTCCAAGCGCGACCTCGATCATCCGCGGGCCGGCGTGGTCGGTCGGTAAACCACCACGCAGTCGCCCAACCGGGCCCGTTGCCCTGCGTCGGCTCCGTCGCGAGAGATCCACAGATAGGCGCAGGCGTTCCCGGCCTGCTCCGGGCGCTCGACGCAGCGCAGATTGGCAGGCAGCGGGCGGTCAGTCGGCCACCAGGTACGGTCGCGACCGGCGCCGATCACCACCACGGGCTCACCATTGACGACGCAGGCCGCAGCGCGCTTGAGTGTGTCGGGATCGGCATCCACTTCCCATCCGAGCTCGCGGCCCAGGATATCGACGGCGATGGTGCCTTGAACGTCGGAGGCGGTGGTCAGCACGGGGGTCGCACCGAGTGCGGCGGCCAAGGCAATCGCCAGCGCATTGGCCCCGGCGAGATGACCGCCGAACAGCGGGATCACAAAGCGGCCGGCCTCGTCGATGGCCAGCACCGCGGGATCCGAGCGTTTGTCGCGTACCAGTGGTGCACAGAGCCGCAGTGCAGCGCCGGATGAGCCGATGAAGACGAGTGCGCGGCGTCGCTGAAACAGGCTCGGGATCCGGGCCGAGACGGGTTCCTCGCCGCCGACGCAGCGCATCGCGTGCGGGTGCTCCCGCGGGGGG